>Ga0105347_1001130_pt1 | contig 11815 bp, 19 predicted proteins | sample EasRivMeERMLT890_FD_89677 | JGI IMG/M metagenome (GOLD analysis project Ga0105347, IMG submission 89677) | Soil microbial communities from meander-bound floodplain in the East River, Colorado, USA - East River MetaG ERMLT890 | ecosystem: Environmental > Terrestrial > Soil > Floodplain | place...
AGGTCACTAAATGCGAACAGTATCACGATATAGAAAGTAATGAAAGGATTGAAGGCATTGCTATGGCTCGTATTTCAATGACACCTGAAGAGTTTGCTGATAAACATGCAAGGCGCTTGAAAGCTGCTATCCCTGATATTCAGGCAGGTATCAATCGTGTTACAGAAAGCCCGACTATCAAAGCTGCTAATAAGAAAGATAAGATGAAAGCCCGCTTGAATGAAAGTATTGATAATGGCAAGTGGGAAGCCGGTTTACGCCGTGTGACCCTCGAAAGCTGGAAAAGCGCTATTATCAATAAAGGCTTGCAGCGCATTAGTGGCGGTATTGATGGTGCTAAGGATAAAGTTGTTGCTTTCGGTACTCAATTGCTTGCTTATGAAACGACCCTGCAAAATCAGGTCAATCAGATGCCCGATTTGACGCTTGAAGATAGTTTGGCTCGTTCGCAGGCTTGGATTAGGGGTATGGCGAAATTTCAGCGAAAGTAGGATATGATACATGAGTAAGTATCGTACCTCATACCTCAAAAATGCTTTTGCGCTTGCTGATAGTGGTGAGGATGTAATGCAGATTTTGACCGATGACGTGGTAACACGTTTTGACGTTGAACTCCGCGCTACTAACGGCGCTACTAATAATCAAGGTGTATCGATTGCAGATGTTATTACAAGCTTTGATATTATGGATGGGTCAGAGCCTATCGTTAGTTTGAGTGGTGCAGAACTTGCAGGTATGGTTGTAGCGCGTAATAACCGATGGGTGCAAGGCTTGATTAGTGAAGTACCAAACGCTGTGCAGGTTATGCGGTTTAGCATTGATTTTGGTCGTTGGTATGGCGATCAATCTCTAGCGCTTGACCTCTCAAAGCATAATAACTTGCAGATGCGTTTGAAGTGGAACCTTGCTGCTATTCGCGCTGTAGGTGCTACAGGCTTTGTAACTGGTACTGCGCGTTATACGGTTATCGCTCATATCATGGAAGGGGCAAGTAATCCGCTTGCTTACCTTTCTATGAAACGTCACGCGCTTTTTACTACTGTTGCAAGTGGTATTCAACCTGTACCATTGCCTGTTGATAAGATTATCAAGTCTATCGGTATTCGCTCATTTGAAGCTGCTGTTGGTCAATTGTCCGGTATCTCGCATGTTCGTATGCTCTATAATGAAGGTAAGGAAATCCCGATTGATTTAGACACTGATAGCTTTCTTGATAGCTTGGTAAATATCTGGCCGTCATATAGTTATCGGCATGTTTTCCATGCACAGGGTACTGATACGATTACAGCGCTTTTGAAATACCGTGAAGAATTGAAGCCGACACCTGAAAACAAGCTTGCTAATGCTCAATATGTCAACACTGGTATTGGTGAAGGTGTCTTGAATCTTGTAACCGGTACTACTGGTGTTGACCTTGCTACAGATAGCATTATCAATGCGCTTGTTCATGGGTATATGCCTTTCAGCCTAGCTTACTTGCAGTTTGGTACTTATGATGACCCTGATAGTTATCTGCAAGCACCTTCGTATAAAAGCGTTCGTCTTGAATTGACGCAAAATAACGCCGGTGCTGTTGCTAGTGTTATCCTCGAACAAGTGAATAGCTACTAAATCGCGGGTAGGCGTAAAAAAGCCTCCCATAAAAAAGGAGTATCACATTGAATAAAGGTACGATCATATTCCCTGTTACTAAAAAGGTTAATAATGCTACAAGTGATATTCTAAGCACAGATATTGGTATCAATGGTCGCTTGATTTGCATCCAAAACATAAGCTTTACAGATGAAACGTCTAGCCCTACAAGAGTTGATTTAGGGTTTTTGCGTGGGCCTGACTTTATACCGCTTCGTTCGTTCCTTGCACCTGCTGCGGGTTTCACTGTTATACATGATAATGAAACATGGTTACATATTGGCGATAAACCTGCTGCGCGTGTTATTGGCGGTACGCTAAATGACCAATTACAGCTTGTTATAACGGGGTATGTCTATCAAGCACAATCAGAGGATTAGCAATGTACTTTTACTATGAGCAACTTATACCATTTACTACTATTGAAAATAATCCCGTTGTTACTCGCTTGAAACTTAGTGCAGGTTTGCTTGATTTCGTTGACGTTGGGTTTCCCAAAGGTGTAAACAGGTTTGCTAAATGTCGCATATTCTGGCATGAATTTCAATTGATACCTTTCAACCGTGACGGATGGTTTACAGGTAATGACATAACACTTAGATTACCGCTAAATCTGGTGCTTGATACCGAACCGTATGAATTGACTATATTATCAATAAACCTTGATGATACATACGATCATACTTTGAGCTTTGCGCCGTCTATTAGCACTCCTCAACCATTGACACAAAGCGTACTAAATCAGCTAGTGACGGTATCCAATGGGTAGAGGTAATAAGGACTTTGAAAGCGCCGGTTATTTGCTAGGTAACAGCACAATTGACAATGCTGATTTAGTTGCTATGCAACTTGGAGTAGGGTTACTTGATGGATTAGGGCGAACAGTTGTATTTGATACCTTTGGCAAAGGGTTTGGTATGTGGAACTTTATCAATAGTGGTGTGGGTGTGCTTCCATTGCTTGCTAACGCTCAAAGGAATGGATTAGGTACTATTTATGTTCCACCTTATAGCGTTGAATGTGACCCTAAAGTTGCAGCAGGTGATATATCAGGTATTTCGACAAGTGCTTATTTAGGTACTCAATCAAGGCTTGGTATTGAAGTAGGCTTTATTATAGGTGTCAATATGCCTGATTTGCGCGTTGATGTTGAATTCGCCCCTACTAATCAAGCTGCACGTTTGATGCGGATTGTATTATCAAATAACGGTAACAGTGTCTTATTGAATACAGGTGCAAGTACTCAGAATGTTGGTACGTTTATTAGCGGTGGTATCAATACGGGTAGTAAGATACAAATGAAGCTTACGGGTGATTGGACATTGAATAAGTATCAAAAGCTGTTGGTGAACGAGAATGTTATCCCAGTATCTACTATACCCCTTGGTAATTCTGGTGCAGCTAGTTTGGGGGGATTGGTTGTAAAGGTTTACAATGTAAGTTATGGTGCAGGTTCAAGTAAAGGTTTTATCGGGTATGTTCGTCTAACTAAAGACGAACCCTAAATCAATCAAAATGGAGATATGAAAGATAATGAATAACTTTTGGGATTTGATGAGACAAAGTGTAATAGTGCAAGCGCTGCTAACTCTTATGATATGGTCAGGTATCATTTACCTTTATATCATAGGAAAACCCGTTCCTGACCCGCTTCTGTTTAGCGGTGGTACAATCTTGGGATTTTATTTTGGGGCTAAAATCCAAAACCTGATACAGGGAGATAAATCGCATGTCGAAACAATACAGCGTTGAACGTACTAACCCCACTATGTATATCAATGAGGCTAATCAAACCATACAGGGCTTTATTGTTTTTGTTCGCTTGACTGATTACGATGAATTGCACGAAATCCGCGTTCCGTCGCTTGACCCTAAAGTTGTTAGTAAAGCGATTGATAAGCTTGTTGCTAATCGTGATGCTCTTGCAGGGTTGAATGGTGAATAATGTGGTTATTAGATTTCCTTGTAGACAATTACTATAAGGTTACTGACTGGTTTGGAAGCAATTACAGTTACTTACGAAATGGAATTGCTAATCTGCCTACCACTATTGGTAATCTTTATAACACTGTTGTTACTTACTATTATAACGCGATTGCAGCGGCTAATACTGCTATCAATAACTTTTATTATTCTAGTATTGTGCCTCTTTGGAATAATATACAATACAATATCAATAATGCTTTATCTATCGCTAATAGCGCTTATAATAATCTTAGTGGATTTATCGCTAGTTTGCCGGGTAGATTTTATGACTGGTATCAGCAAACCATTGCAAATGTGCGTAGTATTTATGATGGGGTTATTGCTGGCATTATCGCTACTATTAGCGGTATCCTCACTAATTACATAAATCCTTTGCTTGCTAAGATGAATGCTTTATTTCCCTTTCAAACATGGCTTAGTACCGCTGCTAGTGCTTTGAATGTACAAAACCTGCAAAACCTAGTCAATGAATACAATGCTCTCAAAGGTACGCTTATAGCTTTTATATCTAACCCGGTTGGATTTATCATTGGTGTTATACAGGGTGATTTGATAAAGTTGGTTAGCTTCCTGATTGCTTACGGTTTCGGTACAATGAAGTATAACCTTCCACCAATGCCTATATGGGGTAAGAACATACCGCCCGGTAATATCCCTATACCCGTTGGTAGCGGTGTTATTACTAAACCGTTAGATAGCATAAGTGTTTCAGGATATAGTTTTAGTAGTACACATCTTGGAGTTGATTTAGGTCTAAATACGGGTGATGCTGTATATGCGGCACATGATGGCGTTGTATCCGTTGCGGCTTTTTCTAGCGTTGGTTACGGTAATCAAATAGATATTGATAGCGACAAGTATCACTCACGATATGGACATTTAGACAGTTATGCCGTTGCTGTTGGTCAACGTGTTACCGCTGGTATGCTCATAGGGCGCGGTGGTAGTACAGGTAATAGTACAGGCCCGCATTTACACTTTGAGCTAAAGGTAAACGGTGTCTTTGTTGACCCGTTACAATATATATAAGGATAAATGGTGAAGTATGGCAGGTCAAGGTAAAGGCCCATTACGAGTAGCTTTTGAGGACTTCTTAGAGACGTTTGACTTTCCTAAGATTGGCTTTGAATGGATAAAGACTATTATCGAAAAGTTTGAAGATGAAGCTATTGATACTTATAGAGAATTTGCTAATAACTTAGGTGTGCTTGAATATATACCTGATATGCTCAAACCCGATGCAATGCGAAAGAACTATACAAAACATCCTATACAGATTATACCTATATTGATTAGCTTGGTTATGATGGTTATAGGCTTACTTATTGGCGTGTTTGCACCATTACAGCGAATAGGTATGTATAAGGTTGATAAAATAGTACGATCTAATAGACCTACAGCTATTGAAGCTTGGATGATGGCTTATCGTGTAAATCCTGATAGCCCCGATGTTACAAACATGTTACAAGAGTTAGGTTATGATGATGCGGTGATTGAAGGTTACAAAGCATTATCTAATCAATTACTCACCCCGCTTGATTATGTAGTGGCTTTTAGACGTGGTGATTTTACTGCGGGTGAATTGGTTGATAAGCTAAAACGCATGGGTTACGATATTGATACTATAAATACACTGTTGCATGTTACCGAAGTTATCCCTAATATCGGTGATTTGATTAGAATGGCTGTAAGGGAAGCTTTTTCGCCAGATGTTGTAGCGCGTTTTAGTTATGATGAAGCTTTCCCCGAAGCTATATTAGAGTTTACTAGGAAACAGGGTTTATCTGATGAATGGGTCAAGCGCAGTTGGTACGCTCATTGGGAATTACCCTCACCTACGCAAGCTTACGAAATGTTGCATAGATTGCGACCCGGTAGAACTGATACTGTATTTACGGAAGATGATTTAGACCTCTTACTACGAACAGCAGATTACGCGCCATATTTCAGGGATAGACTAAAACTTATTTCATATAATCCAATAACGCGGGTTGATGTTAGACGAATGTACAAGCTAAAGGTATTTGATGAGAATGAAGTAAAAGAACGCTATATGGATATTGGGTATACACAAAAAGATGCTGAATTACTTGCTGAATTCACTGTAAAGTATGAAAGCGCTGATGGAGGTGATACACGCGATAAATACAAAGACCTTTCATTTACTGTATTGCGTAACCTCTGGGAAAAAGGCAAGATTACTGAAAGCGATTTGAGAGCAAAGCTTGCTAATGCTAACTATGCTGAAAATGAAATACAGCTTATTATAGAATACTTCAATCTTTCAAAGCTTGATAATAATACAGTTGATTACAGGGCGCAATTTATACGGGAGATGGTTGATTACACAGCACAAGCATATACAGCAAGAATGATTACAAGAGGTGATGCGGTTTCAAGTCTTACGGCTGTTGGTATCACAGAGGAAAACATAGACTTTATACTAAAGAAAGCCGACTATGGCTCTTCATTGGATTTGCTCAATTATCAGCTAAAACAAATACACGGTAGTTATGTTGCGGGTGCTTTGACACGCGATCAAATGATTGCAGAGTTAGGTAATCTTGGTATAACAGGTAGCACGCAATCTAAGGTTATTGATGAAATGGAAGTTGACATAAAATACCGCAATAGACGCTTGACAGAAGCGGAGTACAGAAAAGCGATGCTACAGAGTATTATCAGCGTTGATGATTACAAGCGCAATTTACAAGCGTTAGGATATATCGATTATGACATTGATATATTGTTAGCGCTTTATGTACCTTCGGAGTAAATCACCATGAATAACAAATTACCTAGACTATCAGAACTGGTAGAACCTTTGGCAAACGTGCTAAAACAGCCTATTGCTATACCGCCGGTTATTGTTGTACCTGTTGAAAAGCCTGTTGAAATCGATTACTCAAAACCTTTAGATAAAAAGGATAAATAAGCTATGTTTCAGCTATTTGGGCTAAATCATAAGGTAGAAGTAGTTGCATTGAACGCTTTAGGTGGTGATAAGACTAAAGGTGGTGCTTTAGTTATAGCAGAGATATTATCACCCTCTGATCTAATACCGTTAGCAACGTCATTAGCTGTTATGCCTGTAGCAGCTAATCTAGTAACTATTACTATGCCAGCAGGCAACTATATATATAAAGTAAACTACGTTAGTATGTGGTATGATACTGGTACGGTTACTTTATGTGATATACGAGTTAGTATCAATAGTACTGTTGTAGTTTTTAAGCGTGCGCCAGCGCTTGCCCCTCAAACATCGTTTGAGTTAGCTAATTCTTTTTATCTAAATGCTGGTGATAGTATTACAGCCTTATTCAATTGTACTGTTGCTGGTACTTTCGCTAGACTTTATGCACATACTTTTAGGATACCATTCTTACCATAAAAGAAAGCCCCGCTATAATGGCGGGGCTTTCTAGCTTACTTGATGCTTTGGTGATGGTTACAGGTCAACCGTTCGCATTACAATCTTGCGATTGACATTGAACCCGCGCCGATCACCGATATAGTGGATTTCGACACTGTAGAGGGTTTGCGTCTTGTTGATAGCTTCGCTACCAGTTACCTTGATGATCTTGGCGCGACCCTCTTTATCTTTCTTGTTCACAGGGTCAAGGTAGATGGTTGTAACCATACCTTCCAACGGGTGCTTGTTCTCATTGCTAACTACGGTATCTTTTGCCATTGCGTTTACTCCTTTTGGTAAGTAGTGCTAGGGTGAGTAGATAAGCTACTCTGCTAAGGTCATTTATATCAGGTATAGCGCTTTATGTCAAGGTTTGAAAGTATGTTGATACTGCGTGTATGCCCTCACTTTGCCCCTAGACGCGCGCGCGCCTGGCTGATATACTTCGAAGTGGTTAGGCGCGTGCCTGCTGATATATGTCAAACAACCAGACGCGCCTAACTCCCCCTAAAGGATGAAAGGAGGCTAATCAACATGGATAACACCGTAAGAATATACGATAACTTGCAAGATAAAATCTTACGAGTGCATCCGAACAGAGCAAAGAATTGGATAGAACATTACTCTAATCGTTTTTCCGCCGTAAGTCATTCAGAATACCTAAAAGGAGTATCAGACATGGCACGTTTAGCAGCAAAATCACCAATCCTGTTTCAGAAGAAGCTTACCCTTGAAGAAGTCAAAGACGAGGAAATGATCTGTGTCGGCCTCGAAGAAAAAGAAGGTACAAGCGGGACTTACTTTCTTTTGCGTGTCAAACGCGCTAACGGCGAAACGGGTTATATCAGCATGGGTTTTACTCCCATCTGTGATGCCCTTCGCAAGCTTGACCCGAATAAAGACCTTCCCGGTGAAATCAGGTTCACGAAATCCGGCGGTAGTTGGTTGATGGAGTAACCAATACCGGTAATATGGTGCTAGGCTTGAAGCGAGAGCCTAGCACCATTACTGTATATAAGTCTATGAGACTTCATATCAAGTACAAAAGGATAATAGATGAGTTATGGTATGAAATAACGCTTGATTGTAAAACAGATGGAGCAAGGTTAGAACGCTTGCATTATATAATCATTTATCTTGTTGCTATCTATTGCTTTGTTGGAAGATTGAAAGGTAAGACTATTCACTATAAGCTTACAGAGGATGATAAACAAGAGCTAGATAAAATATACACGATGGAAAGATAAAGAGGCTAAAATGATTACATGCGAATACTGCCAAAAGATAAATTATGGGGATGTTGCGAATTGTATATATTGTACAGCTAAATTACCTTTTACCCGTATTCCTTTCCTATGCACACCAATACCTACAAAGTTTGAAATACTTGATTATATACGAACAGGTCAAATAACTGACCTAATCAGGATATTACATCGTATCGGTTTTAGCGCTTACGATATAATATCACTAATCATAAGGAGTTATGAATAATGCCCAAAACACATCGACAAGCATTACAGAGGAAACTAGCACAATCCTACATAAACATGAATTGGAGTGCTGTTTACCTGTTAGAGTTATACAATGAGTATAAGGAACATCACCCGGATTTAGCGCTAATCTTGATGAACGTATTAGAGGGACTAGACGTTATTACTGAATTAGTCGCTACATTCGGTAAAGAGATTTCAGGGCAAACTGAAATCGATTGGCAAGCATGGGCGGCAACCGGTAGACCTACACACGGTTTACAAGTTGATACACCTGCTGAAAGTGAGGAATAAATGCATACAAAAGCTATACAGTGTACTGAAAATGCTGAATACCGCTACACATGGCCGGGTAAAGATGAAACTTATGCTTGTACACGACACGCAAGAGGTATACAAACCGTTGGTGCTGCTATTGGATTACATCTACAGGTTATTGAACTATCTGATAAGGATAAATTAGAACTAAAATGCACCTCATTCGATGGATAATGAAATACTCGCATTATGGACTTTTCAAGCTTTACCAATGCACAGGTAAACGCATGGGATTGGATACGATCAGCCGTAGATGAAGGTAGAACCGCTACAGATGGATTATCAGCATACAGGGCAGCGGGTAACGCTATACGCTCACAGGATTGGTACAGGGCTTACAGCGCTGTTAGGGATTATGGTGATACATGGTCACAAGTCAATACTTTTACACAAAACGAAACACTCCCCGAACGTTATTGGATGGAAGCGCCGCGAAACTTTGCTAATAAGTATGTTGCAGAGGTTAGGATTAGTTTTCGTAATATTGATAATGGCGAATATCGTAGAGGTTTTAGGTATATCGAAAGTAATCAACGTATGAGTAAATCAGAGATTGATAACGCTGTTGCTGAAATGGGTATGGATTACCCCGACGGCGAACAATGGCAACCTGAATTTACCTACGGTTACAAATTCTACAAGAAAGGTACATAATAATGCTTAAAATGCCCCACTCGTATTATGTCGATCAAGCCAAAGCAAACATTAATAGGGATATAGATAAACTACTGCTAAATCTATTTACAGGTATTTACCTAAACGACATGGAAGTTAGGAATATAGCGCAAGATTTGATTTATAGGACTAAACAACATGTCAATGAGCTTTCACCACTCTATAAAGCCAAACCAGAAAAACGAACGGATTAGACACCTGCTAGTATTCGATGTGGAAAGCAATATTGATAAGAAGCTAGGAAACAAAACAATATTTGAACCTTTCTTATGGTCACTTATCTACAGTAGGTATAGAACCGAAGATAAAGCATGGATTGATAAAAAGGAATATGGTACTAACATAGATGACTTTTGGGATATAGTCGAAAGTTACGCTTACAACAAAGAAAAGCTTATATTATCATCACATCATTTAGAGCCTGATATAATCCCATTGCAATCAGTAGCGCAACTTGATAAAAGAGATTGGAAGCTATCAAAGTATATAACACATAATAAAATACTTATGTTCGATTTCACTAAAGACAAACGAAAGATAGTTATAACTAATAGCGGTAATATCTTCCCTGGCTCTATTGCAGAATGGGGTAAAGCTTTGAAGATAGATAAGCTAGACATGCCTACAGCTAAAGAGCTAAATAAAGAATGGGTAGACTATTGCATGAGAGATTGCGAAGTCTTATTAGCAATGTGGAAAACTTATATAGACTTTCTGAATATACATAACATGGGTAATATGAAATTCACTGCGGCGAGTCAAGCTATGACAAGCTATAGACATAGATTTATGCCTAAAACGATTGCTATTCATAATCACCCTGAAACACTTGCGTTAGAAAGGCTTGCTTATCATGGCGGAAGGTTTCAAGCCCTGCAAATAGGAAACATTAGCGAAACACCATTATACAGGTTAGATATAAATAGCATGTATGGCGATATAATGTGTAAAGCTGATTTACCTTATGAATTGCGTGGTTATCAAGAGACATGCAAATTAGATAAAATAGTATGGTTGCTAAAGAAGTATGCAGTAATCGCTGAAATGACTATAAGAACGTTTGAACCGGTTTTCCCTGTTATCAAAGATGATAAAGTAACTTATCCTTTAGGTAAGATAACCGGGTTTTTCTGTACACCTGAAATAGAGTATATATTAGAACATTGCAGCATTATCAGCATAGGTAAAGTTAGCTGGTATCGTAAGTATCCTATACTAAGTGAATACAGTACGTATTTCCTAAATGTTAGACAAGCATACAAGAAAGAAGCTAATAAGCCTTTTGAAATGATGGCTAAATTATTTGTCAATTCGTTATATGGTAAGTTTGGGCAGTATGGATACAAAGAGGAAATAATTGGTGATTGTGATGAAGGTGTAATGACCTTTCAAGAGAGCTATGACACTACAACAAAACAAAAGATAGGTTATCTTTTATATGGCGGTAAAATACATGTAGTGAAGAAAGAGAATAACAGTTATAATACATTTGTCGCTGTTGCTGCTCATATCACTGCTTACGGTAGAATAAACCTATGGAAGCTAATCAAGCAAGCAGGGGTAAACAATGTTTACCACGTTGCTACAGATAGCCTAATTGTAAATACAATAGGTTTTGAGGCTCTACAAGATAAGATTGATGCTAATACCTTTGGATTACTAAAGGTAGAGGAAATCATAAAGAAGCTAATAGTAAAAGCGCCTAATGATATGGTAATGGATGAAACAGAGAAGATAAAAGGTGTATCAAAGAAAGCAATCAAACACAGTGATAATACTTATACCGTCACTTGCTGGCCGTCGTTCAATGCTCTAATGAAACGAAATGAGCTAGGATTTTACTACACACGATCTGTAACTAAAACGCTAAAACGCAAGGATTATCTAACCCTTGATGATAAAGGAAATGCTGTAAAGATGGTGTATGAAACAATGTAAAGTAAAACCCCCTAAGCAGTGCTTAGGGGGTTTTATGTTTGGTTATCCTCTAGTGATAATAGAAGAAAACAAGAGGATAATGAGCTATATCAAAGCGAGGGTTTTTTACCCTAACAAGTCTATCAAGGGCTTTGATACGTTCAGGGTTACAACCTGTATATTTGCGTTGACGGTATCCCGGTGATACCTTTGAGTTGTAAGTACAAAGAACAATAGTCAATACTCCTTTCTTACAATGATCTTACCATAGTAGATAAAATCAGTCAAGAGTTGAATATAAACTGAATAGAATGCGAAATCAATAATAACGATATTGTGAGTGTAGCGCAATGCGTATAGTAGCTGGCCGCTACTAGCCCCC
>Ga0105347_1001133_pt1 | contig 11795 bp, 7 predicted proteins | sample EasRivMeERMLT890_FD_89677 | JGI IMG/M metagenome (GOLD analysis project Ga0105347, IMG submission 89677) | Soil microbial communities from meander-bound floodplain in the East River, Colorado, USA - East River MetaG ERMLT890 | ecosystem: Environmental > Terrestrial > Soil > Floodplain | place...
GATCCCTCGACCTCCGATTGACTGCCGCCGCGCATCTGTTCGGCGACGCGGCCCTGCGTGATGTCGAGGACATCCCGGTTGTGGCCGAGATACGAGTTCAGCGCTTCGTCTTCGTGCGACGCTTCGTCCCGCCGGCCGTACTCCGTCCGGTCCCAATCGAAGACGACAATCTGCTTCTTCTGGCCCGGGGCGAGCGGCAGGCTGTACAAGAGGTCCCCGAGCGAATAGCCGTCGGCCTTCCAGATCTGCTTGTAATAGATGATGTGGCCGTGGGCGATCGTCGACGCCTGGTAGAACGTCGGCGTGCCGTCCCAGTCCACGCTGTTGTTGGCGTTGAGCTCCCCGCGACCCGCGACGGTCTTGAACATGTTCTTCCATATCGCCGGCCGATCCGCTGCCGCCAGGCTCTTGATGACGGGGTTTAGGGTCACGGCCTCCGCTCTGAGGCCGCTCGAGTCGACACCGGTCTTGGCCAACTGCAGCGGCGCGGTCGCCGCCAGGTGCAGCTGCGGCGACAGGGCCGGCGACGCAGTCTGCAGAACCACGTCGGAGGGTTTGTAGTAGGAGAGCACGCCCGGCGTCGGCCGGCGCTCGAGGTCCGAGAGCACCGTGCCTTTGATGAGCGGATCCGTCGTCCGTACCACCAGGCTGTACACGAACTCCTCGAGGGTACGGTTCGGCGTCGTGAAGTTGACGCAGTTCGGTCCGATATCCTGTGAGTACGCGGCGGCGTTCTTCACCAGATCCTCGGGATCCGGCTGGCGCGGCGTGCCCGGACTCTCGCACGCGCACGCGTCCTGGTCGCTTTCGGCGGCCGCCGCGTCCAACTCGACGACGAGGTAGACGAACGCCGGCAAGCGGCCGGTCAGCGTCGCGCGACCGGTCACCTCGACCAGATCGACGACCACCGCGGTCTGCAACGTCGCCTGCTTGGTGCCGGCCACCGTGCCCCAGGCGCCAGTGAGTCCGTCCTTCGGCCGCTCGCCGGCGAAGTTGCCCTGCCCGTCGGTGACAGCCACCACCAGCGGCCGTGTCACGCCGCTCGCCGATTTGCCCCACAGAATCACCTGCCGCTGCGCAATCTGCACCTTGCCTGCGAGATCGACGACTTTGCCTTTGAGCCGCTCCGGCTGCGCGTCCTCGGCGCGCGTATCTGTCTTCACGACGATCGGCTGCGGTGCTTCCACCACCAGCACGACCTCGTCCTTCAACGCCTTCACCTCGTACGTCTGCGCCGCTGCCGTTTGGCCGTCTGGTGCGGACACGGTGACGCTCACGGGCGCCGGCAGCGCTTCGGCTGCGGGCAGGGCGACGGTGAATGGCGGCGGACCGGTCAGCTTCACGGACGCCTGCCGCGCCACCGGCCCGCCGGCGATCGCTTCCTGATAGCTGACGACGATCGTGAACCCGGCGAAGCCCTCGGCTTTCGTTGGCGCCGACTTCCACTGCAGCCGGCCCTTGAGCGTCACCGGCGTGACGACGACGGCTGGCTCGATCCGCTGAATCGGGAGCACCAGCGGCTGACGCAGGACGGTGACGAGCACGTGCGCCTCGCGATGCACCTGTTCGTGGCGGCGATTGCGGACGACGACCTCGAGCTGCTCTTCCAAGGCCAACCCGTCCGGTAGGGTGAAGACAAACGATGGATCGGTGCCTTGACACACCGCGCGATCCGAGACCTCGCGAACGGTGTTTGGCTGGTCCGCCACGAAGTAGCGCACCTCGATCTCGTAGCCGCCGAACACGTCATCCTTGCCTGTCCCCGACGCGTTCTTCAGTCGTCCCGTTATCTGCATAGAGCCCCGCTTGGCGCCGCCTGCCGGCTGGCGCGCGTGCATGCGATCCGTCGGTCACTTCGTTAGTTCGTGTGCGATCTCGGCCACGAAAAAGTGATGCGCGGCGACCCCCCACGAGAAGGCGAAGTTGGTGAAATTGCCGAGATGGTTCTGATTGACGAAATCCAACAAGCTGTCCTTGCCGGCGTCGACGTTGGCTTTGATCTTCGCGATTGCCGCCTTGTGGTCGGTGCAATACTGAGTCAGGCTCTGTCCATCGGTCGTCATCACCGAGAATCCACCGAGCGCGGGCATCAGCATCGGCGCGATCTGGTCGATGAGCGCTTGGTTGCCAGCCACCAAGGCCGAGATGGCGGGGTTGAGCGCGATGGCGTCCCCAATCAGGCGCACACATCCCACTGCCGCCATGCAATTGGGATCGAGCTCGAAATAGGTCGCCTTTGGCACGCGCACCGACCGGTTGGTGGCGCGATCGAAGGATCGATCCCCCACTTCGTACGCCACAACCTTCTCCGCCGGAATGCCGCGCTGGGTGACGAGCGTCACTCTGTTCACGATCACAGCGCCGGTCTTGTCGTCATGCTCCACGGCTTCGTCCAGGAACACGACGCGATCGATCAAGGAGATGGTGGTGATCTGCTTCGGCGCGAGCGACGCGATCAGGCTTTCACAGCCGCGGCTGTGTCCGGTAATCCGCAGCGCCGACGGTGGCGTGTTGATTTGAATGCTTCGCAGGCAGTCGAGAATGTCGGCATCGGTGACCTTTTGCGGGTTCCCTCGTACGCCCCGCACGGCAATGGTGATCCAGTCGGAATCGTTGGAAGCACCGCGCAGGCCATGGACGAGGACGCCATTGCCGATCGGCCCCTGCACCGCTCCCGCGGTGAAGAACACGTGCACCTTGGGATTCGCGATGCCCTTGGGGTTGGCCTGCGTCAGGTTCTGCGGAACGAAGATCGTGAAGACTCGATTGGTAAAGGTGTTCAGGATCTTGCCGACTTCGTCCGAGCGAACGGGCGTAAAGGTGACCGGCGTCGCCGGCGTCGTCGCCGCCGGAACACCTTCGGCGATTGCCGGATCGGTCTGGTCGACGGTGGTCGAGGTGCCGTCGGGATGGCTGGTCGAGACCTTGACGGGCCGTCCGAGGCGGACCGAGGCCGCCCCGGCGGTGGCGAGGTCGGACTGTTGCGCGGTATTTGCCGGCCGGTCGGCGGCCGTGGTGCCGTTGATCTGCGCGCGATACGCATCGGCGATCAGTTTCTGCCCCGTCGGCTTGTCCAGCGACCCATCGGCCATCGACTGCTTGATCCCCGCCACCGTCGAGGGGCCGGTCTTGACGTTGGCCGACTGCATCGCCAGCTGCGCCGCCTTGTCCGCAAAGTGCTTCGCGCTCTCCTGGTTCGAGAGCAGCGCCTGCAGCGCATTCTTCTGCGTCTGATCCAGCCCCGTGATATTCGGGAACAATCCCGGCTTGCCCAACAGCCCCAGCGTCCCCGCCACCGTCGCCCCCGGCTCCGGCGCCGCCGGCGCATTCTGGATATTGATCAGCGGCGTCGGGAACGCCGTCGGCGTCAGCGCCCCCGGCTCCGTCCGCTGCGGCGGCTGCGTCTGCACCGGCGCAATCGTCGTCGGCTCCTCCGGAATAGGATGGTCCTCCCACTTCCAGTAGCGCCGCTCGTCCCACTTCTCGCACGAATTGCACGCCCCCATCACCGCTTCCGCAAATACCCCTCGCGTCGGCACGCTCACCCGATACGGCGGCGCCGCCGTCAGCGGCTTGTAGTGATCCAGCAGGCTCACCGGCCGCATAATTACGGTCCCGGCCGCGTCCTGCCGCGGCTGGCCCCGCGCATCGAGGGCCGGCTCATACGCGTAGCTCGGATCCAGCTTGTAGCCCGGCGCCACCGGCATGATCAGGCAGTTCCCCGCCACCCCGATCACCCGATTCTCCACCACCGACGCCACGCTCTTCCCCTTCGTCTGCGGCGCCACGAACCCGTCCAGCAGCATGTAGCGCCGGTCCGGATCCATCCGCGCCCAGATCGCCTTGTGGTAATACTCCAGGTGCGCGTTCAGGTGCTCGATCAGCAGCCGGCTGAAGAACTTGTCCTCTTCCCGCGGCTGCCGCTTCTCGTCCACCGACAGCGGCGTCGCGATCACCACCGGGTCCCCCGGCGCCAGATCGTTCTGCACCCACGCATTGGCCGCCAGAAACCCTCGCAGGTGCGGCGCCGTGTAGCGCAGCGTCGCCCGGTGCACGATCACTTTCGACTGCGCCGCCTGTGTCAGATCCACCGTCGTCCCGATCTCGATGAAGTCGATCTGGTCGCGCCGCACGTTGATCGGCCCCGTCGGCCGTACCGTGACAAACAACTCCACGTCCCGCTGGTAGCTCGACACCAGCGTCGTGTCCAGCGCCAGCGGGTAGCGCACCCCCCTCCGGCTCACCGCCGTGAACGTCAGCTGGTCGACCACCGCCTCAGCCAGCACCGGCGCTACCCGTTCCTCGAAGATCTTCTGTTTGTACTTCACCTGCTGGTGCGCAAAATACTGCGCATACGTCTCGTTGGGGCCTCCCGGCAACAGCGGCCACCACGTCGCCCATCCCGGTGCGTTCCACAGCGTCGCCGGCACGATCCACTGCTCCAGCCGCGCCGGATCGTCCGCGTTGTCGTCGTCGTCCAGCGGCCGGTTCAACCGGAACGACACCCACAGCTCCCCCGACAGCTCCGTGATCCCTTCTTCCGCATACGACCCGATCGGAAAGTCGCTCCCTTCGTAGCCCAGGAAGATCCGCTCCGCCGCCTCCAGGCCGCGGATCAACGGGTGCGCCCCGAACGGCGCCGCCGCCCGCGGCGGCAGCCGCAACGCCGCCCGCAGAATGTCTCGCCAGCGCATGATCTTCGCGATATCGAACGGGCTCATCAACAGCGGAATGAACAGACACTCCTGCACGTGCGTCAGCTGCTGCTCGATCGCGTAGTGCCGCAGCACCTCGAAATACTCGATCGTGATCGCGTGGCAGTGATTGTGATTCGCCACCACTTCCGTTTCCACCCGGAACCGCTCCGTCTGCCGCGCCGTCTGCACCACCGTACTGCGCTGATTGCGCACCGCCGACGCGCCCTGCTGGATCACGTCCCGCAACTGATTCAACCCGCTCGCCGCCACATCCCGGCTCGAATCCTGCCACGCCGACGACGCGGCGGAGCTGCTCGAGCTCGAATACCCACCACCGATTCCCAAGAAGCCTACTGAAATCCCAACGCCGAAGCCGCCGCTCGTCGCTTCCGTCTCGGCATGACTGCCCGCCCGCATCTGCTCGGCCACGCGCCCTTGCGTGATGTCGCTGATGTCGCGGTTGTGGCTCAAATACGCATCCAGCGCCTCGTCTTCGTGCGACTCTTCGTCGCGCCGGCCGTACTCGGTGCGGTCCCAGTCGAAGATGACGACCTGCTTCTTCTGCCCTGGCGCAAGCGGCAGGCTGTACACCAGGTCGCCGAGCGAATAGCCGTCGGCTTTCCAGATCTGCTTGTAGTAGAGGATGTGACCGTGCGCGATCATCGTCGCCTGGTAGAACGTCGGCGTCCCATCCCAGTCGACGCTGTTGTTTGCGGTCAGCTCGCCACGACCGGCGACGGTCTTGTACGGGTTGACCGCCGCCGCCGAATCCGCCGCCAGCGTTTTGATGAACGGACTCGCACTCACTTCCTCGGCGAGCAGGCCGCTCGCGAGGCCGGTCTTCGCCAGTTGCAGCGGCGTCGACATCGCCAGATGCAGATGGGGCGCCGATGCCGGTGACGGCGCCGGACTATGCATCACGGCATCCCCATGCTCGTAGGTGTAGATCGCGTCCGGGGGCGGCCGGCGTTCCAGATCCGACACCGTCGTGCCCTTGATCTCCGGATCCGTCGTCCGCACCACGAGGGTGTAGACAAATTCCTCGAGCGTGCGGTTCGGCGTCGTGAAGTCGACGCAGTTGGGCCCGATGTCCTGTGAGTACGCAGCGGCATTGTGCACGAGATCGTCGGCGTCGGGCTGCCGCGGCGGCGCCGACGTGTCGTCACAGGCACACGCCTCGTTTTTCTTGCCCGAATTATCCGCAGCCTCGTCCGCGTCGTCCAGTTCGACGACGACGAAGACGAACGGTGGGATGCGCCCGGTCCGGTTCTCGCCGACACTCACGTCGGCGAGATCGACCGCCGCCGCCGTCTGCAGCGTCGCCTGCTTCGTCCCTGCGACCGTCGCCCACGCGCTCGCGAGATCGTCTTTTGGACGCTCGCCCGCGAAGTTGCCGAGCGCGTCCGTGGCCGCGATCACCAACGGCCGCGGCTCGCCGGTGCCGTGCCTTCCCCAGATGATGACCTGACGCTTCGCGATCTGCACCTTGCCCGCGAGATCGATGACCTTACCCTTCAGCCGTTCGGGCTGCGCCTCCTCGGCGCGCGCGTCGGCCTTCACGATAGTCGGCTCCGACACGTCGACGGTCAGCACGATTTCGCTTTTCAGCGCGCTCAGCGGATACGACTGCGTCACCGCGACGCGGCCGTCGGGATACTTCGCCGCAACCTCAATCGGCTCGTCCTTGAGGTTGTCCAATGTCGAAAGGGTAATCGCGAACGCGGGCCCCGGGACCACGGTCGTCCCCGCAAGGCGGCGGACGAAGGTGCCTTCCGCCGCGTCCGCCTCGCGAGACTGGAAGCTGACGAGGACCCTGAAGCCGCTGAATCCGGCAGGTTTCGCCGGTGGGCTCTTCCACTGCAGCCGGCCCCGAAGCATGACCGGCGGCTCTGGCGCACGAGCCTCGGCGTTCGACACGCGCACCTCGAGCCGCTCGCCGTCGCGCACGACCGCCAGCATCGGCCAGCTCGAGCTCGCGACTTGCTGACCATGACGATCGCGGACCGCGAGCTTGAGCGTGTCCGCTATCGCCAGCTCGTGCGAGTCGGGCAACTCGAAGGCGAACGAGGGATCCGTGCCGGCGCACACGAATCGCGACCCGGCCTCCTTGTACGTTGGCGGATCGCCGGGCCGCGCGACCTCGAGGTAGCGGATCTCGACCGCATACCCATCGAACACGTCGTTCCTTCCAGGAGTCGACGCGTTGATGAGACGTCCGGCTACGCGCATATGGCCCCGTTCCTCATCGGTGACAGGCCTGGAACGGCCACGTCACGACTCAGCCCTTCGGTTTGCTTGGTGCCGGGAGCGAGGGCGTGCCGCCGCCGAGAATGCCACCGCCGAGCGCCTGAAGCAGCAGCAGCGTTTCGAGCATGTTGTCGCCTTTGCCGCCGCGAAGCAGCAGCACCAACAGCAGGGGGTTGCTCAGTTGAGAGCTGCTGCCGCCCTGACCTTGCTGCATCAGCAGCAACAGCGGCAGCAAGCTGTCGCTCGACTCGCCACCCTCGCCCTTGCCGAGCAGCAGCATCAGAAACAGCAGGCTTTTGTCGTCGCCGCCGTCGCCGAACGACTCGAGCAGGTTGGTCGCCTTGATGAAGAAGCGCTGACCCAACAAGTTCGCCGGCGGCTCAAAGTCGGTGACCGTACCGTCGGTCTTGGCGACGCGGACCTTTCCGCCCGTGCTGACTTCATCGATAAAGGCCGCGGTGAAGGGCGTCTCCGACATGACGATCACGTCGCCTTCTTTGACCGTCGTCACCGGCAGACGCAGGACCGCGCCCTCGAAGGCATCGAGGGTCAGATCGGTGACGTTTTTCAGTCCCTCCTTGTCCCGCGTCACGAACTGCCCTTCCACCGATCGGATCGCGAGCGCCAGTCCATCGCCGGCGAAGCTCATCTTGATGTTGCCTGACGCGTCCCTGCCAATCGAAACACCGCCGAACAACGACTTCAAATCCATTGTTCTCTCCTGTCCACGCATTACTACGAATGACCAAAATCACAGCGTCTGCGAACTCGAAGCGCCGTTCAGAATGTGTCGGATTGTTGCGCCCGCGAGAGCGGGGCGCGTGAGGACAACGGCCATGTCGATCACGGCTATGCCCGTGCCCGAGCAGCCGTCAGTCAGTTCCATTAGTGACCGCAGATAGACGAGGCCGAGACGGTGCATAGGTCGTCGCCCATTGCGAGGATCTGAATCCGCGGACGCGAATCCGACCAACGTGACAATGAAGTTGGAGACTATTTCACTGCGACGACAAAAAGTAAAGCGTATAGACGGCAAACTGTGCCTCGTCTACTATTCGACGAAGTGTCCGGACGACGTCACGCCGAACGAACGTCCTTCTTCTCCCTCCAGATAAGCGCTCATACCGGAAACGACTGAACTCGAGAAAGCGTACAGGTCTCGCAATACCTCGCGACATTGAATCCGGTATGGATGAGCAGCCGCGTTCGAATCTAATCCGCCGCCTTCGGCAGTGCGCTGCGCGGCGATCACTCGTCCCATCGCCGGCGCGGGCTGTTCGCATTCCCGATAGCCTGCGTTTACAGACGCGGGACTCCAGCACGGCGCCCGCTGTAGACCAGTGGGAGCCTCGACCCTCGGAGATCGACTCCGACGGTTTCCCTTCCGTCGGAAGCGATCTGTCATCGCACCCTGAAGGGCAACCACCAGGCAAACGACTTACGACGCAGAGCGCAGAGCCACGGTCACCCGGGACGATTCGGGCAAGGTGCGCGGGATCAACTACCCGCACGACCGCCCACAGGTTGAGTTGCCACAGGGCGTGAGGGCGCTGCGGCATAAGTCCGCACCATCGCTGAAACACTTGACGTCGCCCCCGGAAGCGTTGCGCCAAATGGACCAACCCGTTTCGCACCTCGATCCGCAGCCACAGGAGGTCCAGTACCGCTTCGGCGAGGAGAAGGCGTTCTTCGACTCCGCCACTTACGCGTACTACCAGACATACCTAAACACACCAGTCTGGGCCGCAGGTCTCACCGTTACGATCAAACAGGCGCCCGTGCGGACTCTTGCCGCAACCAACACCAGTGAGCACTGCATCGACGCCGCGATGCCCTCGACCAGAGCCATAACTCGACCAGAGCCATAAGCGGTCGGATCCGTGCTGCGAGGGGGCGGCCGACGATTGCTGCGCAGACGAGGACGATGCCATCCGAGGATGCTGTTCGGACCCGGCAATGGTCGTCGAATGTCGGGCTAGTACCCGTGCCCATCGTCGCGGCGGCGAAGCGGAGCGCACACTGATTGAGAAGCCTTGGACTGTCCCCCAGTCTCTATTTGCGGTCTTTCCAGCAAATTGCATCAAGGATTCTGCGGCGCCGATCATTGGCCGAGCCTGCGAGCCGATCGGCACCAGCCAGCCAGCGGCTCATCCGGCCGTCGTACCTCCCGGGACTGCGCTCATCACAGTTGAACCCCATGGCCGAGTTTCCCATGACGCGTTTCACGACCGACTCTTGCACGCACGCGCTCGGACAACCATGGCGACCCTTCCCGTACCGCGCGGCACCTCGACCAGCTCGAGCGCAACGCACGCGCTTCGAGGTGCCTTGCGGCCAACAAGCCGGCGCCGAAGATAATCGGCCCACGTGCACGGCGCTGGGTGTATAACCACATCGATCTGGGACGGCCAAATCCACATCCCGGATCAGCAGGATATTCACATGCCTTCTGAACGGCCGACACACGGTGGCGCAGGTCACCGTCACCCTCCCGCGACGAAGCCGTTGGCACCGTTAAGGCAGGGCGAGCGACGCGCCGGGCTGCACCACCTTCGGAAGGGCCAAGTGCTCGACGCTCGGGAAAATCGTGATCCGACCGAGTCGCTCGTCCGACGGGGTCAGCACGATGTCCTGGTGCCCATGACCGGTCGGTTCCTTCGGCGCTTCGGCTACCTAAAACGCCACGGCTGCCGCGCCGACCTTCTCTGCTCGCACGTGTCCCTTGCGCTACGGCGCTTTCAGGCGTTTTATCGCTTGGAGGAGACCGGAACGCTCACACTCGAGACGTTGAAGTTGATGAGCAAACCTCGATGCGGTCTCCCCGACCTCGAACCTGAAGAGATAGGAGGACCAGGGATCGAGGATAGCGACCCATTCGTGTTTGGGGGAACCCCCTGGGGCCAGCAGCAGATTCAGTGGTTCATGGGATCTGGCACTTCCGATCTCAATTCCGAAGTAGGCGCGATCCAAGCTGGGCTCGACACATGGGCTGGCCTCATTCCTAGAAGCTTTCCCCCAACCGGGACGAGCTCCGCCGCGCAGCTCCAGGTCAGCTTTGCGACCGGCGACCACGGCGATGGGTTCCCATTCGATGGATCGGGGGACATCCTGGCGCATGCGTTCTACCCGCAGGATGGCCGCATCCACTTCGACGACGCGGAGAGTTGGGGTCTGTCGGACGGGGGCGGCAAGACCGATCTCCAGACGGTGGCGCTGCACGAGACTGGCCACGCACTCGGCCTGCGACACTCCGGCAACGAGGACGCAGTCATGTACGCGTTCTACGATGGTGAGCGGCGAACCCCACACGAAGTCGACATCAAGGGCATGCGCAGCCGCTATCCGGTGGTTGTGCAGTCGAGCGACAGCGTCATGGCCGTTTCGATGTGGGCGCTCGAGTCGAGTGGCGGCTGTGACGTCGTCACCGTCGACCTCGGCCGGTCCATGTCATTGCTCGCCTGGGGTCAGGTGACGATGATCGACTCCCGGAGTGACTTCGATCGCGACAACGCCTGGGCGGTCGAAGTATTCATGGTCGACGGTGACCGCCCGGGGCCCTACATCTTCGGCGGGCGTCACTGGGGCTCCGACGGCGCACCCAGCAATGTTTACACCGGCGCATGGACAGGGAGGGCACGAACGGTGACGTTCCGCCTAAGTGTCGCTCACATGCAGGACCTGGAGGCATTCGGTACGGGAAACATCATCGTTCTGGGACAGGGGGGATAGATGAAGCAGTACGTGTTTTACGACAAGAAGACCGGGGCTATCCGCCACCTACATCAGGTGCTGGCGGCGCAAGGCCGGGCCGTGGAAGTGGACAAGAAACAGCTGGCGACATTCGTCGACCGCATGGTCGACCTGAAAACTTTAGCGTCGGTTTATGCCGAGGTGACACCGACGTCGAGCCGGGCCGCGGTACAGAGCGTGGATCCTAAGAAACGCCGGCTTGTGACCAAGCGGCTGACCGCCCGCGACCAGGAGCGGATACGACGGAGCAAGGAGTGAGCTATGCAGGCGTTCAAGGTCGACTTGTTTGCCCTAAAGAATCTGGGAGGCTCGGCGAGCGCTACGATCGACCTCGGCCGGGATCGGCCGTTTATCGCGTGGGGGTCAGTCACTATGGTCGACTCCCTCAACGACTTCGACCGCGACAATGCGTACGCGTTCGATATCTTCACGATCAACGGAGTGAAGACGGCCGCCCGCGTGAGCGGTGGTGCCCACTGGGGTCCCTCCGGATCTGGTGACAACGTGTACGAGGGAGCCGTCAGCGGCTTTGGTCGGTTCGTCAATCTGTGGTTACGCAGCATTCACACCGACGACCTTGACACGTTCGGCGTGGGGATCGTCCTGGCACTCGACTGAACGGAACCGGTCTGGAATCCCGCGATAGAGGCAGCTATGAAACATGTGCGCACATCATTGATTTTTGCTTGCGTGACATGGGCGTCCTGCATTCCCGAAACGATTATCGTCGGCGCTTAAGCGGACGCGAACACCATCGTCGACGTTGTCGCCGTTCAGGGTGAAGCCATGTTGGGACCTCACCGAATCCCATGCCAGACCAGCAAGGTGTACTTGGCAGGAAAGGCTATCGTCTTCGGCAGCATGCGATCTGGTCACATGGACATCTTCGTCATGTATCCCGACGGCTGCGGACAACAGAAACTTGTGAAGGAACCTCTTGTCGTTGGGACGCCCATCAACGAAGCTCGTTACGATGGGATGCCCGCCTGGTCGAAGGACACGAAGAAAATCGTTTTCGCGTCCAACGGGACTCCGTGCGACAGGAACACTCTTCCCGCACCCGCCGCTCTGGTGCTCGAGCTCACCTGCGGCGCGTGATCC
>Ga0105347_1001135_pt1 | contig 11787 bp, 10 predicted proteins | sample EasRivMeERMLT890_FD_89677 | JGI IMG/M metagenome (GOLD analysis project Ga0105347, IMG submission 89677) | Soil microbial communities from meander-bound floodplain in the East River, Colorado, USA - East River MetaG ERMLT890 | ecosystem: Environmental > Terrestrial > Soil > Floodplain | place...
AAACCTTCGTGTCCTTCGTGATCTTCGTGGTGAGAATATATTTCGTCATGTGTGCTGCATCCGTGAGGAATAACAGTCAGAAAATTTGCGCAGACGGAGAAAACTCTTCTACATAGCAATGCATAGAACGCAAATTTGATAGGGGCGGGTTTCAAACTTGCCCCTACTCTGTATAGGCTCTGAAAGTCTTCTCAGCTTGCGCAGATTTTGACATCGTTTGACGAAACATTTACTCACCACGAAGCGCACGAAGGTCACGAAGGATTCGTATATAATTTTTGATTCTAAACTTCGTGCTCTTCGTGTCCTTCGTGGTCAAATTTGTCATTTCTTTTTTGGTTGCGGCTTTTGCCGCGCTAAGCTCGCTGTGGTTAAAGGAGAATAACAGACATGTATTACGGTGCGCGTGGAGTCGTCGGTTTGGTCAAACCGACTTACCGTCCGGGGTCCATGGAAAGCTTTATCAAGCTCATGCCCGAAGGCGTGGGGTTTATTCCCTGTCATGCCGGAATCCGGGCAGGCAATGAAAAGGAGCTGCAGGAGGCGCTCACGGTGGCCGAGAAGAAGGTAGCGCGGCTGGCGGAGCTGGGCGCGGACGTGGTCATGATCATGGGCGCGCCGCCGACCATGGTGCGCGGGCATGGCGCGGATCGAGAGATCGCCGATCGGCTAACGAAGAAATATGGCATCCCGGTAACCATTGCGACTATTGCTCAGGTGGAGGCGTTTCGCGCTTTGGGGATGAAAAAACTGGTGGGCATCACCTATTTCCAGGATGACATGAACCAGAGGTTCGCCAAGTTCCTCGAGGACGATGGGTTCCAAGTGAAAGCCATGAAGGGAATCGAAGTCCCCTTCAAAGACGCTGGCAAACTTTCGCCGGAGGCCATCTACGGCTTTGCCAAAAAGGTCTTCCTCGAGCACGGCCCGGTGGACGGTATCTACATGCTCGGCGCGGGCTGGCACAACCTGCCGGTCATCGAGCTGCTGGAGAAGGATTTGAAGACGACCGTGGTCTCGAGCATTCCCGCTCAAGTGTGGGCCACCAAGAAAATCTTGCAACTGAACGAGCCGGTTACGGGTTACGGACGACTATTAGCCGAGATGCCATGACTGACGCTTGCCAGTTTCGGGCTGCGAGTCTTGGTTGGAGACAGTTCGCCGTCGGGTCAAGCTGCGTGTTGTTGGTTTGCCTCTGCCTGCCGGGCCGCGATAGTGCACCCCACATCCGATTAACCAACGAGACGTTCAAGTTCAAATCATGCGATGGTTCTGGCCCCAGTTTTTTATGAATAACAGAATAAGGGAGAGCTCATGAATCGAGTCGGGCGATTTGCAAAGACCCTGCTCGCGGCTTGCGTATGGCTATCGCCACTGCTCGCGGGAGCCGCTGAAGTGAGAGACCGGGCGGAGGCCGAAGGGAAACTGATGTTCTACGCAGCCTTCAATGCCGCCGACTCCAAGACGCTTACCGACGGATTCAAGCAGCTCTACCCGAAGATTGACGCGGTATTTTATCGCACTACAGATGCCGCGCTGATGGAGAGAATTCTAACCGAAGCCCGGGCCGGCCAGAATCTTTGGGACGTGGCGATGACGACAAGCTTCTATGGCCACAACCTGAAAAAGCGCGGGATATTCGCTTCCTACGACTCGCCGGAAAGAAAATATTTCCGCGACGGATACAAAGACCCGCAGGCGATGTGGACGTCGATTTATACGAACTATGCCGCCTTCGGTTACAACACTCGGGGTGTGCCTAAAGGAAGCGTGCCGAATTCCCATACGGATCTTCTGAAGCCAGAGTGGAAAGGGCAAATCGGCATGGACAGCAAGCCCTACGAGTGGTTCGGCACTCTGGTCAAGGCGATGGGCGATGAGAAGGGGTTGGCCTATATGCGAGAGCTGGCGAAGCAGGTAACGTTGCGCGCTGGCAGAACCCTGGTGGCGCAGCTCGTCGCGGCGGGGGAATTCAAGGGCGGGCTCACCGCTTATTCTCAAACCTTTGAAGTGTTAAAGCCCACGGGAGCTCCGGTGGACTGGATCTATCTGAATCCGGTTTTCGCCAACATTCATCCGGTTGGCATCGCCGCGAAGGCGCCCCATCCCAATGCGGCCCGTCTGTTCACGGATTTCGTGCTGTCAAAGCGCGGTCAGGAGCTGATCCGCGGCATGAACCGGATCCCGGATCGGATCGATACCCCGCCGTTGCAGGTCCGTTTGATGGAGAGTATCAAGCCGGTCTTCGCCCCCGCTGAAGTGCTGGACGATTTTCCGCGCTACGCCAAAATGTTCGACGAAGTTTTCGCCGCCCGATAAACCATGCGTATTCTGATTCACAATCTCACCAAGGAATTCGCCCAAGGGGAAAGCACCCTGCGAGCCCTCGGGGGCGTCAATCTCGAGGTCCGAGACCGTGAGTTCTTCGGCGTCATCGGTCCCACGGGGTGCGGTAAAACGACCTTGCTGCATATCATTGCCGGGCTCGACACCGCCACCAACGGCTCCGTGGAGTTTGTCGGCGAGAAGAAAACCCAGGCGATGGTCTCCATGGTTTTTCAGGACTCGGCCTTGATGCCGTGGCGGAACGTCGAGGACAACGTTCCGCTGGGCATGGAGTTTCGCAAGGAATCGGCGCCGATTTACAAGCGCGCGGCGCGGTTTTTTCTCGAGGTCGTTCATTTGCTGGATTTCAGCACGGCTCGAACTCACGAGCTTTCGGGCGGCATGAAGCAGAAAGTCGCGATCGCCCGGGCGTTGGCCAACGACCCTGAAGTGATCGTGATGGATGAACCCTTCGCCAGTCTGGATGCCCAGACGCGCCTGATCCTGCGCGAAGAGCTGTTAAGAATCTGGGAGCGCGACAAGAAAACTGTCATCCTGGTGACCCACAATATCGAAGAAGCGGTGATGCTGTGCGATCGGATCGCCGTGATGAGCGCTTCGCCGGGAGTCGTCAAGTGCGTGTTGCCGGTGGAGGTTCGCCGGCCCCGCACAATCAGAAGCATGTCGGACCCTGACTTCGCCCGCTGCGTCGACAAGATCTGGGAGATGCTGCGCGACGAAGTGGACAGAACCATGCGGCAGAACCGTCCGTCGCCATGACTAAAAAAAACGAAGGGACGAAGGCTGTCCACTCTAGTTTTACCGTTTGAGATCGGAGAACTCTTAGCATTATTGGAGGCGTGATTATGAATAGGATTTCGTTAGCAAGTAAGGGGTCGTGGTTTTTTTCGGTGGCGCTGTTGATGATGATGTTGGGCTGTGCGACGACACAGACGACGCCCAACGTCGCTGCGATCCTCGCAAATCCGCAGCGGCCGCCGGAAGATAAACAAATCGACACCGCACGCAAGCCGGCGGAAGTCGTGCCCTTTTATGGCGTAAAGGCGGGCGACAAAGTCGCAGACCTGGTGACGGGGAGAGGATATTACACCGCGATTCTATCCCAAGTGGTGGGAGAGAAGGGGGTGGTTTACTCGGCGTCTGCAACCTTCCGGCCTGAGGTAAAGGATCGTTTTAAAGATCCGAGCTTTGCCAACGTCAGGTTGTTAGAGGGTCCGCTGGGAACCGTTGCCTTACCCCAGGACGGATCGTTGGATTTTGTACTCATTCATCTGAGCTACCATGACTTGGAGCCGGCGGTTCGCGTCGCCATGAACAAGAGAGTTCTGGCCGCGCTCAAGAAGGGCGGCTTCTATGGAGTCGTAGATCACTCGGCCAAGGACGGCAGCGGCAACGAGGCAGTCAAGACGCTCCATCGGATCGACCGGCTGCTGGTCATCCAGGAAGTCACCGGCTCGGGTTTTATCCTGGCCAAGGAGGGGAACATGCTGCGCCGTCCCGAGGACCCTCGCGACTTCAACGTGAATAAAACCCGCGACAAGGACGATCGCTTCGTGCTGGCGTTTCAGAAGCCGTAAAGACCCGAGCCGCGGGAATTCTACCGGGCCTGATTCACCAGCTGTTGAGCTTCATAATCCGGCGCGCGTTTGCGCGGGCGATGTGATCGTAGCCGAGCCGGCCTGTCGTTCCAGCCCAGGGACGCGAAGTCTTGCATATCCAAGGGTCGCTTAGCGACCGGACTTTTCGATTTCGGTGGCCTGATATTACCGGTTCCTGTATAATCACGCCTTAGTTCTTTTTCTCAGGCGCCAGCACAAAGCTACCCGAACCGCCCCAAGCGAATCCGTCGTCTGACGAAATCTGCAAATTTTTTCTTTCAGCATTTGATGACCGCTCTGCGACAATCATTGCCTGACCTCGAAGTGAGCTTTCGTCGCGTCGTTATCCTGGTGATGCTCTATTGCTTCGCCGCGTTTCAGGCGATGCTTCCGGTCAACGATCCGGATATCTGGTGGCATTTGCGAACCGGCCAGTGGATTCTGAGCCACGGCCAGGCACCCATGACGAATCCGTTCTCGAGCTACGGAATGGGGGAGCCTTGGGTCGCCTACAGCTGGTTGTTTGAAATCCTGGTTTACGGCCTCTACAGAAACTTTGGTCTCTCCGGCATGCTCTTTTTTACGGTTGCGATGGCGCTGCTCATCGCCTTGACTGTTCACCTGCTAGTTCGCCAAGCTAAGCTCCCATTCGTGGTGGAAGTATCCCTGGTTGCCGTGACGCTGGCCGGCATGAAGCCGCTCATGAGCCCGCGGCCGTGGCTGATTTCAATCGTTTTCTTCACCCTGCAGTTGCTGCTCCTGAGGCATGCCATACTCACGGGTAAACCCGCGATCATTTGGCTACTACCCGTCCTGTACGCGGTATGGGCGAACTTTCATATACAGTTTGTCTACGGGCTTGCGGTTATTTTTCTGCTTGCCGGCGAGGGTTTGATTCTAACGATTTTGGGCCGCGAGTTACCCAGCGAAAAATCGCGGCGTATCCCGGTTGAATCGCTGCTTTTAGTCGGAGCGGCCTGTGCGTTAGCCGCCCTGGCTAACCCCTATGGTTACCAGCTTTATTGGCAGGTGCTTGAATTCAGCTTGCTGACGGAGGCTTTTCAGTCGGTCCAAGAACTACAGCCGCTCTCCTTTCGTTCCCCGGCGGACTGGATGGTGGTCATGTTGACGGTAGTCGCCTCGTTCGTTCTGGGATCGAAACGGCGGTTGCTGCCTTTTCCGATGCTTTTGTTGCTCTTGGGCTGTTTTCTGGGATTCAGATCCCGCAGGGATGTCTGGGTCACTCTTTTGGCGGCAGCTTTCATCATCAGCGAGTACCCAATTGTGAGTTTTCCTGCTAACGCGTTTCGATGGACACCGGGTAAAGTGCTGGCTGTACTCGGCGGCATCGCTATCGGCGTCGCCATATTGGGGCGTTACCGGCAGCTATCCGAAGCCGATCTTCGAACCGAGGTCGAACAGCGGTTCCCTGTGCGGGCTGTGGAATTTGTGAGCCAGAAAAAGTACGACGGTCCGCTCTTTAATAGTTTCGACTGGGGCGGGTATCTCATCTGGAGTCTGCCCCAGATACCCGTTTCGATCGACGGCCGGGGCAATATACATCGTCATCGGGTCGAGAGCGTCCTGCAAACCTGGATGGGCTACCCGGGATGGGAAACCGATCGCGACCTGATGGAATCCCGAATTGTTATCGCCGAGCTGAAACGGCCGCTAACTGCTTTGCTCCGAAAGGATGCTCGCTTCAGACTTGTCTACGAGGATAGCACGGCTGCGGTTTTTATTCGGAACTCGCCAAAGAGTTGAAGGGTTACGCTTTTTTGACCCCGGAGACGACGCACTAAGTCGGCCGCACGGCTTGTGCCATCGCAACGGCTTCTGAAATCGTGCTTTAGATCTCGGTGAGCTTTTTCATTTTGAGTTTTTTCTTCTTGGCCTGTTCGAATACGTAGCGCCCGACGGCGAGGTCTTCGTCGGCGATGCCGTTGGATTGAAAAAATATTCGCTTGGGTCGAGGCTGGGGCACGCCCTCGGCGATGATCTTTTCCAGCGCGACGATGTCTTCCCAACGGGTTATGCGCGTCTGGCAAGCGGCGATCAAGTCCCCACTGTCGCCTTTGGCGGTGGGCACGTCATCGGTAACGATCAGATCCATTAGCCTGATAAGACGGTCGGAGACTTCATGTTTGACGGCAGCGTTGGCGCCGATGGAAGCGACCAAAACTTCCTCCTTGAGACTCGTTCCCTGGGCGACGGGGGTAGAGGAGTCGGTGGAAACCACCAGAATGTCCGATGCCGATTCGACTTCATCAACGGACCCGACCTCCTGCCAATCGGCTTTCACGACTTTGCTCATCTGTCGGATGAACTCCTTGCGCCGCTTCGGCGTCCGTCCATAGACGACAATCTCTTTGATCGGCCAAGAATTCGCGATGGCCTCGACTTGAAAGGTTGCCTGCCAGCCGGGCCCGATGACGCCCAAAGTTTTGGCGTTCGCCGGGGCGAGATATTTCGCGGCCACGCCCGTGGCGGCGCCGGTGCGGAGACTGCTAAGATACCCCATATCGATGATCGCCTGAATTTGACCGGTGCGCCCGTTGTATAGGGTAATGGTATTGGAGGCGCCGGCGTAGGCGCGGAGGCAGATCAGGTCCGAAGTTTCCTGCCATGCGGCCATCATGTTCAGTTGTCTCGCGCTGCTTTTCAGCCGTCGCCGCGGCACGCTCCGGACTTTTCCGGCGGCGCGATCGCGAAACATCGCCTCAACCGTCTTCAACGCCACCGGCATGTCGGCAATTTTTCTGGTTTGCGGTTCACTTATGATCAGAGCCATGGTGTTTCTTTCCTCCCACGCTTCTATAGCGCAAGGGGTCCCCACAGGGCAAGTTACCATCACCCCGGCACGTGGTTCCGGGTAGCCTGCCCGAGAGCGAAGATTCCTCTTGACGGGCAAATATATTGGATTCAGAATAATTTCCATGAAGCAATGCCCCCATTGCTCGGCTGAGTACGGCGATGAGACGGATTTTTGCCTAAAAGACGGCAAATCCTTGGTGACGAAGTCAGGCATCCGCACCAAACTCTGTCCCCATTGTGCCAACAGCATTGCCGAGGACGCCCTGAAGTGCCCCTATTGCAAGGCAGATCTGACCTCGACCTCGGTTCCGGAATGGCCGACACGAGAAGAAGAAGGCATCGAGGTTCGCAGGCGCTCGGGCCTAAACAAGACCACGATGGCTTCGAAAGCGATCTTGATCGCGGGTTTGATTGTATTCGGCATCGGAGTTTTTTTGATTGGCGGACAACGGGAGCGCAGTGAATCGCAATCTGTGCTCGAAGAAAGGCTCAAGGAGATCAAGGATAAGGACCAAAAGATCCAGGACTTGGAAAAGCAACTGGCCCAAGCGCGGAAGGACCTTGCCGGGAATGCGACCAAGCTTGTCGAGCTGAAAGCAAGGGTCGAAGAAAGTCATAAAACTCTCGCAGCTACACAACAGAAATTGAGTCGTGCCGCGCGGGAGTCGGAGCGCTTAGCCGCGAGCAAGGCGCCCGCGGCAACGCGGACCTCGCCGCGCCCGACCGAGCCGACTTCTACGAGTGGGTCCGGCGGTGCGCGCCCCACGTCCGAACCGGGGGTTTACCAGACGATTCGTCCAACAACGGTCTATGAAAAGCCCTCCGGGTCTTCACGGGTTTTGTCGCAGATCAACAAGGGCACCAGGGTCAACGTCGTGCGATCCGTCGGCGATTGGCTGGAAGTGACATCGAAGAGCAACAATCCAACGGGCTTTATTCGCTGGGACGACGTGGTGTTGGTCAGCAGGGCAAATTAGTTCCCGAATTGCGGTTCACGCAGTTCAAACCGTTCAAGTCGTTCAAATCGTCCGCTCTGATATCTCCAATAAGCTCTTGACTAGAAGTCCTTTCAGACTTCGCTGCCGCAAAAATTTCGCACGGCACCACCGCCGCGTTTTCGACCTGGCAACTGAAGTTCAATAGCCAAATAACGCCGAAAGGTGTATGCGTCACAAGGGATCAACGACCTTGGACGATTCGACATCTCTGGGCGAAGAACGCGAACCTAAAGTCTCTACTCGACGGATTCGACTCGGGACATTTGCCTCGCTCCGACACCCGAATTTCAGATACCTTTGGTTCGGCACGTTGTTCATGAGCGGCGGGCAGTGGGTTCAACAGGTCACCGTGGGCTGGCTGCTCTACGATCTCACGGGCTCCTCCGTATTGCTGGGCTTATTGAATGGCCTCCGCGCCCTGCCATTTCTCATCGCCAGTCCCATTGCCGGTGTAGCGGCCGACCGGATGGACCGAAAAAAACTCATCCTTGTCACTCAATATGTGCTTACCCTTATTACCCTTGGCATGGGGGTATTGGTGGTTTCCGGATTTCTCGAGGTCTGGCATTTGTTTGTCTTCACAGTGATCACCGGAGTGACCTGGGCGTTCGTGGACCCAGTGCGTCAAACCCTGGTTCCTGCCCTCGTACCCAGAGAGGATCTCATGAATGCGGTGGCGCTCAACTCCGCCGCCTTCAATCTCACCAAGATCATCGGTCCTTCCCTCGGCGGCGCTTTGATCGTTTTTGCCGGCGCCGGAGGCAACTTCTTCGTGCAAAGTCTCGCGTACATCGGTGTGCTTGTGTCGATTTACTGGACCGCCATCCCGCCGACACCTACGGACGCGCGGCAATCCACTGCCGTGGCCAATCTTAAGGAAGGGTTGGTCTATGTCTGGTCCAACCCGTCGGTGTTTGCGCTGATGACAACCGCGCTGGTCCCCAGAATATTCGCCGTTCCCTACCAGACCCTGATGCCCGTGTTTCAAAAAGACGTCTTAAAAGTCGGGCCCGAGGGGCTGGGAATGTTGCTGGCGGCGCCGGGTTTGGGGGCGATATTGGCCGGGCTCATGCTGGCCACACTGGCTAGTCGCTTCAGACGTCAAGGGGTTTTGTTGCTCGTCAGTCTAGTGTCGCTGGGGATCGCAATGAACTTGTTTTCCTGGACGACTTCGTTTCCCATGGCGCTTCTGGCATTGATCGCGGTAGGCAGCTGCCAGGTTTTCTACATGGCGACAACCAATACGATGCTCCAAGTCATCGTTCCGGACCATTTACGCGGGCGAGTCATGAGCATTTATGCACTGGACCGCGGTTTGATGCCCGTGGGTGCCCTAATGGCAGGAGTCAGCGCGCACCTCATCGGCGCCCCGGCAACCGTAAGCTACATGGGGTTGGTGGTTATCGTGCTGGCGATTTTGGTTGCCTGGCGGGCGCCGGTGGTTCGCGATATCGGGCTTGGAGCCAAGAGTTGACTTTCGCGTGATCTCCCTCCTATGATTGCCTATGGCGTTAACACTGATGGTTGCTTTGCTCGCCTGGCTGTTCGGCGCTCACGAAGCCGAAGGTCAAATGCGTGGCCGGGCGGGTTTCGCGCCCCGCTCCGGAGCCGTACTGCGATTCTCCCCCCACGGTGTGCAAGGTTTTCCGCGAGCTTCTGGAATAGGCTTCCGTCAAACACCATCGATTGTCGGACCGATTGTTTTTGCGCCTCGCGGCTTTCTGAGAATAGCGCCGGCTCCGGTTTTTCTCACCCCGGTGGCGCCGGTTTTTTATTATTTTGGTCGTCCTTTTTTCCCCGTTTTTCCCAGACCAGGCGGGGTTTTGCTCATCGACGTTCCCAGCGCAACTGAAAGCTCTGTGATTACTCAAGCAGTGCCCGGGGTCATCCAACTGAACCCGTCGATGGCTGGTACCGGCGCACAACAAATCCCTGGAAGGTCCCCCGCTCAGTTGGCTCCCTTCGATCCGACACCCGAGGAAATCATCGTGCGTTTGCTGGTGCTCGCGGAAATCAAGAAGGGGGATATCGTTTACGACCTGGGGTCCGGAGATGGTCGGGTGGTGATCGCGGCGGCGAAGAAGTACGGTGTCAAGGCCATCGGCTTTGAGATCGATCCGGGGCTGGTCAAATTGGCGCGCGAGAATGTACGCGAGCAGGGAGTGGAAAAGCTGGTGGAGATTCGCCAGCAGGATTTCATGACCGCTGACCTATCTCCGGCCACGGTGGTGACGCTCTACCTGTCCCATGACGGCAACCTGGCGCTGAGACCTTCCCTGCTAAATCAACTCAAACCGGGTGCGCGCGTCGTGTCCTACGGGTTCGATATGGGAGACTGGGCGCCGAAGATTATGGAAACCTACCGCGACAGAGCCGGCGATTCGCACTTGCTCTATTTCTGGCAGATCTCCGAGCCCCCGCGCTACGGCGAGAATTCCTTTTCAGATCAGTAACGAATATCTCAAACGGTTGGTTACAAGACGCCGTCGTTGTCAACAATCTCTTTTTACTGCGCGTAGAGCCGATCGATGAAGCCGCTGTCATCGATGGTTCTTAGATAGTGCAAATCCCAGGGCTCCATGGGGCCGATGTTCCTCATGGCGGGATCTTTCCCGACGTCGAGGTCATAGACGTTCTGGATGGCGCTGGCCAGGGGATAAGGCTTCTTCGACAACAGTCGCGCCCATTCGCGCTGGAGGTGCAGGTAATATTCGTCGTCTTCCAGGCCGTAGCGCTGAGCCAGGTTGTGCTTCAGGATCGGTACGACTTTATCCGGCTGGGTCTTGAAGAAATGGAGGGCCTCGATGAAGCCCTTGATAAAGGCATAAACTGTCTCCTCGTTTTGTTTGATGTAATCCGTCGTCGCCAATAAGGTCGTATTGTGGATCACCGGGCGATCGGGAAGATCGATGATCTTCAGCCCTTTTTTGATGCCGTAGAGATCGAAGGGCATGTCCACCAACGCCGCCGCGGCCTCGCCGGAAGTCAAGCGATCGACAAATTGCAGGAACTTGCCCGAGGAGTCTTTGACGGCCTCGATATGAATCTCGTCCGGTTGGAGCCCGCAGCTTTCCAACACCGCGCGGAGGTTGCCGGCGACACAAGGCGCGGTGGAATGACAAACGATTTTTTGGCCTTTCAAATCCTGGATGCTTTCGATCTTGGGCAGCGCGACGAGGCGGTCATCCCAGTTGTTCTGGGCTTGCGCGAGGTAGGTCAGCCGCTTCTCTCCCTTGGCCCGCTCGCGATAGGTCTCGTGATGCAGTCCGCTGAGAAAATCGATTTCTCCGGCCAAGGCGAGTTTCGCTCGGTGCGCCATAGTCGGCGCTTTGGCCCCGCCGACAATATGGAGATCGATTTCGAAGCCGTATTTTTCCATGACCCCCGACTCTTTAAAGACAAAGAGGAAGGGTAGATGGGATGGATCACTGGCGAGCAGATCTAGAGTGCGAAGCATAGGTGACCTCCTTGCAGGATTGGGCTACTCGACAAAGCCGGCAGCGTCGGTAATGATGGTACCTTGTCTGTGCTTGATAAAACGTCATTCATGGCATGCCAAGTTCGCGCTGCACCTCTCTCAGCAAGGTCATATCATAAGCGATGGCGACCGGCACGTTGGTTTTCCTGGTTTGTTGTTGAATAAAGCTCCATTCGATGCTCAGATCCGCGTCGGTGAGCATGCCATTTTTGCTAAAACCCGGTTTGGCGAGCTCGAGGGAACGCACCGCATCCCTTTCGTTTGCTCGGGTCCAATCCATTAAAATTTTAGTCGTGTCTTTGGCGTTGGTCTGCAGGAGCTGTAGGCTTTTGAGCGTGGCGCGCATGACTTTTTTGATCAGATCAGGGTCCTTCTTGATGGTTCCCTCTTGCACTCCCAAGCCGGCGATCGGATTGACGACGATCTCCGCCGTATTACCGAGCAAGCGATAGCCCCGATTCTCCATCTGAACGTTCGCCGGCAAGGGCATCAAGCTCCCCTGAACGATATTTTTCTCCATGGCGGCGATCCGGGCCGGGGTCGCGCCCATGGC
>Ga0105347_1001137_pt1 | contig 11775 bp, 8 predicted proteins | sample EasRivMeERMLT890_FD_89677 | JGI IMG/M metagenome (GOLD analysis project Ga0105347, IMG submission 89677) | Soil microbial communities from meander-bound floodplain in the East River, Colorado, USA - East River MetaG ERMLT890 | ecosystem: Environmental > Terrestrial > Soil > Floodplain | place...
TCGTCGCGCGGGTCGAACCCTTCGTCCTCGTCGTCGCCGCCGTCGTCCCCCGCCGGCAAGAGCATGCGCGACTTGATGTGGATCAACGTCGAGGCCATCACCAGGAACTCGCCGGCGACGTCGAGACTCAAAGATTGCAAGAGATCGAGGGTCGCCAGATACTGCTCGGTGATCGTCGCGATCGGAATATCGGTGATGCTGACTTCATTCTTTTTGATCAGATGAAGCAGCAGGTCCAGCGGACCTTCGAAGATTTCCGTTTCGACGCGGGTGCTCATAGTCCCAGGGCCTTTCTCACTTGGCTCATGGTCTCGCTCGCTTTCTGCTGCGCCGCCTGGTTGCCGGCGGCCAGTATGTCTTCGACATCCTGCGGCCGCTGCGCCAGCGCCGCGCGCTTCTCGGTGATCGGCGCCAGCTGCGCCACCACATGCTTGATCATGATTTTTTTGCAGTCGAGACAGCCGATGCCCGCCGTGCGGCAACCTTGCGACACTTCGGCGATCTCCTCCGCCGTGCAGTAGATTTTATGAAACTGAAATGCCGGGCATTTCTCCGGCTCGCCGGGATCGGTGCGCCGAACCCGCGCCGGATCGGTGATCATCTTGCTCAGCTTTTGATCGATCTCCTTGGGCGTGTCCGAGAGCAGCACCGCATTGCCGTAGCTCTTGCTCATCTTGCGGCCATCTAGCCCGGGAAGCTTTTGGGTCTCGGTGAGCAAAACCTCGGGCTCGGGAAAGATCTGCGCGTAGACTTGATTGAAACGGCGCACGATCTCGCGGGTCAACTCGACATGGGGCGCCTGATCGACGCCCACCGGAACTTTGTTCGCCTTGTAGATCGTAATATCGGCCGCCTGCAGCACCGGATAGCCGAGAAAACCGTAGGTCGACAGATCCTTGCCGACCAATTCCTTGATCTGATCCTTGTAGGTCGGATTGCGCTCCAGCCAGGGCACCGGCACGATCATCGAGTAGAGCAAATGCAGCTCGGCATGCTCCTTGATCCGCGACTGGCGAAACACCACCGCCTTCGCCGGGTCGAGGCCGACGCTGAGCCAATCCATGACCATCTCGATGGTGTTCTGGTTGATCCCCTGCGGCGTCGCATAGTCGGTGGTGAGCGCGTGCCAGTCGGCGACGAAAAAATAGCAGTGATACTCCTCTTGGAGCTTGAGCCAATTGGTCAGCGCCCCGAAAAAATGTCCCAGGTGAAGCCGTCCGGTGGGCCGCATGCCACTAACGATGGTGTCCATTTCTCCTCAATTGCACGTCAGCCGACTTTAAGTCGAGAGATTCTGATTATGTTGATTCGAAGCCGACTTTGCCTTTGCCGTCATTCCCGCGAAAGCGGGAATCCAGATTCGGGATGTTTGTTTCCCACTCGAGATTCCCATATGCGCGGGACTAAAAAACGCCCAAATAGAGTTTCAGCAAGAATTCCGTCGGCCCGTCGATGAACCGGTCGATCACGCGGGTGTACAAGAGACCGATGAGCACCAGCATACCGAAGCGCTCGACACCAGCGACTTTAGTCGACCAGGGTTCGGGCAATAGTCCAACCAGCACTCTGCCGCCATCGAGCGGCGGCAACGGAAACATGTTGAACACCGCCAACGAGATATTGATCAACAAGCCGCCTTGCGCCATCAACACCAGCAAAGTCAGAAATGGCGAATCTCCTCCTAAACCCGCCCGGCTGTGCGGCAGGAATAGTCGCCAAATGATCACGAAACCCAGCGCCAATATCAAATTCATTACCGGCCCGGCCAGCGCCACCCACACCATGTCGCGCTTGGGATTGCGCAGATTGTAAAAATTCACCGGCACCGGCTTGGCGTAACCAAAGACGAAAGGCGAATTGACCAATATCAGCATCGCCGGCACCAGGATCGTGCCGAACAGATCGATATGGGCGATCGGATTGAGCGTCAAGCGGCCTAAATTCTTCGCCGTTGGATCGCCCAGACGATTAGCCACCCATCCGTGGGCGACCTCATGAAATACCACAGCTATAAGAACCGGAATCGCCCAAACGGCAATTTTCAGGATGGTGTTTTCCAATACCTTCTCGCGGGGACTCGCTCCTATAGAAATACGGTATGAAACGGGAAAACACAAGGCGAGAGGCGGCGATTCAGTTGCGTGACTCGATCGGGGTCATGGACAAAGCCAAACATAGCGGGCCCAATAGCACAAAGCGGGCGACAAATTATTTCACAGCCCTTTGAACAAAACTGAAATCAAACACCTGACTGGTTGAAATTTCTTTGGCGGCGCCGCCGAGAGTTCTTTGCGTGAACTCAATGGCCCCTTTCATCCAGGATTCGTCCACTGACCCATCCACCGATTGGCGGGTTAAATAGAGATCGTAAAGCTGGTCGATCAGAGTCGGATCTTTGATGCCAAAATAACCAGGCATGATTTTGATCATCTCGGCGCGGTTTTTCATCGAGTACTGCAATGCTTTGATGGTGCCACGGACAAAGGCCAACACCTCGGCGGGGTTGGTTTTTATTTTCTCATCAGCCAAGCCTATGCCGCCATTGGCATAGGTGGACATGTAATCACCGGAATAGGCGATGCGGTTGAAGCCGTCGCGTTGGAGCATGAAGTTTCTCGGCGGGGTGATAAGCGCAGCGGCGATGCGGCCCGTGCGCAGGGCGATCACCGATTCCTCTTGGGCGCCAACGATGATGGGCGTGACATCTTTGTTTGGCGTGAGTCCGTTTTTTTGCATGATCAGTTGCAGCATTAGATCGTTTGAGCCGCCGCGCGACGAGATGCCGACCACTTTTCCTTTCAGTTCCTGGACCGATTTCATCTGCGGCTGGGATATCAGTTCGAACTGCGGTTTGGATGATGAGATAAACACCAGCTTAACCGGCAGGCCGCGCACGGCGGCGGCGATGGTTGAGCCGGAAGCCGAGGTGTAATCCACCGAGCCGCCCAAAAGTGCCTGCATACCGACCGCGCCGCGGATGAGAATCGTTTCAACATCAAGACCCTCTTCGCGCCAGAATCCTTTGACCTGGGCGACTTTGAATGGAAGTTCGGCAATGGAAATCCCGGTCGTGGAAAATCTGACTTTCTTGAGTTGTGCCGATGCAGAAAACGCGCCGATGAACAAAAAGAGAATCGTGAAAATAGGAAACGACTTGCATCGCATACCGCCTCCTTGGGACATCGAAGAAACACCCGTACGAAGACCAAGCGCGACTCAAGCGCAAGCGAAACTCGGAAGTTACACAAATGGGATACGGCGGCAGGCATAACAGTCACTACAACGTACCAATTTTCCATTGTCCACTTAGCCGCTACCCCTCTCCCGCGGATGAAACTGCTGATGTACCTTCTTCAACCGCGCGCCATCGACATGAGTATAAATCTGCGTCGTCGAGATGTCCGCGTGGCCGAGCATGGTTTGCACGGAACGCAGGTCGGCGCCGCCCTCTAACAGATGGGTGGCAAACGAGTGGCGCAGGGTGTGCGGTGTAACTCGTTTGGCGATGCCTGCAGCTAGGGCGTAGCGACGGATCAGCGTCCAGAAGCCTTGGCGGCTGAGCGGCTTGCCGGAGCGGTTGGTGAAGATATAGGGAGTTGTTCTTCCCTTGAGCAAACGCGGCCGGGCGTCGGTCATGAAAGCGTTCAGCTTTTTGCGCGCGTAGTTGCCGAACGGCACGGCGCGCACTTTCGAGCCCTTGCCTTTGACGATGACGTAGTTGCCTTGGAAATTGACTTCCTGGGACTGCAAGCGCACCAATTCGGACACCCGCAGGCCGGTGGCGTAGAGCAATTCGAACATCGCCTGGTCGCGGGCGCCCAGCGGCTCGTTGGCGTCGGGCTGGTTGAGCAAGCTTTGGATATCCGCCGCCGACAAGGTCTGCGGCAGTTTGCGCTGGCCCGGCGTCGGCAACAGCGCCGGCATGGGGTTTTCTTTGATTAAGTTTTCAGTTTGCAGGAAGCGCAACAACCGGCGCAAGGTCACGACATGGCGGGCGATGGTTTTTGCGCCAAGCCCTTTAACCCGCAAGCGACTTACATAGGCGCGAATGTGGTTCGCGTCGACTTCGCGCCAGTCAGCAACTTTTTGCTTGATGAGAAAATCGGACAAGCCGGCGAGATCGCGGCTGTAGGCGTCGAGGGTGTTTTTTGAAAGTCCCTTCTCGACGGTGAGCATCGAGAGAAACGAATCAATGTACGGGCTCAGCCCGTCTTTTGTCTGTAACATCGTGCGGCGCAAGACTTTGGAAGAGATAACTTCTGACTTCCTCGACGCGCTCGGGGTCGGCGATCTTCTTGCCCGAGCTGTCGGTGACGTAGAACACGTCGGCCACTTGATCGACGTTAGTGGAAATCTTGGCGACGTGAATCGACAAACCCAACAGATGCAAGCTATGGGTGATGTTGAAGAGCACGCCCATGCGGTCGTCGGTAAAGACCTCGACGATAGAAAAATCGTCCGAGGCCTCGTTGTCGATGTTGATGACCGTCGACACCTTGGGCGCGCGCTTGAGCAGATAGAGCGACGGTTTGGCCGCTTCGACCATGCGAACAACATCGGCTTTGCCTTCCAAGACATTATCCAAGACAGTTTTGAATCTGGCCCACTTCGACTCCGCCATGACCAACTCGGGCCGGCCGCTATGCGATATTCGAAAGACATCGAGAATCCGGCCGTCGCTGGCGGTAAAGATCCGCGCGTTCAAAATATTGAGACTGAGCGACGTCAAAACCCCGGTGATCGAGGCGAACAGCCCGGGCCGGTCTTGGGTGCAGATCACCACCGAGCTGCAGTTACGCTCGGGAAAATGCTCGACGTAGGAGAGCGCCCCTTTACCGCGAAACTTCTCCATCAAATCAAAGTGCTTAGGAATCTCCGCCTCGGATGTGGAGAGAAAATAACGGTCGGGCATCTTGTCGATGAAATCATCGACCCGCGCCTCGGACTGCGGCAGAGCGAGCAACTGGCGCCGGACCCGGCCCTGGATGCGGCGCAGCACGGCACGGATATCCTCGCGGGGGAATTCGCCCTTCTCCGCATCCTCCAAAAGATTGAGGCTTTTGACATAGAGCTCGCCCAGGAGCGACGCTTTCCATGGATTCCACACATCGGGCCCCACCGCTTTGACATCGGCAAAGGTCAATAAATAGAGCATCTTCAAGTTGTTCACCGTGCCCATGGTTTTGGCGAACTCGAAGATGGTCCGCTCGTCCTCAAGATCGCGCCGGAAGGCGGTATTGGTCATGAGCAAATGATGGCGCACGAGAAACTCCACCAGCGCGCCATCGTCGGCATTGAGTTTCATACGCCGGGCGATGGCGCGCACCAGGTTGGCCCCGATTTCCGAATGGCCGCCGCCAAACCCCTTGCCGATGTCGTGAAACATCATGCCCAAATAGAGCAGCTCGATCTTTTCCGCGTCCCGCGCGATTTGGGTGAGCAGCGGCAACGATGATTCATAGATTCCGGCGCGCAGCCGCTCGATCTCCTGGATCAACATGAGCGAGTGCTCGTCGACGGTGTAGGTGTGATAGGCATCGTGCAACACCATGCACAGCAAATGGTTGAACTCGGGAATAAAAGCGCCCAGCACGCCCGCCCGGTGCATCTCCACCAGGGTTTCGTAGACCGAATCTTTCCATCTGAGGATCGAGAAAAACGGCTGGTTGGCCGCGGTCGAGCGGCGGAACTCATCGTCGATCAGATCCAGATGGCCGCGCAGGATCTCGCGGCTTTCGTGGCTCAGCCGGCACCGGTACTTTTGCGCATCGTCGAAGATGCGAATCAAATTCGCCGCATCGTTCTGCAAAATCTCCGGGTTGGTGATGTTGATATGGCCCTTGGAGAGGCGCACGCCCTCGCGCAACGCCCGGCCGAACATCAGCTTGTCGGTAAGACGCGGCTTGTCGCAGTCGGTGACCCGATGGACGATCAATTCCGCCAGCCGGCTGATCTGCATGGCGTGCAAATAATACGCGCGCATGAAAACTTCGACACCGCGGAGCGTGCCCTCGCTGTCAAATCCCAGGGCATCACTGACTTTTTCCTGCTGCTCGAAGGTCAGCTGATCTTGATGCTTGCCGGTGGCAAAGTGCATCTCATTGCGCACGCGCATGAGAAAATCCTGCGATTCCTTGAGGCCGGCTAGATCCGCGACGGAAATGATCCCATGGCTGACCAGGCTGTCGAGATCCTTGGTCTTGATCTTGGCGCGGGCGATCCAGCGGGCGGTCTGGATATCGCGCAAGCCGCCCAAGCCCTCTTTGACCTCGGGTTCGAGCAAATAGACCGACCCGCCATAGGTCTTATGGCGGACAACACTCTCGTCGATTTTCTCGCGGACGAAGCGGGAAATGCCTTTTTTGAGCAGTTTGCCTTCGAGATTCTTGCTGAATGCGCCAAACAGCTGGAAGTCGCCGCAGAGAAAGCGCGCATCGAGCAACGCCGTGCGTATCTTCATGTCCGATCCGCCCAGGCGAATGCAATCAGCGATGCTGCGGGTGGCGTGGCCGACATCCAATCCCAGGTCCCACAACGTGTGCAGCACCCGTTCGTTGAGCGCGGCGAAAAACGGATGGACCCTGCCGTTGTGCAAAAATAACAGATCGATGTCCGAATAGGGATTGAGCTCGCCGCGGCCATAGCCGCCTTGAGCGACTAACGCCAATCCGGCGCCCTGGCCGGGAAAGCGCGGCAAGAGTTCGGCGCCCAGGGAGCTGAACAAATAGCGGATCATATGGTCCATCACCGTTGAATAGGCGGCCGCGACCTCCATGCCTCCGGCACCCTGGCGATGACGCTCGAACAAGATCCGCCGGCCGCGCTCGAGATAACTCCGGCCGAGGGTCTTGAGATCGACCTCGACCTGGCTATCCTGCAATAAGCCTAATGCAATAGCGACAGCATCCATACAAAGACTAAAGCGTTTTCGCGATCAATGTGGATTCGCCGTATTTCTGAATACCTTCGAACAACGAGTTGACCATCGCGTCCTGCCCCGCCTCCCGGCTCATGGCCGCGCCTTCGACTCGGTGAGTTACAAATGACATTTCGACCAACACGCTCGGCATGCGGGCGCCAACCAAGACATAGAAGAGCGCGGTCTTGACGCCGAGATCGCGCACCTCGCCGATCGCCTTGCTCATCCCTCCGACCATCGACTGCTGCAAGCGGTGCGCCAGGGTAACCGAATCTTCGAGTTTCATGTTTTGGGTCATGTCGCTTAAGATGAATTGCAAATCGGAGATGTTCTTGCGGGCGCTGCCATTTTCCCTGGCCGCCAAACGCATGGCCGCCTCATCGGTGGTGTTGTTGAGATAGTAAGTCTCGATGCCACGCGCTTCGGCGTTGGGGCTGGCGTTCAGATGCAGCGAGATAAACAGGTCGGCATCTTCAGCGTTGGCAATATAGGTGCGATCCTCAAGGGCGACGAAGCGGTCGTCTTTGCGCGTCAAGACCACCTGAACGCCCATTTCTTTTTTCAGTTTGGCGGCAAGCTTCTTGGCGATGCTCAAGACCACATCCTTTTCCATCACGCCGCCGACACCTATGGCGCCTGGGTCTTTGCCGCCGTGGCCTGGGTCGAGAACGATTTTCCGAATGCCGCCGGGTTGGCCCAGGGGCTGCGACGCTTTCTTGTTTTTGACCGGCGCGCTGGCACGGGAACTTCTCTCGGCCTTCACCGGTTCCTCCTTGGCGGCGCTGCTCTCCGGGGTTGTTTGTCCCTGCAGGTCGATCACCAAGCGATACGGATCCGGCAGGATAAACGCTTTGTGATCACGCAAACTGTTCATATCTAACACCACCCGCACGACCTCGGCGCTATACTGGCCGAGCCGCACCTGGCGCAACAGACTGTCGTCCACCGGCACTGGGTCTTTTGAGGTCATCGCCAAGCGCGCACCTGAGATGTCGATATAAATGCGCGGCGGAATGCCCTTGGCGGCATCCTCTTTCAACCGGCGCACTTCATACCTGGCATCCTGGGATAGCTCCAACATCACCCGGGTATATTGTTTCGACGATAAAAAGCGCAAGCCGGTAACTTGCACCTTATCGGACGCCGGCGCGGGCGCAACGCTCGGCGCCGGAGCGCTGGGCGCAAGCTTCTTATCCTCCTCAGCTGGACGGGGCGGCGCCACCGGCACTGCGGCCTCGCTGTCACCGGGTTTGATGGCGTTCGATTGGGCGTAACCCGGCAACGGCTCCCTCGGCCCTGCATCGCTGCGTACTTGGCCCGACAGCTTCCCCGCGGGCCAGAGACAGAGCGCGGCCAGCGCCGCAACTGCGACGAACATAATCGGTCTATGCCTTTGCATCATAACGACTCCCGTCACTTCTTAGCTTCCTCGCTCAACTCAAAGAGAACGTTCAAGGCTTGAATCGGCGTCAGATTGGCGACATCGAGTTGCGTCAAGCGATTGCGCAGCCGATCGTCGGCGGCGCTGAACAATCCCATCTGCACCGGCGGTTGGGCTTTTTCCTCGGTTCCACGGTTGGCTGCAGAGTTCGGCTGCACCGATTGGCTATCTTCCAACTGGGCCAGGATGACCTTGGCCCTCTCGATCACCGCCGCCGGCATGCCGGCCAGGCGCGCCACATGGATGCCGTAGCTATGACTGGCCGCGCCGGCGACCAGGTTGCGCAGAAAAATAATCTCGCCGCGCCACTCTTTAACGGCGAAATTGAAATTCTTGGTGCGCTCATGGGTCAAAGCCAGTTCGGTCAGCTCATGATAGTGGGTCGCGAACAAGGTGCGTGGCCGCTCGCCGCAGTCATGCAGCGACTCGGCCACCGCCCAGGCGATGGAAATGCCGTCGAAGGTGCTGGTGCCGCGGCCGACTTCGTCGAGCAGTATCAAGCTGCGTCGGGTGGCATGGTGCAAAATATTTGCGGTCTCCTTCATTTCCACCATGAACGTAGATTCACCGCGGGCCAAAGAGTCCGCCGCACCGATGCGGGTAAAAATCCGATCGACGATGCCGATCTGCGCTTCGGCGGCGGGCACGAAGCAGCCCATCTGGGCGAGGATAACGATCAATGCGTTTTGGCGCATGTAGGTTGACTTGCCGGCCATATTGGGACCGGTGAGCAGCATGATCTGCTCGGAGTCGGCGTCGATCTTACAGTCATTGGGAACGAAGGCGCCGCGGCCGACGGCGTTCTCTACCACCGGGTGGCGCCCTTCGCGGATATTCAAGACCGTGCTAGCGTCGACACGCGGACGCACGAAGCGCTGTGCTTCAGCGACATCGGCCAACGCCGTGAGCACGTCCAAAATGGCCAAGGCGTTGCTCATCGCCTTGAGCGCCGGGTAATAGAGCGCCGCTTGCTCGCGCACCTGGGTCAACAGATTAGCCTCGAGTTTTTCCATGAGGCTTTCGGAATTGAGCACCTTGGCTTCGTATTCCTTGAGCTCGGGCGTGATATAGCGCTCGCCATTGGCGATCGTCTGCTTGCGGATATAATCCGCCGGCACCGATTTCAATTGGCTGTTGGTCACTTCGATGTAGTAACCGAACACCCGATTGTAGCGGACTTTCAAAGACGCGATACCGCTGCGCTTGCGCTCGCCGGCCTCGAATTGGGCGATCCAATCTTTGGCGTGGCTGCGCATGTTGCGAATCTCGTCGAGTTCGGCGTCGTAGCCGGCGCGGATGAAACCGCCTTCTTTGACGGCGAACGGAGGATCGTCGACGATCGCGCGTTCGATCAGGTCGGTGACTTCCGGCATATCCTTCAGGCTCGCCGCGAGATCGGCCAAGAGCGGCGCGATCAACCCGGCGGCCCGCTCGCGCACGGCGCTGGCGGCGCCGAGAGTTTGTTTGATCGCCACCAGGTCCTTCGGCGTCGCGCTGCCGGCCAATACCCGGCCGCTCAACCGTTCGAGATCCTGGATCTTGGCCAGGCGCAGCTTAAGTTCTTCGCGCAATGCGAACCCTTCAGCCAGTTCCTGTACCGCGTCGTAGCGGGCGCTAATCTCCATCTCGTCGAGCAACGGATAGAGCAGCCACTGGCGCACGCGGCGGGCGCCGATGGGGGTTTGCGTGCGGTCGAGAATCGCCAGCAGCGAACCGCGCCGTTCCCCTTGAGAGCTGACCACCAGTTCCAAATTGACCCGGGTGATTTCGTCGAGAATCAAAAAATTGGCGACCCGATATGGCTGCAGATCGCCCAAGAGCTTCACCGACTCAGGAATGTTCGCGGTGAGATAATTGATAATCGCCGCAGCCGCCCGCGCGCCTTCAGCGGGGAGATCCGGCTGAGCGTTCGGCTCGGCGTCGGTCGCCGCGCTGAAGCTTTGGTCGCGCAGCGAAGTCAGATGAATCGCCGGGTACTCTTTGTAAATACGCTCGCGCAAGCGGCCATCGCGTGACGCCAGCAAGATTTCGCTGGGGCGAACCCGGCCGAGCTCATCGAGAAACGCCGCCTCGTCGGCGATTTCCGTGCAGCGGAACTCGCCGGTGGTGATATCGCTGACCGCCAGGCCGTAGCTCGACTCGCCCTGGCAGACCGCGGCGAGAAAATTATTGCCCCGGCCGTCGAGCGCTTCCTCGGCCGTCACCGTGCCCGGCGTGATCACCCGCACCACTTCCCGCTTGACCACGCCCTTGGCCAAGGCCGGATCTTCGACTTGCTCGCAGACCGCGACCTTGTGACCGGCTTCGAGGAGCTTTTGAATATAAGGTTGCGCCGAATGATAGGGCACGCCGCACAGCGGCACCGAACCTTCGTCGGTCTTGTGGCGCGAGGTCAGCGTGATGTCGAGAACCTTCGACGCCACCTGGGCGTCGTCGAAAAACATCTCGTAGAAATCGCCCAAGCGAAAAAACAGGATGGCGTCCTGATGCCGCTCCTTGATCTGGAGGTACTGCTGCATCATCGGCGTGACTTTGATCCCGTCCATGACGGTTAGGCCGAACCGCTCCGTCCGGCATCGAGCGACCGCGCGCCCCGATTGGATTTGCTGGCAGCAAGGCCGAAGCGTTTGACGGCGCCGTCGAGCTCGCGCACCAAACTGCCGATGCCCAACGACAGCACGAACTGCCTTTCCATAGCGTGAAGAATCTTCTGCCGGTCGCTGGTGATGACGAACAATTCTTCACCGTCGGTGAGATAGCGCAGCGACTCCGGCGGCCGGGTGGTCGGATCGGTCTGTTCTTTCAGCGGCCGCAGGCAGCGGCGGATTTTTTTCAGGCTGAAGCCGTAGCGGGCCAAATCCTTGACTACCTTCAGGCAGACCAGATCGTGAAACGAATAGAGTCGCTTGGTGCCGCGCCCGCCGGCGGGCTTGACCGATGGCCGCAAAAACTTTTGCTCGTCCCAGTATTGCAACTGGCGCAAACTAACCCCGACTATGCGACTGGCGGTCTTGCTATCGTAGGTATCCATGGGCGGTCAGAGAGTAGAATGGAAACAATAATGTTTCCATCAAACTAAACGCAAGGTGGCGGAAAGTCAATCGAAAATTGCCGGCGCCACGGGGAGAAATGGGAAACTCGGAATGTCTCGCGCCAAGCCCGCCAAGAGCGCAAGGTATGAATAACGTGTCATTTCGACCGAAGGGAGAAATCTCGCCTTTTGTAAATCTGGAAAGCCCCGGTCAGTATGTTTGAAGCCCTCGACGTTTGGCGCAGACTAAGGGTCGTCATTCCGGCGGAAGCCGGCAGGTGGATTCACATTTGAAGTGCAACAGGTCACGGGTGAAGACCTCAGCCGGAGTTTTGTAATTCAGACATTTTCTTGGAGTGTGATTATAGGAACGGAACACTGAGA
>Ga0105347_1001139_pt1 | contig 11766 bp, 11 predicted proteins | sample EasRivMeERMLT890_FD_89677 | JGI IMG/M metagenome (GOLD analysis project Ga0105347, IMG submission 89677) | Soil microbial communities from meander-bound floodplain in the East River, Colorado, USA - East River MetaG ERMLT890 | ecosystem: Environmental > Terrestrial > Soil > Floodplain | place...
GGGATCGACTCCGGCCGCACGGTAGGCTGGATAAATTCCGAAGATCAAGCCCACGCCCACCCCCACGGAGAACCCGATCAGCACCCACACCCAGGACACCGCGGCCGGAAGCGGTGTGGCCGCGGCCACCAGCGCCCCCAGTCCGAGACCCACGAGAATGCCCAGCACTCCCCCCAGCCCGGACAGAGTCATGGCTTCCACGAGGAACTGCCACACGATGTTCTTCCGCCGCGCACCGATCGCCTTGCGGATGCCGATCTCGCGCGTGCGCTCGGTGACCGACACGAGCATGATGTTCATCACGCCCACGCCTCCCACCATGAGCCCGATGGACGAGATCACCACCATGGCAAGATAGATTCCCTGCGTCATCTGCTCGTAGGTCTTCATCAGGGTTTCCTGCGTGAAGATCGCGAAGTCGTTGTCCTCGCGGAAGCGGAGTCCGTGTCGGCCGCGCATCACGTGCGTGATCTCGTCTTTCGCCCGCGGCAGGACCGTCGTGGACGTAGCCTGCACCGACAGCCAGAGTGCCTTCTCCTGGGGATACAGGCGCATGAATGTGCCGTACGGCACGGCGACGAAGTTGTTGGGATTGTCGCCCATGAATCCGTCCTTTTCCTCCATCACGCCGATCACGGTGAAGCGGCGATTCCGGAACAGCACCTCCTGTCCCAGAGGATCGATGCCCGCGAACAGCGCCTTGGAGGGCTCGGCTCCTAGGACGCATACCTCGGCCGCATAACGGTCTTCACTCTCTGTGAAAAAGCGGCCGCGGTCGACCGTCTGCGAATTGACCGTGGGATAGGCAACCGTGGTTCCGAACAGCCTGACATTCTTGGTTTCATTTCGCTTCCACTTGAGGTCCACCTGATCGGGGGCGAAATTCTGCGGCGCCACGCCGCCCACCGACGGGCACAGCTCGGCGATGGCCATGGCGTCGTCGTAGGTGATGTCGGGCCGGCGGCGCTGAGCGTCGGGCATGGGCCCCGTGTGAATTCCCGGTTCGAACTTGGCGACATAGATCACGTTGCTTCCGAGCGACTCGATCTCTTTGGCCATCGAGTCATTCAGTCCCTGGATGATCGACACCATGGCGATCACCGACGATACCCCGATCAACACACCCAATATCGTGAGAGAGGATCGCAGCTTGTTCTGGCGCACGGCATCCAGGGCCAGGGTCATCCCCTCACGAAGTTCGAACAGTTGCATGGGCCTTTATTCCCTGCCGTCCGGGCGGGCCTGCGGTTTACTCATATCGAAGGGCCTCAATGGGATCCAGCCGCGCCGCCTTCATGGCGGGCCAGACGCCTGAGATCAGACCCACGCCCGAGGACACGATGAGGCCCGCCGCCACCGACCACCATTCGATGGAGGCCGGGAGGGGCGTGGTCATGGAGAGAATTTTGGCCGCACTGCCGCCGAGTACAATCCCCACGATGCCACCCACCACCGACACCGTCACCGCTTCGATGAGAAACTGGAGCATGATATTGAAGCGTCGTGCACCGATGGCCTTGCGAATGCCGATCTCGCGCGTGCGCTCGGTCACCGACACCATCATGATGTTCATGATCACGATGCCGCCCACCAGAAGCGAGATGGAGGCGATGCCCACCATGGCGACAAACGCCGTGCCCGTGATGCTGCGATAGAGATTCATGAACGTCTCGGACGTGAGGATGGAGAAGCTGTCGTCGGCCTTGAATTTGTCGTGACGACGCGCGCGCAGGATGGCGCGCACTTCGTCCTGCGTGCTGGACATCACCTGCACGTCGGCCACCTGCACGAAGATGTCCACCGACCGATGGCGTCCGAACTGCCGCTCGAACGTGGACATGGGGAGGTAGACGACGTTGTCCATGTTGTTTCCGAGAAACGACCCCTTCTCTTCGGCGAGCCCTATGATGGTGTAGGCCGTACCGGCGATCTTGATCTCGCGGCCGATCGGATCGAGGGTGGGAAAGAGCTGCTTCTTGAGCTCCATGCCCACGTAGGCTACGCGGCGATGATGCTCCTCGTCCGACTCATTGAGCAGGCGCCCCTCCTGGAGGCGCGTATCCACCATCTGCAGCACTTCCGGCGTGATGCCGTTGATGTTCACGTCGGCCAGGCTGCGATCCTCGTATTGAACTTTCCGGTAGGTCTCCACCGAGCCGCCCACGCGGCGGCACGACTCGCATTGCTCGCGCACGGCCTCCATGTCGAGCGCCTTGAACGATTTGCGGTCGCGCGCGGCAAGCCACGCTTCCTCGCTCGTGATGATGCCCCACTTGGTGACGAAGAAGGTGGTGGCGCCGAGCTGATTGATCGTGGAGGCCACGTAGCGGTTCATGCCCGAGATCACCGACACCACGGCAATCACCGTGGTCACGCCGATGATCACCCCCACGAGCGTGAGGATGCTGCGGAGTTTGTTGGCCCGCAAGGATCCGAGCGCCACGAGGACGCTTTCAAACCACTGCATGATACACTACCTGCGCGCGGTCTCGCGCGCGATGGTCTCCTCGCGCTCCACCTGGCCGTCACGCACATGGATGACGCGATTTGCGAAGGACGCCACGTCGGCCTCGTGCGTGACCAGGATGATGGTGTTGCCCTGCTGATGCAGGTCGTCGAAGAGTGTCATGATGTCCTGTCCCGTGGCCGTGTCGAGATTGCCGGTGGGTTCGTCGGCCAGAATCAGGGACGGACGGTTCACCAAGGCTCGCGCGATCGCCACGCGCTGACGTTGACCGCCCGACAGTTCGTTGGGCTTGTGCGTCATGCGATCGGACAACCCCACCGTGCCCAGCGCCTGTTCGGCCAGCCGGCGCCGCTCCGAGGGGGGCGTTCCGTTGTAAATGAGAGGCAGCTCCACATTGTGCAGCGCGGTCGCGCGCGGCAGGAGATTGAACGTCTGAAAGACGAAGCCGATCTCCTTGTTGCGGATGCGAGCCAGCTCGTCGTCGTCGAGCGAGGACACGTTGGTGCCGTTGAGCACATACTCGCCCTGGCTGGGCGTGTCGAGGCAGCCGATGAGGTTCATGAGCGTGGACTTGCCCGAGCCGGAGGGGCCCATGATGGCGAGATACTCGCCCTTCTCCACGCTCACCGTCACGCCACGCAGTGCATGGATCTTCTCCGCACCCATGTCGTAGGTTTTCCAGAGGTCGCGTGTCGCGATGAGCATCACGCCCCCTCTCCGCCCATGTTTTCGTGCTGCTTGTTGTCGACCTTCACGGGGTCCCCGTCCTTGAGTTCTCGAAGCACGCGGAATGAGCCCGTGATGATCTCCTCGTCTTTGTTGAGGCCGGTGAGGACCTCGATCGACTGCTGGTCGGAGATGCCGGTCTTGATTTCGCGGAACACCGCCTTGCCGTCCGTCACCACGAAGACGCCTTCCTGCTCCTCCGGTTTGCCATTCTTCTTCGGAGGGGCGGTCTCGGTGGACGAGGCGACAGCCACTCCGGCGCCCGTGTCGGTGGGGCCGGCCATGGCCGCGGAGTCGGGCTTTTCCCTGAGGATCACGGCCTGAATGGGGACCTGCAACACTCCGGAGCGCGAGTTGGTGGTGATATCCACCGACGACGTCATGCCGGGCTTGATGTTGGCCACGGTGTCGATCAACCGCACGTAGACCATGAAGTTGGTGGCCTGGTCCTGGCTGCCGAAGCCCGTAACCTTGGCGCTGTTGCCGATTTTAGCCACCGTGCCTTTGAAGGTGGTGTCGGGGAACGCATCGAGTTCCACCTCCGTTGGCTGACCCACCTGCACCAGGGCCACGTCGGTTTCGTCGACCTCGGCCTCGATTTCGATCACCGACAGGTCGGACACGACCATGATCACGGTGCCCGGGTTGTTCATGGTGCCGATCACGACGTTCTCACCCTGTTTGGCCGTGAGATCCGTGATGATGCCCGTGATGGGTGAATGGATGGTGCAATCCTGCAGATACTTGTCACCCTCCGACACGGAGGCACGCATCTGTTCCACGGCATACCGCGAAGCTTTCACTTCCGCCTCGGAACCGTCGTACTCGGACTTGGAGATGAGGTTGCGCTCGAAGAGACCCTTCTGGCGCTCGAACTCGAGCTCGGCCTTCACCAGCCGCGCCTCGGCCTCGGAGAGGGCCGACTTGGCCTTGCTCACGGTGTAGGTGTAACGCTCGCGGTCGAGTTCTACAAGGAGGTCGCCTTTCTCCACGGCGTCCCCTTCCTCCACGTGAATCCGGGTGATGCGGCCCGACACGTTGGCCGAAATCTTCACTTCGGTGGGTGGCACCACCTTGCCTGTGGCGGAGACTTCCTGTTGGAGGTCGCCGGACGTCACCTTCTCGGTGAGCACCGAGGCGCCCTTCTTGGAGGAGCGTCCCGCATTCAGGGCCACGACGCCAGCCACCACCACCACTACGATCGATCCTATGATGAGAAGTTTTTTCTTAGACATGGAACGCCCTTATCTGTTCGGGACAATACACTCGATATACTACGTTAGAACCTCTGCCGGGATTCAGGCTGGTTGGCATTTCCTAGTCCCCCCCGCCCATGGACCGCTCGAGGTCTGCGATCGACAGGAAGTAGTCGTAGCCGGCCTGGATGCGCTCCGTCTCGGCTTCGGAGAGCCCCACCTGGGCCGTGAGGATGTCGAGGATGGTGGCCGCGCCCAGATTGTACTTCTCCTGGGCGATCTTGAGATCTTCCTGGGCCGATTCCACCTGGTCGTCGGCCACCTGCAGCCGCTTGCGGGCGGCATTCAGATTCAAACTCGCCTTGGTGATGTCGAGTTCAACGGTTCGGCGCGCCTCGGCCAGTTCCTGCTCGGCCTGGTGCCGCGCCACTTTGGACTGTCGGATTCGGGAGGACGTGGAGAACCCGGTGAAGAGGTTCCAGCTCAGCTGGATTCCCACGGAGTGGGCATCGGTCCGCCAGATTTCATCGGTTCCGCCCGGAAATTCGGAGCCGAACCAACCGTAGTTCAGAAAGGCGTCCACCGAGGGCAGGCGTTGAAACCGATCGCCTCCCAGCTCGGCCTCCGCACGGTCCAGTTTATGGTGCTCGGCCTGCACCGTGGGGTGCATCTCCACCGCCTCCGCCACGGCGGTGTCGGAGGGGAGCGGATACGGCTCGAAGTCCAGTTGAACATCGACTTCCGTGGGCCGTGCCACGTCGAACGCGAGGTATTTGTTCAGCTCGGAGCGGGCGATGTCCGCATCGTTGGCGCGGGTGATCAGGGTGAGACTGTCGCTGCCCAGCTGCACCTTGGACTTGAGAAAATCCGACATCGACGCCGACCCCAGTTCGTATCGCGCCTTGGAGGTTTCGAGCTGCTCGATCGAGCGCTTCACCGCGTTGCCCTGCACTTCGAAGAGCTTCTGGGCCTTCAGCAGATCGTAGCAAAGCCGCTTCGTCTCGAGCGCCACCAGCTGGCGCGTGCTCCGCAGAAGCTCTTCCTCGGCGCTCACCTGCGCCCCCGCCGCACGCGGCACGTGCAGGTAGGAGCCGCCGGCCGAATTGAAAATGGGCTGACGGAGCGAAAACCCGAATCGGTAGCTGTCCGAAAGGACCAGGGTCTGCAGCGTGCTGTCGGAGAGCAGAAACTGCTCTACCTGGGCTGGCTGGGAACGCTCCCAGCTCGCGTCGAAGCTGAGACTGGGCATCCAGGTGGAGCGCGTTCCCACCTTGACGGCTTCCGACGTCTCCAGCGCGCTCTGCTGCCGGATCGAAGCGATGTTGTTCTTCCACGCCAGGTCGATCGCCTCGGGAATCGTGAGCGCGAGCTTCGCCGGCATCGCCTGCGGTTCATCCTGCGCCTGGATCACTCCGGCTCCCATCATCATCACCACCACACACGCTGCCACCGTACGAAACATACCACCTCCTGCTGTCAGCACTTGGAGCCTGTCCCGGTCCGCCCGGAAGCCAACGGGGCACCCCGGACCGGACGCCGCAGTTGCGGGATTGAACAGGCGATTGAAACTCACTCTACATTCCGAAGAGGCCGCCCAGGGCGGTGCCCAGTCCGGCCTTGATCCCCACGGCCCACACAACGAACGAAACGATGGCGATCGTGGTGGCCTTCTGGGCCTTCACCTTGCACATCACCGATACGCCCACCGCCATCACCAGGAAAAACCAGACGCTGAAAATGTCCACGGCATCGAGGGCGCGAAACGCAAAGCCCTTCGTGTCGAGGTCGGGCGCCAGAAGCGCCAGGCTGGTGTACACGTTGGCGGACTGTTTCATCTGAATCATAATGGTCTTCAGCACCATTTCCACCACGCCCACCATGCCGGCGTAGTTGAAGGCGCTCCACAGCGTCTTGAACGTGCCATCGCCGCCCGCCACCACGTTTCCGAGAAGTAGCCACAGGGCCGCGCCCAGAATCGAGAAAATGCCAACGAACAACGGTCCCAGCGCAATGTCGACCGGGCCCGGGTTCTCGCGCTTGGCCTGCATGTCGGCGATGATCTCCGCTTTCTGCGCAGGCTCCAACCGGTCGCTCGCCTGGAACGCTTCAATGCGCTGATCCATCAGGTGCGGCCAGTTGATGTAGGTGAATCCGGCCACGGCCAGAAGGATCACCACAAGGGGCAGAATCCACGGGGACGCGGGCTTGAGTGCCTCAAACGTCTTGCGGGGCTCGAGCAACACATTGAACAAAGCAGCTACGGCACCTGTTGAGGCTGCCGGAGCCGCAACCGATTCGACGGGCTGATTCACGGGGCGGTTCCTCCAGGGTCTCTTTCACGTCGCGGGTTGGAAAAAGTTGCAGGGCCAGGCTTCCTTGCGACCCCGTTGCCGTCCATGCCGGCGCACACTGGCGGTGAGTGGTGGCCCATTCTCCCGCGATAGTTCAGGGAAATCAACTGCGAGGCGCGCGGGCCGGGGTGTGGTACACCACGGGCTTGGCGCAGCAGGATCCCGGCCGGACTCGAAGCAGAGTGACACATCCGGCCTGGCGACGGGCCAGGGGTACCTTGTGTGATCAAAGCCAATGCCACAGGCAAACTTACAGGAAGGATGATACCCCACCAGCCAGCCCGTGGCAAGGTGGCATTGGCCGAGCCGAAGGCGCGCTAAGAGATTGTCACAAAGGGAGTTATCGCGTTTTGAATGCCGCGCGGCGGCTCTTCGAAAAACGTGAGGTGGGCGGCCAACGGGTCATTTTGCGCTCAGACCTGCCTACCGAGGTAAGCCTCGGCCGCCCACTCCCACAGATAACTACATCCCAGTCACAGTCCCGACGATTCGGGTTTCCCAACAGGATGGCTCCACGATTCCCTCGCCCTGTACTATCTCCGCTTGAATTTGAAAGCCTGGTTAAACCACACAGGGATGCTTCTGTTGTTCTGTAGTGCCGGAATGAACTTCCACTCCCGAACCGCCTGCATCGCCGCTTCGACAAGCAGGGGCGAAATGGTCCCCTCCTTGTTCAGCGGCCTTGCGTCCAGAACGTCCCCGGAATCGCTGATCAGTATTCTCAGAACAACCGTACCTTCCACTTCCATCAGACGGGCCATGTCCGGGTACTCGGGCCTGGGCTGGTTGGGGAGGGGCCGGGGCTCCCTTTCCATGATAGTGAACTCATCAATTCTCGGCAGAGGAGACACCCAACCCACATCATTCCACAGGGCCGGAGTCTCACCAGTCGGGGGGCCCCCGGGAATCGCGCTCTCGCCCGTGCGCTCCGCCCGTTCGTCGTTGGTTGGAATGAGCTTCTCATCCAGGACCACGTTGTCATCCACGAGCACGATCCTGTTGCCCTTCGTCGGGTCTTCGGTCCGGCCAGACGGGATCTCCCCAGGCGGAGGCGGCAGTTCCTCTTCGATCCGAACCGGAGGCGCCATGCGCAGTCTGCCTTCGTCCAACAGACGTGACAGGCGGTTCACCACGGGCGGCTCCTCCGAGAGCCCCCCGTACACGGAGAGTCCCCAGAGAAGGCCGACGTGCAGGAGCGCGGCGGCCAGGAGGCCCAGAAGAAGCCCCTGCTGGTAGGATTGCTTGAGTTCGAGCGCCCCGTACCGGCGCGCAATGAGTCGTTCAACCGTCATCGTCCACCCTGTTTCCGGTCGCGAAGTGGTGCGACCCAGCCAGGGAGGACCGGGGTCTGGAATCTCTTTGGGGCGAAACGGGCGCCCTGTCGCTTACGAGCGGGCGTGCGGCCGGGAGGCGACCGCGCAACTGCGGGACGGCGGGAAAGCTAAGCTACTTGATGCTGAACTTGATCGGGTAATTCACCCACACCGACACCGGCTTCTGGTTCTGAATGGCCGGCTTGAAAATCCACTGCTTGCAGGCGGCGACGGCGGCCTCTTCGAAACCCACGTTCGTGCCCGATGGACGCACCACGATCACGTCTTTTACCGAGCCGTCTTTGAATACGAGAATACGCACCACCACCATCCCCTCGAGGCCCGTCTGGCGTGCCATTTCGGGATACTGCGGCTGCTCCTTCTTTACCACCACCGGTTCCTGCTCCACGGCTATGAAGTCACCGGAGCCGGGGAGAAAGTCTTCGTCGGGAATGTCGATCACCAGAGCTCCTTCTTCACCGCCCGAGCCCTGCACGTTGGTGGGGTTCATGAGAGTGGCTAATTCCTGACGTGTGGCGATGGTGACTTCTTCGGTGACCAGTTCGTCGGCCACCGGCTTGGGGATACCCACCGAGGGGGGAGCCACCTTGGGCGCTTCCACCTGCACCTGGGGCGGACGGGCCTGCACCGACGGCGGCGGCGCCAGGTCGGCCACCGATCGGATGGTGATCACCGGAATGTCTTCCACTTCCTCCCGGGTGAGGTAGGCGAACAGCACCGGCCCGCCGACGAGCAACAGGTGAAGGGCACTCGCAAACGCCACGCCCTTCATGAAATTGGCCTGGTAGCTCTTCTTCAGCTCGATGGCCCCGTAGTTGCCCAGGGCTCCGGCGATCGCTTTGCTCATATCCGTCTTCCGCTCAGTTCTGCATTCATAATGTTATACGCAGCATTCCGCCCATGCGTTGAGGCCGTCTAGCTGCCCGGCGGCGGGGTGCCGCCGTTCCCCAGCGCCATCGACACGGCGCGGTCGTCCACCGCATCCCACGGCTTCATGGTGAATCGGTAGGAGAACTCGGCGTTGGCCTGCTTGAATGTGCGTTCCACGATGTCGATCTCGTCTAAGATGTCCACCAGCGCGTGGTACTTCGCATCCCCATGAATCGTCACGATGGTGGCCAGCTTTTCTTCCTTCTGGTTCTCCTCGATGAGGATCTGCCTCAGAGTGTCGAGGTCGATCTGCTCCGGGATCTTACGCCCGATATTCTTCCAGTACCGCCCTTCCTCGTCGACGCGCACGATCAGCACGTGGGATTCCTTGGTGTCGATCTCCGTCTTTTCCTGATCCTTTTCCGGCAGGTTCACTTCCATGGCCTGCGGCATCGAAAACACCGTGGTGACCATGTAGAAGATGAGCAGAAGGAACACGATGTCCACCATGGGCGTCATGTCGATGCGAATGCCCAGGCGCCGCTTGTAGACGATCTTTCCGGTGGCAGTTTTGACCGCCTTTTTTGCTTCGCCGCCTCCCGCAAAACCCATAGTCCGCTCCTAGCTCGCTTCCGCGTCGGTGACGATCTGAAACCGCGACAGATTGCTTTCCACCATGTTGTCCATGATCTTCTGAATGATGCCAAAGCTGGCATCGCGGTCGGCTCGGATCACGATGAGGGCGCGCACCAGAGCCGTCCCCCGCCCGCCTTCGAGCTTGCCGATGTTCCCGGTGCGGAACCGGTTGATCGTGTTGCCCACCTCGGCCTCCGAGGTGGTCTCGTACACGCGCTCCTTGGCCTTTACCATGGCGCCCGTCTCCGTCTCCTTGTCCACCTCGATCACGGCGTCCACGAAGATGGAATCCATGTCGGTGACCGTGATGTTGATCACGTCCTTGTCGGGCAGCTCGATCTGCGAGTGCGACAGGGGCAGCACCACCTCCCGCGTTTGCGGGGGCTTGAACTGCGTGGTGGACATATAGAAGATGAGGAGCAGAATGGCGATGTCGACCATGGGCGTCATGTCGAGGAGCACCCCGATCCGCCGTTTCATTTTCTTAAGTGACATAGCGATCCGACCTTTCAGCCACAGAACCTGCGGTCCCGTTCAAGGCTTACTTGGCCTCCTTCGACTTGATGAGCTGCAGCACTTCGTACGTGGCTTCGTCGATGGTGTAGTTGAACCCGTCCACCTTGTTCACGAAGAAGTTGTACGCAATGATGCCCACGATGGCGTTGAGCAGCCCGCCCGCCGTGTTCACGAGCGCTTCCGAAATGCCCGTCGCCAGAGCGTTGGCGTCGATCACGCCGCCCTGGGCGTGACCCGTGGCCGAGAAGGCGCGGATCATGCCGATGGTGGTGCCCAACAGACCCACCATGGTGGCGATGGAGGCGATGGTGGACAGCGCGATCAGGTTGCGCTCGAGCAGCGGCACTTCGAGGGCGTTGGCCTCTTCGATCGCGCGCTGGGTTTCGGCCACCCGCTTGTCGGCCGAGTAGGCCGGATCGCCCGAGATCTGCTGATACCGCTCCACGCCCGCGCGCAGCACGTTGGCCAGGGATCCGCGCTGCTTGTCGCAGGCGGCCAGGGCGCCTTCGAGATCGCCCGACTGCACCAGCTGGACCACCTTGCGGAAGAACGACTGGATGGAGGCCGAGCCACGCGCTTTGCGCAGCGTGATGATGCGTTCCACGATATAGGCCACCAGCATGATGGACAACGCGATCAGGACGGACACCAGCGGTCCGCCCTCCTTCATGAACGGAGGAAGCATGAATTCGTAGATGACGTAGCCCATGGCGAGCGAGCCCACCAGAAGCACGGTGACAAAGACACCTTGTTTCACTTGAACCTCCAGCCAAGAGACCGCCAAGGGGCGGTCGGTGAATCCAGCCGCGATCTCGCCGCGGTGGTGTTTCTAAACCCTACAGATCGTTCCCCTTAATAGCGTTCACCCACATGGCGCCCATGGGGATCCACAGCCCCACGGACGAAGCCGCGACGAGGGCGCCCATGCCGTACTCGCTGCCCACTTCGGTCAGGCCGAGGCTGACTCCGTAGGGCAACTCGGAGGGCACCATGGCCAGACAGAAAAACGCCATCCAGCCGGCGATGGGCAGGTAGTGCCAGTTCATGATTCTGTGCAGGCGTGTGAGGTAGGTGTCCGAGGCTGCGGCGCTGCCCGACATGAGAAACCAGAGCGCGGCCAACCCCAGCGCCGACGACAGCAACATGAGCGCCACGAGCATGTAGAACGATGTCGTGAGCAGGCCCGGCCCCAGAGAGAGGAAGCCCTGCACCGAACCCACGTTCAACAACAGCGAGATCCCGGAGTACGACAGGGTCTCGGTTCCACGCGTAAAACTGAACCACGGCAGAAACGGGCTGACCACCATGAGCGCCGAGGTGACTACAAGCGTCCAGCGCTCGAAAGGCGAAATGGCGCGCGCGGCCACCAGGCTGTTGGACCGCGTGAGCGGCACGAACTTGCCTCCGGTCGTATGTACCTTCTCCAGGTGCGCCTTGCGTTCCTCGTCGTTTTTCCAGAACTCCGGCGCCGCTCCCGGGAACACGTCAAACCCGATGTAACGGTAGCGGTCCTCCGGGGAGGAAACGCCATCGGGGTTCGACCTGGAGTCTTTCTCTTCTGCCATACGCAATACCGTGTCCATGCGGGCCTCAGTACTCGGACTGGGCCTGCGCCTTGAGCTTCTTTGCGCCATCGTGCCCGGGCTGACAATCGAGCACTTTGTCGCACC
>Ga0105347_1001140_pt1 | contig 11756 bp, 11 predicted proteins | sample EasRivMeERMLT890_FD_89677 | JGI IMG/M metagenome (GOLD analysis project Ga0105347, IMG submission 89677) | Soil microbial communities from meander-bound floodplain in the East River, Colorado, USA - East River MetaG ERMLT890 | ecosystem: Environmental > Terrestrial > Soil > Floodplain | place...
TTGTCGATAAAAGCCATGGCATTGGCTTCCGTAGCTTTCATTTTTTCGGAGCGCAAGACTTCTTGGACTCCCTCGGTTTTTACATAGGGAATTTTTTCCAGGTGCTTGACGCCATAAACGCGATACACTTCCGCCAAGATTTGCGGGTCCTGTTCGTTGGAATACTTCGCTATGGCTTTCATTGTCATCGCCGGGTCCTTGGACACCCGGTAGATTCCTTCGCAATAGGCACGCAAAAAACGCAGCGCGACTTTTCGGTTTTCTGCTAGATACTGTCCCGTGGTGGCGACCACTGAGGCCGGGTAGGCAATTCCCAAATCGCTAAAGTCCACTAGCTCTTTCAGCCCCAGCTTTACGGCGCGCAGGTTAGTCGGTGACGACAAAATCCCCGCATCGACGCTGCCAGCTACCAGTGCACCCAGCAGTTGGGCATTCCCGCCGGTCTGAAGCACGACGACTTCCTTGCCGCGTTGGAGCCCCCACTTTTTCAAAACCAAATCCAGCGCATAGTCGACGTTGCCCCCGAGACGGGTAACGCCAATTTTTTTTCCGGCCAGGTCCTTCGGAGTACGAATCTCCGGTTTGACCATGAGGGAGGTGACCAGCGTATTCATCGTGTTGGCGATCATTTTCAAATCGGCTCCCCTGGAAGAGGCTTGAATGACCGCGTTGGGACCCAAGCGAGCCCATTGAACGTCCCCGGCTAGGAGCGCATTGGTTACAATGGAACCGCCGGCGATATACACAAGCTCGACGTCGAATCCGTGGCTTTTGAAGATTCCCGCATCCTTGGCAACCCAAAGCGGCGCTTGCGAGCCGGTGATCGCACTGTAAGCGATATTGATTCGCTGCGCAGACACCGGACCGGCACAACAAAATAACCCGGCGAGAAGAATCCAGAAAAATCCCCGAGGCAAACGCACCATGCTCGTTTTCCCATTCGGGTTTTTGCTCGTGGTCATTGATAAAGACTTGCTATGAATCCATCCTTCTCCATCTCATCGACAAAGCTCATGTCAACAACTTGATTGAAGGACACATTTTGGATCTTGGGGTTATAGGCTCTCATGGCCTCCACCAAGGTGGTGAAACCCTTTTCAGGGATCCTTGGCGATTTGGGAAGCCGCTCGATGTAAAAATCGTAAGTCGCACGAAGGACTTCAGCGTCTTCAAGCTTGAGGTATTTGCGCAAAATGGACTGGGTCTCTTTTGGCTTGAGCCGGAAAAAGGCTATCGCCTCTGTCCAGGCACGGGCGAAACGCCTTACTTCGTCTCGGGTTTCTTTAACCCGGCGCTTTGTCGTGATGAGTGAGCTGTTCGGATAGTCGCTGAATTTGCGAACATCGATAAACACGGGAAGTCCGGCACTTTCCGCCCTGAACAAGCTCGGCGGTGATAAGACGGTGGCGTCAATGCCTCCGGAAGTCATCAAGGAGAGCACGCGCTGGGAAGTGTTGCCGGCAACAATAATCTTCACCTCCTGCTCGGAGCTGCCTAACTTCTCTAATGCCATTTTTACGGAGAGAAGCGTTGTTCCGCCGTAAGCTGCTACGCCGATTTTAGATCCCTTCAAGTCTTTTGCGGTTAGGCCCTTCCTGCCGACAAGCTTATAGGACAGGCCGAATTCCGACGTTCCCAGCGCTACCAATTCTCCACCCTGCGCCGCGGCATTAATGATGTTCATGATTCCGCTATGTGAAAATTGAAAGCTGCCACCAATGACCGCTTGCGCGCTTTGTACGCCTGGCACGAGAAAGGTTTTCACATCAAACCCGTGTCGTTTGCCTATGTCGGTGGATTCCAATATCCAGATGGGCAAGTTGAATCCACTGGTGCCATCGTATGAAGCTTGGACGGTGGTTAGCTGCTGTGCATGAGCGGCCTCTCCAGCCAAAAGAGAATGGAGTAGCAAAGCCCCCGCACCAAACAGATGCCAAGAAAATTTTTTCATCGAAGCCGGTGTGGGCTAATCACTTAACTTTTGCTTAGCACCCTTTTCCAATTCCATATTAGCCTGTCCCTAGAGTTACATGGGCCGCTGGGAAACCTGACAACAGAACTGTTGCAGGAGAACTTCGTCTCGTCACCGCTCCTTGCGCCTTTTATATCGGTAGGCGAACCTCTGTCCAATATTTTCTTGGAATACCGATATAACCAAAAGGTTGTAACCAAACATTCTAAACGAAGGGAATCCACGGCGACTAATAGGGAGAATCTTTAGGAAATACAGCAACTTGTATTCCCAAAGGAAATTGCCTATCATCGCCGCGATGAGGTTGTTTTCGTCCTATGACGCTTAATCAACTGCGTATATTTGACATTGTTGCGAAGCATTCAAATATCACCTCGGCAGCCCACGAGATGCATATAAGCCAACCGTCGATTTCTAAGCAGCTCAAGGCGTTACAAGAAGGCTATGGGCTCAAGTTGTATACGAGAGGGGTTCAGGGAATAAGACTTACGGACGAAGGCCGGCAGTTCCTGGATGCTGTCAGACCCATCTTATTTCAAATCGACGACTTGGAAAAAACCATCAAAGACCGAAGAGCGGGAAAAACGGTTAGCGCGCTCAGGATTGCCGCCGGGGAAAGCCCATCGGTTAGCCTTGTGCCGCAGCTACTCAAGTCCTTTAAACAAAGCCATCCCACCGTCCCGCTTTTCTTGCGAACCAACGATTCGCTGACCATCGAACAGTTGATCTTAACAAATGCAGTCGAGCTTGCCATTACCACCAATGCCTCGGTTGACGGGCAAATTGTCTCCGAACAGTTTTTTGCCGCCGAGGTTGCCGCCGTGGTTGGCGCTGGAAGTTCTTTGCGCGGACCACGGACTATTAGTTTGAAAGATCTCAGCGCTATTCCAGTGATCACCAAAGTAGGAAGAAGAATTTGTAATCAAATAGAGCAACAGTTGGATCTGAAGCTCAACATTGTTTTGGAATGTGAGTCGGTTGAAGCAGTTAAAGCCGCGGTGAAGGCCGGGATTGGGATGGGGTTTCAATACCGGGATGCCATTGAGTCAGATCTTCGGAACGGTCATTTGAAGGACATCTCAATTCCGGTTCTTAAAAAGCTGCGCGTGAATTGGTACATCCTCAGCAAAAAAGACAAGAGTCTCTCAGATAACGCAAAAGATTTTCTCGCTCTTCTTCAAGCAAGTGTCAACCGCTCAAAAGAGAAGTTTTCACCACTTCTCGTCTAGGATCGTTCATCGTCTGCTTTTCGGTAATCGACCCCGAGGTCTCTACGCGGCGCTGGTCAACGTTGTCTAGCATCCATTGGCGTAACGCAAAACACGAATACGGCGATTCAACTCGATCCAGTTGTGCCGAGACGTGTTGAACGATTGGAACAATTGGAACCAGTTTTATCGATGGCCATCGATCGCCAAATTTGTAGCCATCCGGTTGTAGGTGTTTTTCTGTATGGAATTCACTCCAGATCGAAAATCCGCTCATCGCTGACCCGCTTCGAAAAAACCTCTATTCGTTGGTAGCTTAAATCGATTCTGCCGGTAAAGGCATGGCTCTTGCGGTACACCCCGGAAATATCGCGAGATCATGATTTCAAGAAAGGAGGCAGCCATGCTTCTACCTCAAGAAACAATACCGCAGCCATTGCAAAAGAAAGTCGCGTTAAGCCGCCTTGTTCTTCTGTCATTGCTGGCGCAAAGCTGCGGTGCAATTTCGGATCTGTCGCAACCGAATGAGTCATCTTATAGTTTGCCACACAACCGTGATGAAACGGCTTCCAACGACGCTGCCCGGCAAAAAGTAAGCCTTGAGAAAAAGCGCGCCTCCAAGTCGAAGCATGCTTTGCGAGGGGAAGCCTCGTGGTACGGCCCCGGGTTCCACGGCAAGAAAACCGCCAGCGGAGATATTTACAATCAAAATAAACTGACGGCGGCGCACAAGACTCTGCCGCTGGGAACCAAGGCGCGCGTGACCAATTTAGACAACGGCAATACCGTGGAAGTGGAAATCAATGACCGTGGCCCTTTCGTACAAGGGCGCATTATCGATCTGTCCCGGGCAGCCGCTGGAGTGCTTGACTTCGTTGAATCCGGCACGGTTCCTGTAACCATACAAGTGATTGCGCACCCAACTGGGACGCTCTTGGCGGACGATAATAGAATTCAATAGCGGTGATCTCGTAATGCTGACATAGATTGCATGAACCTGGTGGGTCTCTAAAGGAGCCATAACCATGTTGAGTTGGAGTATTACTTTTCTTGTTGTCGGCTTGATTGCAGGCCTCTTGGGGCTTAGCGGCATTGCCGGCGCGGCAACCCAAATAGCCTGGATCTTGTTTGTTGTGTTCCTGGTGCTTTTCTTGGCCAGTCTCATTATGGGCCGTCGTCCGCCGGCTTAGTCATGGACTCCGGCCGAAAATATTTCCGTGACTTGTGCCGCGCGAGACCTAGCGGTACAAGTCACGATGCTTCCCCGAAATGTTCTCTTCTGTAAATCCTCTTCGCCCTTCATTTTGTGTTTTGTTTGTTTAGAATACCGCAATCGCTCTCCTTGAATTGACTTTGTGCCTCTTCAGTACTAAGAGCGACACTGAACGCCCGAGGAGGTCGGAGCCGCGCTGAAGCGAGGACTGGAACAGGTGCGCAAAGGCACGCCGCGCTGATTGCGGCTTATCTGTCGACGTTGGTAGAGGAATGAAATTTAGGCAGGGATTATGAGATGCGCCCTGTCACGTTGCGGCAATTCTAGCGCACCGGGCCAACAGAAAATTATGGAGGACAAACCATGCTACGCGTTTACTTGACGCTTCTTGCCCTTCTAGTTCCGAGTGCTAATCTTTCGGCCCAGACGCCTTTTTACGAGGGCAAAACCGTCACCATCCGGGTGGGATTTACCGCGGGTGGAGCTTTCGATGTATGGGGGCGCATCATCGCAGCTCATATCGGTAAATACATTCCCGGCAACCCCACGGTTGTGGTGCAAAACATGACCGGTGGCGGCTCGATGATCGCGGCCAACTATGTCTACGGCGTCGCTAAGCCGGACGGTTTGACGTTTGGGATAGTCAGCCCGGGGATTTACGTGCAGCAGCTTTCGGGGCATCCGGAGGTCCGGTTTGAATGGTTCAAATACAGCTGGATCGGTTCTCCCGAAAAAACCGACCGAATTTTCTATATTCGCTCCGACACGCCTTACAAAAGGCTGGAGGACATGCGCAGCGCTGTTGAGCCGCCGAAGTGTGGCGCCACGGGAATCGGTACCGCGGCCTACTATTTCCCCCGGTTTCTGCAGGAAGCCTTCGGACTCAAACTAGCTATGGTGCCGGGGTATCAGGGCGCGGCCGATGCCAATCTGGCCATCGAAAAGGGCGAGGTGCAATGCTGGTGCGGCTCCGTGCAAGCCTATTTCGGCAGCGAGCCCGGGCGCACTTGGGCCAAGACCGGCTTTGTGCGCGTGCTCACTCAAGGGGGACAAAAGCGGCATTCGAATCTTCCCGAAGTGCCCACGGTCTGGGAACTGATGGACAAACACAAAACCGCCGACATTTACCGGCGGGTTGCCAAGATACTTGTGCTTCCCGATGAGATGGGCCGGCCGTTCTTTGGTCCTCCGGGCGTCCCCGCGGACCGGCTCAAGATCTTTCGCGAGGGATTTGTCAAGATGATGGCGGATCCCGATGTGATAGCCGAGGCCAAAAAGAAAGGATTGGAGCCCAGTCTGATGACCGGAGAAGAAATCGAAGCCTTAGGACGCGAAATCGGCTCGGTGCCCCCGGACGTCATGCAGAAATTGAAACCGCTGCTGGAGAAGTAGCAAAAGCACTGCCGACTCGTCCGTCCCCTCGCTTACGATGGCGCGTTTGTGGGTTAGCCTCGGTTAAAAACTTTCGCGGTCCCGAATGTGAACGGGAGGTTGCTTGGCGGGTTATCGTTTGTAAAGCTGCTCCACAAAACCGGAGCGGCGGATCTCTTCGACCGGGCTGGGATCCCAAAACTCTTTGGCGGAAAACTTCGCCGCTCGCGGATCGTCGAGGGCGGCCATCTCGTAATGGAAGCTGATGGATTCAGCACTGGGGCGAAGATCTTTTTCCAAGCGCCGGGTGGTCTCGTCATAAAGATAGCTCATCGCGACAGTGTCGGAGTTTTGAAAGTATTTGTATAAGACCTTCAGGCTGTCATCCTTACGCCGGAGCATGTATGCGATGCCGTCCATGTATCCCTTGAGGAAGTTCACCACCTGGTTGCGATTCTGCTTTAGGTAAGCAGTAGTGACGTTAATTCCTCCGCCCGGAGTCGGCACGTCGAATTTCGCCAGGACCTTTAGCCCTTCGTTTCTGGCCAGTAAATCCAGCGGCGGAAAGAGCATGGTCCCTTGAATCACCCCGGCCTTTAAAGCCGACAAGCGCCCGCTTTCGCCTCCCCCGATGGACAAGAATTTCACGTCCTCGTTGGGATTCATGCCGTTGTCGCGCAGCAACTTGGCCAGACGGATGTAGCTGGCGTCGCGTCCCCGCGAGATGCCCAAGACCTTCCCTTTCAGATCTTGCACCGACTGAATCGCCGGCTGCGTAATCAAGGAAGAGCCCAGCGTGTTCATGGTCACTCCGAGCCGAGTCAAGGGAAGCCCCTGAAGCATCGCGGTGGTGACGCCGGTATCCGATCCGATGAGGAACTGGACGCTCTGGCTCACCAGAGCCGGCACCGCCCGCGCGCCGCCGCTTACCAGAATGGTTTCGACATCGAAGCCATATTTTTGCCAGATGCCCGTTTCCGCCGTCACCCAAGAGGGCGTCGACCCCGGTGCCACGGCGGGATATGCCACGCGGACTTTCTCGGCGGCATGGACCGTGGCTGCGGCAAACGCCAGACAAAGAATTAGAAGAGAAGAAAAAAAATATTGCTTCACATCAATCTCGTAGGTCCAAAGCTTTTTTCTGTCCTGAGTAGAACCGGACTTGAGATTAGTTAGTCGATGATTCCAGCCTTGTCAAGCAAAGGCCTTCAGCGAGCAGAGCAGGGCGACCCGCTTCAATTTTCTCCGGCGGCCTCTACCAAAAGCGCTGAGTAGCTGGCCAGTCCTATAACTCCTCGGCCGACTGCAATAGTCTGAATGTCTCCAATCGGCCCGACGAGTTCGAAATCCATCGATCGCGCATAGAATCAACCTTTGACCAAACTTTAGCTCCTACTTAACGCACAGCCTCAGCTGCCGTCTTGCCGTTGCGAAGCAAAGGAAAGATGGTCAGCTGGAGCGCCTTGTTGGGCGAACATGTGCTATCTAAATTATGGGTGCGTGATGGTTGGAGCCAGTGCAGGTTCAGCGTGTTAAAATCGACTGTCCGCATTGAGTTACATCAATTCTCTGCTCTATGCGGATACACCGGTCATCGCCTGATGCATCGCCGCGCGCCCAGCTGCGAGGGTCTGCGCGTCTGCTAGATCAGGACGGCCCGTCCCATACGGCGGCTGTGGCGCGTACTCCATAATCAGTTCGATGACTCGCCCCATGCTCTCTCCAGCCCAGTGCCCCGCCACTGCGATACCGAAGTCGACACCCGCTGTGATGCCGCCACCGGTGAGCCGATTGCGGTCGAAGCAGACGCGCTCGCTGCTGGGCTCAGCGCCGAATTGGTTCAGGGCTTCCCGGGCACCCCAGTGCACCGCAGCACGGTAACCTCGCAGCAGTCCAGCGGCCCCTAGCAGCAGGGAGCCTGTGCAGACACTGCACACCCAGCGGGCGCGCGACCCGCGATCAGCTAAAAAGGCGATTGCGGCGGAATCGCCCAGCAGGTCCAATGTGGGCTTCGCACCGCCGCCGACAACGAGGACGTCTGGATCAGTCCAAGCATCCTCGAAACTGTTGGTCGCCTGCACGCTGAGGCCGCAGTCCGTGGGCACTGCACCGGAACGGTGCCAGGCATACTGAACTTCGTAGCCGGGCAAGAAACTCCAAGCCTGAAGGGGACCGACCAAGTCCAGCAGGGTCATGCCGGGATATACCAGGGCCAACACTTTCATAGCGCGCTCTCCTTTGAGTTAACAAAATCATTCTGTACAGCATGACCAACTGCAGAACCTTAGGCTCATGCTTCTAGCGCCCAACGCTTTGGGTGAGAGGCGCGGTCCGGCGCGTCCTTCCCAACCCAATGGTTAGACCCCGTCTTTTGAGGATAGGCAGAGCTATCTTGTAGTCCGTAACAGATTAGCCGGATCATAAACCACTCCAGCTTTAATGACTCGGTGGATTCGTCTGATGTTACTGATGTCGGCGAACGGATCGGCATCTAGAATTGATAGGTCTGCAAACTTGCCTTCTTCGACCGTGCCTTGATATTTTTCGCGCCCAAGCATCTTCGCCGCGTTGAGGGTGGCCGTGCCCAACACTTCTGCAGGTTTCAGCCCATCCTCGACAAGCAGCACCAACTCCATTTGACTCGATATACCGAGCAGCACACCCGGCACGCCCGTGTCCGTCCCGGCAACTACGAGGATGCCCGCGTCGAAAACTTTTCGCAAGTTGGTTTTGAGGTATTGCAACCGTGCTGGGTTGAACTTGCCGAAGATACTGTAATAGCTGTTAACCCCTTCAGGGTTTTTGAATCGTTCATAAACCTCTTTCGGAACTATCCCCCGCTCGTCCAGCGCCTCCAGTCTCTGCATCCATGCAGCAATGTCAGCCAAACCATTGAATAGCGAGTGCGTGGTGATGTAAAGGGCGCGGTTCCTTTTCATCAGGCCGATGAACTCATCGTCAACGGGCTCGGAGACGATTGCATGGGCTAGGCCATCCCCGCCGGCGCGTAGGACTTCTTTTGCCTGCTGCAGGTTTGTCGCGTGTGCATATGCCTTCAAGCCCAATTTGTGGGCCTCATCAATGATGGTCTGCATCACTTCAGGCTTCATCATGGGCACCGGTTTCCTACCATCTCTAGCACCGTCATCGTAAATGAATTTGATGGCATCTCCGCCCGCCATCTTCATCTCGCGCACATTCGCACGTGCTTCACCCGGTGTGTCCGGCAGGTAGGAATGGAAAACGGGAGCAGAACCGTGCCCGTCTTTGACCGTGATCACACGCCCTGTACCGAAAAATCGAGGCATCGGTGAATCATCCTTGTTGGCTAGAGCCTTCAGGCTGGTGAAATTGCTGCTCCCTGGCGAAAAGATCGTGGTAAATCCCCACGCGAGCATTTGCGCGAGATTCTGTTGCGCATCCTGAGGGCCACCTTGGCCCCGAAGAAAATAACCATTTCCGAGATGTTGGTGCATATCGGCAAGCCCCGGAATGACGAACTTGCCATGCGAGTCAATCATTTGCGCATTCTTTGGTGGTTTTATTCTATTCTTTGCTCCAACTTGTTTAATCCGGTTGCCTTCAATGACAATAACCGCATCTCCAATTGGATCGTGATACGTGCTGTCAATGACCGTCGCGCCTGAAATTACCACGACATTTTGGGGTTGTGCGCTCACAATTGAGCAAGTCGTAAACACGATTATTGCTAAAGCTATAAGAAGAGTAGATTTCATGTGGCTATCTCGCCATACACACTAATAACTGCACCGAGCAGGTTAATACATAACCGATAAGCTGGACTACGAACCGCCTTGCCACTACCCTTTACGTCACGGGATTAAACTGTACGATGCAACAGTCTTGTCTTGTAGGATGAAATCGATGGAGAATTCAGTTCAATCCTGGCATCGCCGCTTGTTTTGCTATCATCACCGCCTGAAACAAAACTTCCTGCGGGCGGCTGCAGAGCAATGTTAGCCAACGTAATCCGTTTGGAATGTCACTTTGCGTAAGCCTTTGAAAGTCCTTGTGCAGCGTCTTCGTCTTCGAGGACTGGAGTAATCTGAAATTCAATGAGATCCGCCCATTCAGCTATGTGCTGAGCTAGCGCCTTTGGATCTTCTCCTTCTACTACGGCCCAGCCGCATGCCGATCCAGGCCCGTGCCAACGACCGATCAGGGTGAGGCCATCAGGCATGGGGGCTCCAGATTTCAAAAAGACCCCGGCGGCTGCTTTATGATGACCGGGTGCGATTTTCCAACTGATCATGTATTTCATAATTCTATTTTTCCTTTCTTGTTAGAGTGACTTGGTTTTTGTGTTTGTGTGACGACTCACCCGTCTCGTGCGCAAAATGCGCGGGCACCGATCGAACTTGATGGTGCGGATTGCATAGGTGGCTAACGTTTGGATGAGAGGCGCGGTCTGCCGCGTCATTCGCAACCCAAGATTAGACGGCGTAAGCAAGGTTTCATGCGGTCACCCGGCGTCGACGGCCTTCTGGTACTGACACCGCCGTCTAAGCGGAAGCAGGCCGATGCGCCCGGAGGAAGGAACGTATCTGGCGCACCGCAAGGGGAATACGCTCCTTCGGTTCCTTCCACGGGAACATGCTCACTTCGGCCTTCGGCGCGAGCATCGCGGCCTCCATGGCGACGGCGTACGGATGCGACGGGATATCATCCGGCAGGATCAGTACGGGCGTCCGGCAATTGCGCACGAAATCGCGGGTCACGGTAAAGACGAAGTCGGCGTTGGTGCGATACATCTTGGTCAGAAATTGATCGACCATCTCCATCGTGATGTCGGGTCGGCGCTTGACCAGCTCCGGGCCCCAGCCCTTGATGTTGTTCTGGTAGGACAGGTCGGGCATCTCCGGCCGGAACCCGACGGGCTGTGCCAGCACGGCGGCGACAACACGATCGGGTGCCCTCTTCAACAAATTCCAGATGAAGGGACCACCAATGCAGAAACCCAACACCATGAACTTGTCGATGCCCAGGTGATCCATCAGACCGAGCTGGTCATCGGCAAATGAATCCCACGGCCGGTCGATTTCGAGCGGGCCGGAGGATTGGCCGGTATTCGCATTGCGCAGGTCCGACGCGATGCAACGGTACTCTCCCTTGAACTCCTCGACCGGGTCAAAAGGAGCGGTGGTCAAGCCGGAGATCGCCGAGTTTAGTCCCCCACCGGCGATGAGCAACAACGGGAAGCCGGAACCGGCCTCCTGATAGCGGATGCGAACGGGGCCTTTTTCGTAGAAGGACATGGCAGCGCCTCCCTGCCCAGTCTGCTGAGCAAACGCGCGCGGCGCTGCGGCCATCACCGTCGCCGCGGCGCCCGCTTTTAGTACTTTGCATCTGATCGGATCGATCATCGGCGTCCTCCTGACTTTCGGCCGTCTAACGTTGGACGTAACCGTCCACGGAGGTCGGCGAAAGCCGGCTTAGCGGGTCCGGTTGACGGACGGGGTTGGGCGTCAACGCCACGTTTATAGACTGATCCGGCTCAGGTCAAGGCAGCCGCGAAGAGTGGTGGTGGACGAGCACCCACGTTCCGCCTTCGCGATGAAACACCATTGAATATCGAGAAGGATTGGTGATCTCTTTGCCGTCGCGGCTATCCTTGAACGTGTATGCGCCACTATTGAAAGCAACGTCGCCATAAACCCGAACGTGTTGTTCCGTGAAGACAACTCGCGCGTAAGGCCGGTTGGCCGCGTTCTTGAAGTAATCAGCGATGGCCTCAGGAGACGTTGCGATGGACTTCATCGTGGTGCCCCAGAAAACTGCACCCTTGCCGTACATCGCTGTAATTCGCGCTGCGTCGCGGCTATCGTATGCGGCACGCCAAGCGTCCGTGGCTGCCAGGATTTCTTTAGTGGCTTGGTCTTGTGCGTCTGTTGCGCTGGTAGTAGCGCAGCCAGCAATCACCAAAGAAACGATCAGGGCCGCAATTTTTCTCATATAGCCTCCGGGGTGAAAA
>Ga0105347_1001141_pt1 | contig 11744 bp, 10 predicted proteins | sample EasRivMeERMLT890_FD_89677 | JGI IMG/M metagenome (GOLD analysis project Ga0105347, IMG submission 89677) | Soil microbial communities from meander-bound floodplain in the East River, Colorado, USA - East River MetaG ERMLT890 | ecosystem: Environmental > Terrestrial > Soil > Floodplain | place...
AGCATTTCCATTGAAGACACCGGTGACGGGATTCCGGTCGAAAGTAGAGAGCGAGTTTTCGAGCCATTTTTTACCACCAAGCCTCATGGAACCGGCATCGGCTTATCACTGGCAAAAAAATTCGTCGAACGGAATGGGGGAGAAATCGTAATTTCCGACGGCACCTCGGGAGGCGCAAAATTCGATGTGACCTTTCCTTTGAGTGGATCGAACTGAGACTGGCATGACCGGCCGCATACTAATCGTCGATGATGAAACCGTGTTAGCCAGCGCTATTGGAAATTATCTCGGGCGACAGGGCTATACGGTAAACGTCAAGTTTTCGGGCGAGGAAGCGCTTCAATTCATTGAGGATGAGGTGGCCGATTGTGTCGATGTTGCCGTTTTGGACTATCGCCTGCCACGAATAGATGGACTGGAGGTATTGCGCAAGCTGAAAGCAAACGGCCGGGAGCTCGAAGTGATCATGCTCACGGCCCACGGTACCGCCGAAGGCGCTGCCGAGGCGATCAAATTAGGTGCCTTCGAATATTTGAATAAACCCATCGATCTGGACGAGTTACGTCTGATTGTTGCGCGAGCTCTCGAGTCGCTCCGTCAACGGCGCGAGTTGGCGGCGCTCCAATCGCCTGCGGGCAAATAATTTCCCCGCTACGAAATCGTCGAGCGCTCCATTCCTGAAGTCAAAAATCAGACCGACTCGCGTCCCCGCGATGCAGCGATCAAACCGATTCGCCGAATCGGTCAAGCATTGGAGCGCCGGCGGCTGTCGTTAGGTCATCGGTATCATGATGTGCTTCTGGTAGGGCTGCCGTTCGCGCAGGCGCTCGTACCATGCATCAAAATTGGTAAACTTGGGGCGCTCAATGGGTAAGTTGAACCAGCGATAGGCCCAAACCCCCAAAGGGATATCGCCGAGACTCAGTTGATCGCCGGCGACATAGGGACTCCCAGAGAGTTGACGATCGACGATCTTCCAGGCGTTGCTGGTTTTTTCCAGCGCACTGCTCACTACCTTGGGGTCCCGTTTGTCCTCCGGTGTGCGGATCAACGACCAAAACAGCGGGACGATCGCGGGACCCAGAGTGGTCAGTTGCCAATCCATCCATCGACTAGCGTTGGCTCGACCCTCGGGGGTAGACGGCAGCAGTTTCCCCTTGCCGTACTTGTCGACCAGATATCGCATGACGCTATTTGATTCCCAGAGAATGAAATCTCCGTCTTGAATCGTGGGAACCAGTCCGTTGGGATTCATGTCGAGGTAAGGTTTTTCCTTGTTCCCGCCAAATTTACCGCCGATATCGACACGGTCGAACTCCAGAGCCAGTTCGCCGGCACACCAAAGCACCTTCTGCACGTTTGAGGAATCCGTTCTGCCCCATATTTTGATCATGTTTTGCCTCCGTAGTTTGTAGTGCTCTTGGTGGAGTTATCTATCATTCTTTCGGTTTTAGGGACAGCGGCAAATCCAGTTCTGTCCGTGGACCCATAGCTGTGGGCCGCAGAGGGGGTCCCCTCGGGTGGATACCAGCACAAGGGAAGGGATCGGATACTAACCACGGGGTTGGAGGCACCCTTCGGGGACGTATCGCCAGGACTGGTTGACCCGCAACCTCACCCATCCTCCTAAAAAGCGTGGCAGAACCAAAAATTTACTGATTTTTTGCCCTTTACCCCTTGACGATTCGCGAAGCGAAATTATATTTGGTGCACTTACCAAGTGTTGGTGCATCTAAATCTACGTTCTATTTCAGGAGGCTTTATGGCAACAAAAATTCGTCCCCTGCACGACAGGGTGATCGTCAAACGGATCGAGGAAGAGGAGAAGACCAAGGGCGGTATCATTATCCCGGACACCGCCAAAGAAAAACCACAGGAAGCCCGGGTGGTTGCTGTGGGTCCGGGGAGGCACGACGACGGCAAGGTGATCCCCTTGGGTGTCAAGGCCGGCGACAAGATCCTGTTCGGCAAATATTCGGGCACGGAAATCAAACTTGACGGCGAGGAACATCTCATCCTGCGTGAGGATGACATCCTCGGCGTGATTGAATAAGGAGGTTAACGAAACATGGCCGCGAAAGATATTCGGTTTAGTGAAGAGGCGCGGAGCAGAGTTCTGCGCGGGGTCAACTTATTGGCTGATGCGGTAACCGTGACACTAGGCCCTAGGGGCCGTAATGTCATTCTCGAGAAGTCTTGGGGCGCCCCTACGGTTACCAAAGATGGAGTTTCCGTTGCCAAGGAAATTCAACTCGAAGACAAGTTCGAAAATATGGGCGCTCAGATGGTGAAAGAAGTCGCGAGCAAGACGTCGGACGTGGCGGGTGATGGCACCACGACGGCGACGGTGCTTTCCCGGGCGATCTTCAGCGAGGGGTTGAAGTTGGTTGCCGCCGGGCACGATCCGATGAGTATCAAGCGCGGGATCGATAAGGCGGTCGCGAAAGTAGTGGAAGAGCTCAAATCGATGTCTAAACCGACCCGGGACAGAGATGAAATCGCCCAGGTCGGGACGATTTCGGCAAATAACGACAAAGCCATCGGTGATATTCTTGCCGAGGCGATGGACAAGGTAGGTAAGGAGGGGGTCATTACGGTTGAGGAGGCCAAAGGTTTGGAAACAACCTTGGACCTCGTCGAGGGTATGCGGTTTGATCGTGGCTACCTCTCTCCCTATTTTGTGACGGATCCGGAACGGATGGAGTGCGTCTACGAGGATGCCTACCTGCTAATCCACGAGAAGAAGATCTCGAGCATGAAGGATCTGCTGCCCGTCCTTGAGAATGTTGCCAAAACCGGAAAGCCCCTGCTGATTATCGCTGAAGAAGTCGAAGGCGAGGCCTTGGCGACCCTGGTCGTTAACAAGCTCCGCGGCACGCTGAAAGTCGTGGCCGTTAAGGCTCCGGGCTTTGGTGATCGGCGCAAAGCGATGTTGGAAGATATTGCCATTCTCACGGATGGGAAAATGATTGCCGAAGAGTTAGGCATCAAGTTGGAGAACGTGAGTTTGAAGGATCTCGGCCGCGCAAAGCGGATAATCATCGACAAGGATAACACCACGGTGGTCGAGGGTGCCGGCAAGAAGTCAGGGATCGAAGGCCGTATCACGCAAATGCGCGCGCAGATCGAGGAGACGACCTCCGATTATGACCGTGAAAAATTGCAGGAGCGCCTGGCCAAGTTGGCGGGCGGCGTGGCGGTGGTGAAAGTCGGTGCCGCTACCGAAGTCGAAATGAAAGAGAAAAAGGCCCGGGTGGAGGACGCGCTGCATGCTACCCGCGCGGCGGTGGAAGAGGGGATTGTTCCGGGCGGGGGCGTCGCTTTGATACGCGCGTCTGCGGGTCTCGGTAATCTCAGAGTTTCGGAGGATGAAAAGGTCGGAGTCCGGATCATTCAGAAGGCCCTCGATGAACCGCTTCGCTGGATCGTGAGTAACGCTGGACAGGATGGCGCGGTTGTTCTCGATAAAGTCAAGAACGGTAAAGGGGCATTCGGCTTCAATGCCGCGACCGAGGATTTTGAAGACCTCGTCAAGGCAGGCATCGTTGACCCCACCAAAGTCGTGCGTACCGCGCTACAGAATGCCGCGTCGGTTGCCGGCTTGATGATCACCACCGAGGCGATGATCGCCGATAAACCGGAGAAGAAGAAGGATGCTCCGGCAATGCCGCACGATCACGAAGACTACTAAGCTGTTTGACCGAGCACGTGAATCGGCAAGGGCGCCTGAGCCATCAGGCGCCCTTTTTTTTGGTAGTTGTTTGCTGTAGATCGCGTTTTCGGGACGACAACGTGGTCAGGCCAAATGTTACCGGTAACTTCTTTATACGCTGCTGTTCCATTGATGCTTATAGGCACTACGATTCGCAGCCCTATGCAGTTAGGTTTTTTCCAGAAGCTCTCTTGCGTTGGATTGATTCTCGTCGCGTTCATAAGCCGTAATGATTTCCTGCACCAAATGATGGCGGGCAACGTCTTTTTCGGTAAAAGTAACAAAGCGAATCCCGTGGACTCCTTTGAGAATACGCCAGGCTTCCTTCAGGCCTGAAGGCTTACCGGCGGGAAGATCGATTTGAGTCGCATCACCGGTGATGACGGCTTTTGAGCCGTATCCCAGCCGCGTGAGAAACATCTTCATCTGCTCCGGCGTCGTATTCTGGGCCTCGTCGAGGATCACAAAGGAGTCGTTCAACGTTCGGCCGCGCATGAAAGCGAGGGGCGCGACTTCGATGGTGCCTCGTTCCACGAGCTTGTGTGCCCGATCGAAATCCACCATATCGTGCAACGCGTCGTATAAAGGGCGGAGATAAGGGTTGACCTTCTCGGCCAAGTCACCGGGTAGAAACCCAAGTTTCTCTCCGGCTTCCACTGCCGGTCGCGTAAGAATGATGCGAACATAATTGTTTTTCATCAGTTCGGCTACGGCCATGGCCATGGCGAGATAGGTCTTGCCGGTGCCGGCGGGCCCAATGCCGAAGACGATATCGTAGCGGCGGATCGCATCGATGTACGCCTTCTGGGCGATGCTCTTCGGCGTGATCGTGCGCTTGTGCGCTGAAATGTAAATCGTATCGAGAAAAATGTCTTGCAGCTTGGCGCGACTGTCGCTGCTGAGAATGCGGATAGCGTAGTCAACGTCGCTGGCATAAACCGGATATCCCTTCTCCAGCAGACCATGGAGTTGTCTGATAATTTGGCTCGTAAGCTCCACCTGAAGCGGGTCCCCTTCGATCTCCATCGCTGAACCACGGACCCGTATGCGCACTTGCAGAGCGTGCTGCAGAATCTTGATGTGCTGGTCGTGTTGGCCCAAAAGATCGCGAAACAGGCGCGGATCGTTGAACTCTAAATGGCTGGTCTCGATATCGGTTGCAGCGCTTGCGGCGGGTTGTTCGTCTTTCACTCGTTCTCTCCTATCAATTGAACGATGATTTCCCTTGTAGGTGGACGATTGTCGAAATCCAACAGGACGAGTTGCTGCCAAGGTCCGAGCAGGGGGCGGCCGTTTTCAATCTGTGCGCGGACTTTTGCGGTGAGGTCGATGATGTCACAGAACCCGGCGGTCTGCTCTGAAAAGTTATTGGTGTAAATCTTGATCACGCGATTAGTCAGGCGTCACGAGGAGAGCAGGGCAGGTCTGTGAGGTGATGGCACCACGTGGAACGTATCAAATCGCCGAAAATCATTTTGCGTCTCGGATTAACTCCTCCGCCCGCTTGAGCGCGGCATCAATCTTTGCCGGCTCTTTCCCGCCAGCCTGGGCGAAGTCCGGGCGGCCGCCGCCGCCGCCGCCCACCAGGCGCGCCAATTCTTTTATGATATTTCCCGCGTGATAGCGGCGCGTCAAGTCCTGGCTGACGGAAGCGACCAGATTAACATTGCTGTCTCCGGCGCTGGCCAGCACGACGACGCCGGAGCCGAGCTTATCCTTCACTTGGTCGACGATGTCGCGCAACTGTTTGGCGTCGACTCCATCGACTCGACTGATTAAGACATTGGCGCCATCGACAGATTGCTGCTTGGCGAGTAGTTCAGGAATTTGATCTTTCTCGAACAGACCGCGGAGCTTTTCAATCTCTCTTTCCAGTTCCTTTTGTCGGTCCAATAGTTTTCTTACTCGATCCACGGCGTCGTCAGCGTTGGAGCGCAACAGACCGCCAATGTCCTGCAGCTGGTCCTGGTATTTCCGAATCAAAGCCAAGGCCCCATCACCGGTGACCGCCTCTATGCGACGAACGCCCGCAGCAATACCGGATTCGCTTTGGATTTTTAATAATCCGATCTCACCAGAGCGATGGATATGCGTACCGCCGCATAGCTCCGTCGAGAAATCTCCAATCTTCACTACACGAACACGATCACCGTACTTGTCGCCGAAGAAAGCCAGGGCGCCTTTTCGAATGGCATCATCGTAGCTTGTTTCCTCAATCGATACATCGGCATCCTGGCGGACGCGCTGGTTGACAATGGCCTCGATGTCTTCCAGATCCTTCTCGGCTACGGCACCGGTGTGATTGAAATCGAAACGCAGCCGCTCCGGCTCGACCAGCGAGCCTGCTTGGCGGACATGAGCACCCAACTTTTCGCGCAACACGGCATGCAGAATATGGGTCGCCGAGTGATTCAGCTTGGTGCTTTGACGATGTTGCGAGTTCACGACGAGATGGACCTGGTCGCCAACCTGGAAGCGGCCCTTTGTTACTTGGCCGCGATGGGCCGTAAGCTGCGGTGTCGGATGTTGGGTGTCGGTGACGTCCATTTGATCACCGCGAGCGGTTTCGATGGTACCTCGGTCTCCGACCTGACCTCCGGATTCGCCATAAAAGGGCGTCTCCGAAGTGATGAGATCGATTTCATCGCCCTCTACGGCTGCCGACTTTCCGTTGCCGCTCCCGTAGATGGCCAGAATTGTGGATTCGCCTTCCAAACGGTCGTAGCCGATGAAGTGAACTTGCCGGTCGAGCTGAATCTTGGCATCCATCCTGGTCACTTCGCGTGCATCTCGGGCGCGAGTTCGCTGCTCGTCCATCAGCTTCTCAAAACCGCCCTCATCTACGGTCATTCCTTCGCTACGTAATATATCTTCGGTCAGGTCGAGGGGAAATCCGAAAGTGTCGTAGAGGCGAAAAGCAATGTCACCGGATAGAATCTTCTTTTTCCCGGCTTTGAGACTGGAAGTTGCCTCTTCGAGAAGGACGAGACCCTTCTCTAGCGTTTCTCCGAAGCGCTCCTCCTCACCACGAATGATTTCGCGGATGCGCTGCTCTTCGGACCGTAGCTCCGGATAAGCTCCGCCCATGACGGCCACGACGGTTTTCGCTACTTCGTGAAGAAAAGGCTCCTTGAGGCCGATGAGGCGACCATGTCGCGCCGCTCGCCGCAGCAGCCGGCGCAACACATAGCCGCGCCCTTCGTTGCTGGGCATAACGCCGTCGGCAAGCAAAAAGCTGACGGCCCGGGCATGGTCGTCGATGACCCGGAAGGAGATATCGGCCACGGGATCGGTTCCGTAGGTCTTGCCGGTTAACTTTTCCGTCGTCGCTGTGAGAGCGCGCATGAAATCAATGTCGTAGTTGGACAGGACGTTTTGCAGCACCGCGGTGATGCGTTCAAGTCCCATCCCTGTGTCGACATGCTTGGAGGGGAGCTCCGACAGGCTGCGATCCGCATGACGGTTGTACTGGATGAAAACCAAATTCCACAGCTCGATGTAGCGCGCGCAGTCCCCGTTCACCTGGCATTGGTGTCCCGCTTCGCCTTTTCGGTCGCAGGCATCGGGTCCGCGGTCGAGGTGAATCTCGCTGCAGGGCCCGCAAGGACCGGTCTCGCCCATTTCCCAGAAATTTTCTTTTTCGCCGAAGCGTTTAATTCTTTCCGCCGGCAGGCCGCTGATTTTTGTCCAAAGCCCTTCTGCCTCGTCGTCGTCGAGATAGACCGTCGCCCATAGTTTATCCCTGGGCAAACCCCATTCCTTGGCCAAAAGTTGCCAGGCCCATTCGATGGCCTCGGCTTTGTAGTAGTCACCAAAGGACCAATTGCCCAACATCTCGAAAAACGTGTGATGATAGGTATCGCGACCCACGGCCTCCAGGTCGTTATGTTTGCCGCTGATGCGCAGGCACTTTTGCGAGCTGGTAGCGCGGATGTAGGCTAGCCGTTCCTGGCCGAGAAAGACGTTTTTAAATTGGACCATCCCCGCATTGGTAAAAAGCAAGGTCGGGTCCTTGTCCGGCACCAGCGAGGAACTTCGCACCACGGTATGGCCTTGCTTGGCGAAGTAGTCCAGGAACGATTTACGAATCTCATTTCCGCTAATCATGTTTCTTGTTTCTTCAGTCGTCTTCAACGGTAACCTTGAGCAAATCGAATATCACTTGGCTGCTGTAGCCGCGGCGCTGCAGGAAGCCCACCGCCCGACGAAGCCACTTCTGATCGTCCAGTTGTTGGTTTTTGAATCGTTTCGTCAAAAGCGATTTCGCTCGCGCTGATTCGTCCCCGGGCGCAAAGGTCTCGCCCATGACTTCTCGGATCAGCGGCCGGCCAATCCCCTTGATTCTTAACTCCCGCTCGATTCTTCTTGGGCCATAGCCGCGCGCTTCCGCTCTGGACCGTGCCCAGTTTCGCGCAAATGTTTCGTCGTTGAGATATTTCAGCCCACGGAGCTTCGCCAATGTCCGTTCGGCAAGGGCAGCGGAGTAACCTCCATGGACTAGAAAGTTTCGTAGTTCTGCTTCACTGCGCGGGCGATAACCGAGAAATCGCAGAGCACGCTGCAACGCCTCCTCCTGTGAGTCGGATGGCTCGGACTTAGAACTTGTTCGCTTCAGGGCTCCCCTTTCGCTGTTACCTGCCTTTGGTTTTTTCCTTTTTCTCGCCGGCCGGGGCCTCGGGTTCAGGCCGCTTCAGTCCCGCTTTTTCCATCACCTTGGTCATAATGTGTTCGGCGGTCTCAGCATGCTCTTTGAGAAACTGCTTGGCTGCCTCGCGGCCCTGGCCGATTCTCTCGCCGCCGAATGAATACCAAGCGCCGCTCTTCTCGACGACTCCCATTTCGCTGCCGAGGTCGACGATTTCGCCGTCGCGGGATATTCCGGTTCCGTAAAGTATATCGAACTCGGCTTCTTTGAAGGGCGGGGCCATCTTGTTCTTGACCACTTTGACCCGCGTGCGACCGCCGACGATATTGTCGCCGTCTTTGAGCGCGCCGATGCGGCGGATATCCATGCGAACCGAGGCGTAGAATTTGAGCGCGTTGCCACCGGTAGTCGTTTCCGGGTTGCCGAACATGACGCCGATCTTCATGCGAATCTGATTGATAAAGATAACGACGGTCTGGGAACGCGCAATGGTCCCGGTCAGCTTGCGCAAAGCTTGCGACATCAGACGGGCCTGTAGTCCCATGTGAGCGTCGCCCATCTCACCTTCGATTTCCGCCTTCGGCACCAGCGCGGCGACCGAATCGACGACTAAGACATCGATCGCGCCGCTACGAACCAGAGTTTCGCCGATTTCCAGGGCCTGTTCACCATGGTCCGGTTGGGAGACTAGAAGATCGTCGGTCTTAACGCCAATTTTTTTCGCGTAGCCCAAGTCCAACGCATGTTCGGCATCGATGAAAGCCCCCATGCCGCCCTGCTTCTGCGCCTCCGCGACGATTTGCAACGCCAAGGTGGTTTTACCGGAGGCTTCGGGTCCATAGATCTCGATGACGCGGCCGCGCGGCACACCGCCGATCCCCAAGGCAATATCGAGTCCGAGAGAACCGGTCGAGACTACGGGGACGTCTTTTACCACACCCCCTTCGCCCAGCTTCATGATCGCCCCTTTGCCAAATTGCCGTTCGATCTGGCTTACGGCGAGATCAAGTGCTTTCTCTCGATTTACGTCCATCTTCCGCCTCCTTCAAAAGACCGGTTGCTAAGGTAGTCCCTGCTATGCCAAGGCCACGACCTTCAGTGGGTGATAAAAAGCGCCTTCTGGTTTGAGCTCGCTCCGAAAAAAGATCACTTCTGCCACTTTGGATTCGCCAAATTGATGGCGTTGCCACTTGTCGAGTTCTTCGGCAAATGTTTTTGCAGAACCCTCGAATTGTCTCCAGCGCCCGACGGTTAGGTGCGGCAAAAAACCTCTTTCATCGGGGGTAAAACCCAGGGGCTCTAAGGCCCTTTCAATTTCCAAGGCTAGCGCGGGTAACCGGTTGCCTTCCAGTCCGACCCATAATATTCGCGGTCGTTTCCCGTCCGGGAATACACCCAAACTTTTAACATTTATGGTGAAGCGCGGAAAGGGGCACAGCGCCCGCTCCAAAGCATGGGCGATGGGGTCAATCTTGGCTTCCTCGATGTCGCCAAGGAACTTCAATGTAAAATGGAAGTTCCGGGAAGGTACCCAACGGATGCCGGGTAGGCGGGGTTTGAGCTGGACCAGGAGTTCAGAGACTTTTTGGACCGTATTAGGATTGATATCAACGCCGATGAAGGTGCGAATCACAGGTTACGGCTCGGTGGGCTTCGGCAGCAGTGTAGTGCGGAGCCAGTGGAGGGCGGCCTGGGAGGTCCCGGCGATGATGCGCTCACGGTCGCCATGAAATCTAAAGAGTCTGGCTTCATGGTCACCTGCTTGGGCCAGACTTATCCAGACGGTTCCCACGGGTTTTTCCGGACTGCCGCCCAAGGGCCCGGCGATGCCGGTAACGCTCAGGCCGATGCTCGCGCCGGTTCGTTCTCTGATCCCTTGGGACATTTCCAGGGCAGTTTCTCGGCTTACCGCGCCATGGCTTTCCAGGGTCGTCGGATTGACTCCGAGGAACCGTCTCTTGGCTTCGTTGGAATAGGTCACCGCGCCGCCATAATAATAGGCGGAGCTACCGCCGATGCGCGTGATGCGATGGCTGATATAGCCGCCGGTACAGGATTCGGCGAGGGCCAGAGTTTGCTGCTTGGCCAGCAGCAGTTGGCCAACAATTGCCTCCAGTGTGCTATCCCCCTCGCCATAGATGTGGGGGCCGAGAGCTTCCCGAATTCGATCCTTGAGCCGAGTTAGCATCGCTGCTCTTTCCTCGCCTCCCTTAACCGTGAGACGCAGAGAGAGGTCTGGATAATGGGCGCGAAAAGAAAGCTTGGCCCGCGGGCCAAGCTTCACGGGCTTTACCAGATCGTCAAGCTTTGATTCCGTGAGGCCGTAAATCTTGAAGGTATGAGCCGCTACCTGCTCTCCGCCGGCTCTTTGTAGCGCGATCCACGGCGTGACGGTTTCGGTCAACATCGCTGTCATTTCTTGCGGCACGCCGGAGAGCCAGATGAGACTCTTGCCTGGCCCTGTGGAAACGCGAAACCCCGGGGCGGTACCGACGGGATTGGGAATTATCACTGATCCTTCCGGGAAGAGAGCTTGTTTCAGGTTATTTGGAGTCCACGTTATGCCGCGGGCCTCGAAGCGCCGTTGGAGCGCTTGGACGGTTTCGTCGTCCTGCTTGAGCTTGCAGCCAAGAAATTCAGCCACAGCCTCAGTGGTCAGATCGTCCGCCGTTGGTCCGAGTCCCCCGGTGCCGATAATCACATCCCCGAAGTCGCTTGCCTGGCGCAAGGCCCAGTGAAGTTGCTCGCGATCGTCACCGACGGTTAACACAGCCGCCACTTGAACCCCGACGGCCAAAAGGCCATCCGCGATAGCAGAAGAGTTGGTATCGACGACTTTGCCGGTGGTAAGCTCATCGCCGGTGCTCAGAATTACCGCCCGTTCAATCATAAGGCTTTCAATAGGAGATCAGGTCCGCTTTGCTGCAACTGGACATGCTCGTCATCGTCGCTGGCTGCCGCGAAATCCTCTCAGGTTCCTGATATCAAAAAAACCAGACAATACAAACAAAAGGTACTTTGTGAAGGACGCTGCGCCAAACGATATGAGAAAAGCCAGCGGAATTTAACGAGTTCCGGAACCAAAAGTAACAGTGCCCGGCGCGACTCGACACTGAGGCCAGCCAGAGACTAGATTTGGGCTAGGATTGGGGCTCGGATGTAAGTTCGACGAGGAATACTTTCTTCTGGTTATCGAATATTCTCTGCAAAGCAGGCTCAATGGTGTCCTCTGCCGGAAAATCGACACCTAGAGGATCGACGTACTGCTGATCTTTATAAAGTTCGAAATGGAGGTGGGGGCCGGTGGCCCGACCGGTGGAACCCACGTAGCCGATGACTTGGCCCTTTACTACGGATACACCGTCACGAATGCCCTCGGCCAATCGA
>Ga0105347_1001147_pt1 | contig 11724 bp, 11 predicted proteins | sample EasRivMeERMLT890_FD_89677 | JGI IMG/M metagenome (GOLD analysis project Ga0105347, IMG submission 89677) | Soil microbial communities from meander-bound floodplain in the East River, Colorado, USA - East River MetaG ERMLT890 | ecosystem: Environmental > Terrestrial > Soil > Floodplain | place...
AAATACTTTCGTATCGCCGCAACCGAGGTCCAGAACCCGGCCCCGCATGTACGGAACAACGTCGAGCCGAACCTTTAACGACTCCCTACCTTGCGGACCATCCGCACGCCAAACCAATTAGCCCTCCTTTTGTTGCTGGATATGTTCCTTGAATGCTGTTTGATGCTCGCTTAACTCGGCCTCTACCGTCGCGTTTAATTCCTCCTCGGACGGCGGCTCCGGCTGCTTTGGTTGCGGCTTTGGAATTCGTAACGTTTTTCTCGCCATCTACTTTCCTTTAGCCGCCTTTTCGGGCGGCGCCTCGACAACGTAGTTAGAGTTCCGCCACTCGCAGTATTCGGCCCAAGGCATCGCCCGAATTACGCTATTTTCGGGTTGGACTACTCCCTTGATATAAAAACCGCGTACGACAAGCGCGTCGACCGTTTTCGGCGCGGCCTTCCCCGCCGGCGGAGTTTCAGCCGCGGCGGGTTTCTCAACCGCGCCGCGAGCCGTCAAGCCAACGTCTTTAGTCGTCAAAGGCATTACGGACCGACGAAACCCGTTCCGAGCGCGAACGCCGCGGCGTAGCGAACGCCAACGTCGACCGTGTAGAACGCGCGAACGCCGACGATGCCGGCCGGGAAATTCGCGTAGGGATTTGTTTCGATTTCCAGAACGCCCCACTGTGCAATAACGACTTGCGAGAAGTCACCCGCGAGCATTGTCCCCGAACCGATTTGGTTAGAGGTCATTGCGCGCGCGCCGACGACTTGCCCGTCGAGAATGTTGCCGCCCCATATCGGCGTATCGCTGTTCGTAAAGCGCGGTTTGCCCATCAGGAAACCGGCAACAGTCGGAGTCGTAACGTAACCGAATCCGGGCATAAACGCATTAGACGCCGCAACGGTCGTTTGGAAACGGATCATATCGGCATACGACAGGTTTGTTCCCGTACCCGGCGCCGCGGTTCCGATGCCGGACGTATTAAGAATCCCGGTCGGTTGTCCCGCTGTTCCCGGTCCCGCAATTGCCGCGGCGTCAACTGCCAAGCCGATGACTTTCGCAAGGTCAGAGTTAACAAGGAACTCGGCCGACGGCGTCGATTGCAAAAGCAATTGCCGGCTGATTTCCGTATATCCGCCAACGTTTTTCGGCGAAAGAGTTAACTGACCGATGACGGGTTGCGATTCAGTAATTGCGGTCGCTTCCGTAGCCAACCAGTACGCGGTCCCCGGCGCAGTCTGCCGCGGGATTGCAACGTTACCCACTAACCCCGGCATCGAAAATGCGCCCATCGTCATAACTACCGAACGATTGCGCAGGATATCGATAAACGATTGCAATTCGGTCGCTACCAAATTGCCGCCCATTGTCGCGGTTGCGACGATCAAGTCGCGTTGTTGCACTTCGAGCGGAACATAAAACGTATGTTCGGTCGACATACGGCCCAAGCGTTGCCCGACCGCGCGCGATGCCTCAGCCTCGAACTCGGCTTTTGTCCAGTCTTTGCTAATGACCGCGTTAATCGCTCTTGTTATCGAAAATCGACGCGCCTCGGCCGGCGATAGACCGATCGCCGCCGGCGATGTTTTCTCGCCTTTCTTAGCGCGCTCCGCGATTATTTCTAGAACCTTGGTCGCGCCCTCTTCAGCGGTCGTACCATTATCGACCCACCCCTCGACTGCGTCGCCGTCGATCTTGTGAACCCGGCCTAAAGCGTGCAGCGTTTTAATGCGAAGCCGTTCTTGCGCCCCGTTGTCGATTACTTGAACTTCCGCGATTGCGCCCGCGGCGGCTTTTCCGTCATCCATGTTGGATAACTCCTTACTAGGTGCGGCGGGTGCCGCGGGTTGAGCTTCCTCGATTACCAAGGCCGGAAGCGAATCTAATTCTCGGAAAAACCCGGCTCGCATATCCCCCGGTTCCGCAATCATTGCAGCGTGCATCGGGATCCAGCGCGACGTAACGAGTACGTTATCCGCCGCGCGAATCTTTCCCCTAACCCGTCGATAACCCACAGATACCGAACGGATGATTTTGTTAACTACGTCGGTTCGATACTCGCGCGCCTCGGTCCGTTCGCCGAACCGCGCCTCGCCGCGCATCATTCCACCGCCGATTGAAATGTTGTCGATAATGCCGACGTTGATTTGCCCGCCCTTGTGCGACGCGATGATCGGCAACGGTGCCCGCGACAGGTCAACCGCCTCGACAGAGTGAACAAGTATCTCGGGACCGTCCGGCATTTCGACGAGCGAATCCGACGAGATAACGACTGGGATTCGATCATCGTTCGACGCCGCCCGAACAGCAAGCTCGTCAAGCTCGAACGATAGCGTTCGAGTCTGTACGTTTGCACGTTCCATTTAGTTAACCTTTCTCAAAGTTGCGACCCGTTCGGCCGGTTCCTCTTTCTTCGGTTCCTCGGCCGGTTCCGCTTTCGGTGCCGGCGCCGGTTTAGGCGCGGCATATACGGCCGGGTCGGTATCAAACACTAGCCCGCGATCTTTCATATCTTCAAGCTCTTGTTCGCGCCCGCTGAGTACGTCCTCAATGTCCATGCCAGAGCCGGTCGCGGATATCACATCGGCCACCGTCGTAAAGCCGGCCTTGATCGCTTCCTTATAGGCGCGGACCTCTTTTTCGGGATCGACCCACCCGCCCACGCCGCGCGGTTTGAATTTCGCCTCGGTGTATTTCTCGGGCCGCGCCGCGTACGCTTCGATCGATACCGTCGGGATTGCGCGCGACAGGACAGCGGCCTCAATCCAAGCGCGATGCAGACGCGCCCGGAACGAACGGATAAACCATTGTTGCAACGTGCGCCACAGGTCGCGATCGTCAAGCAAGGCGAGGCGGCTCGACGAGTAGTTGCTTTGCGAATAGTCGCGACTCAGGCTTTCGTAACTAACCCCGATGCCCGATGCAATCTCGCGCAGGATCGCACGCAGGAACGGATCGAAATTCGGGTTAGGCCGATTCGGATTGTTGAACAACATTTCGTCACCGGGTTCGAGCCGTTGCACTAGCCCGGGTTCGAGCCCGAATTGCTGTTCGCCGGCGGGTTCCTGTTCCGGCGCCAGCGGGTTATCCGCAGCGGCCGATTTAATCACCGCCATATACGCCGCCGCGCCGCGCGCCGCGACAATCTCAGCCTCGGCGTAGCCGTCTAAGTCGTTCATCCGCCGCATTGCCGCATGCAACCAAGGAACGCCCCGACTCTGCGGCCAACGGTCAATTATTGCCAAATGGATTATTTGATCGGCCGGGACCCGCACAAGTTGCTCGGCCACTTGCGCGCCTAGAAATGCCCGCACGTCGCCCGGATGCCGGGTGTTGATCCAGTACGCCACCGGTCGCGCAAACTGATCGACCTCAACCCCGAGCCGGTAGCGCGTCGGCGCGACTCCGGGCGGAAGTACCCAATTGTCGGCGATCCGTTCCGATTCGATAACCTCTAGCCCAAGCGGTATTTTTGAATCGCCGAACGGCGCGTGATGCATCCGGACGATTACCTCGCCGGCCTCGAATACCTCGCCCATTAAAACCCGTTCCATATCGGCGAAATCAAGCCGCCCGCCCGTGTGGCAATTCTCGGCGCGCGTCCACTCGTCCCAAGCGGATTCGATCGCGTCGTTAGTCCGGACCTCTAACGGCTCGCGGAACATCGGCCTTACTTGCCCCTGCATTCCGATCCCGGCCCCGACCACGTTGTTAACGACGATCGATTTAGCCCGTTTCGCATACCCGCTGTTACGGACAAGCTCGCGCGAACGATCGCGCAACTTTTGTAGCGACTCGTGTAACTCCGCATCGGCGGTCGATATCGGCGAGCGCCACGACGACGTAAGCCGCCCGCCGAGCGCGCCGCTATAACTGCGCGCACCGCGGACGCCACGCACAAGCGCGCGCGCCATCCGTACTCGCAAACGATCTAGCATTGTCAAAACCTCACCAAAATACGATTAGGATCGCCGAGCCCGCGCGAGATTGCATCGCGCCGCTTCTCACGATTCACTTCGATTTGCAGGCTATCGATAACCGACGTTATTTCGGTGCCGCTTTCAAACTCCATCGCGCGGCCGGCGATCGAATAACTACGTACCCGCCCGCCGCTCGTATTGAACACGGTTAACGCGGCCTTGGCATCATCGAGCCCGCGTTGCGCCGCCGACCGCGCGTCGTAACTCGCGACGTTTTCCGGATCGGGCCGAACGGTTGCGCTACCGGTTTCGAGCGTCACCCGTAACCCGGGTTTGGCAACGATCAACGACCACGAGTATTCGGCGGGAATCCAGACCGCAGAAGTACTGGCGGCGACTTGGTAACGGAAGGCGTCGCCGGTCCAATTGCAGGCGATGTCAAAGATTTGACCAACGCCGGCAGTTCGCGGGACGAACCGGAACGTTGCCGACCATCCGTCGGCGCCCGAATATTCGTTACCTGCCGAATCAAAGGTTTCGACCTCCTCGTCGATAGAGTCGCCGCAAATAAACTCCGTTCTCATTCTACGGTTTCTCCCTCTAGTTCAACTTCGGCCGCTCGAACGTCTGTCTTAACAACGCGCGTCGACTCGCGGCCGCGTGTCGTGTAGCGCCGCCGGACACCTAACTCGATTGTTATTGACGTGCCCTCGGCCGTCATCGTTACATCCTCTAGGAACGCATTCAACGACGCCACAAACCCGGACAGGACCGACCCTGTAAAAGCGTGCGAAATATCTTCTAGCGGAATCAACGCAACGCCGTCGATTGGCCCAAACCCCGAGCTTGACAGCGTGACTGGCGCCAAGGTACGAGTTAGGGTACCGATAAAGTTTCCACCGCTTACCGTACCTGTAGCAATGACGCCAAGCGAGCCGAGCGCCGGCGTTATCAGAATTCCGGCAACGTGAACGTTACCCGCGCTCGCTATCGTAACGTCGGCCAGCGTCGTAAACATCGTCGCGACCGTGTTACTCGATACGTCGCCAGCCCCGAGTACGGTTACATCGGCGAGCGTTTTCGCGAGGTCCCCGTTAACGCCTTCGCTACCGAATGCGTCTAGGGTTAAATCTTCAAGCGCCGGCACGAGTACGCCGGCACTCTCAACAGTACCAGCCGCGGCAAACGTCAAAGCTTCTAGGACTCGATCAACCCCGCCGACGAGCCCGCCGACTTCATCCGTTTGAGAAACGTACGACCACCAAGTTACATCCGCAATCCAGTCGAAGCTAACCGCCCCCGGTTCTGGTTGCTCCCAAAGGTCATTTGGCGCCGGTTCGCCGCCGATCGTATTCGCGTCGCTATCGAGCGCGACCGCTTCGAGCGTTACGTTTACCGTTCCGGTTCGGGCCGCGTCGTAATAAAGTACGAGCCCGAGCGACGGTAGCGGCGCCGGCGCGTCGACCATATTCCCCGGTTCGATAACTAGGCCGACCGCATTTAACCCGATGCCAGCGAGCGTCTTGACTAGCGTCGCGGTCCGGGTCGGAACGTCAAAAAGAACTAGCCCAATTGACGGTATCGGCGCCGGGTCGGCGCCTTCCGCAGTACCGACAAAACCACCCGAAACAGTGCTAACGCCAGCAAGCGTTTTCGCTAAAGTACCGGCGACAGCAACCGTCCCGACCGAAGTAACCGTAACGTCGGCTAACGTTTTCGCAAGGGTGCCAGTTACCGGCGGCTCGCCGCCCGCCAGTAACAACGGCGAATAAAGCCAACTCATAGCCTTACGCCGCTTTTCTTATCGACCAAGGAACCGTGATCGTTCCGCTAATCGCCTTTAGCGCGAAGTCCCAACCGTGCATCAGCATAAATGCCGGCGACGCCCACATGGGGAACGGCCGCTTGCCGAGCAAGGGAACACGATAAGAGATCGCTTGCGACCCGGCCGAATGCCCCTTTTCGTACATCGTTATTTGCAGCTCGTCGGCGCTTACCATATCGAAAAGGTCTAAAAATAATTGATACGAACCGGCCGTCGTATCAACGTCGGGACCCGCCGAGTCGGTCGATAGAGACCATTCCGCAGACCCAATCGCCGAAGTCCCCGAATAAAGTTCGCTCCCAACCGCTAACTGCCGGATCGACCATCCGCAAGCAAACGAACCGACGACGGCTTTAGCCGTGAACGACCACCCGGCGGTCAGCAGCAAGGGCGAATGCGTCCAAAGCCCTATTTGCGGTCCGACTAGATTTTGTTGAAACAATAAACGTTGTGTATCGGCAGCGCGCGCCTTTTCGTAACAACTTATCTGTAGCTCGTTCGTCCCGGCCATATTGCCGGTAGTAACGTAAGCCTGATAAACGCCGTCGTCGGTCGTTCCGTCGGGTCCAGCGGTGTTAGTGGCGAGGTCCCATTCGGTTGTATCGAACGTGCGCGACTGATCTATAAACGCCGTTACCGACATTTCTGTTTAGACGTAACCAAGATGCAAGAAAATCTCATTAGCGGCGACCGCGCCCGTATCAGAGTCCGCCGCGCCAGTCGTAAAGGCGAACCCAATACCGTTTGCGAACTCGATGCCGGCATTGAACGCAATAACCAGTCCGGCGCCGGTTGTACTCGCCGGTATTGGTAGCGTAATCGCCGGTGTATCCGTCCCGACGACCGGCGTACTCCCCGAGGCGTAGAGTTTTAAAAAACGAACTGCGGCGTTTAGGTTAAGCGCGACGATTGAATAAACAACCCCGGCCGTTGCCTTTACGTTTACTGCATTCGTTGACGCCGTCGATATCCGCTTGACGCCGACAGCATGATCGGCCGCGACGCCGTTACCGCCGTGACTGATCTTCACTCGCGGATATTGAATGCCCCCGACATCGTCCGACGCAAAAGTCGAGCCGCCACTACCGGCGTTAGCTACAAAATTGTCGGCCATCGTTTCTCCAAAATAGTTAACCGCAACCGAGGAGCGTTAAGCCTTTGCGCCCGGGCGAGGCGCCGGCCTCAGTAAAAACAAGCGCGATAGTCGCGTGTCCATCGCCACCATTCAGCGCCGTAAAGGTCGCCGGCATCCCATCGGTTGCAGTCAGCCGGCGATCTTCTGCACGAAAACGCGCCGTATCGGTTCCGATGTTATTAAACCCGGTTCCGGAGTTTGGAACGTTGTTCGCGGTAACGTAATTCCAAGAAAACCCGAGCAAACAAGCAGGCTGCGCCGCGAGCGCCGGCGTCGCGTTGCTCGTTACCGCATCAACTGCCGTTGTCGGTATTCCCTGCGCGTTTACTGAAGAGGTATCAAACGGCGCTACGGTTAATCCGCTAATCGCGACAATTGCCACCAACGGAAAATTAACGTTTGAACTCCACGTCGCGCGGATTTGCGAGGCGCCCGCCCCGGTTTGATTGAGCGTGTAGACGCGCCAGCGTCTTACGCTCAGGTCTTGTGTTACTCGTAACGTCCACGGCGAATTATTCGGCCCGCCCTCGCCAATATCTGTTAGCGAAGCAATATTCGTCGGTCCGCTTTCCCATCTAACATAGGCCACGAGCGTTTGACCCGCGACCGACGTAAACGCCGGCGCGTCCCAAGTCGTTACGCCGGAACCGGACCCCGTCCCGATGAGAAATTCGGTTATTGCGTATGCCATTTAACTAACCGCGTAAACAACTGCCGTCATACTCGAATCCGGCGCTCCGGTTGCCGAACCCCTAACGTATACATCCTGCCCCGCGGCCGCGTACTGAATTGGCGGGCGAACTCCAAACGCCTCTTTGCCGGACGCCTCTAAACCGCTCACCGCCGGAACTTGATAAATCATTTGTTGCAAGCAAAGATATTTCGAAGTCGCATCATGCGCAATGTCAAACCAATATTGGCGGGTACTCATAGTCGTATCAGCCGAGCCGATACCAAGTTGCCACCACCAAGCAGGGTCCGTCAGCGTTCCCAAGGACGCGGAATAACTGCCGACCGCCCCGTTTCCGGGCGTTACTGCTACTCCGGTTGTACTTGCCGCCGTTGCGCCGATTGTCTGTACTTTGGTTCCGACCTTTAGCAACTCGGGGTGCGTCGGCTTACCAAAAATCCGAATCGAAAAAAGCGATGTCGCCGCACCGACGACGTCTTGTATTCGCGCGCCGATCGCCGTTCCAGCTTTTAGGAATACCGGGAAAAAAAAGTTATGCCCGATGCAGCCACTACCGGTCGACGGACTGTTCGTATAAAGATTGTTGATCACCGGCGTCCACGAGGAACCCGCATTACCCACACCCGCCGCGGGGTCGATTAGTAAGTCGGTCATTTGCCGGCGGATCGTTACGTCAGTTGCTCCAGCCGAAAGCATGATATGGAACCCGTAACAATCTTCCGCGATTCCGGTTAGTACCGCGGTATCGGCCCCTTTCGTATGTGCCGAGGCATCAGCGGTCAAAGTAGTAGCCGCCGCATTGCCCGGGTACAAGTCCGAGAAATTGTTAACTTGCCACTGAAAACCATTAACGGCGGTTTGCAGCATCAGTACGGCTTAATCAGATAAACGGGGTTGCGCGTTACCGGTTCGCCCGAGGGCGCGTCGAGCGGTACCCAAATCATGCATTCCAAAACCGGTACGTAAAAGAATGCTTTCGCCGAAACGCTCGAATAGAGGTAAAACCAACTCGGCCGCGCCATCGGCGCACTAAGTGTTATCTCGTCGTATGTCCAAGGTTGCGTGAAATAATAATTTAACGGCGGGTTGGCGATCAACGGCGGCGGCGTTAAACGCTGCAACGTATCAAAAGTCCCCATTGGTTGACCCTGCGTCGGTTTCACAGGCGGACTCGCGTTGCTTCGATACAGTTTCCCGTTCGGCGGGTAGTACACCCACGGCCAATTGTAGTAACCGGCCGGCACAGTAAACCCGGGTGCCGCCGTGATCGGCAACGAACGAAACCCGCCGGTTCCGCCCGCCGGTATCGGTTCGGTTACAACCGTCGACAAATCAAACGCCCGGATAGGAAAGCCGCTTTGGCATCCGATGATTAACAAACGGCGGTCCGGGTCGCACGCTATCGATTCGGTCCGCCCCGTAGTCGTCGTCCCCGAGCCGATCGACATATTGCGCCACGTCCGATCGGACAAATTCATATAGTTAATTCGACTGCCCGTTTCGTTGTGCTGATTAAGCAAATACATTCTTTGCCTGATAGGGTCCAAACATGCGGCGGTTACGCCGTTTAATGTCCACGGATCGCCGCCGGGAGGCGCAGTTGTCGAGCCCGTACTAGCGTTCGTCGAAAACTCGTGCCACGTTCCGGCGTCTAAATCAAATCTCCAATTCCACGCCATTTGGATAGAATTAGCGTGGCCCATAGCGGTATGACGGCACGCCGCAATCGAACCTTTAGGCCCGCCGCCGTTCGCCGGCGTTACCTCGTAATACATATCCCAACAATGCGACGGCGCCGGCATCGGCATTCCGGGCGTCGGTTGGAATCGTTCACTGTTCCCGACGAACCCGCCGTAGCTCTTGCCGGTCAATCCTTGTTGCAATCCGGCCCACTCTCCCGGGAACGGCCACGAATGCGGCGGCGGCGAAGTGGCAGCCGTCGGTTCGACCCGCGTGATTTCCCAAGTTTGATCTCGTGGGTCCGCAGTTACCGGGCAGTTATTGCGCTCGGTTGCAGTCGGCGTCCAGTGCGACGGCTCAGCGCAAAAATTGCCATGTCCGCCCGCGTCACTGTATTTATCGACTAAGTCATCCTCGTGATTCAAGCAATTGTGAATCCGCGTTCCGCTTCGTAGGTCGACATTGCCGACCGTCGTTCCGCCAGTCCAAACCCGTTTCCAACGCCCATCCTCTAAATCGAATACCGCGCCGCCAAAGTTAACGGTTCCATGATGCCCGCCGCCGCCAACTTGTACGACAGCGCCACCGCGCGAATACGAGGCTATGTACTGCATAGCCGAATCGCCGCCGATTAACATTAGGCTCGCATTCCCCGGCCCGCCAACCTCGGTCGGTCGCACATCGGCCCACACGTTCGTCGGCCGCGAACTAACATCGCCGGCAATAGCGACGACCTCACCCGCGAAGCTCGGAACATCATACGGCCACGGATTTTCGACGACCGGAACGCCGCTATTCTCAAATACGCACGAGGCGTTAACTACTTCACCGTGACCGTAATAAAAGTATTTCGGGTCGGAAGATTGCCGGACCGTATCTAAGTAATGATGCACTTGATTATCGGGAACCGCTTTCGGCGAATTTGTTTGAATGCTCGCGTACTGTGTTCCCTGCCTAAGAAAGTCATGCGCAGCGGTTAACATTCCAACGTTGCTGGTTAACTTATAACCGTAGATAAGCGTATTAACTTGCGCCGTATCGTGCGAGCAATCCGCCGGCGCCGTGTTCGGGTCTGTATGGGTACCGCCTACCTTGTGCCAGCGGGCGCCGTTAAAATGCCCAACATACGTCCCGATCATCGCGTTTACGTGTAGCGGGTCGTGCCCGTAATACAACATCCATTTCGCAATTTCGACGATTCGCGCGCGCACGTCGGCGCGGCCGGTTTGCTTGTACGCAAGCCATAGCCCCTCGACAACGATTGAATTTTGAGCCGACGAAAACGCCCTTATTCCCGAGTCGTATTCGGCGCCGGTAATGATCCCCGCCGCTATCCCATGCGAACGGCCGGCGTAATAGTTGCCACCACTAATCGCGGGCGAAAACGTCGTAAAGTTCGTCGTATCTTCATAGCCGGTCGACTGTACCCATAAGTCGATGAGCTTGTTACGCATGTTGACCCAACGCGCAATCGGATTAGCCGCCGCGAAGTAACACGAGAAAAGCAATTTGCGAGCGTCACGCCGCGGCCCATCGGAACACATATTTTCGACGCCCGGAACCATCGGCGCGATTAGTTCCTCGACCTTGGTTGCGATAACTTCCGCCGCGGCAAGCGCCGCCGTATCGCCGCGTTCCATCCCCCACAAGCACAACCCCCACCCGTACAAGTGATCGAAAAGGAAATCGACGCCGTCGCGATGCCCCGCCCCGTCGCCGGTCGTTGTCATCGCGGCCCAATAATTGTCGACGAAATAATTGCGCCAAATCGTGGCCCAATCGAAATGCACTTGGAGCCCGGTCCGTTTCCATTGCTGGTAATGATTCCAAAGCTCGTCGCCCTCAGTGTCGCCGTGGATATCGAAAATCGAAACGGACGCCGGCGCCGGAAATTGGAAATTCGTTAGCTTGTCGGTCGGGGTCCAAATCCAATTTAAAACGTTGTCGTAAGTATTCTGTTCCTCTTGTTGCGACGGCAAAAGGAACAGCGAAACATCGTTTATCTCAACCATCAGAGGCGCGAGCGTGCGGTTAAGCGTCCCCGTTATCGGCGGAGTATCCGCGCTCGCAAGCGTTAGATTCGCGAGCGTGCGTGCGACCGTCCCGGTTACGATCGACAGCGCGGACGGATTAACGCCGCGCTTGTATCCGGAGCGGTATGAACCGCGCCCGGAAACCCCGGCCCGACGACCCATTAGCCGATTTCGTCAACGATGATGCTATTGAGGCAAACCGTCGAGGTTCCGCTCGCCGACCGCAAGCTCACTTGCCCGCCGGCCGGAACTTCAATTTCTAACCCGGGCGCTGGGTTATATCGATCCTTGCCGCCGTTCGCGTTAACCACAAGGCGATGTTTGACGCCGGCCAGCGTCGGCTGCGCCGACCAACTCGTATACGCGGCGAAACTCGCCACGCCCGAGCCCGCTAACGGTTCCGCCGTGATCGCCCCGCCCGGAGTAGTCCCGCCAGTCGAACGCGCGATTTGAAC
>Ga0105347_1001154_pt1 | contig 11677 bp, 11 predicted proteins | sample EasRivMeERMLT890_FD_89677 | JGI IMG/M metagenome (GOLD analysis project Ga0105347, IMG submission 89677) | Soil microbial communities from meander-bound floodplain in the East River, Colorado, USA - East River MetaG ERMLT890 | ecosystem: Environmental > Terrestrial > Soil > Floodplain | place...
GCAGATTGCGGAAGACCATGCGAACAAAGCGCACCGTGTCGGCTCCCGGCTGGATGTGCGAGGCGCTGCCGCCGTACACGGTGGACACGGGCACCTCGCCCACACGCAGACCCATGCGCCCGGCGCGGATAATCTGCTCCGACTCCATGTCGTAGCGCGATCCATCCAACGGCACTTCCATCGCACGCTTCGACAGGTAACGATAGCCCGACTGACTGTCGGCCACCGAGGTTCCCGCGAGCGCGGATGTGACGAGGCTGGTCACGCGATTGGTGAGGTAGCGGTCGAGCGGCATGTTGTCGATGTCGTAGTTGCGCGTGCCGATCACCACGTCGTAATGATTCGCCGCCTCCAGAAACCGCGGCAGTTCCTCCGGCAGATGCTGCAGGTCGGCATCCAGGGCCACGGCTCCCGCGTAGCCCCGGCGCACCACTTCGGCGAACGCCGTCTGAAGTGCGCGACCCTTCCCCTGGTTCACTTCATGGCGCAGAAGCGTGGCACCCGTTGCCTCGATGGCCCGCGCGGTCCCGTCGCCCGAACCGTCATCGACGCAGTAGATGTGCTGGGGGGAAACGAACGGCGCCACCCGCTTCACCAGTTCACCGATGGTGGTCTCCGCCTTGTAGCAGGGTACGACCACAGCGATGGGGTGAGGCACGCGTACAATGTGCCGGAGGTGTTCGGCCGGGCCAAGCGGGTTCTGGTGTGGTGGAGATTGCCTGAGTGATTGGTCGGGGCGAGCCGATTCGAACGGCCGACCTCTCGCACCCCAAGCGAGTGCGCTAACCAGGCTGCGCTACGCCCCGACGCGATGCAGGGGACCCAATAAACCCACCCGGGCGGGCGGGATCAATTCAATTTCTTGCGCAGGGACTTCAGCTCGGAGACGGCCTCCGCCACCACCGCCTTCAGCCGCTCGTTCTCCTTGCGCAGCTTCTGGTGTCCGTCGCGCCGCCCCATCTGGATCTGGCGGCGTGCCCCTTCGATGGTGTACTTCTCGGTGTAGAGAAGCTCCTTGATGACGCGCAACTCGTCGATGTCGGACTGCTTGTAGAGCCTCAGCCCCCCATGGCTCTTCTTGGGCACGAGCGTGGGGAATTCCTTCTCCCAGAAACGCAGCACGTAGGGCTCGAGGTCGAGCATTTCCGACACTTCCCGGATCGAGTAGTACAGCTTCATTTCAGGCATACGTGGTCGCCTCTTCTTTAAGAGCCCGTGTCATGAGCGACCGGGCCGCGTCCGCTGCTTTCTTGCCCTCGTACAGAACCGCATGCACCTGTTCGGCGATCGGCAGTTCCTGACTGAATGTCTGTCCCAGTTCGAGTGCCGCGGGTGTGGTCGTGACGCCCTCGGCCACCTCGGTCATGCCGCTGAGAATCTCGGTGAGACTCTTCCCCTGCCCCAGTTCGTAGCCCACGTGCCGATTGCGTGAGTGACGGCTGCAGCAGGTCGTGATGAGATCGCCCATGCCGGCCAGTCCCGCAAAAGTTTCCCAGCGCCCCCCCAGCTTCTGACCCAGCCGGGTGATTTCGGCCAGGCCTCGCGTGATGAGGGTGCCGCGCGCGTTGTCGCCAAAGCCGAGCCCGTCGCACATGCCGGCCGCCAGAGCCACCACGTTCTTGAGCGCGCCGGCCAGTTCCACGCCGCGCCGGTCGCCCGACGCGTACACTCGACAGTAGGGTGACGACAACTCCTCCTGCAGCCGCGCACGAACGCGGACCGCCTTGCCCGCCAGCACCAGGCTGGTGGGCATGGAACGAGCCAGTTCTTCCGCGTGGCTGGGACCCGAGAGGGTGAATACGTGGCTGCCACTCGGTGCAAACGCCGACAGCACGTCGCCGGACGTGGAGAGTGTTTTCTGCTCGATGCCCTTGGCGGCATTTATCCAGGCTCCGGCGCGTTCGGTCCAGGTGCGGCCCGAGAGGAAAGCGCGCATGGCCTGTGTGGGAACCGTGAACACGTAGGCGTCGGCGTCGGAGGCCACCTCGAAGTCGGCCGTCACACGCACCGCTTCGTGCAGGCGGCAGCCCGACAGTCGTGTTTCGAAAGCGCGATTGCGTGCGAGAAGGTCTGTGGTGTGGGGATCACGGCCCCACAGGGTCACTGAGTGACCGCTTTTGGCAAGCAGGTCGGCCAGAGCGAACCCCCACGCTCCGGCGCCGAAAACCGTGAATGTGGTTGATGAACCGATGCTTTAACCAATCCGCCTATTTCTGTCGGGTCAAGCGGGTTTCTGTTCCCGCAATCAGACGGCGGATGTTGGCCCGGTGGGTCACGATGACCAACGCTGGAAGCGCCACGCAGAAGGCCAGCCAGAGCCAGTAAGGGCGGGGCTCGGTCCGGACGTACTGCCAGACGGCGGCCACTGCGAACGCTGCGGTGGCCGAAAGGGAGCCCACCGACACGATGCGCGTCGGCAGGAACCCCACGAAGAATGCCAACAGCCCGCAAAGCGCCGCCATGGGGGCGATGGCAAACGTCACACCCAGGGCGGTGCCCACGCCCTTGCCTCCCTTGAATCCGAGAAAGGGATTGAACACGTTGCCGGCGATGGCCACAAGTCCCGCCAGGATCTGCCAGGACACACTCGCAGGCGCCGGCCCAAAGGCGAGGAAGACCGGCACGGCCGCCCCCTTGAGAGCGTCGAAGAGAAGCGTGGCAATGCCCCAACCCCAGCCGGCGGCGCGCACCACATTCGTGGCGCCGATGTTCCCCGAGCCGGTGCGGCGCAGGTCGATGCCGCGGGTGGCACGCACCACGAGCAGGCCTGTGGGAAGCGTGCCCAAAAGAAACGCAGCAATGAGCGCCAGGACGATCACGCTTTGCTTCCACCTCTGGGACGCACGGACACCACCACCGGCACGCCTTCAAAACTCCAGCGCTCGCGAATCTGATTCTGCACGAACCGGCAGTACGAGTCGGGCACCAGTTCGGGATGGCTGCAGAACATGATGAACCGGGCCGGGCCCGCCTGCGGCTGCGTGATGTAATAGATGCGCACGGGTTTGCCGTGCACGGCGGGCGGCGGTCGTTTCTCGAGCACTTCGGCGAGGAAGTCGTTGAGTTCCGAGGTGGGCACCCGTTTGGTCATCTCCTGGTGCACCTCCAGGGCGCGGTCGAGGAGCTTGGTCACGTTCCGTCCCGACAGCGCGCACACGTACACCACCGGCACGAATCGGACGAACGGTGCACGGTATTCCAGCTCCTTCTTGAAGCGGTCGGCCTTCTTGTGATCTTCTTCCGCGAGCAGGTCCCACTTGTTGACGGCCAGCACCATGCCCTTGCCCGACTCGATGATCTGAGCGGCGATGTGTTCGTCCTGGGTCGTGATGTTTTCGTGCGCCTCGATCACGAAGATGGCTACCTGCGATCGGCGCAATGCCTGCAGCGTTCGTAACGTGGTGAAGTACTCGATGTCCTCCTCCACGCGGCTGCGTCTGCGCAGGCCCGCCGTGTCGACCAGCGTGATGCGGCGACCGGCGTAGTCGAGTTCGGTGTCCACCGAGTCGCGTGTGGTCCCGGGCACCGGCGACACCACGATGCGCTCGGTACCCAGAAGCGAGTTCACGATGGAGGATTTGCCTACGTTGGGCCGGCCCACCACGGTAACGCGCACCTTGGTCTCATCCTCCACCGCATCGGAGGCGGGAAGCGCAGCCACAATCACGTCGAGCAAATCTCCGATGCGGCGACCCGACTCCGCCGCCACGTACATCGGTTCTCCCAGGCCCAGCCGGCTGTGCGATGTGGCCTCGAGTTCGGCCGCCTCGTGATCGACCTTGTTCACGACGTGGATGACCGGGCGGCCGCTTCTGCGCAACATCGAGGCCAGGCGGGTGTCCACGTCCTGCAGGCCCACCTGCGAGTCGGTGACCAGCACGATCACGTCGGCCTCGGCCATGGCGGCTTCGGCCTGGGCGCGAACCTTCGGATCGATGTCGCCTTTGGCATCTTCCAGGTACCCGCCGGTGTCGGCGATGAAGAACGGCCGGCCGTTCCAGTCGGCCAGGGCGTACGTGCGGTCGCGCGTCGTTCCGGGCACATCGGCCGTGACCGCCTGACGGCGCTTCAGAACCCTGTTGAACAGGGTCGACTTTCCCACGTTGGGGCGGCCGATGATGGCCACCAGCGGAGCGTTCACCTCAGACTTCCGTGAAGACGCGACATCTGCGGGGCAAGAAGCAGCGTACGAAACTGCGGCAGGAAATCGTAGTCGGTGGCCAGCACGGGCATGCCCAATTCAAGCGAGAGATCCGCAAGGGACCGATCGTCGAGCGTGATGCCCTCTGTGTTGAGGCAGTTCGGCGGGAGCAGAACCACGCCATCTTTCGCACCGGCTGCTTTGAGAGCGTGGACGATGTCGGCGCCCAGAAGAAGTCCCGACACCGTGACGGTGTCGCCATAGTAGCGATTGGTGGCCACCACGGGCACCAGGTCGAGCCCCACGATGCGCTGAAGCGGTTCGAACACTCGTTCCGAAAGAAACGTTGCGGCCGAGGTTCCGGTGACCCAGTACACGCGCAGGGGCGTTTCGAGCGACTCCGGCAGGTTGCGCCGACCCGCCTCGAAATGATCCAGGAACTTGCGTACAAGGCCCACGCCATTCTCGATCTGGGCGAAGTCGTCGTAGTAGGGAGCGCGCGGAAACGGCAACCCGGCGATCACGAAGTACTCGTCGGCCACGTACGCGAACTCCGTTCCCCAGCGCTCGCGGAAGCCGCGGCCCCACCGGCGGTACTCCGGCACCACTTTGCGGGCATTGGCCCGCGTCACGGTGGCCACACTCGGCAGGTCGGTGCGATGCTTCGTGAGACCTACCGGCACCAGGGCGAGGGTCTCCACCGCCGGATAAAGAGACGCCAGGTCGAAGACGGTCTGCTCCAGGGCCGCGCCGTCGTTGAACCCCGGAATCACCACCACCTGCGTATGCATGCGGATTTTGGCCTTCGCCAGGCGCCGCAGAAGCGGCATGATGTCGGGTGCCTTCGGGCTGCGCAGGAACTCGCGGCGAACGTCGTCGCGCGTGGAATGCACCGAGACATACAACGGGCTGAGGCGCTGGTCGATGATGCGCTCGAGGTCGCCCTCTTCGAGATTCGTAAGCGTGATGAAGTTTCCGTAGAGGAACGAGTAGCGGAAATCGTCGTCCATGATGTACAGGTCGCGCCGCAGTTCCTTCTTGGGCTGCTGGAACACGAAACAGAAGTCGCAGTAGTTGTTGCACGCTCGGATCGGCATGGGCTCGAACACGAGACCCAGGTCCATGTCGGGATGGTGCGACACGCTCACGCGGAAGCGCGACCGGTCGGGGCGCTGGAACTCGATATCGAGATCGTCCTCGGCGGCGGCGAAGCGCACGTCCAGGAGATCCCGCATGGCCACTCCGTTAATCGTAAGGAGGGTGTCCCCGGGCGCGACCTTGCTCGGCCCCAGGGGACCGTCGGGGTGCACCTTTTCCACTTTTACCATAGACGGGACAAGGTAATGTCAGGCAGCGGTCGCCGAAAGCGGCGTTAAGCGCCCACCGGTACTCCAAACCCGCCTTGACGCCCCCCGGGAGGCCGTCTATATTCTCGCGACCTTTTGGGGCCGTAGTTCAGTTGGGAGAACGCTTGACTGGCAGTCAAGAGGTCAGGGGTTCGACTCCCCTCGGCTCCATTTTCCCGGGCGATATTTGCCTGCCCGCCTCACTCCCCCGGTGCACCGACCGTTACGGGCCCGCGGTTAGTGCGTGATGCCGTTTTCGGTGAGCACGCGCGACCAGGGCACGGGTGGCATGGTGTTGTGGGTGCCGCTCACTTCGATGAACTTGCAGAGAGCCCCCTTCGCAGCGCACAACAGCACCGCGTGTTCGTAGGGGACGATCTCATCCTGCTTGGAATGCAGCACGACGGTGCGACACTTCACTCGCGACAGGTGGTCCCGCGTGTCGAAGCGGTAGCGAAGAAGCATGCCCACCGGCACCCAGGAGTAGTGAATCCGGGCCACGTCCGGAAGCGACGTGAAGCTGGCCTCGAGCACGAGAAGCAGAGGATTCACGGCCGCTGCCAGCTGGGCGCCCACCGCACCGCCGAGCGACTCCCCGTAGATGATGATGCGATTCGATGGGAAGCCCCGCTTCACCAGCCAGGAGAAGGCGGAGGAAGCGTCCACGTACATCTGGGATTCCGACGGATCCCCTGTGGACCAGCCATAGCCTGCGTAGTCGAATGCGAAGACCGCCAGCCCGGCGTCGTGAATCGCCTGGATCTGTGCCAGACGGTCGCTGATGTTCCCGGCGTTGCCGTGGCAATAGAGCACTGCGGGTTGTCCCGGTCGCCCTTCGAGAAACCAGCCGTGAAGGGTCTCCCTACCCGAGGTCAGGGTGACGTCCTCGAACTCGAGCTTGTTCTGAGAGGGGTTGGAGCGCAGCTGCCGCACCGGGTAAAAGACGAGTCGCGACTGCCAGATATAGAGCGCACCCAGAATGGCCAGGTAGCAAATGGCCACAGTGGCCCCCACGATCCAGAGTAAACGCATGCAATTCGAGGATGCCGCGCCAGGGGCCCGTGATCAAGGGCTGGATGCACAGATGAGGACAACTCCGCCTTCGCGGTCCGGTCCGTCGAGGGCATGGCCACCCCTTGCGGCCCAAGTCTTTCGACGCGCGGGGCGGTGGAATCACGTATATTGGACACATGGAACTCTGGCTGGTCTACCTGATTGCGGCGGCCGTTCTGGTCGTGGCGTCGGTTCTGGTGGTGTTGATCCTTCGGCTGTCGCGTGCCGTGGCGGAAGCGCAGCAGCTGTTGGCGCGCGTCAACGAAATGACTCCGCGGGTCGACCGAATCCTGGCCGAAACCGAAGCGGAACTGGCGGAGATTCGCCAGGTGACCCAGAAGGTGAATGCCATGGCAACCCATGCACTCACGATCACCGAAAAGGCGGCCGCAGTGGCCCATCCTGTGCTGGATACGGCAGGGTCATTCGCCAAACCGCTGAAGTACATCACGGCTACCGTCGCTGGCATTCAGGCGGTGATGCAGCTCTTCCGCCAGAGGCACGGTCAGAATCACGACGCTGACCAGGAGTCAGACGACGCAACAAGTGAAGTGTCGGGCGGTGCCACAGAGACCCTGACACCCCGACCACAGTCTACGGAGGTTTGAGATGAGCAACAAAACAGACAACCTGCTGGCATTCATCGTGGGTGCCGCGATCGGCGCGGTGGCCGGCGTGCTTCTGGCCCCCGATTCAGGCGCCAACACGCGCAAGAAGCTGAAGTCGAAGCTCGAGGACCTGAAGGAGAAGGGTGCCGAGAAACTCGACCTGGTCGAGGAGAAGGTACGCGCGAAGACGCAGACCCTGGTGGGCGAAGCTGAGAATCGCGTGGCCGCCGTGAAGGCCGCGGTGAACGAGGGCAAGGCGGCGTACGTGCGGGAGATGAAGAATCCATAGCTGAGGAGTTGCGGCCTTCGGTCTGCTTCAAGATGCAGCGCCCCAAAGGCCGCTGGCTGCGTACCGCTGTATCCAACCCCTTCGGACTGGCTGGTAAGTTGCAGCCGCCCGTGTAGCCGCGGCATTTCAACCGCCGCCGATTTGGCTGGTCGTGTCCGCCGTCCAGACATACATTGAGCCTGCGGTGGCCACAGGGCCTCGCCGCCGCAAGGGGCTGTGTCAATGCAAGCTCTCCGCTTCACCGGATCGGTGATTCTCACCGCCGGCACGTTTCTACTCGCTTCAAAGATCTCCGCTCAACAGCAGAATCCGTGGACGGTTGGCGGAACCCCCAACGAAGATGTACGAAGTGTTACGTTTGTTGGGTCCCGCGGCCTCATTTCAGTTCAGCATGGGGTGCTAGTGTACGACTTTTCGGACCCTTCCTCGCCCCAGATGGTGACTCGTTTGGATCTCCCCGAACGCTGGCCGGGCCAATTGCACGGACAATTCGAGATCGTGGTGAGGGGCGACCACGCCTTTGTGCCGTCCTTCGACCTGGGCTTCTACGTTGTGAGTATTGCAGACATCGACTCTCCGATCGTCGTGGGCGCCACCAACCGGCCGGGTTCCGGACGCTGCGTTGCACTGTACGGAGACTACGCCTACGTCGCGGGTACTCCATACGTGCCCGGGTATGTCGTGGACATATCTGTCGTTCAAGATCCTCATGTGGTGGACAGCTTTACATTTCTTGATGGCGGACTGTTTGAGGCCCAGGTGCTGGGCTCCCTGATGTACGCCGCCTCAGGTCACGTCTACGTGGTCGATCTGACCATTCCGCTCAAACCCGCGGTGATGGACACCTTCCCATTCGTGGGTTCCTGCCTGGATTTTGATGTGCAGGGGGCCAGAGTTCACGTCATCGACAACTTTTACCGTTCGGCCCTTCGCGGAATGGGCTCGTACGATATCTCGAACCCCGCCTCCCCGGAGTTTCTGGGCAAGCTGATGAACGGAGGCGATGATGTGGCCATCACGGCTCGCAACGACCGGGCCTGGGTGCTCAACAGTCCCGCCGGCCTGTATGCCGTGAACATCTCCGACCCCACCCAGCCGACCATGATCACCTGCTATGCCACCGGTACGGCGGCTCCGTGCCTCTACCCGATTACCGCCATTTCGGCCGCCTTCGACGTGATCCTCCACGATCAGTATGCTTTCGTGAGCGCCGGCTGGTCGGGCCTCCTGGCGTACACGCTTCAGGCAAGAAGCGACGTTAATGCGGACGGGGTTCCGAATTCGACCGACATCATAGTCCTCGTGAATCACGTCTTCAAGTCGGGCGCCCCGCCGGCGTCCCCGACGCAGGCAGACACCAATTGCAGCGAAGACCTGACGGCGGCCGATGTGATCATCCTGGTGAATTATGTGTTCAAGGGCAGCGACGTGCCCCTGTGCCCCTGACGTGAAGCCGCCTTGTGTTCTCTGTCCAACCGTACTCGTCGCAGGATCGGTCTGAAGGAGCCTGGATGCTGAACGCCATTCGCACTTTGAACCGAACCGTGATCGCGGTGACAGTACTCGGCCTCGCCCTGGTGCCCCGGGCTCTCGCCGGCGATTCGTCCCAGCCACCCCACCGATTGTCGCCCATCATCGCGGACAGTACGACAAATGTCGGTCTTCGCAACGTCACCGTGGCGGGGCACTGGGGCTTCTGTTCCATCGCAGCCGGGCTGTTGGTGCTGGATCTCACCGATCTGTCGGCACCCCAATTCGTGACCCGCTTGGAGATCGGAAATCCCCGGCCACCACAGGCCACCGGCCACTTCCGTGTTGAAATCCAGGGTCGCTTCGCCTATCTGCCGCACTGGCTGGAAGGCCTGTACGTGATCGACATCTCCGATCCGGCCCAGCCGCTGGTGGTGGGGCACCTGGCCTCCCCCGACCGGGTCCGCAGTATCGAAGTTCATGGTCGCTACGGTTACCTGGCGGGTGCAGATCAGGCCCTGAAGACGATCGACCTCTCAGACCCCACGCAACCAATGGTGGTTGATTCCATCCTCGACCACTTGCTGGTCTATGACTTCTGCGTCGTGGGGACCCACCTGTATGCGGCTGCGCACTTCCTCTACACCTTCGACATCACGGACCCGGCCCACCCGGTGCTCCTGCATACGTTCACCGAAACGGCGTGGGCCTATTCTGTAGCGGTGCAGGGCACCCAACTCTTTGTGGCCGACATACACGTCGTTCAAAGCGGCGGCCTGCAGGGGCTCGGTGTGTTCGACATTTCCACGCCCGATGTTCCGGTTCTCCTGGGCAGCAATCCGCAACACGCCGTTGACGAGGATGCCGTGCCGGTGGGCAACCACTGCTTCATGACCAACGAGAACTCCGGACTCCATGCCGCCGATGTTTCCAACCCGGAGCAACCGGTCTATGTCAACTGCTATGAGACGGGAGTTCCTCCGCAATGCGCCGGCAGCTTTGAAGGATCGTACACCAATTCGTCCAGTGTCGCGGTGGTGGATGGGTTTGCGTACGTGTCATGCGACCAGGGTCTTCTAATCTACGCGCTGGACAGTCGGGGCGACATCAACGCCGACGCGAAGAAGAACGCGGCGGACATCATCCTGCTGGTGAATTACGTCTTCAAGTCGGGGCTGCCGCCGAACCCGGTGGAGCAAGGCGACACCGAGTGCCTGGGAGGCATCACCTCCGCGGACATCATCTATCTCGTGAATTTCGTGTTCAAGGGCTCCACGCCGCCCGTGTGTCCATAGATGGCGCACGGGACGGGGTCACGTACGCACCTGGAGGTGCACCATGTACCTGCGATCAAGAGTTGGAATGCTCTGCGGTCTTCTCCTGGGCCTTCTCACAGGATCAACGAGTCAACCAGTCAACGCTTCCGTACCCTGGGTCGTGCCGGGCACTGCGGGGGAAGATGTCCGGAGCGTCACCATGGTGGGGCCGTACGCCCTGGTGTCCTTGAGGGCCGGGATGCGCATCTATGACTTTTCCGTAGTGTCGGCTCCCGAACTCAAGTCGAGCCTGGATTTGCCGGACCGCTGGCCGGCCGACAACCTCGTCGGGCAATTCCGAATTGTCGTCCAGGATGGACTGGCGTATGTGCCCGCCTGGGACAACGGATTCTACGTCGTGGATATCTCCGATGTCAGTGTTCCCGTGGTCATTTCGCAGGCACTAATCGGCCAGGATGTACGTTGCGTGCAGCCGTTCGGTGATGTAGCGATCATCGGGGGAAGCATCTACATCCAAGGCTTTCTCGTGGATATTTCCGACCCTTCCATGCCCGTGATGCTGCAACCCCTGAACATGTTCCCGGGAGGATGCTTCGACTGCGAGGTGGTCGACTCGGTGCTGTACGCGGCCACCATGCAGGTGTTTGCCATCGATCTGCACAACCCCTACTCACCGCAAGTCATAGACACCTTTCCACTGATTGCCTCCTGCGTTTCTCTGGAGGCGCAGGGATCCTACATGTTTGCTGCGAATTTCCACCCCACGTCCCCGACCTTCGGGGTCCTCTCCTACGACATCACAAACCCCGCGGAGGTTCAGTTTGTTGGCCGATACGGCGGTGAAGGCTACGATTTCGACCTGACCGTGGTCAACGACAGGGCGTGGGTGGCCAGCCACCCGTTTGGGCTCTACATACTGGATGAGTCCGACCTGTCGGCACCGTCCGTTAACTGGTGCTACGCGACGGATTCGCCTGGCTCCTGCATAGGACCCGGGTTCAGCTATCAGACCTTCGGCATCACAGTGTACGACAGTGTTGCGCTTCGCAGCGAAAGCTACGCGGGAGTGCTCGTTTACCCTCTGGACGCGCGCGGTGATGTTTCCGCAGATGGCGCAGTGACCTCTACGGACATCATCCACCTGGTGAATGTCGTGTTCAAGTCGGGCGCGCCACCGGCAGACCCCGTAGAGTCCGACATCAACTGCGACGACGAGCTGACAGCGGCGGATGTCATTCTGCTGGTGAACTATGTATTCAAGGGCGCGGACGTGCCCGTGTGTCCCTGAGGAGCAGAGCTAGCCGCGCTTCGTTGCGATGATCTCGATCACGAGCGGCGTGACCACCAGCGCGCCCGGCTGAGTCTCCGCCCGGGTGAAGGCGTCGCGAATGGCCTGGCCCCTCTCGCGCGTGAGGTGTCCCAGATCGGTGAGGCGCTGCACGCCCACTTCCACAAACGCCTTGGGCCATTGCCAGAAGTAGTTGGAGGGCGAA
>Ga0105347_1001155_pt1 | contig 11672 bp, 10 predicted proteins | sample EasRivMeERMLT890_FD_89677 | JGI IMG/M metagenome (GOLD analysis project Ga0105347, IMG submission 89677) | Soil microbial communities from meander-bound floodplain in the East River, Colorado, USA - East River MetaG ERMLT890 | ecosystem: Environmental > Terrestrial > Soil > Floodplain | place...
CGCGTCGTCCTCACCAGGATCACGATCAGGGTGGCAGCCAGGAGTGCTGCGAGGCCCGAGAAGAGCAGAATCGATGTGGGTGCATCTCCAGCGACGCGAACGCCGGCCCGATCGACACCTGTCGCGCTGAATCCGAGTGCCATCCGATCGATTGCTGCGATGAGCGACTGGTTGTTCCCGCGCACTGGCCAGCCGCTGTTGCCGAGACGCCAGAAGTCGCGCGCGAGCTGCGAAAAGCCGGCGGCGCCGTACACCGCCAGCGGCACGACTACTGAGAGCACCAACGCCGATACCGTCGCGGCAAAGGCCGCGGCCCGGTAGCGGCGCGCGGCGAGATAGAGAATCAGGAGCGCCGGAAACGCCTTAAGTGCCGTTGCGGTACCGATGAGTACTCCGGCTATGACAGCCGAACCCAGCGTCAGCTGCCATGTCGCGCCGGCGAGCAGGGCCAGCAGCAGCGCGTTCATGTTCTGGTGCTCGAAGTTGGTCTGCGCTGGCAGCAGGATCGCGAAGAGCGGCGCGAAGAGCATCGGGAGCCAGGCTCGGTCGGAGAGACCCATTCGGACGCGTACGACCTCCCACGTCTTCAGGCTCAGCCACACACCAGTGCCGAGGCACACGAGGTTGAGCGCGTGCCAGAGGAGTCTTGCCGCCAGCGGGCTCCAGGCGGCGACCGCCGCGAACGGCGCGAAGAAGAGCGCCTGGAAGGGCGGACCGATGAAGCCATCGGCAGCGCTGCTGCCGGCGTAGAGCGGCTCGGCGTGGAGAAAGCGCCGGCCGCCTTCGAAGAAGACCGCCGCATCACCGCCTTTGTTGACGGCGTTGATCGTGCCGACGATCGCGAAGAGCAACGCGAGAAGCGCGAGCAGCCCGGCCCAGGTGTGAGAGGTTGTGCGCATCACGCCGTGGTCGAGTGTATGACAGCGGCGGTGTCCGGTGGTGCGGCGCAACCCGATCCTTGACACAGAGTCTTACAATTTGTAAGACTCTTGGCTGTCATGAAGAGCGTGCGCCTTCCGAGCCTTTCCGCCAAGGAACGAATCGTCCTCGAGCTCCTCGTGTCGTCCGGAGCAAAGTACGGCCTCCAGCTCGTCGACGAGTCCCGCGGGCAGCTGAAGCGCGGCACCGTCTACGTCACGCTCGGGCGCATGGAACAGAAGGGGTTGGTGGAATCCCACCACGAACCCGCGACGCGCGACGCCGATGCGCTGACGCGGCGGATGTATCGCGCCACCGGCCACGGCCGTCGCGTCCTCGATGCCTGGACGATGGTCGCGCGAACGCTGGCGCCGGAGCCGGGACGATGACGAATACCGAACGCGGTCCGGGGAGTCGCCTGCGTCGATTTGCCGAGCGGACGTTCGAGCCCCAGACACTCGAGCGCGTGATATTCCCGGCGCTCGCGGACGTGGAGTTCGAGTGTGCAGGCGATGGCCGCGCGTCGCGGCTGGTGCGTTGGCGCGCCTATTGGGGACTGTTGAAGGCGATCGCGCTCTGCCTGCTGACCGACTGGAGCAGAAACGGCCGCCCGCTGGCCGAGGGCGTGGCGACACGCATGACGGTCATCTTTCCGATCGTCATCGCTGTGGTCATGGTCCCGGCGCTGAACGCTGCCTACGCCAAGCCGCTCGTTCCAGGGCCCTTCCTGCTGATGTCGCTGGCGCAGGCGTTCGTCTTTGCGCTGCCGATCGCTTTCTTCTTTGCCGTGGCGCTCGAACGGCACCTGCGGTCGCCGCGACAGCTACTGCCTGCCGTCTTCGCGATGGCGCTCGCCTGCACCCTCCTCACGATGACGGTCACGTTGTCGGTCGTGCCCCGGGCGAACCAGGCGTACCGCCAGGCGGCCTACGAGCGGCTGAAGGCGCCAGCGGACCCGGCGCTGGACTCGTCCGGTTCCGGCGAGCTGACGTTCACGGAGCTCGTCAGGAGGGGGCGAAGCGGGACGCCGGAACGCGAGAGGTCGGCGGCGCGGCATGCGCTCGGCATGCGCCTCGCGACGTCGACGCTGCCCATCGTCCTCGGGTTCCTGGCGCTCGGAATCGCCGGCTATCCGTGGACGCACTCGTTGTTCCTCGGCATGTGGGTGCTGATGTTCTACGTTGCCGGCCTCCGCGCGGCAGCGGTGTCGCCCTTCCAGGGTCCGTCGGTCCGCGGGATATGGGTGGTGAACGCGGTCTTCGTGCTGGTGGGGCTGTCGATGGTCTGGTCGCGTCCGTCCGCCGCCGACGCCGAGCCAAAGGGATACATCATCTCGTAGTTCGTTGCCCTTCACAGCGCACCTGGAGACGACTCATGACGGAGCCGCATCGCCTGCCGGACGGGAGGCTGCTGGGATTCGCCGCGCGGGTTTCGATCCCGGGACGGTGGAACGAGTGCTGAGGCCCGCGTTTACGGATGTGCAGCACGGACGCCGTGGCGTTGCGAACCGGTAAACTGCTGGACGTGACCAACGACGCCGCCTCAGCACGAGCCAGACTCCGTTCGATCGCCCGCCGTGCCATGCACGAGCGCGGCCTCCAGCCCGACTTCTCGCCGCCCGCGCTGGCGCAGGCACGACAGATTCCGGACGCGCCGCCGGTCGACGGCGGTCTACGCGACCTCACCAGCCTGCTGTGGTGCTCGATCGACAACGACGACTCGCGCGATCTCGATCAGCTCAGCGCCGCCGAGCCCGGCGCCGACGGCGCGACGCTCGTGCGCGTAGCCATAGCCGACGTCGATGCGTGCGTGCCGAAGGGATCGCCGATCGACGACCACGCCCGCACCAACACGACCTCGGTCTACACCCCGGCGCAGATCTTTCCGATGCTGCCCGAACGGCTGTCGACGGACCTGACGTCGCTCGTCGAGGCCGAGCCGCGGGCGGCCATCGTCGTCGAGATGCAGGTCGCGGCGGACGGCGCGATCGGCGGCGCGTCGATCGTGCGCGCGATGGTGTTGAATCGCGCCAAGCTCGCCTACGATGCCGTCGCCACCTGGCTCGAGGGCGCCGGACCGGCGCCGTCAAAGGTACAGAGCGTGAATGGCCTGGCGGCCTCTCTCCAACTGCAGGATGGCGTCGCCCAGGCGCTGCGGCAGCGCCGCCAGCGCCAGGGAGCGCTGTCGCTCGAGTCGATGCAGGCGCACGCCGTGTTCGACGGTGATCAGCTCGCCGATCTGCAGCGCGACCGGAAGAACCGGGCCAAGGCACTGATCGAGGACTTCATGATCGCCGCCAATGGCACCGTCGCGCGGTTTCTTGCCGACAACGGCCTGCCGGGGATCTGGCGGATGCTGCGCCCGCCGAGCCGGTGGAGCCGCATCGTCGAGATCGGGCGCGAGTTCGGCGGGACGCTGCCGGGCGCGCCCGACGCCCGCGCGCTCGACGCGTTTCTGCGTGAACGCCGCGCCGCCGATCCCGACCGCTTTCCCGACCTTTCGCTCGCCGTCGTGAAGCTGCTCGGCGCTGGCGAGTACGCCGTCGTGATACCGGGCGAGCAGAGCGACGGCCACTTCGGCCTCGCGGTTCGCGACTATACCCACTCGACGGCGCCGAACCGCCGTTTCCCCGACCTCGTCACCCAGCGCCAGGTGAAGGCCGCGCTCGCCGCGGCGGCGGCGCCGTACTCGACGGCGGAGCTGCAGGCGCTGGCGGTACATTGCACGCAGCAGGAGAACGCCGCCGACAAAGTCGAGCGGCAGGTCAGCAAGTCGGCGGCGGCGCTGCTGCTCGCCGATCGCATCGGCCAGGTCTTCGACGGCATCGTCACCGGCGCGTCCGACAAGGGGACGTGGGTGCGCGTCATGACGCCGCCGGTCGAAGGCCGCGTCGTGCGCGGCGAGGCGGGGCTCGACGTCGGCGAGCGCGTGCGCGTCCAACTCATCGGCGCCAATGCCGAGCGCGGCTTCATCGATTTCGCGCGGGCGCGATGAGGATCTGTTGACCAAGAGCGGCCCGCCGTTTCGCCGCCTGAGCTCGGCCAGTTTCCGTCAGACAGTGGGGCTGCGGCACATTGGTGACGGCTCAGTCACACGTCAGGAGGTTTCCGCCATGGCATCGATTCATCACGAGGTAGCAGTCGACGTGGGCGTGGATGCGGCCTGGGCGGCGCTGCGCCGCGTCGGCGAAGCGCACCAGCTGTTCGCACCGGTCCTCAGCAGTGGCAGCATCGACGGGGACACGAGAACGGTGCGGTTCGCAAACGGCATGAGCCTGAACGAGCGCATCCTCGATGTCGACGAGACCCTGCGGCGGGTCGCCTACACGGTTCTCGACGGTCCCGGCATGAGCTACCACCACGCGTCGATGCAGGTCGTCGCCGCCGGTCCATCACGCTGCACGTTCGTGTGGATCACGGATTTTCTGCCGGCGGACATCCGCGACCAATTGACTCCCTTGATCGAGGAAGGCAGCAAAGCGCTGAAGCGCAACCTCGAGGCCGGCGAGGGCTAGCGCTTCTGAACACTTCGACCGGGTCAACGGCCGGCGGAGGAACGTTGTAGAACGTGACGAGATCGCCGCCGCGTTCTGCCTCAGCCGGCCGCCAGAACGCTTGATCGATCGTCCCAACGGCGATCGTGCTCAGCGCCACCGTCACACCGAGCGTGACGACCGCGATGGCGGTGGATGTGAGGCGCTTGAGGAGGAAACGCCAGGCGGTGGTGAGGTCTTGGCGCACTGAAGCAATGCTACTGCAGGACGGAAGCGGTCCGCCTCCGCGGCTAGCGCCGCTTCGGCGAGACAGCCGAAGCTCGGGGGTAGACAGTGACAGCCCACCTCCGCGCTGCGCGCTACGGCGGGGCACCTTCGCCTGGCGCTCGCGTGGCGCGGCCTGCCAACCCAAGCCCCGAGCGAAGCGAGCGTTTGGCGAAGGTTGGCGGAGAGGAAGGGATTCGAACCCCTGGAAGCCTTTCGACTTCAACGGTTTTCAAGACCGCCGCCTTAAACCACTCGGCCACCTCTCCGGAACTGACGCTGAGTCTGACGGCTCAGGGCTCAGGGCTCAGGCAAGATCTTCGGGCATGCGGTCCAAGGTTTTCCCTGAGCCCTGAGCCCTGAGCCTTGAGCCTTGAGCCCTGCCCCTGAGCCATCACACTTTGGCGATCTTCTCGGCCCCTACATATTGTCGCAGAACTTCTGGCACCAGCACCGATCCGTCCTGCTGCTGGTAGTTCTCGAGGATCGCGATGAGCGTGCGGCCAATGGCGAGGCCGGACCCGTTGAGCGTGTGGGCGAACTCGGCCTTGCCGGTGCCGGCGGCGCGGAACTTGATCGACGCGCGGCGCGCCTGGAACGCCTCGGTGTTGCTGCAGGACGAAATCTCGCGGTACGACTGCTGGCTCGGGAGCCATACCTCGATGTCGTAGGTCTTCGCCGACGCGAATCCCATGTCGCCGGTGCAGAGCAGCATCGTGCGATACGGCAGCCCCAGGCGCTCGAGCACGGTTTCGGCATTCCGCCTGAGCGACTCGAGCTCGTCGTACGACTGGTCGGGCGCGGTGAACTTCATGAGCTCGACCTTGTCGAACTGGTGCTGGCGGATGAGGCCGCGGACGTCGGCGCCGTACGAGCCGGCTTCGCTCCGGAAGCACGGCGTGTAGGCCGTGTAGCGCAGCGGGAGCTGCCGGCCGTCGAGAATCTCTTCACGGTGCAGGTTGGTCAGCGGCACTTCCGCGGTCGGAATCAGATAGAGATCCCACTCGCCCGCGATCTTGAAGAGGTCCTGCTCGAATTTCGGCAGGTTCCCGGTTCCGCGCAGCGCCGCCGCGTTGACGAGAAACGGCGGCTCGACTTCGACGTAACCATGTTCGCGGGTGTGCAGGTCGAGCATGAAGTTGATGAGGGCTCGCGCCAACCGGGCGCCCATGCCCAGGAGGACGGAAAACCTGGCGCCGCTCATCCGCGTCGCCCGCTCGACGTCGAGGATCCCCAGCTGCGGGCCCAGATCCCAGTGCGGCTTCGGATCGAAATCGAAGACGGGTGGTTCGCCGTGACGGGCGACTTCCTGGTTGTCCGCGGCCGTGCGCCCCACGGGAACGCTGGCGTGGGGCAGGTTCGGCAACGTGAGCAGCAGGGCCGTACGCTGGTGCTCCGTCTGATCGAGCTGGATCTCGAGCTGGCGAATGTGCTGCCCGCGCGCCTTGCTCGCGGCAAAGAGCGGCGTGGCGTCCTGACCCTGCCGCTTGGCGCGCGCGACTTCGTCGCCGGCGGCGTTCTGCTCCCGCTTGAGGCCTTCGATCTCTGGAATCAGCCGTCGGCGGCGCGTCTCGAGCGTCGCCAGCTGCTCGAGGTCCGAGTCGGCATCGAGACCGCGGTTCTTGAACGCCGCCCGGACCTCGTCGAGGTGATCGCGCACGAAAGCGGGGTCTATCATGTCCTAGATCCTACAAGCTATCTCATAACGGCGCGAACGAGCGATAGCGAGTGAGCCACGCGAACGGAGCGCGCCGACGCCCTTCGACGGTGCTCAGGGCGTGGTGAGCGTCGTCGAACCACGAAGCGGCGCGCGAGAGCGCGTGTCGGGGAGTCCGAGGGGCGAAGCCCCTCGGAAAAGGATGTGTCTTGTCCCTGTTGCTGCCGGATTGATACGATTCCCGGGATGCCACCCACACACGATCCCGGACGTAGTACGGTTCGCAAGGCGGTCTTCCCCGCCGCTGGACTCGGTACGCGCTTTCTCCCGGCCACCAAAGCGCAGCCCAAAGAGATGCTGCCGCTCGTCGACAAACCCATCATTCAGTACGGGGTGGAAGAGGCCGTCGCCTCCGGCGTCGACAACATCATTCTGGTCACGGGCCGCGGCAAGAACGCGATCGAGGACCACTTCGACGTCTCGGTCGAGCTCGAAACCTTCCTCGAGGCGCGGGGGAAGAAGGAGCAACTCGCCGAAATCCGGCAGATTTCGAGCAAGATCAACCTGTCATACGTCCGGCAGGGTGAACCGCTCGGTCTCGGACACGCCGTGCTCGTCACCCGCGCGCTCGTCGGAGACGAACCGTTCGCGGTCATTCTGGCCGACGACGTGATCGACGCGACGCCCCCCGGACTGGCCCAGATGATCAAGGTATTCGAAGAATTCCAGGGTCCTGTCCTGGCACTCGAGGAAGTGCCCTGGGAATCGGTCAGCAGCTACGGCATCGTCGACGCCGAGGAGATCCGGGCGGGCGTGTACAAGATCCGCGACATGGTGGAGAAGCCGCCCCGCGCCGAAGCGCCGTCCAACCTGGCGATCATCGGCCGCTACATCCTGACCCCCGATATCTTCCCGATCCTCGAGGCGACCAAGAGCGACCGCACGGGTGAAATTCAGCTGACCAACGGGATGCGCCGGTTGCTCAAGGATCGCCCGATCTACGGCTGCAAGATCGACGGTGCCAGACACGACACCGGTAACAAGCTGGGATTTCTGAAGGCGGTCGTCTACTTCGCGCTGCGCCGCCCGGATCTCTCGGCACCCTTCAGCGAGTACCTCAAGGGGCTTGGCCTGAAATAGGCTATCCGTCGCTTTTTGCCGGAGTCGATGCGGGCTTCGACTCAGACGACTCGGAGGACTTCGACGGCTTCTCGGAGCTGTCGGACTTCGTGTCGCTCTTTTCTGCGGTCTTCGGGCTGCTCTCCGACTTCGAGGAGGAAGACGACTCGGAGCTGCCACCGGCCTTGCCTTGTTTGGGATAGTCGGTGATGTAGAAGCCCGATCCCTTGAACTGAATCGCTGGCGACGAGAGCAGCTTGCGGACGTGGCCCGCGCACTTCGGGCAGACGTCGACGAGCGGGTCGGAGAACTTCTGAATCTTCTCGAAGCGATGCGCGCAGACGTCGCACTCGTATTCGTACAATGGCATGGTGTCTAGATCTCTAAAAGTTTGAAGTCTGACGTTTCAAGTCTGAAGTGTTCAGACTTCAACCTTCCTCACTTCGGACTTCAAACGTCAGACTTCAAACTTTCCCCTATCACTATTCCAGCCCTTCGCCATTCTGCGGCCCGAGCATCAGCGCCCGGTGCAGCCAGATCGGCACGGTACCGTTGCCGAGGAGCGTATCGTGAAAGCCGCGCAGTGAATACTTCGCACCGGCGTGCGCCTTGTAGTCCTCCCGCAGCTTGAGCAGCATCAGCTTGCCGGTGGAGTAAAGAATGTAGGACGGGTCGAACGTCCCGCGCTCGGCTTCCCGCCGGGCGCTCGGCTCTTCCAGAAACGCTTCCTCGCGGAAGAAGCGTACCGCCTGCTCGACCGACATGTCCTCGCAGTGCAGCCTGATGCCGACGATGCAGCGGCAGAGGCGGATGAGGGATTCGGCGAGCTGGCCCAGGCGAACGCCGGTGTCGTTCTTGCGGAAGCCCTCGTCGATCATCATCTGCTCGCAGTAGTGGGCCCACCCTTCGACGAAGGCCGACGAGGAGAAGAGGATGGACTTGCGAAGCGTCGAGCCGACCTGCCGCAGGTGCTGGTAGTGGAGGAAGTGGCCGGGAAACACCTCGTGAATCGAGATCGACCAGAGCGCGCCGTAGTTGAAGTCGCGCAGGTGCTCGTCCTGGCGCTCCGGACCCCAGGCGGGATCGACGTCGGTGATGTAGTAGAAGGCGCGCACCGGACGCGACTCGAACGGCCCCGGCGTCCACATGCTCGCCGAGGTCCAGCGGTAGAACCGCGGCGTCGGCCGCACGGTCACTGGCGCGCCCTCGGGGAGCGAGACGATGCCCTCGCGGCGGATGAAGTCGGCGAGCTCGGCGAGCTGTTCTTCGGCGACCGCGACCAGCTTGCCGGCGGGCGGGTGGTCGGCCTTGGTTTTCTGCCAGGCAGCCACCGGATCGCCGCCGTTGACCCGTGACGCGACGCGCCGGAACTCGTCCTGCGTCTTCTGCAACTCGCGGGTGGCGATCGCCAGCAGGCGATCGGCGCCGAGCGTCAGTCCTTCATCGAGGGTGAACTTCTGCTCGAAGCGTTCGCGTCCGAGGCGGAAGGACCCCTTGGTGCGGGGCTGGAGGTCGGTTTCGAGAAACTCCACGTAAGCGGCAAGCGACGTGGACGCTTCGGTCGCGGCATCGGCGAGGTCGCCGAGCAGATGCAGGTCGCTGAGGTCGCCGAACGCCCGCGGCAAATCGTCCTGGATGAAGCGGAGCGTCCCGCGCAGGCTTTCGAGCCCGACTTTGACGAAGATGCCCGGCGGATCTTTGATGTTGTCGCGCGCGGCCTGCATCAACCGTGGGACCTGGCGCAGCTTGGAGAGGACGCGGCGGGCGCGTTCCGCGAGCGGAGCATAGTCGAAGAGCGCCTGGCCCGCGAGGCTGGTGGCGAGCGTGTCGGCGAACAGCTGCGGGCTGCGCTCCCAGGTACGGACCGACTCGAGCTCGAAGAGCCGCGCCCGGATGCTCGACTCGAGGGCGGGGCGTTCGAGCCGCTCGACGTCAGTCAGCCGCGCGGGGTCGATGGCAGCGAGCCGCCGGGCGAAACCGCCGAGCGTACGGACTTGGGCGTCAATCGCGGGACGGCTGAAATCCTCCAGCAGGTCGTCGTGCACGTGGACGCCGTCGAAGGTCGCCGTCGTGGGGTTGATCTCGTAGAGGTACGCCAGGTACTCGTCGACGAAGTGGGGTAAGGGTTCGGCTGAATACATTGAGTACAATCGCCCGGGGAGTCATGCCCGGCACTCTGTATGTGGTCGCGACACCAATCGGCAATCTCGAGGATGTCACGCTGCGCGCGCTGCGCATCCTCCGCGAGGCCTCCGTCATCGCGGCGGAAGACACGCGGCGGACGTCCCGGCTCCTTCAACACTACTCGATCTCGACGCCGACGACGAGCCTGCACGCGCACAACGAAGAGGCGAAAACTCCGCGCCTCATCGAGCGTCTGCGCGCCGGCGAATCCGTTGCGCTCGTATCGGATGCGGGAACACCAGTCGTCTCCGACCCCGGCGAACGCCTGGTGGCGGCGGCCCACGCCGCCGGTGTCCGGGTAGAGCCGATTCCGGGCCCCAGCGCCGCCATCGCCGCGGTCTCAGCCTCGGGTATGGGGGGCGACGGGTTTCTCTTCGTCGGGTTTCCTCCGGCCCGCGCGGCCGCCCGGTCGACATGGCTGAGTCGGCTGGCTGCGGAACCGCGTCCTGTCGTCCTTTACGAGGCGCCGCATCGAATCAAGGCGACGCTCGGGGACTTGCTCGCAGCATTCGGCGATCGGAGAGTGGCCCTGGGTCGGGAACTGACGAAAACGCACGAGGAATTGGTCGTTCGACCGATATCAGCCCACCTAGCGTCCATCGGCGAAGGCCGTGGTGAGTATACTCTTGTCATTGAACCAGCCGAAGTAACCGTCAAGCAGGCGGTTATCCCGGTGCCAAAGACCTTTTTTGCTGAATTTGGGCTATTAACAGAAAGTGGTGTGGTTGGGCGCAAGGCGGCAATCAAACAGCTAGCGGTCAAGTACGGTTTGAGCGCCAGAGCGGTCTACTCCATGGTCGAGCAGGGCCGTCAATCTATCAAATGACCTAACGTACGGAGGGGCCGTAAGGAGTAAGGTCGCTTGACCCGTCCGCAGCCGTTTGCTACTGTCTTGAGCCAAGGAGCCCGGCCAGCACTGCATGCCGAAACAGCGTCGCGCGGCGGCGAGCCGGTCGCCAGCCCGACCGGTCGCGAAGAAATCCAGCCCCATCAAGCGCAAGGCGCCGAAGGCGCTCACGCTTTCCAAAGGGTCGAGGGTATCGAAACCCCCATCGAGACCGTCCCCAAGGCCGAAGGTTCAGCCGCCTGCCAAGTCCCAGCGCCGGGACAAGCCCCCGGCTCGAGCAGCGGCAACCGCGCGGGTACGGGTGCTGACCAAGCCGCCAGAGCCAAAGGAAGTCGCCGCTCCCGCCCCTCCACCGCGCCGGCCCGCCTTCTACGAGGCGCTCGCGGTGTACGAGACGGGGGTCCGCGCACTCCAGCGCCACGATTTCGAAGCCGCCGCCAACAGCCTCCGGAGTGTCATCCAGGGGTATCCAGGCGAGCGCGAGCTGGTCGAGCGAGCCCGGCTTTATCTGCAGGTCTGCGAACGGGAGACCGCTCGGCGGCCGTCCGGCCCCCAGACTGCCTCTGAATCGGTCTACGCGGCTACCGTCGCCCTGAACGCCGGTGACGTCGAGGGAGCACTCGGACACCTCGGAAAGGCCTTGGAGAAAGCGCCAGAGAGCGATCACGCCCATTACATTATGGCTGTTGCCCTAGTCGACCGGGGCGATCCGTCGTTGGCCTTGGTCCATCTCCGTCAGGCCATCACGCTGAACCCAGAAAATAGGTCTGTTGCACTACAAGACCCGGACCTTGGGGCTCTCCACGCGCTCGACGCATTCCGCGAGGCGCTCGATGCGCCCGGGGCCGCCATTCGCCGTCGTATCAAGGCCCGCCGCTAACTGCAGGCCGCGTCATGCCTGCTGACTCCTTACCGTCCAATCTCCACATCGTCGTTCTCGCGGCCGGAAAGGGCACGCGGATGAAGTCCGCGTTGCCAAAAGTGCTGCACCTGGCCGCCGGGCTGCCGCTCATCGATCGCGTCCTGGCGTCGGCGAAGCCGCTTGCGCCCGAATCAGTCATTGTCGTGATAGGTCATCAGACCGAGCAGTTGCGGGCGCATCTTGCCGGAAGCGGCGTTCAGACAGCGATTCAGGAACCGCAGCTCGGAACCGGGCACGCCCTCCTGCAGGCGGAGCCATTCCTGAAAGA
>Ga0105347_1001157_pt1 | contig 11655 bp, 13 predicted proteins | sample EasRivMeERMLT890_FD_89677 | JGI IMG/M metagenome (GOLD analysis project Ga0105347, IMG submission 89677) | Soil microbial communities from meander-bound floodplain in the East River, Colorado, USA - East River MetaG ERMLT890 | ecosystem: Environmental > Terrestrial > Soil > Floodplain | place...
CGTAACCGGTCTCAATAACCATCCGCATTCCACCGCGAGTGCTGAATTCACCAGTGACTTTCGCGCGTATCGGATGACAGGCGGCGACGATGTCACGGAGAATCCGATTGACGGCATTTTCGTAGAAGATTCCCAGATTACGATAAGCCTGAAAGTACATTTTCAGCGACTTCAGTTCGAGACATGATTTGTCGGGCCGATACTGAATCGTGATGGTTCCGAAATCGGGCAAACCGGTTTTCGGACACATCGATGTGTACTCCGGTATGGCTATCGTGATGTCGTAGTCCGGAAACTGGTTGGACCAGCACTCAATGTCAGGCAGAGCGGCGTCAAGGCCGCGTTTCGCGTGTTCGTCGGTGTATTCGGGCACGAAAGAATAGTAGCAGACCTGTGTTCTGGAATGCGAAAGGCCCCTCGGGGCGTCATGCTCTGAGGGGCCTTTTCCCTAGTCTCCTTCGCCGTTCGCCATCACAGCCCCGGCCGCTGACATCCTCGTCTGCGTGGGTTCCTTCCCACTCGGGTTTCATCCTGATATGAGGCGACTGACTACCGTCCCTGGCGGAGTAGCCATATTGCTACTAGGAAAGCCTGTCTCATTTGAGACGGGCTGCATTCTTATTCCGGGTCGAGTTGAATGCAAGACTTTTTTTGTATTTTTCGGGTACTATTTCGCTCATGGCAAACCTCGCAAAACCAGTAACCATCATCGTTGCAGCAGTTGTCATTGCCGGAGGCGCTGGCCTCTTTATGGCCCGACGTTCCACCCCTCCGCCTTCGGAGACACCGCAAGCCTCCGTAAGCCCATCCGGCGGTGGCAGGTTTAAAGGGCCGGAGAATGCACCCATAACGCTGATGGAGTTCGGGGACTACCAATGCCCGAGTTGTGGGGCCTATTTCCCTATCGTCAACGAAGTGATGCGTCGTTATCCCACTCAGGTGCGGCTGGAGTTTCATCACTATCCCCTGGTCGGTATGCATCCACTTGCGATGCCGGCGGCACTAGCTGCTGAAGCTGCTGGCGATCAAGGCCGTTTTTGGGAAATGCACGACAGGATTTATGAGAACCAGGCCAAGTGGTCGGCTAAGCCGAATGCGGAATCGGAGTTTCTGATGTACGCGAGTGAACTTGGACTGAATATCAACCAGTTCATGCAGTCGATGCGTTCCCCCACTACTCAAAACCGGATCCTGAGCGATGTGACGCGGGCACGCGAGGCCAAAGCTCCAGGAACGCCTACCTTCTATATTAATGGTAAGAGAATTGAAACGCCGAAGGGTGTGAACGAGTTCTCACAGGTCATCCAGGAGCATCTGCCTAAATGAACAAGCGGGTGATGGCGATCGCTCTGATCGCCTTCCTCGGTATGGTGGATACTTTTTACATTTCCATCATGCGGAGCCAGGGATCGGTGTTGTGCCACGTCACACACGGATGCAACGAAGTGTTGCTTAGCCGGTTTTCGGTCTTCGCGGGCGTACCGATTTCACTATTTGGCCTGGCGTTTTATCTGGCGGTTTTCAGTTGCGCTGTTCTCGATTTAACCGGTACGGCGAAGCTGATGCGATTCGTATTCCTGCCGGCGACGGCAGCCTTTCTGATGTCGCTGCTACTGACGGGCATCCAGGCATTCGTGCTTCGGTCCTTCTGTGAATATTGCCTGGCATCAGCAGTTTTAGTGACGTCAATCTTCATCCTGTCTGCGAGTAAACGCCTTCGAGAGCCGCTTCCGGTCGCGGCATCCGCGTCTCGCGGCTGATCAACGCATCCTTTTCCGCCGCTGCCAGTTCGTCGATGACACGCATCTCGATGGCTTCCATTTCTGCGCGAGGGACGCCGCTGTTCTCCAGATAACACTCGTACAGACCGATAGGATCGCGCCTACCCCAATAGCTGAAAAGCTCGGCTGAGAAAATGATGCGGGCTTCGCGCTCATCGTGTGTCGCGTGACCACCCATCCGAAACGTCTCGGGTATGATGATCGCAGGCCCGCCACCGCTTCGACAAAGATCTGCGGCCAGCTTCGTAGCGGCGTAAGTGTCGAGTACATTATTGCCGCTGCACAAAAAAGTCGTTACACCGTAGGCTTTGCCCCATGAAGCGAATGGACCAGCCTGATGCTGGTCCAACCTTGTCCCCAAAGCTATTTGATTGTTCTGCAGAACGTAGACCACGGGTATGCGCAGGACCGCGGCCAGATTGATACCCTCGTGCGAAGCGGTTGTCTTGGTTGCGCCGTCTCCGATCCAGGTAAGAACAACACGGCGTTCGCCACGTTGCTTGAATGATAATGCCACTCCGGCGGCCACCGGGCCCAGGGCAGCGACCTGGCTGGCCGGAGCAATCACACCGTGATCCATGCCGCCAACATGTAGACACTTGCCTTTACTGGGCGAATCCTCAGTCGCGAGATATTCACGCAGCATGTCGGCTACGGGAATTCCCATTTCGTGACAGGCGCCGGCATTGCGAATCATGGGACCAACCAAATCGGTTTTGCGATCGAGTGCGTGAACGTTTCCAACCGTGACGGCTTCTTCCCCTGTCCCCAGCCACGCCTTGGAAATGATTCCCTGACGCACCCAGCGGCTGAGGGTGATGTCATGCAATCGAAAACGAAGCATTCCGGCGTACATGTCCAGTAGTTGATCCCGCGTGAGCTTCGAAATAATTTCCGCACGAAGCGGATCCTTGTCGAGTGTCTTGTGAAACTCGTCGATGACTTCTGGTTCAGGCTTCCAGTCGAAATACTCTGGCGGGTCGAACATCGGATAACGCTTCATATGCCTGTAGTGTACCTGCCGTCCAAAAAAAAGGGTGGCTTTACGCCACCCTTTCTCGAGGAACCTTAGACAGATTTACGCGCCGACTGCAGCGGCGGACGAAGCGGGTTTACCCTGTTGGAAGATCTTCTTGAAAGCTGTCATGAAGCGCTTCATTTCATCATCGCTTCCGACCGAGACTCTCAACCACGTATCCATGGGTGAGAAACGACGGCCGACAAGAACGCCTTCCTCAGCGAACTTCTGTTGGATCGGACCCATATCCGTTTTGATGCTGACCATAAAGAAGTTCGCATCCGACGGAATGGTTTCGTAGCCATAGGCGTGAAGTTCGCTGGTGGTGCGATCGCGCAACTGTTTGTTCAGCGTCTTCATCTTTTGCTCGTAGGCTGTATCTTTCAAAGCAGCCAGCGCGCCGTACTTCGCGAGAGCGCTGAGGCTGGAGGAATTGAGGAACGGCTGCATCTCATTGACCATGTCCGGCGGGGCAATCGCGAAACCAATTCGCATGCCCGCAAGAGCGGCAATCTTCGAGAAGGTTCTGGCAACGATGATTCGACGCCCTTCCAGTACGTACTTAATGGATGGCTCATAGTTCGGGTTGTCCACAAAATGGTGATACGCCTCATCCATCAGCACCGGAACGTCTTCCGGAATGCTGTTGATAAGTTTCGCCACTTCCCTTTTGTCGACAATGTTGCCTGTTGGGTTGTTGGGATTGCAGAGGTAAACCAAACCCACATCGCGGACATGTAACTTCGTCGCGCGAATCATCCCATCGATATCGGTGGTGTAGTCTTTCTTCAACGGAATCCGAATCGCGGTCGCCTTGCTGTTGGTCATGTACTGATAGACCGAATTGTAGGTCGGGTCCGGACCCACAACCAGTTTGTGGTTCTGCAAGTACGTGTCATCGACGAGCTTCAGGATTTCGCCTGAACCAGCCGAGATGAGAACGTGTTCCGGCTTCACACCGTGTGCTTCCGCAATCGCCTGTCGAATGCCTCCATCGGGATAACCGTACCGATTGGAGTATTTCCATACATCATTCATGGCCTTCAGGACGGTCTCTGACGGCCCGTAAGGATTTTCATTATTGGCCAGTTTGGCCATTGCATCGTAAGGAGCCCGGTTCGCCTGAGCTGCCGACGCTGCGCCTGCGCCGGCAGCGCCCCCGCGCTGCCCTCTCTGTGCTGCCAACTCAAATGGATGGATGCTGGCGACCCCCAAAGCTGTCGCCAATCCGCCCATGAAGCTGCGGCGAGTAACGTTACTCTTTTGCTGCATTTTCCCTCCGTTTGTGGGTATTGTAGCGGCGGGCTTGGGCCCGCGTGCGAAATCGATTTCTGCCAAGGCATTCTAATTTCAAAGTGCTATAATGTCACAAGATTTTTGAAAGGGTTAAACCTATGAAACGCAACCAGATCAAGTTTGTAGTCGGCTCCGTTATCATCATCGTTGCACTAGCGTTTCTAGCCTTTACGGGGTTCCAGGACAACAAGTCCTATTACCAGAACGTTTCCGAGCTTTACGCTTCGAAGGACGTGGCATACGGCCGCCGGCTTCGCGTCGAGGGTGATGTCGTCGCCGGTTCGATCGAAAAGTTGCCCAGGGAAACCAAGTTTGTCATCAGCCATACCGACGAGGTTTCGAAAGTCACCCAAACGCTCCGGGTGCGCTACGTTGGAACCGACGCCCTTCCCGACACGTTCCGCGACTATGCTCAAGCTGTGGTGGAAGGCTCTTATCATCCGGACGGGGTGTTTGTGGCCAAAAGCATGACGGCCAAATGCGCCTCCAAGTACGAGAAAGAGAAAGCCGCCGGAATCATTCCCGCAACCGAGAACTAAACTTTTATGGCTCAAATCGGCCAATTTGCCCTGGCGCTCGCCTTCGTGGTGACCGTCTACTCGATCATTTCCTCACTGATCGGCATCCGCGCCAGAAACGACAAACTCATCGCCAGCGGCCGCCATGCCGCCGTGGCGGCGTTTGCGTCGATCACGCTGGCGATCGTCTGTTTAGGCTATCTGTTCGTGGTCAGCGACTTTTCGGTGCGTTATGTGGCCGATCATTCCAACCGCGACCTGCCGCTGTATTTCAAGATCGCCTCGATCTGGGGCGGGCAGGAAGGCTCGTTGCTGTTCTGGGGTTGGCTGCTGACGCTGTATGCGGCGCTGGTGGTGATCCAGAACTGGAAGAAGCACTCCTCGATGATGCCCTACGTGACGGCCGTGCTGATGACGACGTCGCTGTTCTTCACGTCGATGCACCTGTTCGTGGTCAACCCGTTCGATATGAGCGGCGTGATCTTCCCCAACGGCACGACGAATCTGTTTACGCCGCGCGACGGCGCCGGCTTGAACCCGTTGCTGCAGGACTGGCTGATGGTGATCCATCCGCCGATGCTCTACCTGGGTTTTGTCGGCTTCGCTGTGCCCTTTGCCTTTGCCATGGCGGCGCTGATCACCCGTCAGTTGGGCGACACGTGGATCCGCACGACCCGGCGCTGGACGATGATTGCGTGGTTCTTTCTGGGAACCGGCATCCTGCTGGGCGGCAACTGGGCGTATCACGAACTGGGCTGGGGCGGCTTCTGGGCCTGGGATCCGGTGGAAAATGCGTCGTTGATGCCGTGGATTATCGGGACGGCGTTTCTGCACTCGGTGATGGTGCAGGAAAAGAAGGGGATGCTGAAGGTCTGGAACATCGTGCTGGTGATCCTGGCCTACATCATGTCGCTGGTCGGCACCTGGCTGACACGCAGCGGCATTGTCGAATCGGTGCACGCGTTTGCCAGTTCGCCGATCGGCCAGTATTTTCTGGCCTTCATCGTCGTCGGATTATCGGGTGCCCTGTATCTGCTGATAGATCGATTGCCTTATCTGAAAAGCGAAAACCAGATGGAGTCGATGGTGTCGCGCGAAAGCAGCTTCCTGTTCAATAACCTGATCCTGCTGGCCTCCTGCTTTGCGGTGTTCTGGGGCACGTTGTTTCCGGTCATCTCGGAATCGGCGCCGGCCTGGATAGGGGGAGGCGAACGGGTGACGGTGGGACCGCCATTCTTCAATCGGGTGAATGTGCCGATTGCGATCTTCCTGATGTTTCTGACGGGAGTGGGTCCGTTGCTGGCATGGCGAAAAGCATCGACGAACAGTTTGAAGCGGAACTTCCTGTGGCCGGCCGGGATTGCCCTGGCGTCGGGCGCGGTGATGTATGCGATGGGCGTCGATCACTTTTATGCGTGGCTGGCGCTGGTGATGTCGGTGTTTGTGACGGTGACGATTGTGCGGGAGTTCTACAAGGGAGCGCGGGCACGGTCGTACGGAACCGGAGAAAACATCCTGCAGTCGATCGTCAACCTGACGATGGGGAACACGCGGCGCTATGGCGGCTACATCATCCATTTCGCGTTTGTGCTGTTCTTCGTGGGCTGGTCGGGACAGGCGTTCAAGGTCGAGATGCCGGGGATCGAAGCGGGAATCGGCGAGACGTTTTCGCTGAAGCAGTATGTCTTTCGAGTGGACGACCTCAGCGTGGAGGACACCCCGAATTACTCGGCGAAGAAGGCGTCGGTGAGCGTGTACGAGTACGGCAAGAAAGTGGCGATCATGCACCCGGAACACCGCTTCTACAAGGCGAGTGAACAGGGGACGACGGAAGTGTCGATGCGATCCACGGCAAAGGAAGACATCTACCTGGTGTTTCAGGGAGGCAACCTCGACGGTTCGAAGGCGATCTTCCAGTTGTATCTGAATCCGCTGACGGCGTGGGTGTGGGCCGGCGGTGTGGTGATGGGCCTGGGCACACTGATCGCAATGCTGCCGAACAAGAAAACGCGGCCGCGGAGAACCGTCACGCCTTCACAGCGGATTGGAGAAGAGGCCAAAGATGCGGCAACTGTCGCCCATCGGTGAAGCCCGTTATATCGAACTAGGTTCGGAATTGATGTGCATTTGCGGCGACCGCCAATTGTTGGCCGGTCCGTATGCCTGCAATATGCCGGGTTGTCCCTCGATCGGAGGGATGCGTGCCGAACTTCGAAAGTTGATCGCGGATGGAAAGACTAATGATGAGATTCGCGCAGCATTCGTTGAGAAATACGGAATCAAAGTGTTGGCCGCTCCTCCGACAGAAGGTTTCAGCATTACCGCCTGGCTTACTCCGCCGGCTGCATTCGCAGTCGGATTGTTCGTCATCGCCAGCTACATTCGAAAGCATAGAGTCGATGAAAGGCAAAACCAGCCGATAGACGGATATGATCAGTCCAGAATCGATCGGGAACTCGAAAAGTACAGTCCGAAGGAATAGAGCGCTCGGCGCTGCCACGCTGCTGTCCATGGTGATCGCACTGTGGGCGGCTTTCATCTACGCACCTACAGAAGCAACGATGGGGGATCTCCAGCGCATCTTTTATATTCATGTGCCGGCTGCAATCGTAGGATTCATCGCGGCGATTGTCGTTGCCTTCGCTAGTGTCATGTTTCTCATCAAGCGGGATCTAAAGTGGGACCGCCTGGCCGTTTCCAACGCCGAGTTGTGCGTGCTGTTTGTTAGTACCGCGATGCTGATGGGATCGATCTGGGCCAAGCCGGCCTGGGGAGTATGGTGGGTTTGGGATGCCCGTGGGACGCTGGAGTTTGCGCTGTGGCTGATCTTTGTCGCGTACCTTTTGCTTCGACATTACGTTTCAAATCCGACAAAGCGCGCGAGCGTTTCCGCGGTGTTTGGGATTCTGGGTGCGATCGATGTTCCGATCAATTACATGTCTATTGAATGGTATCGGACACAACATCCTTCTCATGTCATAGGATCCGGTTCGGATTCGAAGCTCGACCCGGACATGAGAATCGCCCTGGCCATATGCTTTGTGTTCGTCATTTTGCTTTATACGTATCTGCTCACCCGGCGGATCGAACTTGAAAAGCTGAAGTCCGAATGACCTCCCTCATCGCTGCATACTTGACGTTTGGCATCGTCATATCCGGTTATCTGGTATTCCTCTCGTTACGTAAACGCGGGTTGGAGAAATCAAATCGCACCGTGACGATCGTGATCTTGACGATACCTATTGGGGCGAGTAATAACCTGGTCGGGCGTTAACCACCAGTTTCATGCCTGGCGGGGCTTTTACGCGCACTCGGATGTCGCGCCATTTTCCGTCGCGCAGTTCGTTAGTCGAGCGGTAGGTCAGAAGGTATTGCGATTTGAGCGACGTTGCGATCCTTTCGGCATCGATTTTGCGGGCCTTTGTTGTGTCGAGATAGTAAATCTGGACGTCCTTCTCCCGCATAAGATCGGCGAAAGCCTTTTCGGTGAACCGGCTGTAATTGTCGCCGCCGTCCGTAATACAAACGACGGCCCTTCGTGAATTCGATCCCTGAAGGGCCTTCTGAACAGCCATGCGCATCGCGTCCCAAAGGGCAGTGGAACCTGAGGCGTGAGTAAGCAGGAGTCGTTCGGACAGCTTGCTAATGTCCTTCGTAAAATCCAGTTGCAGTTGAGGAACTTTGCTGAATGTGATGAGAAAGAACTCGTCCTCTTTTGTGCCCATTTGAAGCAAATCAATTCCCGCCTGTTGGGCTTCCCGCAGCACCGGTTCCATGCTCCCGCTAACATCCAGCACAAGGCCGATGCTGGCCGGCACATCTTCTATCGACAGCGAATATATGGACTGCTCGATTCGGTCCTCCCACAACTGAAACTCCGGCGCTTCGAGTCCCACCACCGAGCGGCCCAGAGTATCTGTTACACGAACATTCACCGTGACGAGATTCACATCGACTTTCAGCACGGTGTTTTGTGCCAGAACCACCGTCGGCAGGACTAGCGCGAGCAGAAATCGAATGGTCATCGTGATTAGAAGCTACCGCAGAACTGATTTAAAGGGAAGTAACCACAAGAAGCGGTAGTGTCTCAGTTAGAAATCTTCTGCCAGTCCAGCCGCGTAGCGGCGACATTTCCCTTCTAAATATCAGCTTTCCGTGCCTGACCCTGGGTCTTCTGTGCCGTTTGTGCTTCTTGTGGTTACTTCCTTTAAGCGAATGGGGGCAAGCGCGATTTGCCGGCCGTAGAACTGGGTACCTAATCGCTGAATGCGTTCCGAGTACTCGGTTGTCAGGAACGTTTCTACGCCTGATGAATCGAGCCGCTCTTCCAGTTCCGGATGTCGTCTCAAGTAATCCATCAGCTTCTCCGCGACGATTGTTCCCTGAGAGATCATCCGAATTCGTGCGGGCACCAGTTTTCGGAGGATATCCTCGATCAACGCATAGTGCGTACAACCGAGAAGGATGGTATCGATTCGGTCGCTGAGGTTCAAAAGACTCTCAATGTAGGTGACCGCCGCGGTCTCGATCCGGTCGAACTCTCCGGACTCGATCATAGGTACAAAGAGAGGACACGCCTGTTGAAAGACCTGAACTGCGGAATCGATCTTGAAGATCTCTTGAGGATAAGCCAGGGAAGAAACTGTGGCTTGCGTGGCGAGTATTCCAATGACTTTCGACGTGCTCGACCGAGACACTTCTTCAGCCGTCGGAATGACGATACCGAGAACTCTTCTTTGCGGATAATGCGCGGGCAGATAAACCTGTTGGATTTTCCGGAGGGCCACGCTCGACGAGGTGTTGCAGGCGACAATTATGAGCTCAGCGCCTCTTTCGAAAAGCTCCGACACTCCTTCCAGCGTGAAACGATGGATTTCGTCCAGCGATCTGGATCCGTACGGAGTTCGCGCATTGTCGCCCAGATAGAGCGTCGAGTAGCGGGGCAAAACTCTTCTAATTTCACGCGCGATGCTTAACCCGCCGAAGCCTGAATCGAAGAAACCCAGCACCCCGAATCTTACCGGCTGAAAATGCGCTGCAGGAGCGACGATTTTGCTTTCAGTACTATCTCCAGCTCACCGCCGTCGAAGAAGACTCCGCCGCACGTTTTTGACGTGCAACGGTCGACATTGACAAGGTCGCCGTAGCTTTCTTCCTTCAACGCTGAGCCGCATTTCGGACAGCGCATCCAATATTCCTTTTTCTTGTTTTCCGTTTCCTGCTTGGCTCTCTGGGCTTCCGCCTTTTCCCGAAGCTTCTCAATCAGCTCCTGGTCTTTCTTATGAAAGTATTCATCTTCCTTACTGTAACCCTGGTTCTTAAAGTCGTCTCGCATGCTTCCCTCCGAAAAAAACAGAGCCATTGAGCTGCGGAGCGGCGAGAGAGCCCAACCCATAGGGTTGGGCAGCACGCTCTATGCCCAAGCCCGACAAGTCAACGTAACGAGCTAACGCAATTTTCGCAACAGCTTTTCAGTCAACGAATTCCTCCGGGGCGAGAACTGGAGGGCGGCGGCATATAAATATGGCCGAAACTGCTGTATCGCGTAACGCACGTAACCCGTGTCGTGAAGTTCCTTCAGTGTCGTCCTGTAATGATCCAGCAGCACGCCGGCCAGAACAGAGCCCGTTTTCCCTGCAGCTGTCCGGGCCGAGGCGGAGAGCCATCGTACCTTTTGTGGAAGATGGCTCATCGCGGACATCGCCATGATCGAAGACACCTCGAAGATGGTCCGGTTCTGTTCGCGAGCTTCCACCGAGAGGTCGGTCCAGACATCGCGCAGGTTTTCGATGGACGGAAGGTTCTTCGGTGGAATCTTGGCAAGATCGACTTTCAGACTTTGCCACTCTTTGCGAAGCGTGGCTACATCGAGTGGCGGCGCGTTCACGTTCGACGCTAATCGGCCGCTGGTTAGTTCGAGTCCATCCAACACCTGATCGACATTACTGAATTCGGTTGTGGGATCCAGCAATCCCTGGTCTTTCAACGCACTCGAAATCTCATGGATCAAGTGGCGCCCAGCGCCGGAAGCGTCGGCCAGAGCGGCCAGAACCCAAACCGGAGAGGCGCGAAATGCGAGCACTCCAATGAGTTCGATGCCATTGCCGGCTGTCCGTCGCAGCAGGAAGTCTTCCGAGATCTTCTCCTGATTCGGATACACGCCCTCGACCTGTCCAACCTGCTCAATTAGAAAGCGTAACGTAGCCTCCACTAAGGTCTGATAGAGCTGGCCTCGACGGATCGTTGCCGGAATGGTCACGTCCCCAAGCTCGCGAAGCAGACCCGCCGCCAAAGCCGTTGTGGACCGCAATGCCCGCTCGGGCAATGAAAGAAGGTAGGCTGTCAACCTGTTGTTGGCCCACGATGCCATAGCCGTATTCTGCATGGATTTGGGTTAGAATTCCCAACAGTCTGCGATTCATAGGAAGGATAGAAATCATTAATGAGTGTCCACGCGCCTGTATCCGTTTCCGCTTCGAAGCTACCCCATGAGCAGCAGCGGCTGGAAGACATCGGCTTCATGACCTGCATGACGTTGACGTTGCTTGGGAACTATTCCCAAACCGGCCATTTCGGCGGCCCACTGGCTTATACCCCTTTCAATGTTGCGGCACATCTTGTGGGACCCGCGCTGGGTGGGCTTCGCTATGACTACAGGCGGCCAAAGCATCCTTACGGCGATAAATTCATGCTTGCCGCAGGTCACTGTGCGCCGACCTGTTACGCATTGTGGATGATCATGGGACAGGCGTTGTATCGAAAATATCAGGCTACTGGCGACTCCCGATACTACGTGGCTCCGGATGTAGCGATGCTTCCCGTTGACGCATTGGGTTTCCGTCGCGGGGCCGGCGCGCTGAAGATGCTTCTTCAAGATCAGGGCCTCGCCGATCATCCACTATTCGCGCAGGCGAAGGGCCGAGGCATTCGTGCTTTGTCCGGACACATCGAATCCACCGATCTCACGAACGACGTCAACGGTGGCCCGTCGGGTGTGGGGATCGCAACCGCAGCCGGGAAAGCCGCATTTTGGGACATCGTC
>Ga0105347_1001158_pt1 | contig 11647 bp, 8 predicted proteins | sample EasRivMeERMLT890_FD_89677 | JGI IMG/M metagenome (GOLD analysis project Ga0105347, IMG submission 89677) | Soil microbial communities from meander-bound floodplain in the East River, Colorado, USA - East River MetaG ERMLT890 | ecosystem: Environmental > Terrestrial > Soil > Floodplain | place...
GACACTTGTTGCCTGCACTATTCTGACTCTGTGGGTTACAAGCATTGCTCATGCAGCCGAGTGCGACAGCACTTCCAAGGGCTACCCCACGCTCGATTCGGCCACGGCCAGCTACCTGGGCCAGATGTGCGGGCTCTATCCTGGCGGCCAGAACACGCCACCCGCTTCACACGATTCGGCGGGCAAGGCGCTCGCCCAGTCATTCGTGCCCCTGGATTCGTCGGGTGCTCCGGATTCAGCCGGACACTGGGTGCTGCTCTCGGTGGGCATGTCGAACACCACACAGGAGTTCAGCACCTTCGTTTCAAACCTTGCGGGCGACACCACTCTGCATCCACGCCTGCGCATCGTCGACGGTGCCCAGGGCGGACAGACGGCGGCCCGAATCAAGTACGACACGGCCCAGTTCTGGACCGTGGTGGAGGCTCGCCTGGCCAGCCAGGGGTTGTCACCGGCCCAGGTGCAGGCCATCTGGATGAAGGAGGCCAACGCGGGGCCCACGGCGGCGTTTCCGGCTCACGCGGCAGCGCTCAGAGATGATCTCGCAGGCGTGGTCCGTACGACCATGCAGAAGTTTCCGAATCTCCGGCAGCTGTTCGCGTCGTCGCGCACGTACGGCGGCTATGCGTCCACGGCGCTCAATCCCGAACCGTTCGCGTACGAGTCGGGCTTTGCCGTGCGCTGGCTGATCGAGGATCAGTTGAACGGCTCGCCAACGCTTAATCCCTATCCCGCGCAGGGTCCGGTGGAGGCCCCGTGGCTGGCGTGGGGGCCCTATCTCTGGGCCGACGGCGAAACGCCGAGACCGTCGGATTCTCTGCAATGGTTCTGCGCCGACTTTGGCACCGACGGTACACATCCCAGCCCGTCGGGCCGGCAAAAGGTGGCAGCGGAGGTGGAAGAGTTTTTCAAGACCAGTCCATACACCACGCCGTGGTTTCTCGCGCCTGCGGCCTCTCCGCAGATGCGGGGCGACGTGGATGGCACTGGTACGATCACTTCGGCCGACATCGTGATCCTGGTGGGTGTGGTGTTCAAGGGGCAGGTGCCGGGGTTTCCGCTTGAGCTGGCCGACGTGAACTGCTCGGGCGCTCCCACCTCGGCCGACATCATCTATCTTGTGAACTACGTGTTCAAGGCCGGCACGGCGCCGTGCGGTCTGTGAATCTGCCGGAGTAGGCTGGGACTGCTCGCAATTCGCGACCTGACCGTCGGGTTCATTGTCCTTCCACTTTGCAATTGTGCTCGAACGCCATCACAGACACGACCACGTGACTGGCATCATCGCGCACACATCACAGGGCGCCGGGCCGCCTTTGAATACATGGTTCACCATCGTGAGGATGTCATCGGCGGTGACAGTGCCCGAGCAGTTCACGTCACCCGTGGCCGGGCACGGCACAGGTGCAACCCCACCCTTGAAGACGTAATTCACCAGCAGAATCACATCGGTGGACGAATAAGTTCCGCTGAGGTTCATGTCGCCGGTCATGTCGATCGTGACGAGCTGGCTTGGATTGCGCACGTGCGGACAGTTGTCGCAAGCATCGCCAAAGCCATCCGTATCGGCGTCGACCTGGCCAGGGTTGGCGGCTGTTGTGCAGTTGTCAACGCAGTCCGGTGACAGATCGCCGTCCAAATCCGCCTCCGCCACGCCGCAGCCGCATACTCCGGGAGCCACCTTGGCTGGATCCGACGGGCACCCGTCGCAGACGTCGCCTGTGCCGTCGCCGTCTGTGTCGGTTTGTGCCGGGTTCACTACCAGTGCGCAATTGTCGCACGCGTCGCCTGTGGCGTCGCCGTCTGTGTCGATTTGTGCCGGGTTCACTACCAGTGCGCAATTGTCGCAGGAGTCTCCCACGCCGTCCGCATCGGTATCTTCCTGGTTGAGATTGGCTGTCCACGGGCAGTTGTCAGTTTGACAGGTATTGGCCGGGTAACCCGGATCGCCGAGACCGTCGTTGTCAGTGTCTGTGCAGGCATCGCATACATCGCCGATGGCATCTGAGTCCGCGTCGGCTTGATTTGGATTCGCCGTTGAGAGGCAGTTGTCACAGGCATCGCCCGCACCATCGCCATCACCATCCTCCTGCGCGGGATTCGCAATGAACGGGCAATTGTCGACATGATCGAGGATGTCGTCTCCATCCCTATCGAAGTGCTTTGTCCACTGTGCCAGAAAGGCGGAAGCCTTTCCCCCTGCCATGGTGAACCTGCCCCCGGCGGTCAGCGTGTTGTCGTAGCCGGTCAGGGCGGTAACTTCACCATCCGTCCCCGATCCCAATGCCGACCATGAGGAGCCGTCCCATGCCGCAGCGCAGTAGGCGGTCACGCCGCCGGCAGTCGTAAACAGTCCCCCTGAGTAGAGCTTACCTTCGTAGACGATCAGGGCAAAGACCACGGGATCAGCCGTTCCTCCAATCCCCGCCCCCCCCAATGAAGACCATGAAGAACCGTCCCAGGCCGCGATGCGGTTGGCGGCCACGCCACCGGCAGTGGTAAAATATCCCCCGGCACAGAGCTTGCCGTCGTAGACAGTCAGAGCATTGACCGAGCCGTTTACCCCCGACCCCATTGCCGCCCAGGAAGAACCGTCCCAGGCCGCAATGGACTGGGCGGCCAGGCCGCCGGCACTCCAGAAACCTCCACCCGCGAACAGCTTGTTGTCGTAGACGGTCAGGGCATAGACCGTGCCAAATTCATCGATTCCCGACCCCAACGCCGACCAGGAAGAACCGTCCCAGGCCGCAGTGGAATTGGCGATGACACCACCAGCAGTTGTGAATGCCCCTCCGGCGATAAGCATGCCGTTGTAGACGGTCAGCGCTTTGACCCAGAGACCGAACCCATTCATCCCCGATCCCATGGCCGACCATGAAGATCCGTCCCAGGCCGCGATGTAGTTGGCGGCCACGCCACCGACAATCGTGAACTCTCCCCCGGCGATCAGCTTGCCGTCGTAGACGGTCAGAGCAAGGACTCTGGCGCCATGCTGAGTCATTCCCGACCCCAAAACCGACCACGAAGATCCGTCCCAGGCCGCGATGCAGTTTGCGAACAGGCCGCCCGCGGTCGTAAATGCTCCCCCGGCGATCAGCTTGCCGTCGTATACGGTCAGGGCAAAGACCTCGCGGTCGACGCCCGCCAAGATGGTGTCCCAGTAGACGTCATCCGGATCGGCCGCTGCGTCGTGCGTCACCGACCGCTGAAATGTCGGCTGACCGGTAACCTGGTCTCTGACCGATGCAAACCCCTTCATGTCCAGCGGCCCCTGGTAACCTGACTTTCGCGCGGCTTCCAGGTCGAATCGGCCACCAGGGTCGAGAAATTCCCGAACGCTCTTCGCCCAGGGCAGGGATGGCGATTCCAGCTGTGCGTTGGCGCCGATTCCACGCTCGGAGCCCGCAAAGCGACGTGGGCCTTCCTGCTGAGGACGGTCACCCGTTGGCGCGGAGGCTCGCTGTTGCGCCAAACCGCCTTGACTGAGTGAGAGCACGAAGAAGAGTGACAGGAATGAGACCTTGTACATACGTCACTTCCTTGCCAGATGTGTAGCGTTCCCCATCCCCGGTCCGCCATGCACGGAGATCGCCCGGCCGGACCTACCCTGTTGAATCTGGTGCAATCAATGTCGAGCCGTCTGGCTCTGACGGGTGCGCTGGCGGCGCACTTGGCAGCGTTGGAAGCTGGACCTGGCTATTGAGGCACGGACTAGTATAGCTGATTCGAGCGGCGATCCCACAGCTAATTGCGCCAAGCGTGATCCTATGGATCCGCCGTAGGCGGGCCCTCGAACACGTCTTCGGCCAGCCGGTGCCTCGCAGTGTCAAGCGAGCCAATGGTCGCGGGTGAGCTTACAGGACGTCCTGAAGGCGATTCGCCAAATCGCGACCCGAGGTGGCCGGAGGGAGAGGCTTCCCGTCAGTGCGGTACAGCTGGACGGCTTCTTCCACGATATCGCAAAGTTCGCTGAAAACAGCCTTCTCGTCGGAGCCGTGGCAGCCGCCGTACACCAGGCCGGGCGCACTGCCCACGTAACACTGACCCTCCTCCGACCACTCAACAATCTTCACGAACTTGGCACTGTCCTTCATCGTCTTGACCTCTCAATGGCCCTGCGAACGGCCTGGATCTGGTAGGGCATGGCGTCGTGCCCGGGATTCCCAGACAATGTAACTGGTTTCCTGACCTTTGGGTGCACGAAGTTTCTGTGACTCCCTCTGCCACCCCGATCCACAAAACCAGCGCTCACTAATTGGGCGATCAATTCCCGGACTTTGGGCGGCATCTCAGAGTGTAAGAGGTTTTCTGACCTCACTACCATCACATTGCGGCTCGGCTGCCCGCTCAGCATCACATCCACGCTCCTCGCGACTCGCTACCCCGCCCGCCCCCTGAACCAATCCACGATGTGCGCCATCGCCCGGCAATCATCCTCATTGTACTCCAGGATCCTTCTCAGCACGCGCGCCCGCACGGCAGGGTCCGCCGCGCCCAGATAGTCGTTGTACCACGCGATGGAGTTGGCTCCGCCGGGATCGGTGTCGCGCCAGGAGAAGCCGGTCTGTTTGGCAATCTGCTTGATTCCGTAGGAGTAGGTGGGCCAATCGGAGAACTCCACCACCAGGTCCTGATAGAGATCAAATTCCCGTGCCACGTAGCGCTCGAACACGTCCTCGGCCAGCCCGTACTTCTCCATCAGGCGCCGAAGTGACGAGCGCTCCTTGTGGGAGTAGACATAGAACACACAGTCATCCTGCGCCGCCACGAAGTCCCAGAAGCGAAGGCAAGCCTCCTTCTCGTCTTCGGGGCGCTGCGCCAGGATGTACTCGAAGGCACCTTCCCCGCCACCGCGACGAATCCACATTCCGAACAGGTAGGTGGTATCCTGCGTGGGGTCGTCTTCGATGTCGAAGTAGATCTCCGTGGCCACATTGGGAAACGAGTACCCCGGGCGGATTTCGGGCCGCCCGGCCAGTACCACCTGGGCGCGCCGCTTCATCCGCACCAGCGACTTCTCACCCATGCGCGGAATCTTCTTGGGTGGCTCCAGGTAGTCGGGCACGTTCATGACGGCGATGTCGTCCACGGTGCGAAGCCCCGCCTCTTTGAGCGCAAACTTCTGGCTGCCGATGAAGAAGAGCCCCGTCGGGTCGCGGGTGTCGTCGACCCAGCGCTTGCACTTTTTGAACCACGCACACTGCTGGCAATGGCTTCCCAGGACGGGTTCCGAACTCTCCTCCCCGGCCACCAGCCGCCGCACTTCGGCCAGGGCGGCCGCGTAGGACACCTGAAAGTCCGCGCGATCGAACTCCTCGAACTCGCCGTCGACATTGACGATCCGGCAGTGCCGCGGTGATGTGCCCTGGATCACGGTCACCAGGTCGTGGTAGAAGAGGACCTGGAACGCATAGTGCTCTTTGAACTTGGTGCGCTTGCCGTCGCGCTCGTCTGCGCCCTTGCCGGCCTTGATGTCCACGGGCTCGTAGTACCACGCTCCGAAGTTCGAACTGCCGTCATCCTGCCGAATCAGCATGTCGGGCCGCCCCACCATGTCACCCGAGATGAGTACCCCCTGGTAGATCAGGCGGGCCCCCCTGGACATGAGCGCAAGCGTCTTTGTCGCCGCCTCCCGCGTGGAGAACGCCTGGAGATCCTCGACCGTGTCGTAGCCCAGTCGCTCGATGTACTCCCGTTCGGTCTGAAGGCCCTTCTCCCACAGAAGCTGGACAAACGTGCTCACCTCACCCTTTAGTGCGGGGTCTCCGTGTTCATCGAGGTACACCCGGTGTCCGCACTGGGTGAAGTTGTAGAGGTCGACGGCGGTGATGGTGGGCATTGTCGGTGTATGCGCCATGTCGATTGTCACCAGGTTAGTGTCTGTGCACTCCAAGTCGCTGCCAATGGAGGCAGACTGGGAGCCAACACGCAATCAGATCCTGCGAGCGTCCACTTGTGGGCCGTTTTTGGCGTGGTGAACGTGGGACCCGGCCTTTCATCCCGTCCGGAAGTAGCGCCGCTTTGGATCTTGCGGTCCCGTGCCTACCTCACGCAAGATCCCCGTGCCGACTAGTCGGGCCAGCCGCGTACGGGTAGCTCGCGGAGTAAGTCCGATCCCCCTGGCGATCTCGCTGGTTACAAGTCCCCTGCCGGAAGTCAATGTATTTACAATAGTCTGGTCCGTCTCATCCAGTGCTGGCTGGCCGACGCGCTCCGTGAAGAGCGTCAGCCGAAACCGAGATCCAATTTCTTCGAACAGAGGAGGTCGAAGTCCCATGTCTCGACAGGCGGAGCTCATCCGCTGGATGCCGCTGCCCCACTGCTCCACGAGACCGAGCTCGTGGAATACGCGACCTATGACCCGGTTGCGCAGTTTCGAGACTCCGAGCGGGAGGTCTTCCACCGTGAGCCCGAATGGCAATAGTCCGGGGTTCTCGACTTCGAGGCGGTCAGCGAATATGGCGATGCGGATCGGAGCACCGCGCTGCGCGTAATCAGTGTGCACTGCCGCATTGATCACCGCCTCGCGCACGGCTACGGGCGGCAAAGTCCACCGCTCCTTACGGCGCATAGCGCCGATCTCCGCCCCGTGTAGGTAATGCTTCTCGATGAAACCGATGGCCTCCTCAATTGCGCGCACGGGTAGGGTGTGAATTTCCATGCTGTCAACGATCCTGCTTCTGTCGCTGCCTGCAAAGCGGCCGGTCTGAATCCATGCGTCGGGAAAGTGGCGGTCGCGATCACGTCCGAAGAGCAGCATGCCGCCCACCGTGGGAACACTCCTTCCTTGATGGCCGGCCATGAGGCGCAAGATTTCCAAGTCACGCCGGGCGAGCCTGCGAAGTCCCCCGAACAACTCGGAAGCTGCTGGGAAGTCGAGGTCTTCCGAGCTCAGCTCCGGCATGGGCTGTTCGTCATAGGCCTCGCCGCGACTGAAACGCCGGAGCTCATCGACTAGTTCGCGGTCGGCCCTCCGGTTCGTAGAGCCCACTCGGACGAGCACTCCGGTCTCTGCGCCGAGGCGCTTCAGGTAGTGCGGTCGAGTAGGACTCGGGTGTATTTGAACCGCCACAACCTGGGTGCGCCGCCAATGGAGGATCTCAATCTCGGGCACGAGCGTGGGGACAATGTGATCACTGATGAGACTGGCCAGTCGCTCTTCGAGATCCAGCGGCTCGGCGACTCCGCACACATGGCCGGTCTTATCCAGCACACCAATCAGGAGGGTTCCGCCCGCCGTATTGGCGAATGCGACCATGGTTTTCAGTACCCCCTCCGGGGCGGATATGTCTCGTTTGAATTCAAGCGTTTTGCCTTCGGGACGCTTGAGCAGATCTTCAAGATGCATGCTCGGAAGTATGCTCAGAAGTGACTCGGCAGATCATGCTTCCGAGTCAACTGGATGTAGGCCGGTATCGGTGAAGTCGATCACGGCCCGAATCAATCCGCCGAATGGCCAGCAGAAAATCACATTCGGCTGGCAATGCTCACGGCAGCGGCAGTTGTTGCATTTTATGCAACAACTTAATTTCTCCACAACACCATAATCAGCTCCCCGAAAAAAGTCTCCCGGGCTCTGCCACGCTGGCGAGGGGCACGGCCTCGACGCCATCGGCCAGTGTGTAACGCACGGAGCCGGGATACACGACAGCCACGCGTTCGATTCCGAGGTCCTGGATGGCGGTGCGGATCGATGGCGAGAGCTTCGGCGCGTCGGCGCGCTTGCACTCGACCCCCAGAAGACGGTCGCCCCTTTGCAGCAGAAGGTCGATCTCGGCGCCCTGATGCGTGGCCCAGTACCATGCGGCATCGTGCGGCTCGCTTCTGAGCACCTGCTCGATCACGAAGCCCTCCCACGAAGCCCCGAGCTTCGGGTGGGACAACAGCGCCTTCTGATTTCGATGACCATGAAAATCCCGTATTCGATGCCGGTATTTCATGGTGTTATGCGCCAGGATGCGGCTGGCCAGGCGAAGAGTATCAGACTAACTCAATGCCTGCTAACGCTTTGTGGCATTGTACACAGAACCCGGAGGCCTACCCGGGGAACTCACGGGCGCGAATGCCGTCGGATGCCTTGCCGGCGCGGCGTATGCGGGTCCCAGGGAGCTTCGCTTCCCCTACGTACGTAGCCCATGCGCGTCGATGGGCAGGCGGCAGCTTGCGGTACAACGCGGCAACTTCGGGATGGTCCTTGAACACCGCACCAAGTTCGCGCGGGATCTTTGCCTCCCGAGAGGTTGAGTCCAGCTCCAGGGCTACCTTAACGGTGTCGCCGCGACTGAGTCCCGCCTTTTCACGAAGATCTCGCGGTATCGGAACGCGCAGTGCGCCCTCACCTCTAGACGCGGTACCGCGGAATTCGTGGCCGGATATGGTTCCTCGGACGGCCTTCTGGCCCGGCCCCCACTTTGCCGCCACGTCCGGCGGGATGACGAGGAACGTCCACGACGAATATGGGCGTTTGCTGCCGGATACGAGGGTTGACTGGAAGCGATGCATGGGTCGTCTCCATGACGAATCTGCTGAGAATGTCCGGCCGCTCTTGTGCCGCCTGTGAAGTGGTTATCGCCTTTCTGCCGTGCTGCCAAAGTTCAAAGATTCCGATTCTCGCCGATGCTAGGGTGCTTCCGTGTACCCATACTTGGCCAACAATCTGTTCAGCCGCCCGGGGACTCCAAAGGCCCGAGACACCTGACCATTGTCCTTCAACGCAACTTGCAATTGACGCGCCATCTCTGGTGTTAGCATCGGCACTCTCTCAAGAAGAGTCATGTTGGCCATTGCGCCCGTAAACGACGCGGATCTGGCGAATTTGTCTACTACAGCGGACGTCATTCGTACCCGAGTACTTTCGTGTTGGACCAAGATCGTGACAAGTTCATCGGCTATCTGGAGCATTTCCTTTCCGACGGCAGCTAGTCCCTGATACTTCCCAAGGAAACCATGGGGATCGGCCCCAAGTCTTATAGGCACTACGAGCCTCTTGAGCCCAATTGCGATACCAGCTTCTTGATCGCACCATTTTGACTGAAGGACGTCTGGAGTTAGCATGACAGCCAATACATCCATAGTGTTTAAGGCGCTTTCGATTTCAAGCTGCCATTGGTCCGTAGGGTCAATGTCATCATGCGCAACAAAGGCACACACGTGAAACGTGTCTAGAGCTGCCTTCAACTCATGCGCGCGCGCGTTGTGCGCCGACGAATGACTCAGAAACAGGCGCAGATACCCCATCTTCCAAAAGTCAGGCGACGGGAAACGAAAGGCCGCCTCGACGAGAGGGATGGACGCTGGTGTGGAGTCCGGACCGCTTCGAATAGTGACCTTCGTGATGTGCTGGTTCGAACTACCGCGGCGAAGCGACTTAACCTCCTCTTCAAGCACACTTTCAATCTTGGAGAATTGAGACTCGAGCTCTACGAATAGTTCCAGTGGAATATCCAGATATAGCGTATAGTAGTACTGTCCCCCATTCCAGCTGTCATAGCCTTCCTCCACAACCTCTGCGCGGGCTGATTCAATTACACGCAATTCGCGAGTACGACTTGTTAAGCTCAACTTACGCCGAAGCAAGTTTACGAACTGGGGCAACTCCTCTTCTAGGGGCATCGAATCACTCCAAGACAGCCTTGCACTCACCCATCAGCTTCGGGACGGTAATTCGCGGAGCGAACCCCGCACGACCCGTGACGGGCCGAACCGCTTGCCGCATGCGGTTGCTATGCGGCATCTCGTCTCAAGTCCCAATACTTGCGGCGCAACCTGTTGGGGTTGATTCCAAGTGTAATACAGTACTTCACGTACTCCTCCTCTAGGACTTCGCTCGCAAGCGGTGGCGCTGCGAGAATCACGATGATCGCGCCATTCGTCTTACTGCCATGCTTAGTGCCGTTGTGTATATGTTCATGACGACTATTTGTGCGGTATCCCACGAATCTACTTGGTGCAAAGCATAGCTCGCCACTTTCTGCCGCAATGACAAAGCAGCGTCCTTTGCGAATTAGAGCAGATGCAAAGTCTCTGTCGAGACCTGGCCGACGGAGATATTCCCGCAGCTGTGCAATGTTTGCGAGGAGCTCGGACCGACTTGAAATTAGTTCCATCGACTGCTTCCGTTTCTCGCTCGACTTCAAACCCTTCGCGGGAACTTGTTCGCGTGAAACCCAGCAACATCGGCGGCACGCAGCGCCGTCAGCTGCATGCTGTTGATACTCATCGAGGCCTCCTCCTGAGCATACGGAGCTCGTATGCTGGGTGGTGCCAACCAACCCGTAAGGAGGAGTCCTCGATGAGATTCTACACCGGTCAGCATCGCTTCTTCTGTGGCATCGATTTGCACGCCCGCTCCATGTTCGTCTGCATCCTGGACGGTCAGGGAAATGCTCTCGTCCACAAGAACATCAGGGCCACCCCCGAAGAGTTCCTGAACATCGTAGCGCCTTACCGTGACAACCTGGCCATCGCCGTGGAGTGCATCTTCTCCTGGTGCTGGCTCGCCGATCTCTGCGCCCGGGAGAAGATTCCTTTCATCCTCGGACACGCCCTCTATATGAAGGCCATCCACGGGGGGAAGAGCAAGAACGATAAGATCGACGCCCTCAAGATCGCCACCCTCCTGCGAGGCGGCATGATCCCCCAGGCCTACGTCTATCCCGCCCAGATGCGGGCCACTCGCGATCTCCTCCGGCGCCGCATGCACCTCATGCACAAGCGCGCCGAGCTCCTCGCCCACATCCAGAACACCACCAGCCAGTACAACCTCCCGGAGTTCGAAAAGGTCATCGCCTACAAGAAGAACCGAACGGGGATCGCCGAAGCGTTCTCGGATCCCACCGTTCGCACCAGCATCGCCGCCGATCTCGAGCTAATCGATCATTATGACGATCTCTTGAAGAGGCTCGAACTCTTCATCCTGCGCTCCGCCCGTGTCCACGATCCCAACGCGCTCCTGCTTCTGCGTTCCGTGCCCGGCATCGGCAAGATCCTCTCCCTGGTCATCCTCTACGAAACTCATGACATCCGACGATTCCCCTCCGTACAGCACTTCGCCTCCTACAGCCGGCTCGTTAGATGCTCTCACATGTCTGCAGGCAAACGCACAGGCTCAGGCGGACGCAAAATCGGCAACGCCCACCTCAAGTGGGCCTTCTCCGAGGTGGCGGTGCTGTTTCTGAGAGCGAACCCCCAGGCCCAGGCCTGGCTGGCTCGAACCGCCTCTAAATATGGAAAACCCAAGGCGCTCTCCATCCTCGCCCACAAGCTCGGACGCGCCGTCTACCACATCCTCACCAAAGAAAGGGCCTTTGACATGAACCGCTTCCTCGACGAATGACCGGGAGAGGCCGGCCGAGCCCTACGCCTAACTGGAGCCGAATTGGGATGAGTCCGTACAGCACCGTGCGTCAGACATCGTCACCTGTGGCCAATACCACGTCTCACACGCTGGACTCCGTTCCCGGCAACCCGCGGCTATTGATTGGAGGGCCGGCCTGCTCCCGCTGACATTCACAACGCCATCGCGCGTGTGGCCCGAGCCTCACCCGAGCCGGATGACTAACTGGAGAGCGCGGCCATTCCGGCGGCGCTCAGCCCGACTTTTGAATCGGCCGGCATGAGGTCACGAACGAGTTTCTAGGGCGCGGAC
>Ga0105347_1001159_pt1 | contig 11644 bp, 7 predicted proteins | sample EasRivMeERMLT890_FD_89677 | JGI IMG/M metagenome (GOLD analysis project Ga0105347, IMG submission 89677) | Soil microbial communities from meander-bound floodplain in the East River, Colorado, USA - East River MetaG ERMLT890 | ecosystem: Environmental > Terrestrial > Soil > Floodplain | place...
GCGTTGCTCTGGGCCGATGGATCGGTGGAGCGGGTCTTGGCCAGTTCTGCGAAGTCGGCCCCCCCGTCCAGCTCGGCTTTTACGGCAACGGCCTCCGCCTCCGAGGCCAGGAGAATGTGGCGCGCGTGAACCTCCTCACCCAGGTTTTCATACCAGGCGTTGGCGTCGGCCTCGGTGACCTGCACCACATCTGCGATCTCCTGCTTGTAGAGCTGATCCAGGAGGAACTTGCCCTGCTGCTGCTCGATCAGACGCTGGATTTCGTCGTCCTTGTCGAGCCCCTGTTTGTAGGCGCCGATGACGAGGAGCTTCTGATCGATCAACTCGTCCAGAAACGAGCGCCGCTGCTCCAGTTCGACTTCGTAGCTGGCAAAGGTCTGGGCGCGGTTTTGAAACCCCTCCTCGAACTCCGCCTTCGAAATGGTGTGATCGCCCACCGTGGCCACTCGGTCTTCCGAGGACTTGCTGCACCCGGCCAGGGCCGTGCCCAGCAGTATCGAAACCAGTAGTTTTCGCATTCGAAACTCCCACACATTGAACTTGAGGGACCCTGTCGGAGCCTGAGCCCCTGTGGCTTTTCTTCGCAAGAGGGCCAATTATGAGGGATTCCAGAACCCCTGCAAGAGCTTTCTGAAACGTGCTACGGGCTGGTGTTCGCCCCATTCCAGGTTCATGACAAGGGTCTTACCCCAGGTGTACCGATGTGGTTCGGACAGGCCCGCCGCGAGTCGTTCCAGAAGCTTCCGGTCGGGGGACGCGCCCTGCGCCCACTCCCACCTCGAATTCGCCCCTCGAAGTGTCACCCTGGCCACGCCCAGCCGTCCCCAGAGCAGGCGGCAGACGGCGGCGTCGAAGAGATCCGCTGCGGCTTCGGGCAGCTCCCCGAAGCGATCCTGCACTTCGCCGCGCAGCGCCTCCACGGCCTCTGGCGTGGCGGCATCCGACAAGCGCTGGTAGAGTTCGACGCGCAGGAAACTCTGCGGCACGAACTCCGGCGGCAACAGGAGAGAACGGGTGGTGTCGAACTGCACGTCGGGCAGCACGGGACGCGCGCCCCCCCGCACTTCGGCCACGGCGTCTTCCACGAGCCGAGTATAGAGGTCGTACCCCACCGCCTCGATGAACCCGTGCTGCTGCGCGCCGAGAAGATTCCCGGCGCCGCGGATCTCGAGATCGCGCATCGCCAGGTGAAATCCCGACCCGAGATCCGAGTGCTGCTCGATGGCGGCGAGACGCCGCCTGGCCTGCGGCGTGAGCCCGCCCCCGGGGGGAACGAGCAGGTAGGCATGCGCCTGCCGCGCCGAGCGGCCCACGCGCCCGCGCAGTTGATACAGTTGCGCCAGCCCGAAGGTGTGCGCGCGGTGAATGAGGATGGTGTTCGAGAGCGGGATGTCGAGACCCGACTCGATGATCGCCGTGGACAGAAGCACCTGGTGCTTCCGGTGGGAGAACTCGAGCATCACGCGCTCCAGATCCGACTCCTTCATCTGCCCGTGGGCCACCACGATGTCGACGTGCGGCACCAGCCCCTTGACGTACCGGTACATGGACCCGATGGATTGCACGCGGTTGTGCACCATGAACACCTGGCCGCCCCGGTCGAGCTCACGCTCGATGGCACCGCGGATGACGTCATCGGAGAACGGCACCACCTCCGTGTGCACGGGCTGCCGGCCTGCGGGCGGCGTGCTGATCACCGACAGGTCACGCGCGCCGAGAAGCGACATCTGCAGCGTGCGCGGGATGGGGGTGGCCGTGAGCGTGAGACAATCCACCAGAGACTTCATCTGCTTGATGCGTTCCTTGTGCCGCACGCCAAACCGGTGCTCCTCGTCCACCACCAGAAGGCCCAGGTCGCGAAACGTCACATCGCGTGAAAGCAGTCGGTGCGTGCCCACGACCACGTCCACTTTTCCTTCCGCCAGGTCGGCCACCACCTGGGCCTGCTCCGCCTCCGAGCTGAACCGCGAGAGGCATTCGACGCGCACCGGGAAGGCGGCCAGCCGTTCCGTGAAGGTCTCCAGATGCTGCTGCGCGAGAATTGTGGTGGGCACCAGCACGGCCACCTGCTTGCCCGCGCTCGTGGCCTTGAGCGCTGCGCGAATCGCCAGCTCGGTCTTGCCGAAGCCCACATCCCCGCACACGAGCCGGTCCATGGGCGCGGCCTCCTGCATGTCCTGTTTGATCGCGGCCAGAGCCGTCTTCTGGTCGAACGTCTCCTCATACGGAAACGTCTCTTCCAGCTGCGCCATCCAGGTGTCGTCGGCGCCGAAGGCGTACCCGGGACGCGCTTTGCGCTCAGCGTACAATTGCACGAGTTCACGCGCCATCTCGAGGATCTTCTTCCGCGCGCGCGATTTCAGCTTCTCCCACGCCCCCGACCCGAGCTTAGCGAGGGCCGGATCGCCTCCCGCGCCGGAAAACTTTCGCACACGATTGAACGCCTCGATGGGCACGTACACGCGGTCGTCGTCTGCGTAGCGCAGTTCGAGTGAGTCCACGATGCGGTCGGCCACCGTAAGCCGCACCAGGCCCCGGTAGCGGCCCACGCCGTAGTCGGCATGGATCACAAAGTCGCCCGGCCGCAGCGCCGTGTACGATGACAGAGCCACACCCTCGCGGAAACGGCGCGAGACCTTGGGGCGCGGCGGACGAGCGAACAGCTCGTGCTCGGTGAGACAGAGCAGGCCCAGGTCGGGGGCCAGGAACCCTTCCACGAGGGCGCCGCGACAGAGCGACAGGTCGGCGGGTTCGTTCAACAGTTCGAACAGGCGCTCGAGCTGACCCAACGACGTTCCCCACAGAAAGGCCGCGCCCGCGCGATCGATCTGTTGTCGCGCCAGGGGCAGGTTGCCGTGCACCGCCGGATGTGGCTTCATCCCGAAGGACACCTGAGCGCGGCCCAGAGACAGATCGTCCACGCGGCGATAGGCTCGCCACTGCTCCGACAAGGGCGCCGCGTTCACCAGCACACGGTCGGGTCCGGGAAGTTCCTCCACATAGGAGTGCGCGCGCAGATACGCCGACTGAAGCTCGGCCCGGAAACGGGCCTCCCGTTCGCTGCACGTGTCGGCTTCGCCGATCCACAGCACGCAATCGTCGGGCAGGTAGGCGGCCACCGACGAAGCGCACACTTCGAGAACGCTCCAGAGCCATTCCAGGCCGGGCGGCGGGGCCGCCGGATCCCGGTGCAGATCCAGGTGGTCCTTCGAACGGTCGGACAACGTGGAGGCCCAGATTTCGAGTTCCGCGGCCTCGGCCAGGCTCTCGCGCAGAGGCCACAGTTGAGCGGAAGCGAGCGTTCCCGTGCTCTTCTGCGTGCCCACCTCGAAGCGGCGCAAGGACGTGAGTTCCTCGCCCCAGAACTCCAGCCGCAGGGGCACATCCAGGCTGGTGGTGAACAGGTCGATGACGCCACCGCGCACGGCGTACTGGCCCACTTCCTCCACCACGTCGCTGCGGAGGTACCCGTACGAGTGCAGGAGCCGGAGCACCTGTTCACGGGTGGGGCCGCCCTCCGAAAGCAGAAGAGTGCGTGACGTCAGGTCGGCCGGAGGCAGTGTGGAATCGAACCAGGCTTCAATCGACGTCAGAAGCACGCACCCGGATGTGGCTCCGCCCTGAAGCCGTACCAGCGTGGCCAGCCGCTCAGCGGTCCGCTCCGCGGACGGCACGGTCCAATGGTACGGCCTCACGTCGCGCGGCGGCAGGCACAGCAGACCTTCGCCCAAGAGCGTAGTCAACTCCGTGCGCGCGGTTTCGAACGCGTCGCCGTCGGGCGCCACCCACACGACCAGCCGGCCCGCCGTCTCCGCCAGCGCGGCTACGGCCGCAGACCGGCCCGCGCCGTGCAATCCCGACACGGTGCAAAGACCTGGCTCCTTGAGCCGCTCGCAGAGCGATAGCACGCCCGGCGATTGGGCCAGGCGTTCGAGGAGACGCTTTGCAGCCTGCGGCGGTTCGAGAATCCTGGTGACGGCGACGTTCAACGAGACCCTTTCGCTCACAAACACGATTACCCCGCGGCCGGACGGTCCGGGCGGGGTGTTGACGCGTACGAAATCCTGCGCCGAGTCAGATGGAAACTAGTGTCGTGTCCCAGAGATCACTTGCATACGTCTCGTGAGGCATCGCGGGGTCTGACGAGGCGTGACGACAAAGCGTATCCGTGAGATACGGTGAGGAGTCACAACGAAGTCAGGCCCCGCGAGGGCCACGAGAAATTCAAGGAATCTCTGGGACACGACACTAACGCCGGTCCTCGGCCCGAACGGAGCGTCGGCCCCGCTCGATGTAGCCGATGATCTTGTACACCAGCCGGGCCGCGATGAAATCCGATGCGTGCAGCCCCGCGCACGGGGCCAGCTCCACCACATCGGCGGCCACGACGTTTCTGCGAAGCGTGACGCGCCGCAGAAGCGATAGCACTTCTTCCCACGAGAGCCCCCCGGGCTCCGGCGTGCCCACGCACGGCACAAGCGACGGGTCGAAGCCGTCGAGATCGATCGTGACGTATACGTCGGGCGAGAGCAGGTCGATGGCGTTCTGGATCCACTGCCCTTCCGGATCGCGCTGGTGTGAGTAGAACAGATGACAACCGTCGGTGCTCTTCGCGTACTCATGCTCGGCGGTCGAGAGATTGCGAATGCCCACGCCCACCGTACACGCCACCGTGTCCCGTACGCGGCGCATGGCCGCGGCGTGGGAGTAGCGGTGACCCTGGTAGCCGTCGCGCAGGTCGGCATGCGCGTCGATCTGAAGCACCGAGAGATCGGGATAGCGTTTCTGATAGGCGCGCACCGGACCCGCCGTGATCGAATGCTCGCCCCCCAGTGTGATCACCGTGCGCCCCGCCGAAACGTGGGGCGCCAGGTGGGATTCGAGCCGTGTCACCACCGACTCCGGGCCCTCCCCCTCCACGGGCAGCGGGTCCAGCGTGCCCACGCCGGCGTGGTAGGGTTCACACTCGAGCTCTTCGTCGAACAATTCAACTTCGGCCGAGGCTGCGAGGATGGCTTCGGGGCCGCGCGCGCAACCGCGACCATAGGTTACGGTCTGTTCGCAGGGAACGGGCAGAATCTGGTAGGGCGCCTCGGGAGTGGCCCCGTCTGCGGCGCCGATCGCGAGGAAGGGTCGAACCAACGGGCCGCTATTCTGGCAGGAGCACGGCGATGGCCACGGCGGTGGTCCACAGGCCGTCTTTGTGCCCCTCGGCCGACTGGGTAATGTTGGTGGTGCGCACGATCTTGCCGGAGATCTTCCACGTCTCCTTTTTCTCGTTGTAACTCTTGTCTACATCGAAGTCGATGCCCAGCGTGGTGGCCAGCATCTGGGCCGCCAGGTCTTCGGCGTAGTCGCCCGCCACCTGGCCCTTGATGCCGTAGGCGTGATGTTCCGAGAGGTAGCCGTACTGCTCCTTGTCGTTGGGGATGGCCACGCCAATGGAGGAGGAGATCAGGCGGTTGGGCTCATTGGTGGCCTGGCGCGCGATCACGGCGAAGACGATCTGACCGGGAGAAATCTGTCTCAGGCCCATGCGCCGCGACACGATGCGGCACCCGGGCGGAAAGATGCTGGACACGCTCACCAGATTGAACTCGGCCACTCCCGCATCGCGCAGGGCCAGCTCGAAACTGGCGAGTTGTTCCTTGTGACGGCCCACGCCGCGCGTGAGAAACATAGACCGCGGAACGAACATGGTGAACTCTCCCCTGGGTAAACACCGATTAAGCGCCGCAGTTTAGGGACCTCGGGGGTACGTGGCAAGGCAATTGGTCGCTTGCTTTCGCGAGGACGCGGCCTAAGCTTCACCACACGTGGCGGGCACCAAAGACCGGAACACCGCGCCCGCCGGGAAGGAAATTCGATCATGATTCGCAGGGTTCTCAATGTGCTCGGGCTGGGCGGGGCGCTTCTGGTGCAGCCGGTCTGTCTCCCTTCCGCGTCCGCCTCCGAGGCCGACGCCCCTGCCCTCGTGGCGGACACCGTGCACTACCAGAGCGGCGCCGACACCGTAGGTGCCGTGTTCTTCCATCGTGCCGGCGACTCGTCGGCCCCGGGCATCGTGGTCATTCACGAGTGGTGGGGCATGGACGATTGGATCCTGGAGAGCGGCCGTCGCATCGCGGAGCGTGGTTACGCCGTCCTCGTGCTCGATCTGTACCGCGGCCACGTGGCCAAAACGGCCGATGAAGCGCACGAACTGATGCGCGGACTGCCGGAGGATCGGGCCGCCCGGGATCTGAAGAGTGCGGTGGCCTGGCTGCGAGCGCAGCCCGGAGTCGATCCGGACCAGGTCGGCACCATCGGCTGGTGCATGGGCGGCGGCTACTCGCTTCAGGCGGCCCTTCTGGTGCCCGACCTCACCTCCTGCGTGATCTGCTACGGTCGCCTCGTGGCGGATGACTCCACTCTTGCGCCCCTGTCGGCGGAGGTGTTCGGAATCTTCGGCGCCGAAGATCGGGGCATCCCCGCCGCTTCCGTCACCGATTTCGAGGCACGGGCCCACAAACTGGGCAAGAAGGTGACGATGGAAGTGTACGACGGTGTGGGCCATGCGTTCATGAACTCCGGTAACGAGAGGTACTCCGAAGAGGCCGCGGAACGCGCCTGGACGCAGATCAACGAGTTTCTCGACCGCACGCTCAAACCGTCCGGGAAGTGACGTGCCAGAGCTGCCGGAGGTCGAAACCGTGGTGCGCGGCCTTCGCGAGGCGCTCGTGGATCGTCGTTTCCTCGCACCGCAGGTCTGGCGCCCCGAGGTGATCGAGTCGGATCTCCGGGAGTTTGAGTCGCGCGCCGCCTTTCACACGGTGAACGACGTCACGCGACGCGGTAAATGGATCCTTGTTCGTCTCGACTCGGGCGACACCGTCATGGCTCACCTCCGCATGACGGGCCGGTTCAGCGTGGTGGATGCAGACGCGCCTCGGGGCCGCCACGATCACCTGCAATGGCCGTTGGCCGGAGAGGGGCGCGCGCTTCGCTATACGGACATCCGCCGCTTCGGACGCTTTCGCCTCCTGGCCACCGACCAGGTGGAACCGTACCTCGCCCAACGCGGCTTCGGTCCCGAACCGTTTGCCGTGACGGGCGAGGAATTCGCGCGCAGGCTGGGTCACGGTGAGCGCCCCGTGAAATCGGCCCTGCTCGACCAGCGCGTCGTGTCGGGCATCGGCAATATCTACGCCGACGAGATCCTCTTTGCGGCGCGCATTCATCCGCGCACGCCGGTACGCCGTCTGTCGGGGGCAAGGCGCGAGCGCCTGCATGCCTGCATGCAGACGTTGCTGGCTCGCGCCATCGACGCCCGCGGCACCACCCTGTCCAACTTCGCGGCCCTGGACGGCCGAGCGGGTGAGTTCGCGGCGCAGCTCTCCGTGTTTCGCCGCACGGGCCTCCCCTGCCCGGAGTGCGGACACGCCGTGTCCCGGGTAAAGCTCTCAGGGCGCTCCACGCATTTCTGCGGGCGCTGTCAAAAGCGCTGACGCACCCCTGAGCCGCCGCGGCCGTATACATATAGACAGGCGCGCCGGGGCCCCGGGAGGACATTGAGGCTGGCCGGTAATCTTCCGGCGGGGTATACTCCCGGCGCGCAGGCACCGACATGGACAAACTCGGCAGCACGATTCTTCATTACCGCCTGGAAGAGCGTCTGGGCGAAGGCGGCATGGGCGTGGTGTACCGGGCCACCGACACCAAGCTGGGCCGCAAGGTGGCACTCAAATTCCTGCCGGCCTTCGTGTCACGGCGCCCCGAGGAGAAAGAGCGTTTCCTCCAGGAGGCGCGCACCGCCTCCCGCCTCAATCATCCCAACATCGCGACGATCTACGAAGTCAACGAGGCCGACTCCAAGGTGTTCTTCGCCATGTCCCTGGTGGAGGGGGTGACGCTCAAGGATCTCCGCAGCCAGGGGCCGCTCACACAGAAACAGATCATCCAGATCGCCGTGCAGGTCGCCGAAGGCCTGGCGCATGCCCACGAACGCGACGTGGTGCACCGGGACATCAAGCCGCACAACATCATGGTCACCACCGAGGGGCGCGCGGTGATCCTCGACTTCGGCCTCGCGCAGGTGGGCCGCGGCGATTCCGCCTCCGACGCGAGCAACACGTCCGGCACGGCCGCCTATCTCTCCCCGGAACAGGCCCAGGGACAACCGGCCACGCCTCAGAGCGACCTGTTCGCACTGGGGGTGGTGCTCTACGAGCTTCTGATCGGTGAAGTACCGTTCCAGGGCGACCATCCGGCGGCGGTGCTCTACTCCATTGTGCACGAAGATCCGGGTTCGGTGCTGCACAAATCGCCCGAGACGGCCCCGGGCCTGGCGGCGGTGGTGGACCGCCTGCTGGCGAAAGACCCGAAGCAGCGCTATGCGTCTGCCGTCGAGGTGGCCACCGCCCTGAGACAGGTGGCCCGGGACCTCGAGTACTCCAGCTACTCCGGCCAGGTGCGAACCTTGCGAAAGGAAGCGAAGGTGTCCTGGCGCAGCGTGGCGGTGGCGGCCCTTGCAGTGCTCGCACTTGGATGGTTCGCTTCGTCCCTCACCGGTCCGTCCGGGGAGAGCCAGGCCGAAGCCCAGTACGACGTGGCCGTGATGTACTTCGACGACCTCACGGGCACGGAGGAGCATGGCAAGACGGGACGCGTGGTGTCGGAGCTGCTCACCACCGATCTGTCGCAGTCTCCGAACCTGCGCGTGCTCTCGAGCCAGAGGCTGTACGACATCCTCAAGCAGCTCGGCAAGAGTTCGCAAACCAATATCGATCAATCGGTGGCCACGGACGTGGCCAAAAAGGCGGGCGCCCGCAATATGATCGTGGGCACGCTGTCGGCGTCGGGAGAGCGCTCGCGACTCACGGTGAATCTCATCGAAGTGAACACGGGACGCGTGGTGAAGGCAGAACAGGTGGAAGGAACCGACCTGTTCACCATGGTCGACTCGGTGTCGGCGCGGCTCCATCGCCAGATGGCCGCGGTCCTCTCCGACGTGGATCCGTCGCGCACGCTGCGGCCGGTGGCCGATGCCACCACGAACAACGTGGAGGCGTACAAGAGCTACATCGAGGGCCTCGACTGCTACCACAGGCTGGAATGGGACTCGGCGCTCGTGCACTTCGACGCCGCGATTGCTCTCGATTCGAATTTCGCACTGGCCTATCTGCGCGCCGCGATCGCGAGTTTCTCATCGAATCGCGCGTCGCGGGGCATGCAGTATGTGGGGTTTGGCCGCGACGCCCTCGACGCCAACGTCCTGCCGGCCCGCGAGAGTCTGCTTGTGGCCGCCTTCGTGCACCTGGCCGACCAGGAGATCCGGGACGCGGTGGAAGGATTCCAGGCGCTGGTGGACCGTTTCCCCGACGACAAGGAAGGCCACTTCTGGCTGGGCACGTTCACCTGGCAAACCGGAGACGCAGCGACCGGGATCGAGATGGTGAAAAAATCCCTCGAACTCGACCCCGAGTATCCGTTTGCGCTCATCAATCTCGCCGAGATGTACAAGGACCTGGATGACATTCCCAACGCCATCTCGGTCACGGAGCGTTACGCCGCACTCCGACCGGAGGAGGCGTTCCCCCGGCTCGAACTGGCCAGCCTGTGCCTGCACCTCGAGCAGTACGACAAGGCGAGGCTTCGGCTGGCGGAGGCCCAGGCCCTCTCGCCCAGGAACATTCGCGTGGCGTGGAGCCTCGCCAACTATCACGCGCACCGCGGTTTCCTCGACTCGATCCGCCCCGTGGTGGAACCCTTTCTGTCCGAGGAGAACAAGATCTCAGACCGGATCGAGGCGCGAGAACTGTGGGCCTCGACGCTCTTTCTGAGCGGTCGATTCACTCAGTGCTTCGCTCAGTACCGCGAAGCGGCCGACCTGCAGTCGCGATTCGGTGACTCCCTGGGCGCGTCGGCACCGTGGATCAACCTGGCCAACCGGTTTCTCTCGATCGGTCTCCCCGACAGCGCACAGGCGGCCTTCGACGAAGCCTATGAGATCGATCCGTCCAACCAGCGGTTCAACGATCTGCCGTTTCGCATCGCGGTGAACAAGCAGGACGTTGCGCGCGCCGAGGCCATTCAGTCCAAACTCATGGAACGGTACGCCAAGACAGGCACCCAGGCGCAGGTGGAGCGTGGGCGGCTGTTGTTCGACGTGTACAAGTCGGCCGCCCGCAAGGACTGGCCGCAGGTGCTGACCCTGGTGCAGCAGTACCGCCGCAAGGCCGGCGACCCCGACGATTTCTCCTACATGGCGGGCGTGGCTCAGCTCGAGACCGGGCACCCCGACTCGGCACGCACCGAACTGCGTCGCAGTCTCAAGCGCTACGAACCCTTCCACCCCCAGGCCTACTGGGTTCTTTCGTGGTACCAGCTGGGCCGCGTGCACGAGGCGCTGGGGAACCGCGGCGACGCCGTGGAGTCGTACCGTACCTTCCTGCGATACTGGGGCAAAGCCGATCGGCCGCTGCCCGAAGTGGACAAGGCGCGCGAGCGGGTCAAAGACCTGGCCAGCGCGTCCTGAATCCGTGCACTTCTCAAAACACTTCACCCTCCAGGAGGCGCGCTCTCTGTTGCCTCTCCTGCGCCGACGATTTCAGGAATTGCACGACCTTCGCGATGCGTTGCGCGTAGCTGCGCCGCGGCACGAACCGGCACGCAAGGGCTCTGGCGGCAACGGCGGCGGAACTCCGGGAGCGGTGTCGTATCTTCAGGCCTCCGGCCGATTTGCCGAAATCATGCGCGAGCTGTCGGAGGCGGGCATTCAGGTGAAGGATCTCGAAGCCGGCCTCGTGGACTTCCCTCACCTGCGCCAGGGCGAAGAAGTGTTCCTCTGCTGGAAGCTCGGCGAGGAGACCATCGGGTACTGGCACGAACTCGAAAGCGGCTTCGCAGGCCGAAAGCTCCTCCCCTCCTGAGGCCCCGGGCCCGGAAGGAAGCCTCCCTTGACCCACACCGGGGGTGGGCCTATCATCTCAAACAGAAATTCACCTGCCTTACCATGAAGCGTGAGAAGAAGACGTAAAGTCGGCATTATCGATCTGGTCACCAAAACCCGCGGCGGCGGGCTGTGGGGCCGGGCTATGAATGCCAACTTCGCCAGCATCATGCCGCAGGTGGTGGCCACCTGGTGCGAAGAACAGGGCCACAGCGTCGATCTGATCTGCTACACCGGCCAGGAGGACCTGGACTTCCGCCACGCGGAACCGGTGGACTTCGTCTTCATCAGTTCCTTCACGCAGGCGTCCTTCCTGGCGTATTCCCTCTCACAGTACTACCGCAGTCAGGGCGCCGTGACGGCCCTGGGAGGGCCCCACGCCCGGTGCTACCCCCAGGACGCGGTTCGCTACTTCGACTACGTCTTCGGGTTCACGGACCGCAACCTGGTGAACGAGGCCGTGGAGGAGTGCGCTCCGCACCGCCCGATCGGCCGGAGGCTCTCCGCCGCCCGGCAGCCCCTCGACCTGCCCGGCGTGCGGGAACGCTGGAAGTTCATCGATCAGACGCTGCAGAAGGCCCCCGTGCTGAAGCTCGTGCCCATGATCGGCAGCATGGGTTGCCCGTACACGTGCAGCTTCTGCATCGACGCCGAGGTTCCCTACCAGCCCCTGTCGTTCGACGCCCTTCGCGAGGACCTGCGGTTTCTGCGCAC
>Ga0105347_1001161_pt1 | contig 11635 bp, 8 predicted proteins | sample EasRivMeERMLT890_FD_89677 | JGI IMG/M metagenome (GOLD analysis project Ga0105347, IMG submission 89677) | Soil microbial communities from meander-bound floodplain in the East River, Colorado, USA - East River MetaG ERMLT890 | ecosystem: Environmental > Terrestrial > Soil > Floodplain | place...
AAAAACAAGGCCGACGGGCGTCAAAAAATGACCCGGGAGGAGAAGAAGGCGGCAAAGCAGGAGAAGTGGGAGAGCCTGACTCCGGAGCAAAAAGAGCAAATCAAAAAGAAGGCCGACGGGCGTCAAAAAATGACCCGGGAGGAGAAGAAGGCGGCAAAGCAGGAGAAGTGGGAGAGCCTGACTCCAGAGCAAAAAGAGCAAATCAAAAAGCAACCCTAACAACTTTAAAAGAAAACCTCGGTAAGGAGAACGCCTTAAGAGAAAGGCCCAACAGTCCAAAAAGAGCAATAGGAGAATTTTCCCTCCCAGGGTTATTCGTCTCACCGGCAGGCCAAATTGAGCAGACTTTTCGGCCCATGATAGATTCGCGCGGTTCTTCAAGCCCGTCCATACTGTAGTTAGCGTGAGGAAGGCATCAAAAGGAGCCTCAAGGGGAGTGTATGAGGCAACTTCGGACAGCTAGCTCTCAAGGGGCGACACGGTTATTGTGAGCCCTCCGGTCGTCCTCACGCGCGGGGGACCTCCCTTGCAAAACCGTGCATTCTTGTTTTGTGGGCCTAGGAGCCTGTCCGAGTAATTTCGCTCGTCAAAATTCGCCCCACAGAACGTCCCAGGATCGACGATCGGTAGCTCGGCCATGGTTTTGCTACCCCGAACTCAGGAATATTTGGATTACTCGGACACAATCCTAGTCTAGTCTAACTAGAATGTTTCCAATTGATGCAGCAGCGTATCTGACACGATAGGCGCACCCGGCTTTTCACCGGCGCTAAATAACTCTGGCTCCCGGATGCAATAACAAAAAGTGTGTGTCTACATTCCTCTTATCAATGACGCTGTTGAGAAATTATTGTCAAAATAGGGATTATTACTAGAGAGGCATGAGTTTATGGCACTCGTGGCACGACAAAGTATTTCTGTTGTTTTTCCCGCTTATAATGAAGAAGAAAATATTGGGATAACGGTTCAGCAGGCGCTGGATTGCCTTGAATCTATCTTCCAGGACTGGGAGGTGATCGTTGTCGATGATGGCAGTAGGGACAAGACCTCTGCGGTCATCAACGAGCTTGCGAAAAAAGAGGCAAGGCTAACGATTGTGCGCCATCCAGGCAATCGAGGATATGGCGCGGCGCTGAGGTCAGGGATTCGGAAGGCGCGCAAAGAACTCATTTTTTTCTGTGACTCTGATCTCCAGTTTCGTCTCAATGAACTCCTTTTCCTCCTGATCTGGATTGAGCAGTACGACATTGTCGTTGGGTATAGAGTTCAACGGAAAGACCCATTTTATCGCAAGCTTAATGCACTGGGCTGGAAGACATTGGTGCGTGTTCTTTTGGGCCTGAAGGTAAGAGACATCGACTGCGCTTTCAAGCTATTTCGACGCACAGTCTTCAAAGAAATTAAGATCGACGCAGTCGGCGCAATGGTAAATACCGACATCTTGGTTCAGGCCGTACGGATGGGATTCAGGATCAAAGAGGTTCCGATTTCTCATTTCCCTAGATTAAATGGCAAGCAGACAGGATCCAGACTGAGAGTCATCTGGAAGGCTTTTAAAGAACTATTTTATCTGTACCGCAAGCTTCGCCATATCACCCTCCGAGTGATTCCCTACGATCGACGGCAACAGCAAAGCGGGTTTAACTCAAAGGACGGGCGCTGTAAGGAGCGGCGAACCGTCATGTTACCCATTAATTTTCCAGACCGCCGGCGCAGGGTTCGCCTCCCAGAAAGGGAACTCCTTATTTCTTTTGCTGCGACTGTCCAAAATAATGACTCAGAAGGACAACGGTCGGCAACTTAGAGTTGCCATGGTTGTAGCCAGTCCCTTTCCAGCCAACCACGGAACGCCGGCTGGCATCAGGGAGGCGTCAGAGGCTATTGCTGCACGAAACCATCAGGTGCATGTCGTCACTTACCATTTTGGCGAGGGTAGCCCGCCTAAGAACGTTGAGATTCATCGAATCGTCAATATTGGATTCAGGCGAAAGGTGGTGGTAGGGCCTTCTTTTGAAAAGCCCATCCTGGACCTGTTTTTGTTGGCTAAACTTATTCGTGTCGTCATACGAGAGCGACTCGACCTAATTCATGCCCATAACTATGAGGGAGCTCTGGTCGGATACTTAGCAAGCATTGTGACCCGTAGACCGTTAGTCTACAACGCGGTCAATACAATGATCGATGAGTTGCCGACCTATAACTTCTTCAAACCTAGGATTCTGGCGGTTTGGCTCGCACGACTGCTGGACTATTGGGTGCCGCGCATGGCTGACAAAATTATCTCAATTTCAGACGATCTGGCCCGTTTTTTAGATGCCAGGGGGATCAGACCAGAACGGATTCAAGTGATCCCCCTCGGGGTTGACCAAACACACTTTACTGGGAGCAATGGGTCTGTAATCCGAGACCGGTATCACCTCGGGGGGGCCCCGGTGGTCATGTATACCGGAATTCTTGATCGACTTCAGAGAGTCGATTACCTTCTGATGGCAATGACAATTGTCAAAGAAAAAATCGCCAACGCGCGGCTCCTCATAGTTGCGAATGTCGCAAAGGAGCGGGATATGAAGGATTGTTGGACGATGATTCGAGAGCTTAACCTTCAAGGGTATGTTGATATTATTAGCAATCGTCCCTTTGAGGAGATTCCGCTCTTCCTCGCTGCTGCGGATGTAACGGTTGTGTGTCGACCCAATTGCCCCGGGTTTCCTGTAAAACTCCTAAACTACATGGCTGCGGGCAAGGCTATCGTGGTGTTTGAAGGGTCGGCAAAAGGTCTACAGACCATGAGGCATGCAGTTGTGGTGAAAGATCATGACTGGCAGGCGCTAGGCCAGGGAATAATCACTGTGTTGCAAGACCCGGTGTTTGCTCAGACGCTGGGGCGAAACTCCCGGCAGTGGGTCAGCGAGAATTTAAGCTGGCCGAATCTCGCGGAAAAAATAGAGAAGATTTATTTTGATTTGCTTGAGAGGCAACGTGATGGGATATAAAAAGCATGAATCGCCTACAGCCTAAGATCTTGATTATTGGGATAGACGGAGCAACGTTTGATCTGATCGAGCCGTGGGCTGATCAGGGCAAGCTTCCAACTTTTAAGTCTCTACTCGATGAGGGTGTACACGGTGAACTGAAGTCAACGATTCCGCCGGTCACGGCTCCCGCCTGGACTTCCTTCATGACTGGCATGAACCCAGGGAGGCACGGTCTGTTTGACTTTCTTGAGCCCAATCTGGATCGCTACGGAATGCGATACACCAACGGCCGCTCACGGAAAGCCAAGACTCTTTGGAACATTCTCAGTGAGGCAGGACTACGAGTAGGGGCCATGAATGTCCCCATGACCTATCCGCCTGAACCGGTCAACGGGTTTCTAATCTCGGGGATGGACACTCCAGATGAAAACTGTGAGTTTACATATCCTAAGTCTTTGCGTGACGAGCTTAAGAGAGCGGTAGGGGGACTCCAAATCGATATTCGGCATCTGGGGCACATGCGTACCGATCAGATCAGGGATACCACGCTTATGGCCCTGGAAGCGTTGGAGGAGCGACGGACCCAAGCAGCGTTGTATTTATTAGAGCATCATCCGACGGATGCTCTAATGGTCGTGTTCAATGCCACCGATCAGGTACAGCACCATTTTTGGCACTATTTCGAACCATCCCACCCCCAACATGACGCCCAGGGAGCCCACAGATATGGCGACGCAATTCTTCGAATCTACCAAAAGATAGATGACAGCATTGCGAGACTACTAAGAGCGGTCTCTGAAAAAACTGCGATCATCCTTGTCTCGGACCATGGCGCAGGCCCTGTGGGGCCAAACAACCTCTATCTTAATCGCTTTCTGCAACAGTTGGGGTTGATGAAAACAATTGATCCTAGCCCTTCCGGTTTTGGGCTCCCAGCATTGTTTTCGCAGAAGGTGGATGCCCTGCTGCGGGGCTGGCTTACCCCTCAGCAGAAACTCAAGTGGTCAAAGAGATTTCCTCGAATCCGTGAGAAATGGGAGTCCTTTCTCTCATTTGGGCCGGTGGACTGGAAACGAACCAAAGCTTATGCCTTTGAGAATGCCGCGGTTGCCCCCAACATTTGGATTAATCTGAAAGGAAAAAGGCCGAACGGAATTGTGGAGCCCGGGAAGGATTATGAAGATACCGTGGTCTTCCTCAGAAAAAAATTATTAGAACTCGTGGACCCCCTTACAGGCAAGCCGATCATTCCGGCCGTCTATCATAAGAATGAGATATATTGTGGTCCTTATAGCGACAACGCCCCGGATCTGATTCTGGACTGGTGGAGTGATAGTCAATTCGTAATTAAGCAAAGTTTTCCCTGCCACGAAGATGATCCCATTGTGGTCCGGAGAGGGAGAACATTGGCTAGCGGTACTGAATGGAGCGGAACCCATCGCATGAACGGGCTGATGTTGTTTAAAGGACCCGGCTTCACGAAGGGTCGGCAGGATGGGGGAGCTACGATTATTGATATGGCCCCGACGGTCTTGTTTTATCTCGGTGTCCCCATTCCAGAAGACATGGATGGAAAGATGATAGAGGCGGTCTTTGAGGACTCCTTTCTGCGCTCTCATCCGCTGACCTACCAGAAGATTGGTAAGAATGAAACTGGCGCAGAGGAGCAAGGTTATTATAGTGACGCGGAAGCAGAGAAGATCAGAGAGCGGTTGGCTGGATTGGGCTACCTAGAATAGCTGGAGAGGGTATTTCATGAGCAAACTTTTGATCATTGGGATGGATGGGGCTAGCTTCGATGTCATCAAGCCCTGGACCGACGAGGGGAAGCTTCCGAATCTAAAGGGTCTGTTAGAGAAAAGCTGCCATGGGCCACTAGCCTCTACGATTCCGCCGATGACGTTTCCCTCTTGGAACACATTCATGACCGGCAAAAACCCAGGCAAACACGGCGTCTATGATTTTACCGAACGCATCTCAGGAAGTTTTGATATCCAGTTAGTCAACTCTCGGCATCGCCGATGCAGAACAGTGTGGAGAATCTTGAGTGATGCTGGAAAACGAGTGGGAGTCGTGGGGGTACCAGTCTGCTATCCGCCCGAAGTCATAAATGGTGTAATGATCAGCGGCTTCGATACCCCTGTGGCTATGGCTGATGAAACGGTCATGTATCCTCCCGAGCTCTGTGAGGAATTAAAAGGCGCGATCGGCGGATATATCATCTCTGCCGATATCGTTCCCTTTATTTCCAAGGGAAGGATCGAAGAGGCGACGGCCGCCCTTGCGCAGGTTATCGAGAGAAAAGCCGCGGCCGCCAAATACCTCCTTCTTCGCGAGCCTTGGGACTGCTTTATGATTATGTTCGGTGAGACTGATGCTTGCGTACACTATTTTTGGAGATACCATGATCCCTCGTCACGCCACCATGACCCAAGAAACTGCAATGTCCGAGACCCAATTTTCGCAGTTTATCAGAAGGTAGACCAGATGATCGGCGAAATTTTGGACTTAGTAGATGAGCAGACGACTATTATGTTGGTCTCGGATCATGGCACAGGAGGATCGGGTGATCAGATTATTCACCTAAACCGATGGTTGGAAAAGCAGGGACTTCTCAGCTATCTTTCGACTTCAGGGCATAGTATGCAGGGATCTCTCAAAGAGCTCTTCTACGGACGACTTCTCCACTGGGGCAAGTCCTGGGCGCGCTCTTTCCTCCCCAAATGGTTCATAAATCGGCTTCGTTTTGGGGACAGGAAGCTTGCGTACAAGCTAGAGGCGAAGCTGAGATTTTCTTCCCTTGACTGGAGCCGCACCAAGGCGTTCTCTGAGGAGACCCCGTACTACCCCCAGATCTGGATCAATCTGAAAGGTCGAGAACCTCACGGAATCGTGGAGTCGGGGACCGAATACGAAGAGGTCCGCCAGGAAACAATCGAGCGACTATCGGAGTGGCGAGATCCAGAAACCGGAGAAAAGGTGATTAACCGCGTGTACAGAAGGGAGGAGGTGTATCAGGGAGAATATGTCGACAAGGCGCCGGATCTTTTGATCAGTTGGAACTTGAGCCGGGGCTACGCTTACCTCTTCCGTCCCAGTCTTGCGTCGAGAAAAAAACTCCCCATCGAAACGGTCAACCCAAAGGAGTTGTGGGGATCAAGCTACATGATCAATCGCTCAGGTTCTCACCGGGATGAAGGAATCTTCGCTCTTAAGGGGAACCAGATCAAGAAGCCGTTTTTGATCCAAGGAGCCCAAATAGGCGATCTGGCGCCAACCATTCTTTATCTGTTGGGACTTCCAATTCCATTGGATATGGATGGACAGGTCCTGGCCCAGATATTTCGAGACGAATATCTTGCTTCGTATCCGGTTAGTTACGGCAATGGGTCTGGGCCAGATGCGGATCTTACGGGGCCGAAGGAAGGTTACTCAGCAGAAGACGAAGAAGCCATCAAAGCACGCTTGCAGGGCCTTGGATATATAGAATGACCCCATGCCCTCTCCGGTAGCACATACTTTGGCAGGTGTCGTGGCTTTTGAGCTATTGCACCCTAGGGCCGAGGACCGTGTTACTCACAAGAGTTGGCAATTGCTTCTGCCGTGGATCATTTTGCCCAGCCTTCCCGATATCGATTATTTCCTAAGTTACCTTCTTTATAATGATCCTCGGGTTCTGCACGGGGGATCACCCACACGCTCGGTTTTGCGATTCTCTTTTCCCTGTTTTTGGTCCCCTGGAAGATCTTTGGGTCGTCACTTGCGACGTTCGGCATTGCTTTGTCTTTGCTTGCCTCACATTTGTTGCTGGATATGGCTACAGGGAAAACGATCGGCCTTTCAAGCGGCGTCGGGGTCATGCTCTTTTTTCCTTTTTCTGAAGAGCGCGTCAGTTTTCCCCTCATTCTATTCATTGGGCCACGCCATAGAACTTTTTATGACTGGTTCAGGATAGAAAACGCTATCGGTATTATTTGGGAGCTTCTCATGTTTGCTCCGATCCTTTTTTTCCTTCGAAACTTCCGTCAAAAAGCTAAGGCCTAGCTTGATTGACAAGCGATTATGAGATTATCCGCGGGCAAGCAATTAGCAAAAACAGAGAACTCTACCCTAATCCTGTGGGTGGCCAGCCTCCTGTTGATTGCTAGCGCGTGTGTGGGATGGGTAGTGACCCCTTTACAGGGGAAGATCAGAGCATATGCTTTTCCTTTTATGAGCAATATCAGCTTGACCATAGGGATAAATAATCCTCTTCATATCGGCTCCTTTGGTGTTATTCTCATTGCCTTGGGTATTCTCACCATTGCCTTTATTATCCTTCGTGCCACCCCAAGGCTCATTTTTTATTTGGGAGCGGCTTCTGTAATTGTGTGCGTGAGTTTCATTGGGAACATGTTCTTTCTCAATTCGGAAATGATTGAGGCACTAGTGGATCAGAATATACAAGTCACGAATATCAAGAGCTTTTCGGACGGTTACCTGAGGGGAAATGCCAAATCTCTCCGACCCGAGGAAGATATCAGTACCGACACTCTCTTAGACAAGCTTGACGCTGGAATTCGTTATCTGGGTCTCGGATGGTATGCAGCGTTGATTAGTTCCCTATTGATCCTAATTGTCAGTTATAGGAAACAGGCGAGTAAATCTATGCGGTGGGACGCCCTTGGATTGGCCCTGACAGCGCTCGTCGTTACAGCGGGCTTATCCGCTGGGACGCTTAAGGCAGAATATGACCGTCTGCAGGGAGACCGTAGCCTTGCACAGGGAGAACTTCAAAAAGCGATTGCGCTTTACGAATCGGCCGTCCGATGGGACGCTAATTTGAGCTACAATCCCCGTTACGTCTATAGCGTAGGAGCTGTCTGTTATACGCTGAGTTGGCATGATCGGCCGGAAATTCATATCTATCTGGGCGACAATCTGGTGAGCGTGCAAAATTTCTATCAGGCTAGCCGCGAGTATGAGGTCGCATCTGCTCTGAGAGCGGACTTTCTCCTGGCAAGACGAAACCGAGTGAATGCTCTTATAACGATGGGGTTAAACAATTACTCGGCGAAAAAAATTTACACCGCGCTTTGGTATTGGCAGCAAGCTCTTCAGCTTGATCCGAATCAGATTCAGGCACTCTTTTTTTTGGTAAAGGCTTCCCTTGATATCAATGCGCGGGATCAATTGAAGACGATCATGGTGGCCGAAGAGATCCTCGAAAAAACGAAAGATAGGCTAATCAAGGCGGACACGTATGCACTACTAGGGGACAGCTACTATAAACAGAGGGAATACGCAAAGGCGAGAGAAATGTATGGCCTCTCTAGACGTCAATATGATCTGGTTAAGAGGGTCATTAACTTTCTTGCGATGAAGGGTTTGCAGGGCGTATGAAGGGGGTTTTAAAGGGGCTGATTAGAAGTTGGGAAGGCGCCGCCTCTGCTTGCGTCGTACTGATTTACGGACTCATGCTTGGATATTTCGTCTGGTATACCTATTTCGGTCATGTCGAACAAACCTACCCGGTGAGCTGGCAGGCCTCGTGGATCGGTTATCCCGATGAGGAGGTAATGCTCAGCTACTTTCGCAAAAAGATATACCTTACTCAAAATGTCCGCCACGCTTGGATCAAGGTCATGGCACCCGATAGTTTCGTGGTTTATGTAAATGGGACGCAGATAGGGTCCGGGACTCTGACATCGGACAATGCCACCAACTTTTTTGATTTGACGACCCAATTAAAAACCGGAACCAATGTCATCGCAATCTCAGCCTCCCGCAGCAACTATCCGGGTGCCAGCAAGATCGCGGTGGAAGGGATTTACGAGGATTGGCAGGGCATCGAACATAAGATTTCGTCAGATAAGACTTGGAAGGCAAACCGCTTTGGAGAGTGGCTGCTCTCGGGACAACCGGAGTGGTATAACTCCGAATTCAACGATACGCACTGGAAATATGCTCAGGTTAAAGGGGTGCCAGCCTCAAAGGACAACAGCAAGGTTGCGTTTGATCCTTCCATCTACACGGAAAAGGTGCGCGGGTATTGGATCAGGTCGCCTTCACTGACATCGCAGAATCTCTATCTACGATATCCATTGAATATCCCGACAAAACCTAAAGATGCGTGGCTGAGAATCGCTTCAAGAGAAGATCAAGACTATTATGTGACGATTAACGATACGCTCGTCGCTGAAAAACAGCGCTCGATTGCGCCGGTTGCTGAATTTACTCCGCTTGAGCCGACCCTGGAGATGTACAATGTCGCCCCTTTTCTGAAGAAGGGGTCAAATGTAGTAGCCCTACGCGTGACGGGATGGCCGTCCAAGATTGAGGTCGTCGCCGACGGCCTCGTACGGGATGATAAAGGGACTGCGCTTTGGGTTTCGACGCCGACAGGATGGAAGGTGGCGGCACAAGAAAGTGAGGGTTGGACTTCTGCAAGGTTTGACGATTCTCAATGGGTCCCTGCGCAAGCAAGAAGTTCGACAACGGCACAGGACCGTTTTACAAAGAGTATTGTAGTTCCGACGCCATCGGATGGTTATCAACTGAACCTCTTCATGAAAATAGCGCTTTGCCTTTTCATCACTGCTCTCTCGGTACTTTTGTTTTGGCTCTTGCTCGGGATTGTCGTCTCAAAGATCAAAAAAATTGAGCTTCTTAAAGCCCTATATTTGTCGTCGCTCGCATACGCCGTGCCTCTGTTGTTTTTGGTTTTTCTATTAGAGCTCGCCTGCGATGTCAGGTTCGACCAGGCTTTCCCCTTTCAGAGAAGGTTTGTTTTGGTGGGACTCTTGCTTCTTGCGCCCTGCGCGCTCCTTCTGCTGTTGACCAAGGCAAAGAGAAGGCGATACGGACAGCTCCGGCAGATTGTCCGTTTTCGCTATGGCGGAGCGTTGCTATTGGTTGGGGTGCTTTCCCTGGCTCTCCGTTTACAAGATCTTGGGCTGGAGGTCTTAAACGGCGACGAAGTGACCATGGGCTTTTTTTCGCAGGGCGTATTGAACAGGGGTTACCCCGTCATGCACTTGTCTCCCGGTCTTCCTGAAAGGATTGTTAGCACGAGCGAAGTCATTCCTTATTCTATGGCGTTGTCGTCGGTAATTTTTGGAGGAATGTCACCAGAATTTCAACTGAGATTCAGCGGCGCCTTCTTTGGGACTTTGACAACCCTATTGCTCTATTTTTTTAGCTCGTGGTGGTTTGACAAGAGAGTCGGACTGCTGGCTGCGATGCTTTACGCGGTGCTACCAATGGCCATAAACATGGCGCAGTATGCAAGATATCCCGCCCAGTTGGAGTTCTTTGCGCTTTTGACCGTCTATCTCTTTTGCCGGTACATTTCCGCAGAAGGGCGGAAGGAAGGCGTTAAATTTGCCTATCTTTCAGTGCCATCTTTCGCAATGACCTATCTTTCCTGGGAGGGCTCGGCCTTTCTCCTTCCGGCTATGTTTTTTGGCTTAATGTTGTTCAAAGGAAGAGATTGGAGCTGGGTCCAAGACAAGCATCTCTGGATTTGTGGGGTCCTGGTGAGCACGGTTATCTTTTTTCAATTAGGCTTACGGTACGTACAATCAACTAACGCTCTGGTAGTGGGAAGTGGAATCAGCGACCTTAACCTGGCTGCCCAGTGGCTGCAACCTGGTTATGATCCGATTGCCTTTCTTAACAATTTTTTATTGGTCGAAAAGAGCCAGGTCATAACCCTATTTTCTTTAATCGGCCTCGTGTTGTGTTTCAGGGATAAGCCTTTGCTTTTTATAAATGGCGCTACCTTTCCGGCCCTGATTCTTTGGACCAATCTCGTGGAGACCCAGGACTATCGACATTTTTATTATTTTCTGCCCTTGGTGATACTGTCAGCGTGCAGGGCTTTTTTCCAAGTATCCGATTTCCTGTTTGAAAGATCCAAAAGACTCTTGAGTCGAACCTATGCTCCGGCGATGGTTGCGGTCGCGAAGGTCGGTCTGATTGCGATTTTGTTCTTCTCGACGAACGATCATGTTTTAAGGCTATACAATCTTCCGAATACAAGCGCAGAACCGGGACTCGTTCGTCTCGACACTCGCAACGATAGCGGGCTCAAGAAGGCTTTTGAAGCGCTGAAGCGGGATATCGAGCCAGGGGACAAATTTGTCGCCTTGAGACCTCACCAGCTGCTCTTTTATTCCGCGAATAACGCCTATTTCGCGGAAACAATATTGCAATTGCCTGTTGTGATTCCCAATGACGATACCTTTCCGGTGCACAGAGCCGAGGGATCCCGATGGGTTTATAACACAGATACCCTGAAAGAGATGTTGAACGAGAAGCGCAGGCTATGGATAATACTGGAGTCTGAGGGAACCTTTTACGATGCTGAATTCACAGCCTACTTAAAGAGTCAGACGCTTCTTAAGTACGAGGACCCCGATACCAGGGTCTATTTCTGGAGACGTTAAACCGAGTTATGTCAGACACGATTTCGATCCGAAAAAATTGCACGGCGACGGCAGGCCGCTTAAACAGGGGAAAAAGATTACTAACGCCGATCGCGGTCCTGCTTTTTCCGATCATGCTCCTTTTTCAGCAAGTCCATGCAGCGCCTGCAGCGGATTCGATAGGTATACATGCCAACAAGGCGGGTATTTACCTGCGACTCCCCGAGGCCCAGCGGCAAAGGTCGCCGGAAT
>Ga0105347_1001163_pt1 | contig 11632 bp, 9 predicted proteins | sample EasRivMeERMLT890_FD_89677 | JGI IMG/M metagenome (GOLD analysis project Ga0105347, IMG submission 89677) | Soil microbial communities from meander-bound floodplain in the East River, Colorado, USA - East River MetaG ERMLT890 | ecosystem: Environmental > Terrestrial > Soil > Floodplain | place...
CCTGCGGCTACCTGGCTGGAACCGGACGCAGTTGCCGCCGCCTGTTCTACTGATGGCTGCCCGGACTCCGCTCCTGTCCGTCGTGGTCGTCTCGTTCAATAGAGCGCCGTTGCTCGCGCAATGCCTTGCCTCTCTGGACGAGCAGGCGAGCCGTCACCACGCCGAGGTTCTGGTGGTTCGCGCCGGGGAGCCGCACGGACCGGAATGGGCGTCGCTGCGCCACCGCTTCAATCACTGCCGCTGGGTGAGTGCCCCCCCGGACAGCACGATCCCGCGCTTGCGCACGTTGGGGATGTCAGCCGCCCGCGCAGATATCCTGGGGCTTCTCGAGGACGATTGCGTGATCGCCCCCGACTGGTGCGCGGCGGTTCTACAGGCGCATCAGGAGCCGTGGGCCGCGGTTGGCGGGGCAGTCGAGCCCGGGCCCTACCGGCGCTCGCGCGACTGGGCGGTCTATCTGTATGAGTACGGCCGCTTCATGTTGCCCTTCGAGGCAGGTCGGACAGCGGACTTGCCCGGAAACAACGTGACGTACAAGCGAGAAGCCCTGGACCGCACCCCGAACCCGGATCCGGACGGGTTCTACGACGTTTTCGTCCACGAGCAGTGGCGTGACGAGGAGTGGGGGTTGTTCAGGACGCCGACTTTAGTCGTCCAAAACAGGAACTTCTGGCCGCTCTCGTACCTCACCATTGCCCCTTTTCATCATGGGCGCGGATTTGCGGCGAAACGCCGAGGAAGCCTGCCCCGGTCGGGGCGCGTTGTGCGGGCCCTTCTGGCGCCGTTCTTGCCAGTCGTGCAGGTTTATCGCCTCGCGCGGCTGACCGTCAATCGGCGGCGGCTCGTGGGCCGGCTGATTCTCGCGCTTCCCGCCACCGTGCTCTTCAGCGGGAGCTGGGCGGCAGGTGAGTGCCTCGGCTATCTGGCGGGACCTGGAAGAAGCGCGCAGCGCTGGCGATAGTCTCGCCGCACCCGAGAGGGTGATCCGACAAGACGGTGACATACCTATGAACGTCCTCGAACGTGCGGTGCGGCACACGCGGCTGACGCTGGCGAGCTACAAGCAGCAGCCCAGCCCTCCGTTCCTCGTGCTGTTTGTCAACTCGATCTGCAACATGAAGTGCGAGCACTGCTTCTACTGGCAGAGCCTCAATCAACGCGACGATCTCACGAAGGAGGAGATCTTCGCCCTGTCTCGTTCGCTCGGTCGGATTGAGAATCTGAATCTCTCGGGGGGTGAACCGTTTCTCCGCCGCGAGTTCAGCGAGATCTGCCGGCAGTTCATCCGGCACAACCAGGTCAGGCAGATCTACGTGCCATCGAACGGGTGGTACACGTCGAAAACCATCGAGCAGATTACCCAGACGCTGCAGGAGCCGGACCTGGATCTGTTCGCGATCGAACTGTCGCTCGATGGCATGCCGGAGTTTCACGATCGCTTCCGGGTGGCACCAGGGTCGTTCGCGAAGGCGATGGAGACGTACGATGCCCTGACGGAGCTGCAGAAAAAAGACCCGCGCCTGCGGATTCACGCGATCTCGACGGCGACTGACGTGAACATGTCAGAGATCCGGCGCCTCACGACATACCTGTTCGAGCGCTGCCCGGCCATGGATCATCACAACCTTGCGCTCATCCGCGGGGATCGCAAGAACGCCGCGCTCCAGGGTCCGCTGATGGAGGAATACGGCCAATTGTACGACTACGTCCGCCGGCTCTGGCAGCCGCGCGAGACCACTCGGTATGGCTCCATCGTCGAGCCCATGCTGCAGTGGGCCAAGATGGAGACCGTGGCGCGCAATACGCAGGTGGTGCCATGCCGGGCCGGCGCGCTGAGCGCGGTCGTCTACGCGAACGGCGACGTCGGCGTCTGCGAGATGCACACGCCGCTCGGCAACCTGCGTCAGAAGTCGTTTCCAGAGATCTGGACTTCTCCGGAAGCCGAGCGGCTGCGCGAGTCGATCGCCAGGCGAGAGTGTCATTGCACGACGGAAGTCTTTCTGTGGTCGAGCATCGTCTACCAGCCGTTCAGCCTGGCCCGCGCCATGGCCGGAGCCAGAGTCTGGCAGAAAGTGATCCCGTTGGCCCCCGCTGAAAGAGTGGCCATTCCTGAGTCCGAGCTGACTGGCGCGCGGGCGCAGAATCGACCGGGGAAGAAAGTACTACCGGTCGTCAGTCAAGGTCTCTGACGTGGTCCTGGGGGTCAACGGTATCAGGCTCGTCACTCAGAGGAGCGGAGTGGCGCGCGTCATCGAGGCCGTCCTCGGGTGCATGGCCGAGGTCGAACACCCCTTTCGTGAGATTCGTGTGTACAGCCCGAAACCGATCGACGCGGCGGTCAGATTGCCCGCGTATGCACACAATGTGGTCCTTCCGTCGCGCTTGCCGTCAGGACTTTGGGAACAGATCGTCCTGCCCCGTGCCCACGGCTCCAAGGACCTTCTCTTGTGTCCCAGCTACGTCATCCCGTTCCTCGCGCGCTGTCCGACTTTTCTGATTCACCATGGCTCGTACGAGGGCTACGACCAGGTTCGCGACGTGTTTTCGCGATGGACGTTGCTCAAAACGAGCATCAGCTATCCTTTGAGCGCCCGCCGGGCCTCGGTCGTGACGACCGTCAGCGCGTACAGTCGTCATGACATGGTTCGCCACTATGGGATCGCACCCCAACGGGTACACGTGGTTCCCAACGGCGTCGACACGCGGCTCTTCCGGCCGATTCGCACCGATCGCACGCTTTCCGAGTGGCGCCGGCGGGTTCTGGGAGCGGACGTGCCATTCATTCTGTACGTCGGGAAGCCGACACGGCGGCGAAATCTGCCGAACCTGCTCGCAGCCTATGCCCGACTGAAGAATCGGCGGCAGCTGCCGCACAAACTGCTCCTGATCGGTACGGCACTGCCAGGCGTCTCGTTCGATCCGCTCATAGCCGACCTTGGGCTGCAGCATGACGTCGTCAAGATCGGATACTCGAATCATGCCGATATGGTCCTGGCGTACAACGCCGCATCGGTCATGGTGTATCCGTCATCGTACGAGGGCTTCGGAATGCCGGTGCTCGAAGCCATGGCCTGCGGAACGCCGGTGATCGCGCTGAACAACACGGCGTTTCCTGAGTTCGCGGGCGGCGTCGCCACGCTGCTTCCTGACGCGCATGTTGAAACGCTCGAGGATGGCATCGCGGATCTGCTCGCCGATGAGCGCCGGCGCTCCGACATGGCGGTTGCGGGTCCCGCGCGCGCGGCAGGGTACGACTGGCGGATCGTCACGCGCCGCTATCTCGATCTCATGCTGCCCCTGGCCGGGGCGAGTATCCGCGCAGCGTAAGCGCCTGCGAGCGAGCGGGGCCCCGCGAGCCATGAACGTGTCCGGCAGAGGATCAACGTCAATTCCCAAATGCGAGTAGCTCTCATCGGTCTGGGAAGTGCGGGAACCGACCTGCACCTGCCCGCGCTGGCCGGGGTTCCCTCTGTCGCTACGGTTGGTGCCTGCGACCCCGACGTCGCCCGACGCGAGAAGGCACACGCCGACTGGCGGGTGCCCGTCTTTGCGGATCCCGAGGCCATGCTGGCTTCGGCTCGACCCGACGCCGTGATCGTGGCCACGCCACCCGATATGCACGCCGAACACTGTCTGCGAGCGATCAGTGCGGGGGCGCACGTGCTCTGTGAAAAGCCGTTCGCCTCGAGCGTCGACGACGCGGATCGCGTGCTTGTTGCGGCTGCAGCAGCCGGCCGCCACGTAGCCGTGAATCACGAATTCCGTGAAATGCCGATCTTCCGAACGCTGGTGGAACAGGTACACGGAGGCGGGGTGGGAACCCTTCGGTTCGTGCAGATGTGGCAGCTCATGGACATGCCACCCTGGAGTGAAGCCGGGTGGCGCGGCACCATCGTCCACCGCACGCTGTTCGAAGCTGGGGTGCACCTGATCGACCTGGTGATGGCGTTGTATGGAGAGAACCCGTTGAGCGTGCAGGCCTCCACGTCGAGCGGCGGGACCGGCCGGTCCGGAGATGCCGTCGTCACGGCCACTCTGGAGTTCTCCGGCGGGCGCCTGGCGAATCTGGTTCAAAACCGGCTGTGCAAGGGCGAACCGCAGTACTTCGAGGTTCGAGCGGACACGGACCTCGCGTCCTTTCGCGCATCATTCGGTGGCCGCGCTCGGCTGTCCGCCGGGCTCTTCCGATCGACGCGGCCGCACGTCAGGTTCGATTACGGATCATCCGGGATCGTGTGGCGGGAGGATGGACTCCGTCGCCGGCCGCTGGCCCGCAATCCTGGGAACCCCAACATGCTTGCGACGCGCGCAGTCATCGAGGACGCTCTCGAATCCTTCCAAGCGGGACGGCCGTCACGATCGAGCGGGTTCCATGCCCGAAACGTTCTTCAGGTGATTGCGGGCTGTTATCTGTCGGCCCAGACGGGGACGCGCGTGCCGCTGGACGAGGCTCACGCGGGTGAACTTGCCCGCTACCGGATGGGCGTAGCTGGAAATCCGGCGCGCCATGACTGAGCGACGGCCGCATGTCCTGGTTCTGAGCCGGAACTACCCGAACAGCATCTTGAGCCATCAGGGACCCTGGGTGCAGCGGCAGACCCTGGCGCTTGCCAGGCTCGGCTGTCCGATGACCGTCCTGGCGCCGAGCCCGTACTGGCCCCCTATCCCTGGCCCGCGCGAGATCGTCCGCATGCGCGGCATCGAGCGTTACCGGCGAGAAGAGGGTGTCGACGTCCACCATCCACGCTTTCTGGCCGGTCCGGGTCAATCCCTGTACGCACTCGAAGCGGCGTCGACCTTCGCTTCCCTTGCCCCCGTGGCTACACGGCTGCATCGCAAACGGCCGTTCGACCTGATCCACGCGCATTTCAGCTATCCGGACGGCGTCGCGGCTGTGGTACTTGGGAAGCGCCTTGGACTTCCCGTCGTCGTGACGGAGCACGTGCTGTGGACGCCGTGGATGCGCTCGTATCCGCTCGTCCGGCGTCAGGCGGTGTGGGGAGTCCGGCACGCCGCCGCGTTCGCGCCCGTGAGCCACGCCGTCAGGCGCTCGATGAACGGATTCGTCGACACACTGCGGACGCCCACCCACGTCATCCCGGTCGGAGTGGACGGCGACGTATTCCGCCTGAAGCCGCCTCGGGGACCCGGCGACAGGGAGCGGCTGCTGTTCGTTGGATGGATCAACTACATCAAGGGGATGGACATCCTGATCGACAGCCTGTCGGCGCTCGTCCGCCGCAGGCCCTGCCTCGAGCTGACGATTGTCGGCGGCGCGCTGTTCCGCCACAAACAGCGCCAGCAGGAGGAGCTGCTCCGCAAGGTGGAAGCCGCGGGCCTGACGGCGCACGTCACCTTTACGGGGCCGCAAGACGCGGTCGGCGTCGCCCGGTACATGCGCGAGAGCGATGTCCTCGTGCTGCCCAGCCGCCGGGAGAGCTGCGGTTCCGTCCTGCTGGAGGCGCTGGCCAGTGGGACGCCGGTGGTGGCGACGCGCTGCGGGGGGCCTGAGGAGCTCGTTACCGACGATGTCGGGGTGCTGGTGCCCGTCGAAGATTCCGCGGCGCTCGCGACTGGTATCGAACACGTGCTGGACCGTCGCGACTCGTACGATCCCGTGGCGCTCAGGCAGTATGCGCTCTCCAACTTCTCGTGGGATCGGTTGGGCGAACGGTATCTCGCGGTGTACGATTCGGTGCGCGTATGACAATTCCGATTGCGCTCGATACAGATCGTGCTAGGCAGCTACAAGTTCGCCTCGTGCTTCGAGAACTGCATCCTCCGAGGCTGGATCACCAAAAAACTGTTCGCTTGCTGTGTCGCCGGTGCAATCCCGATCTAGTGAGGTGCTCCGGAGATTGCCGAGATCGTGCCGGCAGTTGAACCCAGTTCCGTTCGTCGGAAGTTGATGGGCGCCGTGCTTTACGGCGCCTATGTGGTGGTCTTTTGTGAGCTCCTCTTTCGTGTGCTGCTCTCCGTCGAACCGATTGGTCGGGTAATCAAGGGGCGCGACGACGAGTCGTCGAGCCGGCTCGATTGGGTCCAGCGCCACCGCGGCGCGAGGGCTTTTGGCGGTCAGTACACCTTTGACGTCCACCATCCGATCCGCGGATGGGCGATCGAACCGGGTATCAGGCAGCTCAAGGTCTTCGACAATCGGATCTTGAACTCGAACTCGAAGGGAATTCGAGGTCAGGTCGAATACGACTACGCACGACCGCCGCGAATTCAACGAATCGTCATACTCGGTGACTCCTACACCTTCGGCGACGAGGTTTCGGATGACGAGACCTACTCGCACTTTTTGGAGCGCCGGCTACCGCATACCGAAGTGCTGAACCTTGGCGTGCACGGCTACGGTCAGGATCAGATGCTGCTGTACCTGCAGCACGAGGGCGTCAAGTATCAGCCCGACGTCGTCATTCTCGGCTATGTCTGGTTCGACATGTTTCGGAACCTGTCTGGGTTCAGCAACTATGCCAAGCCAACGTTCGAGCTTTCGAACGGTGGACTGCGACTCAGAAACGTTCCAGTCCCCGATCCCGAGTGGATGCTCGATCAGGAGATCCATCGCTCGAAGACCTACGATATCGCCGTGATGTTGTTCGAGCGCGTACGGTGGAAGGTAGGCTGGAACCACACTCGGGCACGGGCGCTCGCACGCGGAATCTTCGACGAGCTGGTGGCAACAACTCGACAACACCAGGCCGTACCCGTGTTCGTTTATCTCCCGGTTCTCACCGAGATTGCGAACACTCAGCTCGGAATGACGGCTGACGAACGGTTCCTTCATGACTACTGTCTGGAAAGGCGGATCGACTGTCTGTTTCTGCGGGATCGCTTTGTTGCGGCACAGCGGCGCGGCGAAACGTTCAACATGCGAAGTCATTGGTTCGCGAATGGCCACCGGACCGCTGCGGATGGAATTGCCGATTACCTCAAGACCAAGGGTTTGATCACGGCCGAGACCAGCACTATTGCACCAGTGCCGAAGGGAACGTTCCGATAGCTGGAGCAAACGGGCGGTTCCTTGCCACTGGTAATCTCCTGGCTGGTCGTCGCGCTTCGTGCGCGTGTTCCGCTGACTGGCTTGGTAGCCTGGCCGAAAAAGTATCTCGGGGTGTACGATTGGTGTGCTCATGACAGTTTCCAACACACTCGAGGTAGCCGTCGCGAGTCCCGCCCGCCGCGTGGCGCTCTACATCGATCCGCCATCCCATCACTTCCTCGGGGACCGCCTGTTTTACGACGACGTGTCGCGGCTGAACGGGGATCGTCAGAACGCGCCCTATGCGCACCTGCGGGACACGTTGAGGGCGCGTGGCATCGACGTCAGAACCGCCGACTTCCTTCCGGCGGAATCAAGCGACACCCTGAAGCTCTACATATCGCTGGGGAACACCGAAAACGCCAGCCGGCTCTTCGGACGCTCCGACGTCGTCCTGAGCGCGTTCTTCGCGATGGAGTGTCCGATCGTCGAGCCGCGGCTCTATCGAGCGTTGCCGCAGCTCGCGAGGCAATTCAAGCGGATCTTTTCGTGGAGCGACAGCGACGCGCTGCGCCGATTCACGCGCGCGGATCTGCAGCTGCACCACTTCCGCTGGCCGCAGTCGTTCGACGACGTGCACGAAGATCCCTGGCGCCGCGCTGATCGCAAGTTCATGGTGATGATCAATGCGAACAAGCTGCCTCGTGTGTACTGGCGGGAGCTTTACACCGAGCGCATGCGAGCCGTCGAGTTCTTCGGCCGGACAGGCGAAATTGACTTGTACGGCAAGGGCTGGGACGGACCGTCCATGCGCGTGGGTGTGACGTGGGTTCCCTGGACCGTGAAGCGCCCCTGGCTCGAGCTGAAGCGCCGGTGGGACCGGATCCGGCCTGCGCCGCTGCTCGCGGCGGCGCGTCGCGTATACAAAGGCTCGGCAGCCACGAAAGCTGACGTGCTGGGGAACTACACGTTCGCCTTGTGCTTCGAGAACTGCATTCTTCGCGGCTGGATCACCGAGAAGCTGTTCGATTGCCTGTTTGCTGGTGCCGTCCCCATCTACTGGGGCGCGCCGGAGATTGCCGAGGTCGTGCCGGCCGACTGCTTCATCGACATGAGATCGTTCAGGGACTACCCGGCGTTGCGGCGATACTTGCACTCGCTCACGCCACGCGACCTCGTGGGATACCGCCAGCGCGGGCGTGACTTCCTTCGCTCCTCTGCGTACCTCCCGTTCGGCCGCGCCGCGTTCACCAATACATTCCTCCGGATCGCGGAGGAAGACGCGCGGACGTGCTGAACGTCCTCGTCACGATCGGCGCCGTCCAGGTGCTGGCAATGGGGGTGCTCCTCGCACGAACGAAGCTCCTGGCCGTGCTTCTCGGTCCGGAGCTCGTCGGCGTCCTCGCCGTGGTCGACAAGCTCGTCGCGGTCTTCGTTCAGGCCGCGTCGCTTTCCCTGCCGTTTGCCGCGATTCGATTCCTCCCGAGCTTCTGGGAGGCAGGCCGTGCCGAGTTCATCCGGCGGCTGAGGGCGATGTCGTCGACGCTCGTCGCGCTCTCGGTCGTCGCGACGGTGGCGTGTGTCGCGCTCACGGCCCTGCTTCCGGGGCTTTGGGGCAGCGAGCTGGAGCCGCATCAGTTTGTGCTCGTCCTCGCGTTCCTGACGATGCCGGTTCAAGCTCTGGTCCCGTTCATCCAAAACGGTCTCGCTGCCACGTTCACGCCTCATCGATCAATGCTGTTCTACGCGGCTCATGCGGTCGTCTTCACCGTCACCGCTGGGATTGGCGCCGCATGGGCTGGCCTGAGCGGCATCTACGGACTCTATGCCGTTGCCGGCACGGTTCTGGTGGCCACGGCGCTGAAGCGGTTGAACACGCCCGAAGGCGCCGTGTCCGCCGGACCACTTGGCGGCGCGTTCCGACTGCCGCGTGAGATCTGGCGGTTTGGCCTGGCGCTGGTGGCTTTGACGTTCCTGGCGCCCTACGCAGCGCTCTACGTGCATTATCGCGTGCTGAGCCAGCTCGGCGCGGAGGCGGCCGGTTGGATGCAGGCCGCCATGGGATTGTCCCTGGCTGTCCGCGCCGTCCTTGGCGCGGCGCATCCAATTTTCTTGACGCCGAACGTGAATCGTGGCGGGACGCCAGCGGAGCGGATGGCGTGGGCCGTCGCGTATCAGGAGACGCTCTGCCTGCTCATTGGCCTGCTGCTGCCGCCGCTGCTCCTGTTTCCCGATCTCGCCGTCCAGGTGCTCTACTCGGCGGAATTCCTGCCAGGGGCTCGAATCGTGTTCCTGTTCGTGCTTATGGAGATCGTGGGCCTGCTGGCCGGGACGTATCAGGCGATCGTCCTGGCGCTCGACCGGATCGCCTTCCACGTCGCACAGAACGTAGCGGCGCAGCTGCTCATGATTGCAGTGGGTTGGGCAACCATTCCGCGACTCGGGATTGCGGGTGCGGCGCTGGCCGCCTTGTCGTCAGCTGTCTTCCTCTATGCCGCGACGACCATCTTCCTGGCGCGGCGCGTCGGCCTGCGGCCGCCGGCTCGAACCACCATGCTGGCGGCGTATCTGACGATCGGGCTGACACTCGCCGGGTTTGTGGGGCGCACTCCGGCGGCGTGGTCCTGGGAGGCTATCCTCTGGCGGCTGTTCGTCTACCTTGCGTTGCTCGCGGGGCTTCGCCTGTTCCTCACGGGAGAGCAACAGACGAAGCTCCGTACGCTCGTGCGCGATGCCATCGGCCGGGTTCGATCCCGGCCGCGCTGACCGCTTTACCGTTCCGTCAGCAGCACGCCCAGACGGCTGGCGACATCCGAGAGGTCGCGAGCGCCTTCGTACCACCTGATCGTCCGCCGCAGGCCTTCCTCGACGCTCACGCTCGGCTCCCATCCCAGGCGCTCGCGCGAGCGTGTGAGGTCCGCCGCGCGGCTGTAGACGCCCACCGGCTTGGTGAGATCGAAGTTGAAGCGTACCGGCGTGAACCCCATCTGCTTGAAAATGAGCTGTGCGAGATCGATGATCTTGATGTGCTCCGCCGTCCCGACGTTCACCGGTGACGCGTCGTCGATTCGCTCGGCCGCGCGGATCATGCCGTCGACGATGTCGCCGACGTAGGTGAAGTTGCGGTCCTGCTGACCGTCGCCCCAAATCTCATACGGATCCATGCGGATGAACGCCTTCGCGATCAGCGCGATCACAGCGTGCGTTTCGTTCTCCCGCTCGCCGTACGCCGTGAAGAGTCGGCAGGAGACGGACTTCAGACCGTACTGCTTCCAGTAGGCATGCAGGGACATTTCGCTCATCAACTTCGCCCACCCGTACTCGCCGTCGGACGACGCGCAGCCTTCACGGAACGGATCGGCCCATTCCTCCTTTAGCAGCACGGTGTTGCCGTTCACCGGGGCAACCTGGCGCTGAACCGGATAGACGCAAGCCGAGCTCGCAAAGCAGACCTTGTCGACCTTGGCCCGTGAGGCTTCGTCGAACACGATGCCGTCGAGCACCATGTTCGAGGCGCAGTCAGCCGGGTGGGTGTCGATGAATCCGCGGCCACCATGGCACGCCGCGAGGTGGAACACGACCTGTCGATCGTCGATGACCGCCTGCGTGAAGCCGCGGTCGCGCAGGTCTCCCTGCTGAAAGTCGATGCGGTCCTGGCTGAGGTGAAGGTTCTCGAGCCGACCGCTCGACAAGTCGTCCGCTACCCGGACGGACGCGCCGAGCGACACGAGCTTATCGGTGAGATGGCTGCCGATGAATGACGCGCCACCGGTCACGAGTACTTTTGTGCCTTTCCAGACCGACATGTGGTTTCGCTCCTCGCGTTTGAACTTGGTTCGTCGGGTACGGGGTCGCCCTCGGACTCGCCCGAAGGCAACACCGGCCAATGCATGGACAGCGCCAAATTCCGGGCGACCTTTCGAGGGCTCCTGGCCGATTTCTGCAGGCCTGCCCATCGATCCCATGACCTTAGTCTTCCTTTTGGAGACCTTCCTGGCCTTTGAGGAATGAATGTGCCGGAAACGCCCGCCGAGGTTGGCGCCCAGCCTGCGTCCCCACCCCTGCTGCATGTCAGCCCACGACCTGCGCATCTCCGTGGTGGTCCATCCAACGGAATCTCGATCAACTGGAGCAGCCCGCGGGCCCTGCGGCCGCCGCCCGAGCGGGCGAGGCTCCTCGTCGTCGCCGACGGCGCCGTGCACGACTGCCACGGGTTCGCCGCCAAGTACGGCGCGCGCGTCCTCGACATCTGAAGGCCTGCGCGGACCGGCAGTGGCCCGCAACCGGGGCGTTGCGGCGACCACTGGCGACGTCCTCGCCTTCATCGACACCGACGTCGTGGCGGCCCCGGCGCGCTCGAACAGCTGAGCGCCATGTTCCTCAACGAGCCGGCGTCTCGGCGCTCTTCGGCGCGTACGACGGGAGACCCGGTCATTGGAGCCTACAGACCCAGCCAGCGCGCGATGAAATTGCGCTGCAGCTCGGACGTTCTGAGTAGATCTTGCTGCCCATGGTGGTTTTCGAAAGCCGTCACTGTCCCGCTCCGCACGGATGTGGAGGCTGAACGCATCCGACCCTGCCCCTGGCTCGGAAGACCCATCTCGCCGCACGCGGGTCAGATCTCATGCGAAAAACGCGGGAGGA
>Ga0105347_1001166_pt1 | contig 11620 bp, 8 predicted proteins | sample EasRivMeERMLT890_FD_89677 | JGI IMG/M metagenome (GOLD analysis project Ga0105347, IMG submission 89677) | Soil microbial communities from meander-bound floodplain in the East River, Colorado, USA - East River MetaG ERMLT890 | ecosystem: Environmental > Terrestrial > Soil > Floodplain | place...
ATAGGCCAGTGGTACTACGCCACCTGTAATGTGGGCAGCATTCAGCCCAGCCCATATTGGCACTGCCCCACCCTGCAGATACTGTGAAGCTGTGCCTGCTGCAGTGGATACAAAGTTGCCAAAGTCATTCTGGATAAATACCCCCCCGTTCACCCCGGTACTAACCCTGATACCCCCTGCCTGTAGCTGTACATAGTGGGCACCAAACTGCACGTGGGTGACCACTTCAGACACAGCTACAAAGGCTGTGGGTGACTTGCCCATTTCTATGACTGCACCATTACTGGCAGTGGCGCTGTAGTAGCTTCTCAGGTACCCAAAGTCTGCACCATTACCCCTGAATAGCACCTTCCCTGCTTCCAGGGTGTCAGTCACTGCTGTGGATGGCTCAAAGATTATCTGCAGAGCAGCAGCAGCAGTCAGGGTCAGATTCCCACCCAGCTTGACTGCTGCACCTGTCACCACTGAATCAGTGACAGCCCCAAATGACCCAGCACTATTAAACTGCAGCGTATTCACTGGGGCAGCAGGCACACCCACGGCGCTGCTGACTGACAGTACAGTGCCAAATTCACCCCCGATACTTAGCCCAGCCCCCAGACTTAGCCACGCCACTTTGTTTTCTGAATTATCCCAGAAGGGGATATTGTCAGCAGATGCAGGTGAAGCAGTAGGCACGAAGTAGTCAAGGCTGTTGGTGTACCAGAGTGCTCCATTAGTGGCACCTGCAAACTGATAACCGGCAGTTTGTACCTGAAACAGAAAGGGTGTGGCGTGCAGCGTGATACCAGCACCTGCACCTGTATCCAGCATGGTAATTCTGGCCAGGTCATTCACTGCACCTGCTCCCAGATCCAGCCTGCCACCTGAATACACAGTATCGTAGTAGCTTTTGATGTAGCCCATCTGGGTGGGCACAGTAGCCACCACATCACTGAAAGTCATAATCAGGTCAGTGGCTGTGGGGTCTATGGCCAGACTCTGGCCACCACTGGCCACTGTCAGGGTGCCCCCCAAACTGATATTGGCACCTGTCACCACTGAGCCAGACACACCCCCGAAAGCCCCAGCGTTATTAAACTGCAGGCTGCTCAAAGGGGTGCCAGGTGTGCCCCCACCAAGTGCTGGGGCTGGCTTCCACTGTGGATACAGGTGCATCACACCCCCGCCTATGTCCACATTACTGACAGTTAGAATCTTCCCTTCGTCATCAGGGTCAGTGGCGTGGCTGAATACTTCCAATGGTACAAAGTAGCCTGCAGCATTCTTGTAGTAGATGGCCCCTGTACCACCTTGTGAGAATAAATAGCCATCAGCAGTGACTGCAAAATAGGGGGTCACTGCAGCACCCCTGATAGTCACCCCACCAGTGCCTGCATCAGTCTGCAGTAGTTCGATTCTGGCATTTCCAAAGTCACCTGCCCCTAATTCCATCAGCCCTGATGGTGGCCCATAGGCAGTAGTGTAATAACTCTGCAGATACCCCAGCGCCTTATATGCAGGGCTGAAGTACCCATAGAACATGATCCTTCCAGCCACATCACCAGTTTCCAGATACAGCCCTGTGGCCTTGGTTCTCTTAAAGTCTAGCTGGGGGCTTTCACCATCATGAGTCTTGGCTATGGTGAATACCTGCCCAGTGCTCTGTTCATCATGCATTGCCCCCACCACGTGTAGCTGCACTGCAGGGGTCAGGGTACCAAGGCCCACAAGCCCTGCACCTGCTTCTGTGATGATGGCTTTTTTGCTGACTATGTTAGGCGTGCCAATAGTGAAGGGTGCCCTGATCTTGATGCCTTCCCATTCAGATACCGTGGTAGTGCCTGCCACTGCCATACCCAGGCTGAAGCCAGTCACCGTATGAGTAGACACCCCTATATTGATGTCACCATGCAGCAGCAGGGCATTCAGGTTGCCATTGTGCAGGGCAGTGCCATCCCTGTGCAGTGACAGCTTCAAGGCGTTCATATAGGTCAGGGCCAGACTGCTGCCCCCATCAGTTAGCTGTAAATGGCTGGCTGTCTGGGCTGATGCTGTGTGACCTGTGACCAGCGCACAGTACCCATGAAATACACCTGCAGTATCAGCACCAGTGTTTTGCTGATACACGTTCAGCCTGTCTACCACCCCCGTTTCTATGCCCATGGCTACTTTGCCATCTGCAGCCACTGACATGGCAAAAGTGCCACGCGTTTCTATTCTCAGGGCTGACTTCTGACTGGCAGTACCACTGACCCTGAGCAGCATTAATGGGCCACCAGCAGCACCAGTGCCAGGGGCAAGGCTTTCAAAGACTGTGCATTCTTCTGCTTCAGCACCTGCATAGTGAAACACTAGCTGGTGGTTTCCCATTTCAAAGGTGCTGATGTCAGTAGGGTCAAGTACCTGATCCAATCGGGGGAAGGCACCAGAGCCACTATTGATGAATTGCAGATTGACTACTTCGCCATTGTTTAGATTCACACCCCCATAGCTGACCAGCGCCACTGGCCAGTGCCTGTAGTCACCGTGGTCTGTGGCAGGGGCTGTGACGTTGTACCTGACCCACTTGGTGGGGTCATCACCATCCTGTGCATAGATGTGGCTTCCAGGTATCAGGGTGTCAAAGGTGGCTGCAAAGGCCAGACTATCAGTGGATGTTTCACTGATCCTGATTTCTGTAGCCAGGCTGGGGTCTGCATTATTGATGGCCACCACGCCTGTGGCTGGTGGGCCAGTAGTGGCATTAGACCAGAGCCAGTGCCCTGTAGGTGCTCCACCTACCCCGGCACCCCCAATGTCAAAATATGGCCCAGTGTTATAGCTTAATTGCAGCGTGGTGCCATCTGCCTTGGGTCTCATTCTCAGGGCACCAGGGGGGCTGACTGGTGCAGTGCTCTGCTCAGAGACATCCATAGTGAAGGCTGATGATTTAATTTGACGTCCCATCAGGGTGTCTCCATAAGCACCATAGTCCCGTCATCTGGATCATATTCCAGAAATGCTGGATCTATTTCCGTTTCCTGCTGGCCATCAGTCAGGGCCTTGAAAGCCCATGTACCTTTCTGCTGGATAATATCAATGGGTACCCTGTGCAGGGTTTCTGGTGACCAGAGCACAAAGCCTTCATTAATGGCATGGCTTCCGGTCATCCCTGCAGTATCACGCAAGCCCCGCTTAAGCTGAGATAAACGCCACACCCTGCCTGCACCTTCATCAAACCCATAGAGTTCACTGACATCATCCACATCCCTGAATTGCAGCACTTCTTTCCCTAGTATGCAGAGATTGGGCTGGGTGCTTTTCACGAAGGCATCATTCAGAATGCCCAGCACTGTGCTGGTGCCCAGCCCAAAGGGGAAGTCTATGTCTACCGTGTTAACTGCATCCACCCCACTGCCAGTACCCAGCACTGTGCGTGCCTTCCCTATGACTGCTGCAGTCCGGGTGGCTGCTATCGGGTAATACTGCTTAAAGGTGTCATCAGATCCACAGAAGTTCATAAACAGTGTGGCACCACGCCATGATCTGGGTGGGTCAGTATCTGATATGGTACGTGGCCCTGCTGCCCAGTACAGCCCGTCAAACCCGTCATGGTCATCTATCAATGGGGGTGCATTCGATAAGATATAAACAGTGTCAAGTGGCAGGGCACTGTCACTGGGCACTGGGGGTGTGATGATAACTTCGCCAGGTGGCCCTACACCTGCAGCCCTTAGCTGTCTGATACCATCCACTTCTACCTTATCCCCCGGACTAAATGACATGCCCAGTATCCGCATATCCAATAGCTGGCCATTGGGTGCAGGCACTGTAAGCACATCACCCGGATGATACTTGATATATTTCGGGGGCAGCACCAGCTTCAGTGTGTCTGTCTCTGTTCTGCTTCGTGCCAGCAGGTTGCTGGCCCTGTGCCTGACTTCTTCATGAAATGCAGCCATTGGCAGATACACTTCTTTCACTCCGGTACCTGCTCCAAACTGCAGCGCATAACCTACCGTGGCTTCTTCATACTTAAAGCCAGGGTCATAAAATGTTATCTCTACACGCTGGGCCACTTCTGTCAGGCTTTGCTCAGATGACATCAGAAACTTTACTTCTTTCTGGTCATCTTCTTCTCTGCCTGTACTGACTGCCCCAAGGTCTGTGTCAGGTACCAGCAGGCTGCTGGGCTGACCCAGTTCTATAAACTTTAATTTCCCATCCACTTCTGCACAGTCAAAGGGTGACCAGATGGTTAGGGCTTCAAATGTGCTTTTAGGTGCCAATGGCCCTGTGATTATCCAGCCCATTGGCCCATCAGTGGGTGCTCCATTGGTGATCTGGCTGGGCTGCACGCCTGCATAGGTGCATTCTGCTATGACTATCTGGCTGATGGTGCCATCACTATTCAGCACTTCAAACTGGTATTGGGGAATAATGTTATAGCTGGGGGTCAGGTCTACATAATCCAGCCAGACCACCACGCTGCCCCTGTATGCAGGTACGTCATCATCCAGCACTGCACCCACTTCAGTCTTATACCATTCACATCTGGTGGTCTGATCTTCTCTGCCCAGCAGTATCTGCAGCCTTTGGGCATAGAGTAGGTTAGCATCCCAGATGCCCTGTACCCCTTCCAGCACATTGGCCCCTGTCAGGCTTTCACCACTACGCTGATATAGGACATTCCCATTTGCCCAGATGCGGGTTATCCCCAGAATGCTGTTGTTTCTGTTCTCACATACCAGTATGCCCATGCTGATAGAATAGCCAGTAGTGGGTGGAGTTGAACGCTTGCCCCCTGAATTTGTGTATACAGGTCTCCAGTGTATGTCACCCAGCCAGATAATCTTTCCACCCACTGCACAGGTGCCATATATCCGGGGGATACCTTCGCCTTCTCTGGATGTGGTTAGCTGTATATCTGGTCTGGCTGCTTCTCCGGGCTTGGGTCTGGGGGCTACTAAACGCTGCAGCAGATAACTGGCACCTACCACCACTGCAGCTACAGCCACATCTGCCAGAAATGCCAGAATAGCTGCCGTGGTCAGGAAAGGTTCAAGCAGAAGAAAAGTCATAGAAACGCCATATGTGTACCGTATCAAGGGGGCTGATGGTCACAGTGCCATGCCCACCGGGGTCTATGCCCACTGCACGCCATTCACCATCAGCCTGCACCACGATACCAGCAGGCTGGGGGGCATCTTCTGAGTAGGCAAAGACTGCAATACAGCCCTGCTCAGGGTCATCACGCCTGACTGCCATCTGGTCAAACAGATCAAACATTTCACGCTGGGGTGGGTAGGCATATGGTGGCAGCTTTAAGTCAGCAGCCAGATACCCACACTGCTTACCTACCCAGAGCACTACCCCGATACAGTCAAGGCCATACTTTGGATTTCTGCCATAGGGCTTGAATTTCACGCGTGGTGACAATAGTGACAAAGCAGCAGCAGTGATTTTGTCTCTGTCTAAACTCATAATCTTTCCGTGGTGGCCAAAATGCCATCTGCTGCCTTGTAGATGATGGCTCCAGCCAGGTCAGGGTAACCCCTGAAATTCACCAGATTGCCATTAGGCTGGGCTACATTCTTAAATTTGTTTCTGCACTGCCATTCAGACCTGTCACAGCCAGCAGTGGCGCTGCATGTGTCACCCACCGTGATAGGTGCTCCCGGCTCCATGACCAGTTCAAGCCACACACCCCCGATCATTTCATCAGCGTGCCTGCCTATCTCTGCTGTATAGCCAGCATTCCCGCCACTGATCCATGTCAGATAGCCACTATTAAACCAGCTAACTGTGCCTATGATGCCTGTGAAATTGTACCCAGTTACCTTGAATAGAATGCTGGTGCTAATGTCTGAAACTGTCAGGGTTTGCGTGAATGGCGTGCCTGCAGTGCTGGTGCTGGATAAATCAAACTTGCACCTGCTGTCACCTACACGCTGCACATCACACTGCCTGCTGGTGACTCTGCCCACTGGCTGTGATAGCTTCTGGGTCAGCCCCCTTAATTCCACTGTGAATGAATTGTCAGCTATATCCACCCTGCCTATATTGCCAGTCTGATAGGTATAGCCACCATCTGATGGTGTGTCATAGTTGCAAAATCTTCTATCAAACAATGCTTCTCTGAATTTCCCTTTAAGCACATCAGCCATGGTGATAATCCCTGACTGAAAGAAGCCCTGCCCCTGACTGGTGTCTATTTCCATTTTCAGACCTGACTTCACTTCTGATACCTTCATGCCAGGTCTTGCCAGATACAACACACCATCCACAGTTAAAGGCTGTATATGACTGGTGAATGCCAGGACTGGCCCCACCGTGGGGGTGATCTTGATTAACTCACACAGGCTGGTGCCACCCTGTGCAATGTGAGCACCCAGCCCTGCTGGTATGGCTCTAGGCATAGGCTTCTAACTCCATGGCTGGATTAACCGACAAGCCCACCAGTGCTATGGGGCATTCAAATGACTCATTCCCAGTGTAGGACATAATCAGTGCATCCCGGTCAAACCTGACATCGAATCCTTCACGCTGGAAGGCTGTACGCCTGCCCCTGACACAGAGAAAGGTACTGATAAGGGTTTCCAGTGCTGCTCTGTTCTGACACAGGAAATTCCCCGCAAAACCCACCACGCCATTAGGGTACTGCTGAAACCTATCTTCTGAGTATCCCCCACCCTGCACCATTCGGGTGCTAAAGTCATGATGGCGCTGCCTGCCTACTTCAAGGGGCAGTGGCAGGCTGTAGCTGATGGTGGATGGCAGTGCAGCACCTGCTGCCCCAGGTATGTCATAGTCAAAGACTTCAACTATATCCAGTGTGACTTCGTGCCAGTTTACAAAATAGTTTGTTTCTATGTACCTGTCAGTGGCGAACCTTGCCTGAATTTCAAACTCACCTGACCACGTGCCACCCCCACTGCCACTGATAACCCCTGTTTCATAATTCAACGTACCCCCACCACTGAAGGTCACCGTACCATTGACTGGCTTCACTATGGGTCTGTCATAGTTCACTGAGCCTACCGTATAACGCTTGACTAACTGCCCCCCTACTATCGGTTCATTGACTGCCTGAAAATCAAATGGATCCTTAAACCTGAATGAATCTGTCTGACCACGCCTTGCATCAAAGAATAGAAGCACAGCCAGCCTGACTGCATCAGTGATGGTGCCAGTATTTAGCTGAAATACCCTTCTGGCATGTATGCCTGTGTTTCCGTTTCTCTGCTCCCAGCCATTGCAGGTATGCACTATGTTAGTGGAGAAGGTAGGCCCCCCGGTGATGGCACCATTGGCAAAGATGGCTAATTCGGGGAAGCTGGCTGATTCATAGGTGGGCATACTTCATCTGGCCCCTTCGTTTCTCTGTGCTCGCCTGACACTCTGCATGACTAATGCTGCAAGCTGATCCTGTGTCTTTTTATCTACTGTGCCATTGGGTGCATTCACACCCACATTGATATTGAACACATTGCCTGCACTGCCTGCAGTCACTGGTGCTATATGCAGGGGCTGGCTTCCTGAAAAGATAAGTTCTGGCCCACGTTCACCTGCTATGCCAAACTTGCCAGGGGCAAGGGTGCCACCCCCGCCAAAGATGCCCCCAAAGATTTTACCTATACCCTTGAACACACCCGCAAAGAAGCCCTTAGCACCACTGCCACCTACCCCACCACTAAACAAACCCGTTATCATTTCATGCAGCATATTGGAAAGGCTTTCAATCACCGGGGTGATAAATTCTTTTCTCAGTGCTGCTGTAAACTCTGCTGCAAAAGTATCCACCACGCCTATAGCCAGATCTGCAAAGGCCAGCCCCACTGTCTTACGTGCAGTCAGGGTACTGAATAGCATGTCATCAAACAGGGCTGTAAACTGTTCATCAATGGCTGTGAGTTCATCACCCCTTTCACCCCCCACCCTTCTGGCCCTGCTGGGCAGCGTTTCTGTAAAGATACGGGGTCTGGTTTCCGGCTTCCCTATCTTATCGACATCAGGGGCTTCAAGGCCCTGCACTGTACGTGGTCTGGTGGGTGTGATTGGGGGTGGAGCAGCCAGGGGCAGGGGCAGCACACCAAATGCCTTTAGCCTGTCCAGCCATTCATTGATGGCAGGCAGCACTGTGATATTCACTTCTTTAGCCAGCTTTATGGCTTCTTCTTTGATCTTATTCAGTGCTTCTTCTACACGCTTATAATTATCTGTGCCAGGTTTCAGTGTGGCTAACTGCTGCTCCAGTACCTGCTGCACGTTGAAAGCATTCTGGATCTGTGCCTGCCTAAACTGTTCATCCAGCTTGGTCATTTCCTTTGTATAGACATCAAAGCTAATACGCTGGGCAGCATAAAAACTTTCAGTAGCTGACTTCATGCCATCAAAGTAAGCCTTAGCTGCTCTGTTGGCTTCAGCCAGATCCTGCAGGGTGGCTGCCAGATCCACTACTTTAGCTGCCTTTGCTCCCCCACCCTTGTCACCCAATAGCCCAGCCAGATCACCTGCAGTCAGTTTGTCCTGCTCTGTAGGCTTGCCTGTACTACGCTTAGGGCCAGTCACCGGGGTGGTATTGACTGGCACAGTGGGTGCTACTTTGCCAATCTGACCTAAGAAGTATGGTATGCCTGTTAGTGGCCCCTGCAGCAGTGCCCCACCTTTCAGTATCTTCTGCCATGTGGGGCTTTTCTCCATTTCCTTCAGCATATTGCTGACACCTACCATGGCGTTTTCTATGCCCTTAAAGACATCTTCAACTATGCCCCCAAAACTAGTACCAGACATGTTTTGCTTGAATACTTCATAGGTATGCCCAGTCTTATTTATCTGGGTATCCAGTCTGCCCCCGGCTTCTACTGCCTTCAGTGTGGCTAAAATCAATCTATCTTCTAACTCTTTCCTGCTCCCTGTCAGTGCCAGGGTCACTGCATCCTGTGATCTGGCTATTACCCCGGCTGTTCTGCCATAAATCAGGTTGGTGGCTTCAGCACCTGCCAGTGTTTGCCTGTATGCTTTGACGTGCTGGGCACTTTCAATGAAGCTACCTATGATGTCTTTTCCTGCTGCCTTAGCATCTACCCCAATCACCTTGAATGCTCTGGCCATTGCAGTGGTTTCATCCTGTGCTTCTACCACTGCACGCTGGTATTCTTTGAAAGCCCTTTCAAGTACTTGGGGTGACTCACCTGCCAGGGCCATGCCAGCACTGAAACGCTGCACAGTGTCAATGCTTAAATTGGTTGTCTCTGCTATGTCCAGCATTTGATCTGATACTTTGCTGCCATCTATCGTCAGCTTCACAAAGGCTGCAGACAGCGTGGCTATCCCGGCAGCAGCAGTTATGGCCACGCCACCTATCACCCCAAAGGCCCCCACCATTCCCTGTATCTGGCTGACTGTGCCTGCTATCTGGCTGCTGAATTGCCCTATAGGGCCACCCAAGCCCTGCAGGGCTGTGCCCATGCTGCTAATGCCTGATGTGGCCTTCTGAAAGCCCTGCCCTGTCTGCTGGCCTTTCTGGGTGATGGTCTGATTAAACCTGCCAAAAGATTTCTCTACCTGCTGCATGGCCTTTTCTACAGCCTGCAGTGCAGCCACTGCTGCCTTCTCACCCTGCTGCACCCCTGTAGCATCAAGGCCCAGTGCCACCAGTGCTATATCAGCCATGTGTCTTAGCCTTCAGTTTCTCTGCCTTCTGCAGTGCCATCAGGTATATGGTGTCTATACGCTTTAACATCTTCACATCCCATGGGGTCAGGGTGACCCCTGCCAGCCTTTGGTATGCATCAAGTTCTGCATAGCTGAATGGGTTATAGCTGAATCCATTATGTGATCTGGCTGCATGTAACTCCCAGAATATGGCCAGCAGGCGTGCATCTGTGACTGGAAATGGTGGCTCTCTTTCTGCACGTGGCAGCCTTCTGGCTTGCCTGTTGACTTCGAGCAGCTTTGAGCCAGTACCGCCTTCTGTGCAGTCTTTTCTTAGACCTGCCACCAGCAGTTTGTTACTTACTGCAAACTGCCAGAAACACCAGTCAGTGACTTTTTTTCAGCATCACCTATCAGGTCAGGCATGTGCCCATTCTCAGTGCCCACTGGTGCCCCGAAATTCTTAAGGTCTGACATAAATTCAAGTAGCTGGCCAGCCACCCATGGCAGGTTGTAAAGCCATTCAAGGTTTACAGGCACACATGCCAGGGGTGCCCCATCCCTGTCTATGTGCTCCCAGTCCCTTGTGACTGCCATATAGCACTTGACCCTGTGGGCTTCAAACTGCTCTACATCTTCAGGTGTGAAACGTGCTTCTGGATCTGCCTGCCTTCTCAGTCTGACCTGTGAATAATAGGCTTTATCCATTTGCACCCACCTTTCAGACAGTGGGCTGGTCAGCAGTATCCGGGCTGGTGGGTCGCCTATTGGGTCACCTGTCCGGGGGTCTAGCAGCGTCAGCCATGCAGCAGTTTCCTGCCATTCTTTAATGTCTCTGGCCAGTGCTCCAAAGTCAGCCATATGCCCCCTATGCTACGTTCATACTGAGTATGGATGTCAGTGCAGCGTCATACTGGCCCCTAAAATCCACAGCACTGGCCATGCTGCCTGCACTGTCACTGACAGGTGCATTGACTGCCAGGGCCTTGGGTATATTGATGGTGAAAGTATCTTCTGCTGCAGCTTCAGATGACTTCAGAATAAACTGCAATGCACGCAAAGTGCCTGCTATGGAGTCAGTGATAAACGCATCATCCCGGTAGTAGACTTCCAGATTGCCGTTCACCTTCATATTTTTATTTACAATGTGATCTGCAGACTGACTGCCCCATGCATACTTGGGGTCTGCCTGATTATCCAGGGTCAGGCTGGCTGTGAAGGCCCCCGGTACTGATGCTGCATTCCACATGGCAGTGGCACCTGTCAGCCCAGTGGTATAGGGTGACTTCCCCAGCAGGGCACCCAGCGTGGCTGTGCCAGGCATGGCTGTGCCTACCGTCTGAGCCAGCCCAAAGATGTCATAATTGGCAGTCACTTTGTCATTCAGTGGCATGTCTATGGTGACTGATGCCACTTCACACCCTGTGAATATCAGGTAGTCATCACCTGTGGCTAATTCCATTTTCGCCACTATGGTGAAGAAGTACTGGGGGTCAGCATCTGCCACAATTCCGCCTGCAGTCCATGCTGCAGCGTGCAGTGCAGCCCTGAGCAGATCCTGCTGCCCTGTCTCTGAATTCAACACAGTGGGCAGTCTAAGCCTGACAGCCCTGCTGCCACCCACTGTGAATGACTTCATCCTGCTTCCGTCATACACGTCAAATTCCGTGGGGCTTGACTCATATGACAGGCTGATACCATCAATGAATGGCACTGCATTAAAGACACCACTGGTGGCTGCAGTACCCCTGACAGTTTCACGCTGGATACCGATAATGGTATTGCTGACTAATGCTGGATCTGGCATGGCGCTACTCTCCTATCTTCACAGGTTAATATCTTCAATGTATTCATATGGGAATGACAGGTTTCTGCCAGCCCATGATGGCTCAAAAGCTGTATCTGATGGGCCTTGGGCTTCTCTGAATCTGATGCCCTGCCCATAACTCTGCCGTTCAAAGCAGGCTCTAAAGGCATCAGTGGCTGCTATCAGCACCACATC
>Ga0105347_1001167_pt1 | contig 11594 bp, 5 predicted proteins | sample EasRivMeERMLT890_FD_89677 | JGI IMG/M metagenome (GOLD analysis project Ga0105347, IMG submission 89677) | Soil microbial communities from meander-bound floodplain in the East River, Colorado, USA - East River MetaG ERMLT890 | ecosystem: Environmental > Terrestrial > Soil > Floodplain | place...
ACGAGCGCCCTTTCGTTCAGGACCGTCCCGTGGTTCCAAGCGTCCGGTTTCGACCCGATGCCGATCGTGCGCGCGCCGTCGATCTCCCGTGGCGCAGCAACGATGTCAGGACGTCGTGCGAGGACCGTGCGAAGTGCCGCGGGGAGCATTTTCGTGTCGTCGCGCGACGGTCAGGAACGGTGGTCAAAGGGCGGAGGGGAAAAAGGTCGAGGGACGGGACACGCTCGCAACAATGAACGTTGACCGGTGGCTCGCTGCGTGAGGCGGTCGACCCCGGGACTGCTGCGAGTCGTGCCCGAATGCGCCGAGCGCAGCGAGCCCCCCGTTCATCGTTGGTTTGGGGCGAGCGTGTCCCGTCCATCGAGCCTTTTTCCCCTCCGCCCCTCGACCCGCTCTCGCCCGTCGCGCGTTCCAGCACGCCGCCTTGCTCCCCGCGGCCTCTTCACCCGCGTTCTCGACGTCCGCTCCAGTTACGAGCCGCGGGGACCCGACGAAGCGGCGTTCGCGCTAAGGAGGTGGAGTCCGCCGGCGAAAGAGCCGTCAGCTCCGGACCTTCGAGCAGTGGCGGTCGAACGCCGCGATGAGCGTGCGCGCGACGTCCTGCGGCATGCGCCCCTCGATTTCGCTGCGCGGGATCATCTGCGCGACCTTGCCGTCCTTCAGGATCGCGATCGCGGGCGACGACGGCGGATGGGGCTTGAAGTACTCGCGGGCGCGCGCGGTCGCCTCGGCGTCCTGGCCCGCGAAGACGGTGGTGAGCTCGTCGGGCAGCGTCGCGTGCTTCAGCGCCAGCGCAATGCCCGGGCGCGCCGCGCCGCCGGCGCAGCCGCAGACGGAGTTGACCACCACCAGCACCGTCCCGCCCTTCTTCGAGAGGGCCGCATCGACGGCGGCCGCGGTGCGCAGCTCCTTGATCCCGAGCTTGGTCAGCTCCTGGCGCAGCGGCAGGACCAGATCCTCTTCGTACATCGACATGGCGTCGCTCCTGTGCCCGAACATGATGAAGGGGGCGCGAGCATAGCGTGACCTTCGCGGGCCCGCCGCGTACGCTCGCCGGCGGCCGACGCTCGGGGTCGAGTCGAGATGGAGGACGCGCCCTTGGATCGCTTCGTCCGATGGCTCGCGGTTCCGTGGCTCGTTTCGCTCGCCCTCGTGCCGCGAGCGCGCGGCGCCGACGACCCCGTCGCGTTCGGCAAGGCGCGGCTCGACGCGGCGCTGTCGGGCGCGAGCGCGCGCGTCGAGGTCGACGTCAATGGCCAGGGCGACCGCGAGAGCTTCAAGCTCGCGACCAAGGGCAAGGGGGCCCAGGTCGTCGCGCCCGACGCGGCCGGCGCGATGTACGGGCTGCTCGAGCTCGCCGAGCGCGCGCGCCGCGACGGCGAATCCGCGCTGCGCCCCGCCGACTTCGCGGCGGCGCCGTTCCTGCGCGAGCGCGGGCTCAACCTCTTCCTCACGCTGCCCTGGAACTACGAGAAGAACGACACCGACTACGACCCGGCCGCGCTCACCGACCCGAAGCGCTGGTGGTTCGCGAACGAGGAGTTCTGGACCACGCTCTTTGACCAGATGGCGGAGAGCCGCCTCAACTGGCTCGACCTGCACGGCACGTGGGACGTGAGCGTCACCGACGCCCCCAACCTCTACGCCTATTTCGTGCAGAGCGAGCAGTTCCCCGCGGTCGGCGTCGCGCCCGACGTGAAGGCGAAGGACCTCGCGCAACTCAATCACGTCATCGAGCTCGCGCACGCGCGCGCGATCCGCGTGAGCCTGATGGCGTACGAGGCGCGCCTCACCACGCCCCACCAGCGCACCGTCCCCTACAAGAACGACGAGGCGACCTGCTACGCCTACACGCGCGAGTGCGTCGAGAAGATGATCCGCGGCGCGCCCGGCCTCGACGCCATCGGCTTCCGCATCGGGGAGAGCGGCCACGGCGGCGACTTCTTCCGCTGCTACACCGAGGCGGTCGCCAACAGCGGGCGCGACATCCCGCTGATCACGCGCAGCTGGATCACGCGCAAGGAGAAGGTCGTCCCGCTCGCGCGCGCCTCGACCGACTTCACCGTCGAGATCAAGTACAACGGCGAGCAGTGGGGCGCGCCGTGGCCGTTCGCGGGCGGCCGCGCACCGGCGTGGTACAGCTACTCGTTCGAGGACTACCTCTCCGACTCGGGCGACGCGCCGGCGTCGAAGCGCAAGTGGCCGGGCGACGCGATCCCCGCGAGCGAGGGCGGCGGGCGCTGGCCCGACGAGCCCTACAAGATCGTCTGGCAGGTGCGCGCCAACGGGACGCACCGCATCTTCCCCTTCTACGCGCCCGACTGGGTGCGCCGCTCGATCGAGCCGATGCGCATGGGCACGGCGAGCGGCGTCACGATCGAGCCGTTCGACGCCTACTACCCGAAGTCGCCGCGCTACTACGTCGCCGACGCCGCCAACGTCTCGTGCGACTGGATCCACCAGCGCGACGAGCTCTACCTGATGCAGTGGGGCCGCCTCGGCTACGACCCCAAGACGGGCGACGAGGTCTTCGCGCAGGCGATGAAGGAGCGGTTCGGAGCGGCGGCGCCGCCATTGCAGCGCGCCTGGTCCGCGGCGAGCCGCATCGTCCCGATCGCGATGATGATGCGCGCGATCGGGCCCGACCACCGCGACCACGCGCCCGAGCTCGAATGGGGCGGCTCGACGCGCGAGTTCATCGAAGGCGAAGGCCTCGACACCCACGTCTTCCGGCCGATCCGCGAGGAGATCGCGCTGCGCGCGACCGGCGGCCACGACGGCCGCGTCTCGGCGCTCGAGGTCGCGGCGGAGCTCGAGGCGCTCGCCGCGAAGATCGACAAGGAGATGCCGGCGCTCGCGAAGAGCGAGGTGCCGGCGGCGGCGAAGGGGCGCGCGTTCGAGCTGCAGCACGCGCTCGCCCAGATGGCGAGCCTCGGCCGCTACTACGCCGGCCGCTTCCGCGCCGCGTGGTGGGCCGCGCTCGCCGAGGCGGAGCCGTCGCACGCCGGCGCGCGCCGCGCGGCCGCCGACGCGATGGAGGCGGCGCGCGCCGCGTGGCAGCAGCTCTCGGAGTCCGCCGCCGCGAAGTACTACCGGCCGTTCACCGAGCGGCTGCGCATGCGCACCAACACCTTCCACTGGAGGGACCAGCTCGGGGCCGTCACGGCCGAGGCGGAATCGCTGAAGAAGGCGGCCGAAGGCGCGAAAGAGGCGGCCGCGGCCGCGCCCGAGCTCCCCCCCGCCGCCGAACTGCCGAAGCTTTCGTGGCGCGACGAGAAGGGGACGATCGTCGCGAGCGTGCCGGCGAAGGGGCTGACGAAGGCGTGGCTGCTGACCAAGCCGCTGCCGAGCTCGACGTTCTTCCACTCGCTCGCGATGGAGAAGAAGGGCGAGGCGTTCGTCGCGAGCTTCCCACGCGAGTCCTTCGGCCACATGGTCGCGGCCGAGGTCGAGACGAAGGGCGGGCTGCGGCGCATCCCCGACTGGCGGGAGGGCGCGCCGTGGCTCGTCGTTCCAAGCCAATCTCCAAGCTCGGGAGGCTCGGGAGGCTCGGGCGCAACGCCGCTGATCTACTCGAGCGAGGAAGCGCTCGCCCACCTCGACCCGGCGATGCTCTCTCCCGAGAAGCACGGCCTGCTCGTGGTCGCGCCGCGCGCCTCCAACTTCTTCCGCTCGTTCGACGCGGCGACGCAGCGCAAGCTCCTCGACGCCGTCGCGCGTGGCATGACGCTGCTCGTGCTGCAACAGGACTACACGTCAGGCCGCTACCCGCTCTCCTGGCTGCCGCAGCCGCCGCGCGTGGAGAACCGCCGCTCCGACGTCGCCGATCCGGGCGGCGCGCTCGGCCTCGAGGTGATCCGCGCGCAGGACGTCGTCTGGCAGCGCTTCGTCGCGACGCCCGACTGGAAGGTCGAGGGCGACGGCACCGTCGCCCACCAGAAGGTCGGGCGCGGCGAGCTCTGGATGGTGAACGCGCGCCTGATCCAGGATCTCCACGTGCCCGGCTGCGCGCGCGCGCTGCTGAAGCTCCTGAAGAGCCGCGGTGTCGACAAGCCGGTGGTGCTGATCGATCCGGGCAGCGAGGGCGGCCGCTACGCGACGGCCGTGCTCCCCGACTTCATGAACGCCCACGACGTGCCGTTCCTCGTGCTCGGCGAGCTAGTCGCGCGCGAGCAGGGGGCGAAGGCGGCGGCGGTCGTGCCGGGCCGGCCGTGGGACGACTTCGTGCTCGGCGGGCGCGGGCCGCAGCTGGTCAAGGCGTTCGGCGCAGCGCAGGCGAAGCAGCAGGCGGCGAAGCCGACGGCGAAGTCGCGGGAGGAGTTCGAGGCGGGCCGCGCGGCCGCGCGCACGCAGGTGCTCCGCTCGCTCGGCCTCGACCCGATGCCGGAGCGCACGCCGCTGAACGCGAAGGTCGTCGGGACGCTCGAGCGCGACGGCTACCGCATCGAGAAGGTCGTCTACGAGAGCCGCCCCGACTTCTTCGTCACCGCCCACCTCTACGTCCCGACCGGCGCGTCGCTCGGCGGCGCGAAGGAGGGCGCGAAGCTGCCGGTGATCGTCAATCCGCACGGCCACTGGACGCACAAGAAGAGCGAGCCGGTCGTCCAGCAGCGGATGATCCAGCAGGCGCTGCACGGCTACCTCGCGCTGATCGTCGACTCGCCCGGGTACAGCTTCGAGGAAGACGCGCTGATCGAGCGGCGCGAGGCGGGCTCGCACTTCGACTTCCGCTACGTCCTCGCGTCGGACAACACGACCGGCTTCTACATCTGGGACCTGATGCGCGGGCTCGACTGGCTCGCGACGCGGCCCGAAGCGGACCTGGCGCACGTCGGGGTCACCGGCGCGTCGGGCGGCGGGCTCGCGACGCTGTGGGCCTTCGCCGCGGACGAGCGGTACGGCGCGGCGGTGCCGGTCTGCTTCGCGACGAGCCTCGAAGTCATGCCCGACAACGGCTGCCCGTGCAACCACGTGCCCGGCACGCTGCGCCTCGGCGACCGCGCCGACGCGCTCGCGGTGCGTGCGCCCGCTCCGGTCCTCGTGATCGGCGCCGACAACGACCGCGAGTTCCCGCCGGAGGGGACGAAGAAGACGGGCGAGAAGCTCGCCGCGATCTGGGATCTCTTCGGCGCGAAGGAGCAGGCGCGCTACCGCATCTTCCACTCGGGCCACGACTACAACCTCGAGATGGTCGCGGCGGCGCTCGGCTTCTTCGACCAGGCGCTGCGCGGCGTGGGCGACGGCTCGCCCGTGAAGCTGACCGAGCGGCCGACGGAGCCGCAGGACTCGCGCGAAATGCTCTGCTTGTCCGAACCGCCGAAGACCTGGAAGCCGATGAAGGACTTCGCGATGGCGCGCCTCGCCGCGGCCGCAGGCAAGGGCGACGCGGCGGCGTACGTCGCGCTGAACGGCGGCGTGCCGGAGGCGTCGGCCGCCCCGCTCGTCGCACGCGACGAGCGGGGCGCAGAAGTCGCGCTCCCCAAGACGCCGGCCGAGGTCGGCAAGGTCGGGCCCGCGCGCGCGTGGGTCACCTTCGAGAGCGCGAAGGGGCTCCCGATCCCGGGCCTGCTCTGGCTGCCGGTCAAGGCGCCGCGCGGCGGCGTCGTGTTGCTGCACGAGAACGGCAAGACGGCCGCGGAGAAGCGCCTCCAGGTGCAGAAGCTCGTCGACGGGGGCTTCGCCTGCCTCGCGATCGATCCCCGGGGATTCGGCGAGCTCTCGCAGCTCGACCTGCGCCTGCAGATCTACGCCAACCAGTCGCCCGCCTTCGCGGCGGCGCTCGACGTGGCGCGCGCGTGCGAGCTGCTGGCGCCGATCGCGGGGCGCGTCGGCGTCGTCGCCGAGGGGCCGGCCGCGTCGCTCGCGGCGTTCGACGCCGCGCTGATCCAGCCGAAGCTCGCCTTCGCGGTCGGGCGCGAATCGCTGCGGGAGTTCGCCGACGCCTTCGACGAGAGCGTGTCGCTCATGGCGCTGCAGCCGATGGCCGACCATGCGCCGAAGCTCTCGGCGTTGCGCGCGAAGCTCGAGCTGCCGTCGGAGTGGACGTTCCGCGGCGACCCGGAGAAGGACCTGTTCGCGACGGTGCTGCGGCTCCTCGAGCGGCAGTGACGCGCGCGGCGCCCTACTGCGGGCCGCGCTTCACTTCGCGCGGCGCAACACGAGCGGCTGGAAAGGCTCGTTGAGGATGAACTCGCTCCAGCTCCCGTGCTCGAGCGACTCCGGCGGGTAGGGTCCCTCCCCCGTCGCGTCGACGTAGCAGGTGAGCCCGCTGCCGAGGTGCAGCACGAGCTCGCCCGCCGCCGGCGGCTCGGTCCGCTCGACGAGCCCCGCCCAGATGCGCTCGATCGACCTCTCGATCGGGATCTCGGGCGCGCCGCTCGCCGCGTGCAGCCGGCACGAGTAGTGGCCCGGAGCGTCGGCCAGGCGCGACGCCTCCGCCCGCGCGCTGAGCACGACGACGACCTCGTCCCCGACCTTCAGCGCATCGGCACCGAGCACGTCGGCCGTCGAAGTCGCCGGCAGCGCGACGGGGAAATCGCAGAAGCTCCAGTACCGGTCGGGCCGGAACTCCGCGTGGCGCATGCGCAACATCGCGAAGCGCGCGCCGCCGGGCGCGTCGCCCGGAGCGATCATCGCGACACGGGCGCGTATCAGGTCGCCGGAACGGGTCTCGATCGGGGCCATCGCGCGATTATCCCGACTTGCACGGCCGAGCGCCGTCCGAAAGATCGTCAGGCCTTCGTCCGCATCATCAGGAGTGTCGTCCATGCGCATTTCGTTGCCGCTCGCGGCGGCTCTCGTCCTCGCGTCCGCCGCGCGCGGACAGGTGATCTCGCGGGTCAGCGTCGACGGAAACGGGAACCAGGGGAACGCGCAGAGCGGTCTTGGGCTCGCATTCGAGCAGAGGACCGTCGCGATCTCGGCGGACGGCAACGTGATCGCCTTCGCGAGCGCCGCGTCGAACTTGGTCGCGGGCGACGGCAACGGGAGCATCGACATCTTCGTGGTCGACCGGGTCGCCGGGACGATCGAGCGCGTGAGCGTCGATTCGACCGGCATCGAGGCGGACGCCGACTGCGTCGCACCAGCCATCTCGGCCGACGGGAACGTCGTCGCATTCTGGAGCCGGACGACGAACCTCGTCGCGAACGACACGAACGGCGCCGAGGACACCTTCCTCCACGACCGCTCGACCGGGATCACCGAACGCGTGAGCGTGAACACGGCGGGTGTCGAGGGCGATCTCGGCAGCTACCGCGCCTCGCTCTCGAGCGACGGGATGCTCGTCGCGTTCGAGAGCAACGCGACGAACCTCGCCGTCGTCGACACGAACAAGAGCACCGACATCTTCCTGCGCGATCGCGCGGCGGGGACGACCCGGCGCGTCAGCCTCACGTCGAGCGGTACCCCTCCGGGTCCGGGCGGGTGCTTCGATCCGTCGATCTCGTCCGACGGGAGCCGCGTCGCGTTCAGCGCGCGCGCCACCGATCTCGTGCCCGGCGACACGAACGGCCACTACGACGTATTCGTGCGCGACCGCGTGGCCGCGACGACCGTGCGCGTCAGCGTCGACTCTTCCGGCCTGCAAGGCGACTCGACGAGCTGGCATCCGACCATCTGCGCCGACGGCTCGACGGTGGAGTTCGAGAGTTACGCGTCGAACCTCGTCCCGGGCGACGTCGAGGGACAAGGCGACGTCTTCGTGCACGAACTCGCTTCGGGAATCACGGAGCGGGTGAGCGTCGACGGTTCCGGGAACGGCGGCGACGGCGAGAGCAACGACGCCATGCTCTCCGCGGACGGGAAGTTCGTGGTCTTCTCGAGTCTCGCCGCGAACCTCTTCGCCAACGACACGAATGGCGTCCGCGACGTCTTCCTGCGCGACCGCGCGGCGGGCACCACTGCGGCGCTCTCGGTCGATATCTCGAACGTGCCGTCGAACGGCGAGAGCGGCCTCCCGGCGATCTCCGCCGACGCGACGCAGGTCGCGTTCTCGAGCGTCGCGACGGATCTCGTCTTCGGCGACACCAACGGCTGCTGCGACGTCTTCGTCGCTGATGCCACGAAGCTGCAAACCGCCGCGTCGTGGACCAACTACGGCGCCGGCTTCCCCGGCACGAACGGCGTCCCGGCGTTCACGGCGAGCGCGAATCCGGTGCTCGGCGCCACGATCTCGCTCGACGCCGGCAATTCTTCGGGCACGTGGTCGGTCGGCCTCGTCGTGCTCGGCGTGCAGTCGGCCTCGATCCCGACGCGGGCGGGTGGCACGCTGCTGGTCGATCCGCTGCTGCAGGTCTTCCTGCCGCTCACTCCGAACGGCGGATCCATCGACGGCATCGTTCCGCCGGACGCCGCGCTCTACGGGGTGTCGTTCTTCGCGCAGATCCTCGAAATCGACCCGGGTGCCACGTTCGGGATCTCGTTCAGCCAGGGGATCGAGCTGATCTTCGGGCGCTGAGCGGCGCCGCGAGGGGTCCGGAGCTCGACGCCGCGTCCGGGAGCGGACCCCGGAAACGAAACCGGCCGCCAGGGTCTCCCCCGGCGGCCGGACTGCTTCGTGGCTGCCCGACTTGGACTCGAACCAAGACTCACGGAGTCAGAGTCCGTGGTCCTACCAATTACTCGATCAGGCTGGCGTAGATGCGCTCGGTCGAGCGCTCGATCGGGATCTCCGGCGCCTTGCCCGCCGCGTGCAGCCGGTACGAGTAGTGGCCGACCGCATCGGCCAGGCGCGACGCCTCCGCCCGCGCCGCGAGCACGACGACGACCTCGTCTCCGACCTTCAGCGCCTCGGCACCGAGCACGTCCGCCGTCGAAGTCGCCGGCAGCGCGACGGGGAAATCGCAGAAGCTCCAGTACCGGTCGGGCCGGAACTCCGCGTGGCGCACGCGCAACATCGCGAAGCGCGCGCCGCCGGGCGCGTCGCCCGGAGCGATCATCGCGACACGGGCGCGTACCAGGTCGCCGGAACGGGTCTCGATCGGGGCCATCGCGCGATTATCCCGACTTGCCCGGCCGTGCGCGGGTCGAAAGATCTTCCGCCCGTCGTCCCTGTCGAAGGAGTGCACGTCATGCGCATCGCGTCGATCGTCGCCACGAGTCTCGCGCTCTCGGTCCCCGCACACGCGCAGGTGATCTCGCGCGTCAGCGTCGACTCGAACGGGGTCGAGGGGAACGGCGATAGCGGTGTCCATATCCAGTACGAGCAGCGGACCGTCGCGCTCTCCGCGGACGGCACCGTCGTCGCCTTCACGAGCGCCGCCTCGAACCTCGTCGCGGGCGACACCAACGGCCAGATCGACGTCTTCGTCTTCGACCAGACCGCCGGGACGATCGAGCGGGTGAGCGTCGATTCGGCGGGCATCGAGGCGAACGACGAGAGCTTCGCGCCGATGCTCTCCGCCGACGGCAAGTGCGTCGCGTTCTGGAGCCGGGCGACGAACCTCGTCGCCGGCGACACGAACGGCTGGGCCGACAGCTTCGTCCACGACCGTTCGACCGGGATCACGGAGCGCGTGAGCCTGAACACGGCGGGCGTCCAGGGAAACAAGGGCAGCTATCGCGCCGCGCTGTCGGCCGACGGGACGCTCGTCGCATTCGAGAGCGACGCCACGAACTTCGTGAGCGGCGACGGCAACGCGGGCACCGACATCTTCGTGCGGGATCGCGTCGCCGGCCGGACGACCTGCGTCAGCTTGAACTTCAGCGGCGGTGGCCCCGCGGGCCTCAGCTTCAATCCCGACATCTCCAGCGACGGGCGTTACGTGGTCTTCAACAGCCGCGCGACCGGCATCGTCGCCGGCGACACGAACGGCGCAGGGGACATCTTCGTGCACGACACGACCGCGAAGACGACGACCCGCGTCAGTGTCGATTCGGCCGGCGCACAGGCGAACTTCGCGAGCAGCATGGCGCGCATCTCGGCGGACGGCTCGACCGTCGCGTTCATGAGCTACGCATCGAACCTCGTCACCGGCGACACCAACGACTGCGGCGACGTCTTCGTCCACGAGATGGCCTCGGGCGTCACCGAGCGACTCTCCATCGATCCGTCGGGAGGGGACGCGAACGCCAGCAGCGACAGCCCCGCGCTCTCGACCGACGGCCGGTTCGCTTCATTCCAGAGCGACGCGACGAATCTCGTCCCGAACGACGCGAACGGCGTCGGCGACGTCTTCCTGCGCGATCGCTCCGCCGGCACGACGGCGCTCCTGTCGGTCGATTTCTCCAACGTGCCGGCGAACGACCGGAGCAATGACGCGGTGCTCTCTTCCGATGCGAAAGTCGCCGCCTTCGCGAGTGTCGCGACGAATCTCGTGAACGGCGACGGCAACGGCGTGTGCGACGTCTTCCTGGACGACGTCTCTGCGCTGCAGACGCCGGCCAGTTGGAACAACTACGGCGTCGGCTTCGCCGGGACGAACGGCGTCCCGACGTTCACCCCGAGCGCGAATCCGGTGCTCGGCGCGCCGCTCTCGCTCGACATCGGCAATTCGTCCGGGACGTGGACCGTCGCGCTCGCGCTCTTGGGCACGCAGTCGGCTTCGATCCCGACGCGGGCGGGCGGGACGCTGCTGCTGATCCCCGCGCTGAGCGTCTTCCTCCCGCTCACGCCGACCGGCGGGTCGGTGAACGGAACCGTTCCCCCGGACGCCGCGCTCTACGGTGTTTCGCTGTTCGCACAGGTCCTCGAGATCGACTCCGGCGCGGCGTACGGGATGTCGTTCACCGCTGGCCTCGAGCTGATCTTCGGTCGCTGATCGGGGCGCCCCGGCCGGCGACGCACCGCCGAGCCCTTCCGAAACGAAACCGGCCGCCAGGGTCTCCCCCGGCGGCCGGACTGCTTCGTGGCTGCCCGACTTGGACTCGAACCAAGACTTACGGAGTCAGAGTCCGCTGTCCTACCAATTAGACGATCGGGCAAAGTTCACGTCGGTCGGAGCCGTTGCGCGCGTCGTCCGGCACTGACTCGCACCTTCTCGGACGCTCTGCGCCTGCGGCTTCAGGCCGAAATGGGCCGGGGAGCATACAAGCGCCCGCCGACCCCCTCAACCAGCCAAGAACCCGTGCCGCCGAACGTCCCTTCCGATCCGTCGACCTCGACGTCGCGGCCGTCGATCGGCGAGCGGTAGACGAAGCGCTCGCCGCGTCGCTCGCGCAGCATCGGGCCGTCGGCCTGGACTTTTCCGCCGCCGCCCGGCAGGTCGACCATGAGGCGCGGGATCGCGAGCCCGCTCACGCGCCCGTTCAGGGAGCGCACCAGCTCGAGCGCGCGCGCCAGCCCGACCCGAAAATAGCGCACGCCCGCGACCAAATCACACTGATGGAGGTAGTAGGCGCGCAGCCCAGCGCGCAGCAACGCCCGCGACAGCGCGAGCAGTTCGTCGGGGGAGTCGTTCACGCCGCGCAGCAGCACGCCCTGGTTGCTGACGACGACGCCGGCGCGCGCGAGGCGGCGCAGCGCGGCGACCGAGTCGGGGGAGAGCTCGCGCGCGTGGTTGAAGTGGGTGTTGAGCCAGAGCGGCGCCGCGGGGGCGAGCGCGGCGAGCAGCTCGTCGTCGATCCGCTGCGGCAGCGTGACCGGCACGCGGCTG
>Ga0105347_1001169_pt1 | contig 11583 bp, 9 predicted proteins | sample EasRivMeERMLT890_FD_89677 | JGI IMG/M metagenome (GOLD analysis project Ga0105347, IMG submission 89677) | Soil microbial communities from meander-bound floodplain in the East River, Colorado, USA - East River MetaG ERMLT890 | ecosystem: Environmental > Terrestrial > Soil > Floodplain | place...
CCCAGCGCACGTTCGCCATTCCAGATCCCCGCCCGCCTCGAAGCAGTCATTCTGCAGTGCCTGGCGAAGGACCCGGCGGGGCGGCCGGCCTCGGCAATCGACCTGGCGAATCGGCTGGCGGAAACCGTCCCCCAGGACGCCTGGACTGCCGACGCGGCACATGCGTGGTGGGACCAGCACCGGATCGACGAACGCAAGGGCTCCGACGGCAGTGCGGCGCCGGACAAGCCCGACTCGGCCGGAGACCGGCGGCGGTGCTGGCCTCGCCTGGATTCGAACGCGGCGCACCACGGGACCGCGCGAGCAGTTCTCCCCGGGCGGGGGTGAGTGGGCGCTGGCCGATTCGCACGTGTTGGCGTCGCCCTCCCCGGCCCGCGGCTCGATTTCCCTCGAGCCCATTGCACAGCCGCGAGCGGTGTGCGCGTTTCCGCGCATGAACCCGCCAAGCCGCTCGAGTCGTGGAGGGTCGAAACCCTCGCTGGGGGCGCAATTATCGAGATTCGATCATGGACGCGCTGGCATCGCTATTGCGGTCTGGACCGACGGCCATGAAGGTTCATAGCCGGAGCAAGGGGACGAGAAGCGCCGTCTCGTCGCACGCTCGCGCGACGCTCGTTTCCGCCGAGGTGCTCGAGCGCGAGCTCGATCTGGCCCGCGAAGTGCAGGAGTCGTTGTTTCCTGCCGAGATCCCGGCGTTGCCGGGTATCCGTGTGGCGGCGCTGAACCAGCCGGCGCGCATCGTGAGCGGCGACTTCTACGACGTCATCGGGATCGACGACGATCGCATGGCGGTCGTCTGCGCCGACGTCAGCGGGAAGGGATTCCCGGCGGCGCTCCTCGCCGCGCAGGTGCAGTCGTACTTCCGCGCGATGGTGCAGGCCGGCTCCGTCGTCCGCTCGGTGCTGGAATCCGCTTCGGGGTCGGCTGACCTGTTCAACTTGTTCGGCTCATTGCCGCTGCTGGTCGTGAGACAGCTGAACACGACCGCCTGCCGCCACATGCGCTTGCCGGGCCGTTATGCCACGCTCTTCTTCGCGGAGATCCACGGGCGGGATGGCGCCGTGGATTACGTCAATGCGGGACACAATCCACCCCTGTTGCTGGCGCCTGGGTCAGGCGTCGAGCTGCTGAGCACAGGCGGCCCCCCCGTCGGCCTGCTCGCTGAGGCCACCTACGAACTCGGGACGGTGACCGTGCCCCTTGGCGGCACGCTGCTCATGTACACCGACGGGGTGATCGAGGCCCGCGATCGCCACGACGAGGAATTCGGACTGCCCCGGCTGATCGATGTGTGCACCGGCGCGCGCGGCGAGGTCGCGCAGCTGTTGCCGCGCATTCGGGAGGCAGTGGAGACCTGGAGCGGCGGACTCGAGCCGGCGGACGACATCACCCTGGTCGCCGTCGGCCGCGATCGGTGACTGCCCGGTTGCGGAGGAGTGCCCTGGCGCCGGCTTTCAACCCCTGACAATCGAAGCCACGCCTGTCGTCCACAAGGTGCCCTTGTTGAGGGTATGCTGCGTGTGCCGGTGCGTCGGCCTGCCCTAGGCTCGATCGGAGAGGCCCGCGGAACCTTGCGGTCCGTGTCGATCGTGCGCACCGGGGGGAGGAAGATCGAGCGATGACTGCCGTACGAATCCGGACGGCAGCGGTTCCGGAACATCCGGCGTTCCGGCTGATGCTGATCGTTCTCGTCGCGGCGTGCGTCGGGCGCGGGGCTCTCGCACAGACCGTGGTGCCCAGCGCTCAGCGCACGGTTGAGCGCGCTCAGGGCGGCCATCCTCCGCCGCGGGACCTCACATTCGGGCATCTGACGACCGTCGATGGCCTGTCTCACAACACCGTCGTCGACATTCTGCAGGATCGCCGGGGGTTCATGTGGTTTGCCACTGCCGAGGGGCTCAGCCGCTACGACGGTCACGCGTTCGTCGTGCACAAGCACAACCCCGACGATCCCGGCAGCATCAGCGACAATGCCATCCGGGATCTGATCGAAGACGACGACGGTTACTTGTGGGTGGCTGCGTATCCCGGCGTGAACAAATTCGATCCCACGACCGAACGCACGACCCGCTACGTCCACGACCCCAAGAACCCCAACAGTCTCAGCGGGCACTCGGTTGAGAGCATCCTCCGCGACAGTCGCGGGGATCTGTGGTTTGGCACTTCGGAAACCGGCCTGGACCGGTTCGACCCGGCGACGGACACGTTCACGCATTACCGCAATGACAGCGACGGCCAGTTCGTCGGGAGAATCACTCACGTCATCGAGGACAGCCGCCGCGACATCTGGTTCGTTGGCGAGCGCGGCCTGTTTCATCTGAATCCACAGACCGGGCACATTACTCGTCCTCCTGCAACCGTTCATGGACTCGCCGCCGATTATGTGTCCGAAGACGATGCCGGCAACCTCTGGATGCTGGCCTATTCCCCGATCGTCGGGCTCGTCAAATACGATCGCCACGCGGAGCGATTGAGCCAGTACCCGCTGGGAGCGGGGGCTGCCGGTCAACCCAGCAGCAAACTGCTGGATGATGGCGGGAATGGATTCTGGGTGGCGTCGAGCCAGGGGCTGTATTACTTCGACCGGCGGACGGAGCGCTTGGCGAGGCTCTTTCGACGCGACGAGACCGACCCGAACAGCCTGAACGACAACAGCGTTGTGTCAATCCATCGCGATCGGAGCGGTCTGCTCTGGGTCGGGACGGCAAATGGCGGGCTCAACATCCTCAACTTCCAGCAGCAGCAATTCGGACACTACAAGCATCGCCCGGCCGAGCCGAACAGCTTGTCCCACGGCAGAGCCATGGCTCTCTTTCACGAGCCCGATGGCGCCCTCTGGGTGGGGTTCTTTCCTCGCGCGCTCGATAGAGTGGATAGAGTGACGGGGAACGTCACCCATTATGTTCCCAGGGCGCGAAGCCACACCGCCTTGGGTGAAGCCGGTGACCTCAACAGCATTTAGAAAGACGCACGCGGGTATCTCTGGCTGGGGGGGTGGGCCGGCGGTCTCGATCGGTTCGATGAACGCACCGGCCGATTCATGCACTACCGGCACGCGCCCGGAGACCCCGACAGCTTGATGTCTGACAACGTCCTCAGCATCTATGAGGATCGAAGCGGCCGCTTATGGGTGGGACAGTTTGGCGGCGTCAGCCTGTTCGACCGCGTGACCGAGCGCTTCATCAACTACCGGCCCGATCCGACAAACGCGGCCACTCTGGCATACAGCGTTTCTGCCATGCATCAGGATCGTTCCGGTACGGTCTGGTTCGGAATGTTGAGCGGCGTCCTGAGCCGCTTCGATGAGAAGACGAAGACCTTTGTGAACTACACGCCCGACTTGCACGACCGCCGCAAACTCCAGGGAGGCAGCATCGGCGCCATTCACGAGGACCAGGCTGGAACGTTGTGGGTGGCGTCCGGACTGGGTCTGTATCGCTACAACCGAGAAAACGACACGTTCACCCGCTACACGGAAAACCACGGCTTGCCCACGAACTACATCATGGGGCTGCTCGAAGATCGCGCCGGCCGGCTCTGGCTCAGTACGAGAAAAGGGATATCCCGATTCGATCCGCGCGCGGAAACGTTTCGCAACTACGACCTCTCCGACGGCCTGCAGGGCGATGACTTCTCCAGGAGTTGTCATGAGCAGGGCCAGGACGGGAAGATGTTTTTCTGCGGCGCCAATGGGGTGACGGCGTTCTTCCCTGAGATCGTCCGCGACAATCCCTACGTGCCGCCGGTGGTCATCACCAGCTTCAGAATCTCCAATAAACCCGTCGCCATCGGTCCCGAGTCAGTGCTCGCGAAGGCCATCCCGTACGTGGATTCCTTGACGCTCTCCTACGAGGACAATGTCTTTTCGTTTGAGTTCGCGGCGTTGAGTTACGCCAATTCGCGGAAGAACCGGTATCGGTACATGCTCGAGGGCTTCGACCCTGGCTGGAACGAGGTGGACAGCAGGCAGCGCCTGGCCACCTACACCAATCTGGATCACGGAAACTATGTGTTTCGCGTGCAGGGGTCGAACAGCGATGGGGTATGGAATGACGCGGGAGTGTCGCTGCCGATTCTCATCACGCCCCCCTGGTGGAGAACCAACGCGTTTCGCGCGATGTGCGTCGGTCTGTTCCTGGCGCTGCTGTGGGCGGCGTACCAGTACCGGATGCGTCAGGTTCAGCATGCGTTCGACATGACACTCGAGGCGCGTGTTGGAGAGCGTACGCGAATCGCCCGCGAGCTGCACGACACGCTGCTTCAGAGCTTCCACGGCCTGCTGCTGCGGTTCCAGACGGCGTCGTACCTGCTGTCCGAGCGTCCGGCGGAAGCGAAAGAGAAACTGGATACTGCGATCGAACAAGCGGCCAAGGCGATCACGGAGGGCCGGGACGCGGTCCAGGGATTGCGGGCGTCGACTGTCGAACGTAACGACCTCGCGCTGGCGATCAGGACCCTGGGCGACGAGCTCGCGGGCGACGCGAGCGCGAAAGAGCCTCCTGAACTCCGTGTCGCCGTCGAGGGACAGGCGAGGGATCTGCACCCGATTCTTCGCGACGAGATCTACAAGATTGCGGCGGAAGCGCTGCGGAACGCCTTCCGACACGCCCATGCCGTGCGGGTCGAGGTCGAGATCCGTTACGACACGGAGCAGTTCCGCTTGCGCGTGCGTGACGATGGCAAGGGAATCGATCCGGCGGTGATCGCGAGCCAGGGTGTCGAGGGACACTACGGCTTGCGGGGCATGCCGGAACGCGCCGCACTGATCGGCGGGACACTGGCGGTGTGGAGCGAGGTCGGCGCAGGGACGGAGGTGGAGCTGCGGATTCCAGCCAGCGCCGTCTACGCGACGGCGCGGCGGCGCTCCTGGTGGTTACGACTGTCTGCCTCAGGCATGCCGGCCCACGGGAGAGGAGATGCGCCTTGACCCGCGGCAGCTCACCGATTCGGATTCTCGCGCTCGACGTCTAGCCTTCAGCACCTTCCCCCGCGCTCTGCCATACCAATCGCCACGGACCCTAAAGAGTCACATCGGCCACCCGTGAGGGGCATCGCCACGCGCCGACAGACAACGTTCCTGTCCATGTCCGGGGCGACGAGCACCATCGCGCCGTCGAGTGAGTGCATGGATGAGAACACAGTGTGCATTCACGCGCACCGTTTGCACGCGTCTGACCCGTCTCTGTGCGTGTGGATGGCGCGCGACGCCTGGCACAACGATTGCCCCTCGAGAACGCAGGACGAAGGTGGCCATGAAGTTTCATCGTCTCGCCGTAGTCGTCGCAGCAGTCATTGTCGGCTTGGGATCGGCTTCCGTGCCGGACGCCCTGGCGTCTCCGGACGGTGGTCAGATCGAGCGCAAAGCAAGCTCGTCACGGGAGCGGGCACCTCAGGAGAGATCCGCCGACGACTCCAAGTTGACGGTTCGCGTCACGCCGCTGGTGCGGCTGTCTCGCGGCGAGGCACGAGGGCTGGTCATGGTTCCACGCCACAGCGACAATCGAGTGTTGCGCGTCACTCTCGAGTCAGAGGACTACTACAGCCGCAGTGACATTCAGCTCGACGGCGAGGAAGCGGCCCGCAGTCACAACCTCCACTGGAGAAGCCTGCCGCCTGGCGTCTACTGGGTCACTGTGGAGGTCTACGGATCCACCGGGCTCCGCGATTCCGCCCACCTCGGGGCGCCGCACGCGGCAAGTCTTTCGGCGGATAGAGAACCTGCTCCGGCTTCGGACAGGTGAAGCGCCTGGCGCGTCGTCCCCGGGCATGGCCTTCGTAACCTTGTAGTTCGTCCCGCCCAGGCGCCCAGCCGCGGCGCCACACACGATCGACCGGCGTATTCCGCCGGTCGGTCGCCCACCTCCCGCGAGTTCGAATCGTCCAGGTCTATCACGGGTCGTTTCCGAGGCGTGCAAGAGCACGCACCGTGTGTGGTCGCACGCAATCCGCCTCAACCCGGTCGGGCGTCGCGCGCGCTCGAGTGCAAAGACCGGCGTTGTATTTGTTGGAGCGCACTCGTCACGGAGGGTCTCTCGCGTCGCGGTGCGGCCCGCGGCATCGCGTTTGCGAACGATCGGTGTGCAAGGCGCGATGTCGCGCCATCGGTCACAGACTCGAGGAGGAGAAGGTCATGTCACGCAGCATCGCGGCTCTGGTAGTCGCGGGGATGGTTCTCGGCGTCGGCGAAGCATACGCCCAGGAAACGACTCCCGGTCCGGGATTCGTGGAAGTCACTTACATGCCGGCGGGTGCCGCACTGTTCACGTCCAAAGACAACTTGCCGAGCTTCGGCAACTATGGATTCGGGACGGCCGTCAACTTCAATCTCAGTCGGTTCTTCAGCATCGAGGGCGAGCTCGCTGCGATGGTCGCGACGACCTCGGATCTTCAGTTCGGCGACCTGGATAGCAACGTCAAGGCGCCGAACATGCTCAGCTACACCGCCAACGCGATCGTGCCGCTCTTGACGGGACATTCGGTTGTTCCCTACGCAACCGGTGGCGTGGGAGCGCTGACGATGTTCGAGCGCCCATTGCTGAACGTACGGGGCGACGAGACCTTCCTGAGCGGCAACGTCGGCGGCGGCGTGAAGTGGTATGCCTCGAACGGACGCTGGGGGCTACGGGGAGACTACCGCTTCCTCGCGACGCAGTCCAAGGATGACGCGCCGATCTTCTTCGGCCAAGACACGCGCTATGCGCATCGCGTCTACGGCGCGGTGATCATCAATACCGTGAAGTAACACGTCGAGAATAGCCACCTACGCGGGCTGATGTGTGGCGCGACGAGAGGACTGGTGATGGGGACATCGGTGATTTCGCTATCGGTGGACGCTCAGCGTGCCGGAGTCACGAGTCATGCCATGAGCCGCGAACTCCATGGAGAATGGGGTCTCGTGCGAGGCGCTTCGTTTGTCACCGAGACGCCCGAGGATGGGTGCGCTCTCGCGGTGAGGTTGGCTGGCCACGTGATTCACAGCACTCAATCGGAGGCCGATGCTCTCGACAGTCCCTGGCGGGAGACGGCCGCGAGACCGGGGAGTTCCATCGCCGCGAGTCAGATCCTGGCGATCGCGTTTCGGCTCGTCGCTGAAGTGAACAACTATTGGCGTTGAGGCGGAGGGCTCTATGACGCAGGACAGCCGACCCCGAACGTCCGGGGTCGGCTGCAATCGGACAACTATTGGCTCCAGATCGCGGGCTGCTGCGCGAAGGAAGACCACTGGCGCACACTCACCACGCCGCGCGCGCTCGGCAAAAATTACCGCCTGCGGTGTATCGCCTCCCTACAGTGCGCATCGGCCGCCCTCCTGCAACTATCTGAAAAGACTCGACAATTACATTTCGGAGATCGCGAACCAACCTTGCAGCTCGGCAGACGCGCAGGCACCGAACAACCAAAGGGGGCCGATTGTGAGTACGATCGAGTCGCGCAAGACGGATTGGTTGATCGCGTCGGAGGATCGTGACCACCTGTCGTCTCGGGTGCAGCCGGGCGGGCTTCGCACAATGTCGGTGCGAGCCATGTTCGACCTCGCGACGCTCATCACGGCGGGTGCAGCCTCCACCGTGTTCTTGCTGCTTCCTGCCTGGTCTTCTCTAGGTCGGTTGGCCACCGAACCCGCGGTAGACTCACCGAGTGTCGTCGTATTAGCGGCAGGCCCTCGGATCGATCCAACCAACGCGACGTTGTCCGAGCTCGCGACCATCGGCGCACATTCCATTACTGCACCTCGGCACCGCCCTATGGCACGTACCGCGCGCGCGCCGCGGCCCACGCCGACGTCCGTTCGGACGAGGCCGGAGGCGAAGCCTCAATCGAAGCTTGCTCGACTGCTGTTGGGTGACGGCCGCGAGCCGGTGCAGCCGTTCCCTCTGCCGGCGCGTCGATCGCAGCGCTGATCGCAACCGAGTGCGAGGCTCGCGTGCTGAATGAGTCCTTCGACTCTTCCTCGTCTTGTGCTAAATAGACTTCACCGGGCGCACCATTTCGACCCAGAGCGCAATCGCCGCGAGGGCATACACCGATCCGATCGTCACCGTCCCGACGACTCCGTAGTGCAGCGCGTCAACCAGGGCATACGGCAGGCTCAGGGCTATGCCCGTCGTCCAGGCGGCTGCCCAGCGGCGTGAGCGGGCAAACGAGAGCGCAATCGGTCCCAGGCCGACGATGGCGTAGTGCACCTCGGCCAGTGGCGACAGGAGCAGTGCCGCCAGGCTGATTACCGCCCAGGCTTGCGCCTGATCCCGGGTGCGTCGGAGACAGATGGCGCTGGCGACGGCGATCACCAGAACGCCCCCGATCCAGAACGCCAGCTCGAGCTCACGCCAGGCGATGAGGGGCGTCGTGCTGAGGACGTAGGGATGCTGCGGCGGTGCGGCAAACCAGCGTGCGGCCAGGCCGCGGATCGAGACGTTGGTCAGATGCGCCTGCCAGTTGATCTCACGCAGAGACGTAATCCACGACGTCAGAATGCCCGGCTGGAGATCGACGAGCGCCACCGCCACACAGAGAGCGCCACCGGCCAAGATGCCCGCGAACGCACGCCAGTCGCGTCTCCACAGGACATACAACGCGAAGAGCCCATAGAAGGGCTTCAGCGCCATCAAGACTCCGAGCGCCACGCCGCTTCGCGCCGAGCGGCCGTCGCGGTCCGCGAGCCATGCATACGTGAAGAGCGCCATCACGAAGAACACGATCTGGCCTTGACGGATCGTCAACGCGCACGCCTGCGTGGCAAGGACGATGAGCAGCAGGACCCGTCGCGTCGTTGGCACGGTGCCTGGCGCCAGTGCGCGAATGACCGCCGCCAGTGTGATCAGGCCGAGGACGAGCCAGACGATCGCCGCAGGAAAGAACGGCAGCCACGTCAGTGGCTCGAGCGCGACGATGACGGTCGGCGTGTTCGTATTGGGGCCGAGGCCCCGATCCCAGAGGCCCTGATAGGGATTCGCGCCCTGACGCAGGAGCAGCGAGGAGGCGTAAAAGATCTTGAAGTCCGGAAACTGGTCGCGCCATCCGATGACTACGCTCTGGATGGTCGTGGCGGCTGCCGCGACGATCAGAAACCTATCGGCAAAGTAGTTGAGGGGACCGGTGTGCCGGGCGGCCCGGGCGAGAAGGGCGTTCACGGTGCGGGCACGATTGGGATCTGCGGCATGTGCGCATTGTACGGAAAAACCTTGGGAGGCAGGGAGAACTCCCCGCCATCCCATTATTGGTGCTGTCAGCCCGCTGCCAGCACCAAAGGTTGCGCGCCGTGCAGGCGCGCAACCCGCCTCCCGCGCACGCGGCTCAGCGCAGATGCTTGTTGAAGTGGGCGAGCGTCCGCTCCCACGCGAGCTTGGCCGCCGGGGCGTCGAAACGCGGGGTCGTGTCGTTGTTGAAGCCGTGCTGCGTGCCGGGATAGAGGTGACGCTCGTAGGGCACGTTGGCCGCCTTGAGCGCCGCTTCATACGCGGGCCAGGCGGCGTTGATGCGCTCGTCCACTTCGGCTGACTGAATCATGAGCGGCGTCTTGATCTTGGGCACGTCCTCGAGGTTGGGGGCGCTGCCGTAGAACGCGACGCCGGCCGCGAGGTCCGGCAGGCGGGTAGCGAGAAAGTTGACCATGCCGCCGCCGTAGCAGAAGCCGACCGCGCCGACCTTGCCGTTGGTTTCCGGGCGAGCCTTGAGCCAGCCGGTCGCGGTGATGAAGTCCTCGCGCGTCTTGGCCTGATCGAGCTTGGGGAAAACCTCACGAGCCTTGTCCTCGCTCCCCGGATACCCGCCGAGCGGGAAGAGCGCATCGGGCGCGAATGCCACGAAGTTGTCGGTCGCGAGCCGGCGGGCGATGTCCTCGATGTGAGGGTTCAAGCCACGGTTCTCGTGGATGACGAGCACGGCGGGCAGCTTGCCGGCGGCCTTGGCCGGCTGGGCGAGGTAGCCGCGCATCTTGCCGTAGCCCTGCGGCGAGTCGTATTCGACGGATTGCACTTTGATGCGCGGATCCTCGGGCTTGATGACCTGCGCCTCGACGAACTTCGGGCTGAGCTGGTCGAGCAGCATCGCGGCGGTCACGCCGCCAACGGCGTACTTCGCCGCCTTATCCAGGAAGCCGCGGCGATCGAGCGCGCCGTGGACGTAAGCATCGAACAGAATGAGCAGTTCCTGGTCGAAATCATGAGCGGTCTTGGGTGCCATCGTCGGGTCCCTCCTTCAGGGAATCACTGAACTGCCGAGGTTGTACTCAATCAGGGCTGGAGCGACGCTCGTCGTTACGTCAGTCGCGCCATACTACGCCTCGCTCGGCCGGGACGTTTCGCAGGCTGTAGTTTCCAGCCCAAGCTGCTCTTTTCAGCCGGGCCCGCGTGCAGGATCCGGCCAGCCTCGCCGACATGCCATCGGTGGAATCGCAGCCCACGCCGGCGCTGCGCTCCGTGGATCGTGGCAGCCGCCTGGGGCCGGCGTACCGGCCCAGGGGCATCGCGCCGCGCCGGGCGAGGCGCGATGGCGGCCAGGTCAGCTATGCGCTAAGATGCGCCTGCATATGGCGGATCCCGGCTTGCGAGGCCCGACGATCAGGGCGGCGCTGACGCTCGCGTTCGGGCTCACCGTCGGCCTGTGGTTTTTTGCCGGCTACCAGTTCACCCGCCGCATGGAGCAGGTGGAAGGGCAGGCGGCCGCGATCAACGCTCGCTACACCCAGGCGCAGCAGGTACTGTCGGCGGTCCGGGCGAAGATCCTCGTCGGATCCGTCTACGTGCGCGACGCGTTACTTGACTCGAATCCGGATGCCATGACGGCGTACCGCGAGCGCGTCCGGCAGACGTACGATGGCATCGACGTCGCGCTGAGCGAGTACGTGCCGGTCGTCGATTCCCTCGAGGAACGCGAGCGCGTGTCCCGCCTGCGGGCGGAAATCCGGGAGTTCCGCGACAGCATGGTCGCCGTGCTCGGCGATGCCAACAACCGCCGGCCCGAAGTGGCGCGGCACCTGCTCCAGCAACGCATCGTGCCCAAGCGTGAACTCGTGATCCGCGTATCCGAGGAGGTGCAGGCGCTCAACCGGGGCACCTTTCTCCAGCAGCAGGAGAGCATCGCTGAGATCTATCGCTTGACGCAACGTCAAGTGTGGAATCAGCTCGGCCTGGCGCTGGTGACCAGCCTCGGCATCGCGCTCGTCGCCTCCCGCTATTCGGCGCGGCTCGAGCGTCAGTTGCGCCTGGTGCACGCCCGCGATCTGCAACACGCCCGCGACCTACAGCAGCTGTCGGCGCAGCTGCTGACGGCACAGGAAGAAGAGCGCCGCACGATCGCCCGCGAGCTCCACGACGAGGTCGGGCAGGTGCTCACCGCTATCAAAGTGGAGCTGTCGCTCGCGCAGGCGAGCGGCGAGACCGCTGGCGTTCCGGACCGGGCCCTCGAAAACGTCCGGGCGATCGCCGACGGTGCCCTGCAGCGGGTACGCGACCTCTCGCACCTGTTGCACCCGGCGATGCTCGACGACCTGGGGCTGCAGACGGCAATCGAGTGGCACGTGCGGGGGTTTACGCGGCGGCACGGTCTGCGCGTGGATTTCACGCACGAAGCCTTGGACGAGCG
>Ga0105347_1001171_pt1 | contig 11557 bp, 14 predicted proteins | sample EasRivMeERMLT890_FD_89677 | JGI IMG/M metagenome (GOLD analysis project Ga0105347, IMG submission 89677) | Soil microbial communities from meander-bound floodplain in the East River, Colorado, USA - East River MetaG ERMLT890 | ecosystem: Environmental > Terrestrial > Soil > Floodplain | place...
ATCAGTCTCAGAGAACGATTGAAATGCCAGATCCTCGACCAACTGGAGGAAGTCTACATCAACGGTCATCCGACGTCGCGGCTTCCGGGAAACATGAACATGAGCTTCGCCTATGTCGAGGGGGAATCGCTGCTGATGGGTCTGAAAGAGATCGCGGTTTCCACCGGCTCGGCTTGTACCTCGGCTAGTTTGGAGCCTTCTCATGTATTACGGGCCATTGGCGTGGAAGAGGAGTTGGCCCATACCTCGATTCGTTTTGGTCTGGGGCGTTTTAATACTGAGGAAGAGGTCGACTATACGGTGCGCCGGGTTGTTGAAGAAGTGAGACGATTACGGGAGATATCGCCTCTCTACAAAGCCAGAAAGACCAAGTCACAGCGACAACCGCCCGTGGAAACAAAATTCCAGGAAAGGATTTCCTAGCCCTTCGCGTATTTTGGAAGGAGCGGAATGTATGGCCACAGCAATTAATTTGACGGAGCGCGCCGCAGCGAGGATCAAAGAGCTGATCGCCGCCGAGAATCGCGAGGGGCAGGGATTGCGCCTCAAGGTGGTGGGGGGCGGATGCTCAGGTCTTCAATACAAGCTCGATTTCGACCTCCCTAAGGGGACCGACAAGATCTTCGAGAAGGATGGAGCAAAAGTTCTGGTGGACATGAAGAGTTTACTCTACCTGACCGGGATGGAGTTGGATTACAAAGAAGAGCTGATGCAGTCGGGATTCATATTTCAGAATCCAAACGTTAAAAAAGCTTGCGGCTGCGGCGCCTCCTTCGCCGTGTAACGAGAAATAGGACGACCAGAGATGAAAACGGAAACCCATAGTGTCGAGGATCTGGCCGGGCGTGAATACAAGTACGGCTTCGTCACGGATATCGAGTCGGATTCCATTCCTGCCGGTTTGAACGAAGATGTCATCCGAGTGATTTCGGCGAAGAAGCATGAGCCGGCGTTTATGCTGGAATGGCGTCTGAAAGCGTTCCGCTATTGGGCCAAGCTGGAAAAATCTCAAGCGGAGCCAAAGTGGGCTAATATCCATTATCCGCCCATCGACTATCAAAAGATTATTTATTATGCCGCGCCCAAGACCAAAGCGGATGGGCCCAAGAGCCTAGAAGAAGTCGACCCGGAACTGCTGAAAACCTATGAGAAGCTGGGTATTCCGCTCCGCGAGCAGGAATTGCTTGCCGGCGTCGCGGTGGATGCGGTCTTTGACAGCGTTTCGGTGGCGACAACTTTCAAGGCAAAACTATCGGAAATGGGAATTATTTTTGGCTCGTTTTCCGAAGCGGTCCAGAGTCACCCCGATCTGGTGCAAAAATACCTCGGGTCAGTGGTTCCTTACACGGATAACTTCTTTGCCGCTCTCAACGCCGCGGTCTTCAGCGATGGTTCGTTTTGCTACATTCCCAAGGGGGTTCGCTGCCCCATGGAACTGTCGACTTATTTTCGCATCAACGCCGCGGAGACCGGTCAGTTTGAACGTACCCTGATCGTCGCCGAGGAAGGCAGCTATGTGAGCTACCTCGAAGGCTGTACGGCGCCGATGCGCGATACCAACCAGTTGCACGCAGCAGTGGTGGAATTGGTCGCCCACGACGACGCCCAGATCAAATACTCTACCGTGCAGAACTGGTACCCCGGGGACGCCGAGGGCAAAGGCGGTATCTATAACTTTGTCACCAAGCGCGGCAAGTGCTTGGGGAGACGATCGAAGATTTCCTGGACTCAAGTGGAAACCGGTTCGGCCATCACCTGGAAGTATCCAAGCTGTATTCTGCAGGGCGACGATTCTATTGGCGAGTTCTATTCCGTCGCGCTTACCAATAACTACCAGCAGGCGGATACCGGCACCAAAATGATTCATATGGGCAAAAATACGAAGAGCACCATTATCTCAAAAGGAATCTCCGCGGGGCACGGGCAAAATACCTATCGCGGCTTGGTCAAGATCATGAAAGGGGCGAGCGGCGCGCGCAACTACTCGCAGTGCGACTCGTTGCTGCTCAGCGACAAGTGCGGCGCGCATACCTTCCCCTATCTCGAAGTGCTGAATAATGTCTCCCAGGTGGAGCACGAAGCGTCCACATCCAAGATCGGCGAGGACCAGCTCTTCTACTGTAAACAGCGGGGTATTTCTTCAGAAGACGCCGTTAACATGATCGTCAACGGTTTCTGCAAGCAAGTGTTTCGCGAGCTGCCGATGGAGTTCGCTGTGGAGGCGCAGAAACTCCTGGGCGTCAGCCTGGAGGGAAGCGTCGGCTAGTTTTTTAAGGAAGGCCCGGCCTGCTTTTTATGGAAGCGAAAGTCTACTTTGACAATAACGCAACGACCCGAGTTTTGCCTGAAGTCGCGGCGGCCATGCAGCCTTACCTGACGGAACTCTACGGTAACCCCTCAAGCATTCATCGTTTCGGCAGTCAGGTGGCGGAGAAACTGAACGACGCAAGAACCCGCGTCGCGGAGTTGCTCGGAGCCGCCGATCCGATCGAGATCATCTTCACGAGCTGCGGGACTGAGGGGGATAACGCTGCCATCCGGGGGATGCTGGAAGCTCGGCCCGACAAGCGCCATATCGTGACAACGCAGGTGGAACACCCGGCGATTTTGGGGCTGTGCCAACACCTTGAAAAGCGAGGATACCGCCTTACCTGGCTCGGTGTGAATCAGCACGGCATGCTCGATTTGGAGGCACTGCGGAAGGCGCTGACGGATGACACCGCTTTGGTCTCCGTTATGTGCGCGAACAATGAAACGGGCGTGATTTTTCCGGTAGCTGAGATCGGCGAAATGGTTAAGGCGAAAGGCATTCCGTTCCATGTGGACGCGGTCCAAGCGGCCGGGAAACTGCCCCTCAAAGTCAAAGATAGTCCGGTGGATTTGCTGACCATCTCCGGTCACAAGTTTCACGGGCCGAAGGGAATCGGCGCTTTGTATGTCCGTCGCGGTCTGGCGTTTCCGCCCTTCATGATCGGCGGACACCAGGAAAAGAACCGGCGCGCCGGGACAGAAAATGTCGCGGGCATCGTCGGTATGGGGGTGGCGGCGGAAGTAGCCCAAAGGAATCTCGAAAAGGACGCCGAAGGTATTCGAGCCTTGCGTGACCAACTAGAGAAGGGATTGCTGCAATCTTGCCCCGATTGCCGGATCAACGGGGGTGAGAGCGAACGATTGCCGAACACTTCAAACGTCAGCTTCAGATACTTGGAAGGTGAGTCCATATTGGTTTTGTTAGATCAGTTTGGCATCTGTGCCTCGACCGGTTCTGCCTGCACGGCTGGCTCTGCGGAGCCATCCCATGTGCTTAGAGCCATGGGGGTGGCTCCGGATTGGCTGCAGGGAGCTGTGCGCTTTAGTCTGAGCCGTTTTAGCACGGAAGAAGAAGTCCGCTATGTGAACGAAAAGGTACCTTTAGTCGTCCAACGGTTACAGGGGTTTTCTGCATTGGGAAAACTAGCGGATCAGCAGCGGGGTCCGCGAGAGAAAGCACGGGCGGCGAGCGGCATCGGGTAAGGGGGTAAAGCTATGGGCCTTATGCAGATTCCTCGACGGGTCGATTATGGGTTACGCGCCGTTATCTATCTTTCGGTCCAAGACCCGGAAAAATCGTGCTCGATAACGGAGATCGCCAAGCAGCAGGGCGTGCCAAAAAAGTTTTTGGAGAAAATCATTCAGGATCTGATGCGTTGCGGGCTGATAAAATCGAAACGGGGTCCGTGCGGCGGATATACCCTCAACCGTCCCCCTGAAGAGATTTCGTTCTACCAGGTTATCGAAGCCATTGAAGGTCCGATTGCCGTCAATGCTTGCATGGACCCGCACATGAGTTGTGAGCAATTGCCGCGTTGTTCGATGGTGAATGTGTGGAGTGAGGTTCAACGAAAAGTTACCGAGGTGTTCACCAACACCACTCTAGCGGATTTGAAGAGAAAACCTTGCCGGGATTTAATGGCATCTTCTTCTCTCTCCAGCGCGGCGTGATTCGGGTTTGACGTTTTATCGTATTCAAGGGGAGGTTGTTTTAACAGGAAGGTGGTTCTTATGAGTTACGAAACCGGATTGAGCATGGAGGAAAGGGTCACATCGCTGTTCCAGCCCGACACCCTTTTGCCGGACCAGTATCTGGAAACTTTCCGGAGGAAATTACATTTAGAGCCGGAAAAGAAACTCATGCTAGCGGTACTGGAGGACGCCATTGCGTGCTTTCAAAAGTATGTCTTTACGCGGGATGGTAAAGGCAAGCTGCTTTTCCAAGAAGCCGAGGACTGGGTTCAGGAGAAAAACGGCGATTGGCTGTTTTCCTTTGCGAATGTTTGTGAAACCCTCGCATTTAACCCCGATTATTTGCGGCAGGGCCTCACCCAGTGGAAGGCCGAGAGATTGGAGAACCGGGCAAAGGCCAAAGTGTATCAGCTCACTCCTAGAAGTGAAAAAAGGAAGCGAGGCATGGCCGTAACCAGAAGAGCGAGGCAACGATTGCGGAGAGTGGCAAGTCGATAGCCATCAACCGAAAACTCAATGTACAAGAAGGGCGGCGGAACAACTTCCGCCGCCCTTCTTGTTTGTCCGCTCTTTGCGCTTGCAAAGCGGCTGAAAGGGATTCATAAATCTATTTATGGCTCGACGAAACGCGCAAACGCGGCGGGGGAATTTTTTTCACGAGCTTCGTTATCGAATCGGCGAGTATGCCTTACGAGGTTTAATAAGTCTTCTGGGGTGGGTTCCCTATCGCTTGCTGGTGCATTCGACGACTTTCTGCGCGTGGATCAGCTTCCGCTTGCTTTGGAAGTACCGCACCCGGATGGAAGAGAACGTCGCGATGGCTTTGGGCGATAAAATGGCTATTGCCGCTGACCGAAAGGCATTGGTCTGGCAAGCGTGGAAAAACTTTGCCCGGGGAGTACTGGAAACCTGCGCGGTGATGCATTTGTCCAAGGAAGCGATTCTATCGAAAATAGCCATCGAAGGAGAAGAGCACCTCAAGCAAGCGCTCGCCAAGGGCAAAGGGGTTCTTGGCTTGAGCGCCCATCTGGGCGCATTCACGACAATCGGCCCCCGGGTGGCGGCGGGGGGCTATCCCTTTAGCATCGTGGTCAAACAGCCGAAGGACGAACACTTTGCCCGGTGCCTTGACGAGCTACGCGCGCGACTCGGAGTCGGCACCATTTCAGCGAAACCGCGCCGGGAAGCCGTGCGCGGCATTTTGAAAGGTTTGCGGCAAAACCGAGTCGTTTTGGTCATCGCCGACGAATTCAAATCCGGCGACGTCATAGTCGACTTCATGGGGCACAGCTCGCCCGCACCACGGGGTCCGGCGACCCTGGCGCTGCGCACTGGCGCGGTAACGTTGCCGATATTTTCGATCTGGCGGCCCGATGGATCCTTGGGCCTTCTAATCGGACCAGAGATTGTACCCGTCCGGCTGGAAGCTCTCGAGGAAAGCGTAGCAGCGACGACGGCGCTGTTCACGCGTCACTTGGAGGGTGCGATTCGCCGTTATCCGGAGCAGTGGAACTGGCTGGGCTTGCCACGCAACCGCAGAATCCCTAGATCAGAAGATAAAAAGAGCACGGCGCCGACTCCCGGTCCCACCTTGGCGCCGGACCAAGTTGACGACGGCTGAATTACAACAAACTTCGGCAATGGCCTGTTGGAGCTGATGAGGGCTTTCGGTAATTCACAACTTCGAGTCGAATCCTGGATTCAAAATCCCTCGCTTCTCCGTCTCTTCTAGGTAGCGCATAAAGCGATACTTGTTTTCGATTTCGTCGAGTCGCAGAGGAGGAAGGTTCTCAGGTTGCCCCGCTTCGACCTTGGCTGCGATCAGGGTTAACTCATTACGCTTCAAGGCTTGGACAAACGCGGCATGGAATTCGGCCGGTGTCTCGACCCAGGTCGCGTGTCTGTAGCCGGCTCCTCGGCTAAGGATCACTGCGTCGGCAAGGTGAGAGGCGGTGGCCGTGCCCCCTGAGGCTTCGTAGCATTCATTGTCGAACAGGAGGTGGATAAGATTCGGAGGATTTTGCAAGGCGATGGTGGGGAGGCCGCACAGGTTCATGAGAAAAGCACCGTCACCATCGATGGCGATGACTTTGCGCTGGGGTAGCGCGAAGGCCAAGCCGGCGGCAATGGATGAGACTAGTCCCAGTGTCCTGGTTTTCAGGTTCCCATCGCTCGGTCTAACGGTCCACCATTCTCGTGCGCCCCACCCCGTGCAAACCGTCAGAGCATCACCAGACTCTGCGGCAATGGCTTTCAGAAAATCATAACGCTGCATCATTTCACTCCGAGCACACTTTTTGTCAGTAGCACGGCCACGGGCTTTTTGGAATCTTCCGCTAAAACCTGCGCCCCACAAATGGTTTCGTCGATCTCGTCGGTGCTGCGCAAAATATAGTAGCGAATGCTCAGGGCTTGCAGTGCCGGCTCCGTCACTGCACCCAGAGTCGTGAAACCTCGATCCCCGATGTCCCCAGCGTAATAAATCAGCAACAAGGTCGGGATCTGAAATTGCAGACACGTCGTTGTCAGCGCGTTGCAGCTGTTGAGAAAACCGGCGTTCTGCATGATCAGGGCGGTTTTTCTCCCGGCGAGGTAAGCCCCGGCGCAAATCCCAATGCCTTCTTCTTCTCGGCAGAGCGGAATATGTCTTAACCCGGGGTCGTTTTCGACCTTTCGAATGAGTTCCACCATCTTTTCATCCGGTAGGGTGGCGACAAAGTCGATACCCGCCTTTTTGATCGCGGCGACGATCATGGCGGCTTGTTGTGTGGCTTTCATGGCTGAAAATGAATCTCTTCCGGCCGCTCACAGCGGTTAGTGCGCTGTGATATCGGCATTACAGCGAGGCCATACTGCGAATCCACTGACGTTGTCAAGGAAGGCTAACCGGTGAGGTTTTTTCGCACTATGGCGGGGGCGCAGGAAGCTGCGAAACTGTCGCAGGGTGCTCTCAGTCTCGGTGCGCGACATGGGCTCGAAAATGCATCCAAGAATGCCGGTTACAACCCTGCACAGCGCATTTGTTCCTCTTGACAGAGTATCGGCAAGTTCTATAGTGAGCGGTGTCCGAGACGACTATGGAGCGAATTGTCAAAGTAAGTGAACAGCATGTCTGGGTCGGAGTGGAAGACCAACATGTTCACTTGGGTCTCACCAACTATATCCAAGGCGAACTGGACAGGGTGATCTCAGTGGAGCTTCCGGATGTGGGTGACAAGATCGAAAAGGGTGAAGCCTTTGCGGAAGTGGAATCGACATCTACTGTTCACGAGCTGATATCGCCGGTGTCCGGCACGGTGTTGGCAGTCAATCCGAACTTGGAAGAGTTTCCTGCCGTCATCAACGAAGATCCGTACAACGAAGGTTGGCTCATCGAAGTTCGATTGAAAAACGAAGCTGAAATCGACTCGCTCATGGATATGGATGAGTACTATCATTTCGTTTTTAAAGCTAAGTCTTAAGTCGTTCTCTCTCGCCGGCCTCTTATCTTTGGTCCTGCCAAACTCGCATCTCATTGATAGCGCTCAAATCGAACTGCAGCCGGAGCGGAACCAGGATCCGTTTATCCGGGCGCGTCGAACCATGATCGAGCGCGATCTGGTCGGCCGTGGTATCCGAGACCCACGGGTTCTTGAAGTCATGGGTTCGATCCCGCGTGAGCGGTTCGTAACGGAAAACCTTCGCGCTCATGCCTATGCGGATCGGCCTCTTCCAGTCGGCGAGGAGCAAACCATCTCGCAGCCCTACATTGTTGCATGGATGACCGAACTGTTGAGCCTCCAAGGTACGGAAAAAGTGCTGGAGATTGGAACCGGATCGGGTTATCAAACCGCCGTGCTCGGGAAACTCGCCGCAACAATTTATTCCATCGAGATCATTCCGACGCTAAGCCAGAGAGCGAAGACGCTTCTAAAGGAGCTCGGCTTCGAAAATATTAATTTCAAGGTGGGAGACGGTTTCTTCGGGTGGGAGGAACAGGCTCCCTTCGATGCCGTCTTGGTCACTGCGGCAGCGCCGAAAATTCCCGAGCCCCTTTGGCGCCAGCTGCGCGAAGGGGGTCGATTGATCATGCCCCTGGGTCAAGCAGGACAAACGCAACAATTAGTGCGAGTAAAAAAGCTCGACGGCAAACAAAAAATAGAACGGATCAGCGACGTTGTTTTTGTGCCGCTGACGGGCGCGATTCGGCAGGATCGCCGCTGACATTACCCGCCCGGTTTTTTTTCGGCTCGGCCGGGGGAAAGCGGTAAATAATTTCTCCCGGGCGCACCAGGTTCAAGTCTTCCCGGGCCTGCTTTTCCAGATAGACATTATCGGTGCGGAGCTTATAGATGCGTTGGCGCAGGCTTTCGTTTTCCTTTTGCAGGCGATAGCTTTCCTCGTCGAGTTTGGTTTTTTCTCCCTGCAGACGCCAGAGATGGAAAGCCCCGCGCTCTCCAACGGCGGTCAGAATGGAAAGCGACAAAATGAAAAATCCCAGAACGTAGAACGTCCAACGCCGGGGCAATTGAAACGGGAAATTCACGGATGGCAATATAGCATATTTTATGCTTTTGTGCGGTTTAGCAAAATTCTTCGGAGGTTATCGATGAAAATACGGGGGGTTCATGCGCGGGAAGTGCTCGACTCCAGAGGGCAGCCAACGGTGGAAGTCGAAGTTGTGCTCAAAAACGGTGTTGCCGGGCGAGCTACGGTGCCGTCGGGAGCCTCCACGGGCGAGCATGAAGCGGTGGAACTGAGAGATGGCGGAAAGCGCTTCCTGGGAAAAGGCGTTGCCAAGGCGGTGGATAATGTGAATCGGATCCTGGCGCCGCGTTTGCGGGCCAAGGAGGCGCGGGATCAGGCGATGATTGATCGATGGATGATTGAGATGGATGGCACGGCGGATAAAGGCAAACTCGGCGCCAATGCGATTTTAGGTGTTTCTCTAGCGGTGGCCCACGCTCAGGCGCGGTCACAAAGCATTTCTCTCTACCGCTACCTCGGGGGAACCGCGGCTAGAACGTTGCCGGTGCCCATGCTCAATGTTCTCAACGGGGGCGTCCACGCCGACAATAACGTGGACGTACAAGAATTCATGATCGTTCCTCACGGCATGAAAACCTTCAAGGATGCCCTCAGAAGCGCCGTGGAGGTCTTTCAGACCTTGAAGAAGGTTTTGCATGATCGCTCTTATGGGACCGCGGTTGGCGACGAAGGCGGTTTTGCGCCGCGCCTGAAAAGCAATGCCGAAGCGATCGAACTGCTGTTAGAAGCGATCACGAAAGCGGGGTACAAGCCCGGATCCCAGATCGCCTTGGCGTTGGACGTCGCCTCCAGTGAGTTTTATGAAGGCGGCGACTATGTTTTCAAAAAGTCTGATGGACGCAAACGAGGCAGGAACGATATGGTCCGTCTCTACGAAGATTGGGTACGCCAGTATCCGATCATTTCCATTGAAGATCCCTTTGCCGAGGATGACTGGGATGGCTGGCGGATGATGACCGCCGCCCTCGGCAAAAAGGTTCAGCTCGTGGGCGACGACATCTTCGTCACGAACAAGGTGCGGCTCCAACGCGGCATCGAATCCGACGTCGCTAATTCGATTCTCGTCAAAGTAAATCAGATCGGCACATTAACAGAGACCCTGGAAACTATGGAGTTGGCCAAGAAGTGGGGCTACACCACGGTCATGTCGCACCGCTCCGGGGAAACCGAAGACGTGACCATCGCCGACCTCGCGGTAGCAACCACCGCCGGGCAGATCAAAACCGGCGCGCCCTGCCGGGGGGAGCGGACGGCGAAGTATAATCAGCTGCTCAGGATCGAAGAGGAACTGGGTAGTAAAGCGGTTTACGCCGGCAAGAAAGCATTTCGGGTTCGTCAAGGGAGTTAAGTTGGCGCAATTCCATTCCGTCGCAAAAGCCAAAAACCGCTGGCGCAAGCGAGAAAGGTTTGCCGAAAAAAGGGCGAGGGCTAACGCCATTGCCGCGCGCCTGGCGCGGGTCTATCCGGAACTCAACGTGCCTCTCGATCAACGCAATACCTTCGAGCTGCTGATCGCGGTGATTCTCTCCGCCCAATGCACGGACGCCGCCGTCAATCGAGTCACCCCGGAACTGTTTCGCCGTTATCCCGATGCCGAAAGCCTCGCCCACGCTTCCACTCAGGACATCGAGCAGATTATTCGGACCCTGGGACTTTTCCGCGCTAAGGCCAAGTCGCTGAAGGAATGCGCGCGCCAGCTCGTCGAAGAATTCGGCGGCCAGGTCCCGGCGTCGATGGAGGCCTTGACCCGGCTCGCGGGCGTGGGGAGGAAGACCGCCAACGTCATTCTTGGCCATGCCTTTGGCACTCCCGGGGTTATTGTCGATACTCATTGTAAAAGACTTTCCCAACGGCTTGGGCTTACCCGGCAGCAGGATCCGACGAGAATAGAGCGAGACCTCAGCCGTCTTTTGCCACCCCAAGAATGGACCGGTTTCTCCCATCGCTTGATCATTCACGGACGCAGCGTCTGCCACGCCAGAAACCCGAGGTGCGACAACTGCGTGCTCACCAACCTGTGCCCATCGAGCCTGGCGGAAACTATCGGCACAAGCGAGATGAAAATGAGCGAGGCCGCGGGTTCCTAGACTAGCAGGTTGCTGAAAAACTCTGTTTGCAGGCTGCTCAAAAAGACTCAGAGGCAAGGCGCGCGAAAAATCGACGAGCGGAGGCGTACTTAAGCGTTACGTTGTAGCGAGGCGATTGAGGCTTTTTCAGCAGCCTGCTAGTTACTTTTCTGCCGCCCGCACGGTGATTTGCGACGCCGACAAGGAGCCGTCGGCGGCTCGATTGGCGTTGAGGGAAACCTCGGCGCCGGGTTTGAGAAATGCCCGGTCCCCGACCACGCGTTTTACGACCACAGTATCAGCTGGCACGAGGACTTTGATTTCTCCGCCCGTGTACTTGAGAGTCAGCATTCGGCCTTTGACATTTTGCACCGCCACGTCTTCCACGGTCTCGACGTTGGCATTGGTCATGGTCAAGCCGCTTTGGGGCGCCGAGCTCAGCGGCCGGTGACCTTCTCCGGTGCCGCGCTGATCCTCGGAGAAGACGTGCAACCGGGACGCTCGGAAAGTTCCGTCCGGCTGCTTTTCGGCGGTGGCGCCGACATACATGCCCGAGGTGATGTCGGAAAACTTGATTGGAACTTCACCGCGGATCATCGTTTTATCGCCCAGCTGTACCGCCACCGGGCCGGCCTTGGTTTCGATCGTTACCTCTTCACCCTTCACGGCGGCTAGTTTACCAGCGACGGCAACCGTGCTGCCTGCTGAACCCGTTTGAGCTTGAAGCTGTGCGCCGCCGAGGCTGATGGCCCAGCCGGTGATCAATCCTATCCAAGTTTTTTGTTTGCTTTTCATGCGTTCTCCGTCCTTACGGATATAGTCGAGTCCATGGATCCGCGCAAGTCGTTCTCCTTGCCCAGCTGTTCCTATGCTTCAAGGGGCTTTGCCTTCGCCAGTCTTTACTGCCCTTCAGTTTCACATGCATAATTTTCCCCCGCCATTGACATTCCCCGACGGCATCC
>Ga0105347_1001172_pt1 | contig 11556 bp, 11 predicted proteins | sample EasRivMeERMLT890_FD_89677 | JGI IMG/M metagenome (GOLD analysis project Ga0105347, IMG submission 89677) | Soil microbial communities from meander-bound floodplain in the East River, Colorado, USA - East River MetaG ERMLT890 | ecosystem: Environmental > Terrestrial > Soil > Floodplain | place...
GATGACATTCTCTTGAGTAGATAGATGAGTTGACAGAATTGATCTCAGCGATTGCCGGCTGCCCGGGCTGCGTTGGTGAGCGCCGGGACAATTTCAAACAGATCCCCGACGACACCGATATGAGCCACCTGGAAGATCGGCGCGTTAGGATCCTTGTTAATGGCGATGATCCGTTTGGAATCTCTCATGCCGGTCAAATGCTGAATGGCGCCTGAGATGCCGCAGGCAACGTAGACTTTCGGTGCCACGCTCTTCCCGGAAGCGCCCACCTGACGTTCGCGGGGGAGCCATCCGACATCTACAACGGGTCGTGAGCAGGCCAGAATCCCGCCGAGAGCTTCGGCCAATTCCGCGATGAGCTGGATCTTTTCCTGGTTGCCGATTCCTCGTCCCACCGAAACGATGACATCGGCCTTGGCAATATCGACATCACCCCTGGGCTCTTCACTAATTCCTAGAACCTTACTGCGAGACGGAAAGTTCCCAACATCTACGGAGAGCAGCTCCACGCTAGCCCGTTGCGAAGGAATCTCGCTTGGCGACGTCGCGCCCTTCTGCAGCGCTATCACGGCATTTTCGTTTTCGTCCAAGGCAATTTGTGCATGCAGGGTACTGTCAAAAACCGGTCGTGTAACGGTCACCGCCCCGTCGCGAATCTCTACGTTCACGCAGTTGGTCAACGCATTGATTCCCAGCTTGCTTGCTATGGCGGGCGCTAACTCCATGCCGATGAGACTGTAGCCGATAAGCACCAAGCGCGGGTCCATCTGCCGCACGACTTCTGCAATGACATGTGCCTGCACCTCGGCGGCCGCCAGATTCAAAGCCGGATCGTCGACAACGACGATCCTGTCCATACCCGCGCCTTGGAGCGCTGCCACCACAGTCTCCAGTTGATGTCCTATGGCTGCGGCCACGAGCTTTCCTGACATGTGCTGCGCGAGTCTCTGACCGATGGCGAGTAACTGGGAGGTAATGGAATCGACTTTACCAGCGGCGTGTTCCACCAAGACGAGAACGTCGCGCGCCACTAGAGGCTCTCCCGAATCTTATTGAACAACGCTGCGGCTATTTCCTGAGCGTTGCCCTGCAGCAGCTCCACCTGGTGCGTCCGTTCGGGGGGAGAAACGGTAACAAAGCGGTAGCCCTTTGGAGTTAATTGTTCGGCCTGCAAGCCAAGATCCGCCATTGAAAAGGAACCGATAGGCTGCTGCCGCGCGCGAATCCTGCGCGCGGGCGGAACGAACGTGAGCGGTTGGATGCCCGTCTGTACGCAAAGGAGCGCAGGCAGCTGTAACTCCACGTCCGCATGCCGCCCGCCGCCCAGCTCTTTGCGCGCTTTGATAGTGTTAACGTTCCGAACTTCGACATCGACGACGGCGTAGGCAAAGGGCAAGCGGAGCAGGTTTGCCGCAACGATGCCTACCTGACCGCCGAGCGTGTCGCGTGCCTGAGTACCGGTTAGCACGAGATCAAAATCAAGTTTCTTCAACGCTGCCGCTAACACGGTACCTGCCACTTGTGGGTCTTGACAGTCGGAGTCGACGCGCACAGCTTTGTCGGCGCCTTTTGCCAATGCATAGTACAAAACATCCTGCGACTTGATGCTGCCCATGGAAATCACGGTCACATGGCCCCCATGGGCTTTTTTTAACACTAGCGCCTCTTCCAGGGCGTACTCATCGCATTCGTTGATCACCAGCAGTTGTCCTTGGTACTGAAGCGACTTTCGGTCGGCGCTGATCTTGAGATCCGTGACCAAGCCCGGTACGGATTTACAGCAGACGACGATGTTCATCCGTGGTCCTGCTACCGGGTTGCTGCGTTGGTGCCGGCGATTCTTCCGGTCACTGCGCCACGCAAAAGGCCCGATCCGCTCGGATAATTGTAATAGAAAAAACCCGCGGTAAGCTCGCCAGCCGCGTAGAGCCCGGTGATCGGGCGGTCGGAGCGATTGAGCACCTGGCAGTCGGTATTGATCTTAAGTCCACCGTAAGTAAACGTCAGACCGCAGGTGGCGGCATAAGCAGTGAAGGGTGGGGTATCCAGCTTTTGCGCCCAATTGGTTTTGGCTGGATAGATGCCCTTGGTTGCCCTGCCGTCGCGGATGAGTTCGTTGAACTGACGATCCTCGACCACCGCGTTATTGAACTCTTCCACAGTTTTCTGCAGAGCGTCCGGGTTGATTTCCAGCATCTCAGCCAGTTCCTTGATCGAGTTAGCGATTACCGGAGTGGCGCCATCGTAGAGATAGCGGGCGACGGCCTCTTTCAGCTTTTCATCGAAGATTTGATACGCAATGCCGCCGGGCTGCTTGAGAATCTCGGCGCCGGTCTTGGCATAGGTGTAGGCGTGAAAGTCTTCGCCCTCGTCGATGAAACGCCTTCCCTCGCTGTTGACCATGATGCCGATAGTCCAGGCGTAGCGGTGGGTGCGGTAGCGGCGGTTGGCCGGATCGAGAAACCCGCCCTCGTAGTCGCCCGCGTCGGCGTCGATGGGTGTCGCGTGACCGCCGCTCCAGTGGCCGAAGGGTTGCGCGCCGATGTCCAGAGCCATCTGAATACCATCGCCGGTGTTGTACTTGGTGCCGCGCACTTTAGCGAGATCCCAGCCGCTGCCGAGAAACTGCGCGCGCAACGCTGGGTTTGCCGAAAATCCGCCAGAGCCTAGAACGAGTGCCTTACACTGGATCTCTGCGAAACCATCGGGAGTTTCCACCACCACACCAGTGACCCGGTTGCTGTCATTGGTCAGAATGCGCGAGGCCGCGGTTTCGAAACGTACGGCGATACCCTTGTTTTTGACGATTCCATGCCACATCTCGACAAGGCCCCCACCGCCGTCCTTGGAGTGGATAAAACTGCTGCCGTGGTGCCAGCGGAAGCGTCCTCCCTCGGGCTTGGATAAGTTGTAGAGAATTTCCCACTGGATGCCCATTTCACGCATCCACTTGACGGTAGGGTACGATTCGTTGACCAGCAACTCCGCAAGCTCCGGCACCGAGCGACCGCGCGTGACACGCATCAGGTCAGAGTAAAAGTCGTCTTTCGTATAAGGCGGCAGATCGATTTTTTCCCACTCGCTCTCGCTTACGTGGGGAAGCAGCGGCTTTTCATCAGCAATCCCGTTATGCACATGGCGAAACTGAGCGCCGTGACTGAACCACGTGTTGCCGCCTTTTTTCTTCTCCGGCGCCTTCTCCAGCACCAGGACTTTGGCCCCGGCGCTGTGCGCCGCAACGGCGGCGGCCTGTGCCGCGTTGCCGAACCCAACGACCACCACGTCATAATTCTCTGTCTTCATAAATCAGCCTCCAGGTTTTCTCAATAATCGTTTATAGGCCATATCACAGGGCTTTGCTGATGAAAACTATCGCGGCACTGAGTAGTGGTTCAGTTACAATCGTGATCTACTCTTCGAGTTAAAGAAGATTTCTCTTTTCCGCCAACCCTTTCCTTTTGCCTCAATGAAGCTCAGCGTCAACGGTTGATGATTGCAATTACCGATGATGGGCGGATCGCCCTCAGCGGTGTCGAAGGGCGTTGGCTAGGTTGTCAAACGCGCAGCACGGTTGATTGGCTATCCCGTATTCGTTGATTCCCGGAGCAGGTCGCACCCGCGAGGTGTCCACACGATGGAGGATCCATGTCGGTGAGCTTGACGGATCGCTCACGCAGACTTGTAAGAAAAACCAAAGCGAGATATCTCAGGTAAAGGCTTGAGCCAGGTAGGCAGGGACCTTGTTGCTTGGCGAGAGAAAGCGGGTTGAAAAAAGGGAACAATTGGAGGCCGAATCAGTTTCAGAAAGCTGCCGCGTCTAGCGGCATCGGAGGAGGTAAGCGATGGTTAAAACCCAAGGTGTCATTCACTTCAGTCTTCCAGCCACAGACTTAGAGCGAAGCGGGAAGTTCTATAGCGAGCTTCTAGGGATGAAAATCGTACAGAGAACTCCTCGCATGGTTTTCCTGAAGTGCGGCGAAGATTACTTGATCCTGGCAAAGGATACTCCGGTCAAGTACGACTCTCTGGAGCAAACCCCGGTGCATCATGCTTTCAAGGTTGCGGGGGAGGACTTTGAGCCTGCAGTGGAGTTTCTCAGACAAAACGGCGTCAAAATATTCCACGTTGAAGATCGCCGGGACGGTGTTTTTTGGGGCCGGCAGGCCTACTTTCTCGACCCTGACGGCAATAAGCTGGAGATCCATGATCCACAGGGGATGGGTGTTCAAAAATAGCGGTCGTTCTGCCGTCCAAGGAAGGAGAAAATGCTATGCAGTACCGACTGGAACACGTAGCGATTCACTGTCGAGATATTAACGAGTCGATAAAGTTCTATGAAAAGTTTTTTGGCGGCAGCCCTACGGCTATACGGAAGGGCGCAGCGGGGTACCGGTTCTGCTTTATGAAGATTGATGGTGCACCATCGATTCAACTCATGGAGTCGGCCGACAAAGTCGGTGTCCACCATTACGGTTTCGTGACCGACGATGTCGAGGAAATCAGTCAGGAATTCAAACAAAAGGGCGCTGAGATAATTCGCGAAAATCGCGATTCTTCGGGAAAGCTTATAACGATTTTTATCAAAGATCCCAACGCTTTAGAATTGGAAATTCGATCACCTCGTTAGCTTGATTCCGGTGGTTCTGTGGGGGGGGAGATGCCGCTGATTGGCTGACAACCTGGGGCGCTTACGCTCTGCCGGATCAACGCTGTAGAGGATACTCCTCCTTGGTGGATCGCGAAAAACCGGTGAGGTAGCTTCTGCCCTGACTGTCTAGTTTCGCAAAAGACGTACAAATGAGCGCCGTAGTCGCCTTAGCTATCGAGATAACTCCTCCAACTCAGCGCGGCAAGTTGGTAGTGGTGGGGCTTGAGCCCTCTTTTTTCAGCCATTGCGTACAATGACTACATCATCGGGTGCGAAGGCAAGGATGACTTCTTGACCGCGTTGAAAGAGGTTTTTGGTTCTTGGATTGGTTTCGTATGTTCTAAGAACTCTATTTGGCAATTGAATTTCGTATTCCACAAAAGATCCTTGGTAAGCTGATGCCGCGACGTGCCCTGTGAATTGATTGGTGGCATTAGGGGCGCCGCCTGCGACTTGCAGTTGCATCGCTTCAGGGCGAACACTTAACAGAACTGGGTATCCGGGCTGCGCCCGGATATCCAATTGGGATAAGGCGGCGCGGATAATCAGGTCATCGTCGGTCTGAACCTCTACGAGGCGTTCGTCCGTTTGCAATACCTTGCCGGCGAAAAGGTTGGCCTTGCCCACGAAAGCGGCAACAAACTCGTTGGCGGGCTGCTCGTAAATTTGCCGCGGGGTACCCTCCTGAATGACACGTCCCCCATTCATGACCGCGACTCGGGTGGAAAGCGCTAGAGCTTCTTCCTGATCATGGGTTACATAGATCGTCGTTAGGCCGAGGTCATGCTGGAGTTTGAGCAGCTCGAGGCGCATGTCGATGCGCAGCTTGGCGTCCAGGTTGCTCAGGGGTTCGTCAAGCAGCAGGAGCCCGGGTTGAATCACCAAGGTCCGGGCCAATGCCACACGCTGTTGTTGACCGCCGGATAGCTGTGAAGGTCGGCGATTTTCCGTTCCTCGGAGCCCGACCTGCTTCAGTGCTTCTCCGACTCTTTGGGTAATTTCACTCCGCGCCACCTTGCGTTCGCGCAGGCCAAAGGCGACATTTTCGTAAACGGTCATGTGGGGCCAGAGCGCGTAATTCTGGAACACGAGACCGACGTTTCGTTGCCAGGGAGGTATATGATTCATGGGCCGTCCGTCGAGATAGACCATACCTTCGTCAGGCAGCACAAAGCCGGCGATGATTCTAAGCAGGGTGGTTTTGCCGCAACCGCTGGGTCCGAGAAGGGTAAAAAAGTCACCCCGTGCTATGTGGAGGTTAACGTCGCGCACAACCCAGTGCTTGCCGTAGGATTTCCCGATGCCGTCGACTCTCACTTCCGCGGGCTGCATGGTCAAATTCGGAAGGCGTTGCCTGCCCGGCCGCCAAAAATTCTGTGCGTTAAATAAGTACCGAGGGACACCAGCAGTATCGCAACCACACCCAGGGCTGCCCCAGCGCCGCGTCCTAGTGGGCTCTGCATATAGATGTAGATGCCGTAGGAGATGGGTCCTAACTCGATGCGCGGCACGAGCATTATTGTGGAGGCAAGCTCCACGCATGAAGTGACGAACCCAATGAGCCCGCCCGCTACCAGCCCGCTTGTGATCAGCGGGAGCGTAATCTTGGCAAATGTCTTCAGACGATTGGCGCCCAGGCTTTGCGCCGATTCTTCGAGGCTTATATGCACTTGCTGAAGCGCCGCGTAAGAGGCGCGAACCGTATAGGGCAGCCGCCGCATAGTGTAGGCGATCACCAAAATGACCCAGGAAGAGGTCAGCGGCGCGCCAAGGCCGGGAAAATCCCACCCATGAAAGACCCGGAGGTAGCCGACGGCCAGCACGACTCCGGGAATAGCTAGCGGCAAGGTAGCGATGGCGTCTAGCAAGTTCCTAAACGGCAAGCGGCTGCGCAGCAGCAAAAAGGCGATGGCCGCGCCGAGAATAATATCCAGACCGGCGGCTAACAACGAGTAAAGTAGAGTGTTCTGGATGAAATGAGGTGCTCTGAAAAGAATCTCCGCAAAATGGCCCAACGTAAAAGCCGAAGGGAGCAGGGTAAAACTCCACACTTTAGAAAACGACAGCAGAAGAATCCCGATATGTGGCAACAGGCTGATCGCGAGTATGGCGCCGCAAAGAAGCCATACCAGAAATAACTTCTTGCCCTGAAGCCGCCTTGTTACCGGAGCGGATTGTTGTACCGTCGCATACTCGGTGAGACCGAGGTACTTGCGGGCGGCGAACAGGGAAAGGAGCGATAGGACCACGAGAACGACGCAAACCACGTAGCCGTCCACGTCGTCCATCCCTACGGTTGTGATACGTAGGTACGCTTGTGGCGCCAGGAGATTTTTGTAGTTTAACATCAACGGTGTTCCCAGGTCGTCGATGGCGCGGATGAAAGTCAACAACGAACCGGCAACAAAGCCGGGAAGCATCAGCGGCAGAGTAATGCGGCGAAACAACCGGAATCCGTGGCAGCCCATATTTTGTGCCATCTCTTCCATGGACGGATCGATGCTAGAGAGCGAGACCACGGTATTGAGTAATATAAAAGGAAAAAAATGTAAGGTTTGTACGAGCACCACACCCGTCAGGCCTTCCATAAAGGGAAGGGTCATGTCGAACCAGCGCATTAATAGCAGATTCACCATCCCGCTTCGGCCCAGGATCAATTGCAGTGCAACGGCCCCGACGAATGGCGGAATGACCAGTGGAAGGGTCGCCGCGGTTTGAAGTAACAGTTTGCCGCGAAACTCATAACGCGCGATTATGTAGGCGAGCGGCAGAGATAGAAGAGCGCTGAAGACGACGACCAGGAGGCCGCTCACAAGTGTGTTCCAGAGGGCTTCACGAAAAAGCGGGCGGCGAAAAAAATTCGCAAAGTGTATCAGAGTTAGATTGCCGGCATCGTCCGATAGGGCAATCCAGAGCACGCGCATTACTGGATAAAGGATAAAGACGATTAAAATCGCAAAGAGGAGCGCCATGACTCCGGCTTGACGCCAGTCGATTCCCGCTCTGGTTCGAAGCGGTATGGCCACCGGGAAGCTTGCCATGCCTGTGTTGGTTGGATGTAAGTGGGCGACAACGGTTATAAGCGCGCCGCGTCCCGGTGTTTAGCGTGCCATGGCTGCGGCCCTATTGGCTTGCTCTTTCGCTTTGTCGTAATTGCTCCTGGCGAAGGTTTCCCACTCCGTCTCGAGTTGCGCCTTTAAACCGGATTTTGATTTAAACGCACCGGTGACTTCTTTGTCGCTAGCGCGCTTGTCGTTAATCGGCGCCTGGGAAGCCAATTTTTTGGCCTCGGCTAGTAGTGTCTTGGCTTGTGCCGTATTGGCACTCTTACTCTTGGTTAAGGCTTCTTCAGCTTTGTAGATGCTGCCCCAGGCGTCTCGTAGCTCGCGGTGCCGGAAGGTAATGATATGATCGTAGAGCGAATTTACGACGTCGCGCCGTCCCGAAGACAGCTCGTCATTAAAGTTCACTCCACCCATCTTGCTCTTGAACGGGTTAGGATAATCCTTCGGAGCTTTAGCGTACAAATCGGGAATTACCGGAAGCCGGGCGATCTCCGGTGAAAAGAGCACCAGTTGTCCGGCCTCGCTGAGTAAATAGTTTACGAATGCTAGGGCATTGTCGGGATTCGGTCCGCCTTTAACGATCCCGACACTTGCAGGGACGACCGAAGTCAGTGCGGGGTATACGAACTCCACCGGTTGTCCGCTGGCAATGGCCGACAGACCAAAGAAGTCGATGACTACGCCAATGCCGTACTGGGCGCTGATCACCGCCTCCGGCACGCCGAAGCTCCGTTCCGTGATTGTCCCCATGTTGCCCCCCGAGTTAAGCAGCAAACCCCAACCTTTTTCCCATCCGTAGGCCTGAAGAATGGTTTCAACTGTCAAGTGGGTCGTGCCGCTTCGTGACGGAGCGCTGATGACGAGATGGCCGTGATATCTGGGATTCGTCAAATCAGTCCACTCCTTCGGCGCCGGCAGCTTATGTGCCCGGAGATAGTTCTTGTTCCACATCAAGCCGTAACCGCTGATAGCGAAGCCAAAATACTTGCCGTCGGGATCGTGAATTGGAAAATTGCCGATCTTTGCCGGGATGCGGGCCATGATTTCTTTGGGCGGGGTGTGCTTTTCAAGTAATCCTTCCGACTCGAGGGTTTGAAACGCATCCGGGGCGCTCACCCAAAAGATATCCGCTTCCGGTTTGGCTTTGGTCTCGCGCAGATAGGTGACACCGGCATTGGTTTGCTTGCTGTTGATGACGACGCTGATGCCCGGATGTTTCGCTTCGAACGTTTTCTTATAAGTTTCAAACAGTTCCTTAGGGAACGAGGTGACGATGACGACCTCCTTTGCCACCGCCGAACCAGCAATACAATAAAGGAAGAAGCCAATTAACCAGAAGCTGAGACCTTTCATAAACCCTCCCGTTTCTTGAGCAGAAAACAAACATCCAGCGGCAGTAACTCACCATGAAGGTTAGGTTCTGTCAAGGGAGAAACAGAACGATCACTTGTCACGACCATGCTGCCTCCCGTTGTAGTTCTTTTTGAGGCTAGTGTCAGGCGCCCCTTTTTGATAACGTCCCTTCGACGCGCGATTATCTTCTTATGATTGATCTCCGAGCTGGCTCAGCGGTTCGTTTAGGAGGTTGTGTTTATGAAGCATCGTCTCTACCCGGCCGTCTTCCTTCTCGCTATCGTCTTCCTGCCTTTCGCAGCAATGGCCGCAGATAAGCTTGTCGGCATTCACTCGGCTCGGACGATGTCCCAATCGATGCCGTGGATCGCGGAAGAGGTCGGGCTATTCAAGAAATATGATCTGGACTTTCAACTCGTTTTTATCTCTTCTGCGGCGATGGTAACAGCCGCCATGCTTAGCGGCGACGGTGAGGTGGCCATTACCGGCGGGGAATCGATTACGCGCGCGTTCACCCAAGGTGTCACTGAGTTGATTTTTATAGCGAGCGCAAAGAACACCCTCACCCACAGTATCCTGGGAAGGCCCGAAATCAAAAGTCCCGAAGGTCTCAAGGGCAAAAAACTGGGTTTGACTCGGCTCGGGAGCAATTCCCATTACTTTGTGATTCAGGTCTTACGAAAATACGGCATGGGACCGACCGATTTGAACTTTATTCAAACCGGCGGCCAGGTCGAAAATCTTGCGGCACTGCTGAGCGGCGGGGTGGATGCCGCTACCATGACAGGACCGTCCGGGGGCGGCAAGGCTATCGCCCAGGGTTTCCGCCATATCGTATATGGGCCGGACCTGCACATTCCTTTTGCCGCAGCGACGCTTGTGAGCCGCCGTTCCTCGATCCACACGCGTGGACCGGTCATCGAAAAGTTTGTGCGGGTTATGGCGGAGGCGGTGAGGATCATGTTCACGGATAAGGAATTGACGTACAAAGTATTGGCCAAACAGTTGCGCATAAGCGATCGAAAAGTGTTGGACGCCGCCTACGGCGAGGAAATTAAGGTGATGGAACCGAGGCTGGAGTTCAAGATGGAAGCCTTTCAAGCGATCCTTGATGAAACGGCAAAAGTCGACCCACGAGCAAAAAAAATCAGGCCGCAGGATCTTATGGACCGGCGCTACCTTGACGGCCTGGAGAAAAGCGGTTTCTTTGACAAACTCTGGGCAGGAAAATAAACCCGCTCTGAAAATGAGTGCGAATCCATGGATCAAGCTTGCCGGAGCGCGTTGCTGCTCTGGAGCTGTGCTCCAAGAGATTTCCATCAGCTCGATGATCGCTTTCTCATTCTGTCGCAGATCCAAGCACAAGTCATAACACGACCGCGTGAGTAAACCGATCTTTCTGCAACCGAGGCCTTTGAGTGATGAGGACATTAGCCTCGGGTGAACGGGTTATGGAAAGAGGTTGAACTCGTTCCGAGACAATCGCCGATTGCTTCTTACGGTAATGGTAACAGCGATGATCGACCGGCGCTGCGCCGGCCATCGTCATCCTGCGATAGCCAAGCTCATATTGACCTGAAATTAAATAAGCCGTCGGCTGATTTACGTGTTTTATTTACGCATTACCAGGACATGACGGTGTGGAAAATCTTTGATGAGTAAATCCGGGGTACACCCTGCCTGTTAGTCGGGCACCAGGTTGGACTAATCTCCGCCATTCGATTGACGAATGATAATTGTACCCAACGTGCATTCATAGACGAAATCCGCCTCGGCGAGTTTTCTACGGTTCTGTTCTCTGACCTGGCGTAGACGCTTCTGGAACCAAGTGCCCTTGGGCCAGCCCACCCCATTCGGTTCCATGTTAAACCCATCTTCTTGTTGATAAACCCCCTGTTTCAGCTTGGCTTCGTCAAAGAGAATTCGAAAGCTCATGGCATCTCCTGGAGCGAACTGCTGCGGACTTGGGAATTAAGGTGTGAAACAAACCAATCGCTTAGCGCTTGCACAAACATCTTCCGTCAACCGTGCTCATTCGAGAGGTCGAGGCAGATTGGCGTTTTCTTCGTTGACATCCTCGCATATAGTAGACGGTTAGCACGTGTGTCAAGGGATTTCGTTGTGAGATTGTTCTAATGGGAGATATCAGTCGGTTGTGTGCTCATACACCGCCTGAAAATCTTGGCTGTGTCCTTCTTTTAATGTATCTGACTAGGGTTCGAGAGGCGTTCACCAAACGTTATAAGACGAAGGGGGTGGGGAGGGGCGACGATCGAACCAAGAGGCGAAATTGTGAAGGCCATCCCGGCGAGTCTTTATCACTTTCTGATTCTGCTCGTCGTTGTTGCCTCGCCGGTTGCTCGACCACAGAAGTGATGGTTAGCAAGTGCAGCAATCCCGAGATCGTCTTCTGTAGGTAGGATCATGGTAGGGGCCGGCGGCGGATAAATCAGCGTCCGATACAACTTGGAGGACGAGTTTGTCACCCAA
>Ga0105347_1001174_pt1 | contig 11536 bp, 7 predicted proteins | sample EasRivMeERMLT890_FD_89677 | JGI IMG/M metagenome (GOLD analysis project Ga0105347, IMG submission 89677) | Soil microbial communities from meander-bound floodplain in the East River, Colorado, USA - East River MetaG ERMLT890 | ecosystem: Environmental > Terrestrial > Soil > Floodplain | place...
ATGCGCACCGGCTCGGGACTTGACGGTTGAATGAATGGAGCGAGTGAATCGAATTCGTAGATCGAGCTGTCCCCTTCGTTTAAGTCGGGCAGGAACTCGACCTCAGTTGGATCCACGTAGTTGAGAGGCACCATCGAGGCGCCCGGGAGGTCCGCTTGCGCGGTCTCCGGCTCGGACCCGACAGTTGCCGCGGGTTCGTTTCCGGCCACCGGCAGGAAGCTCAGTGTGTAGAGCGCCAGGCCCGCCACTGCCACTCCCGCTGTCCAGATCCTGAGGCTCATCTCATCGCTCCTTGTTGAGATAAGCTATGTCAAATGCGGTGCCGAATCCGTAAGCCGCTGAATGACAAACGGTTGATCGACTCGCCCCTGCCTGGACAAACCGGCAAGTGTGTCTGATGCGACACACCTCGATTGCTCCCCGCGTACACTAAGCAGCTATTGGACAACGAATTATCTCGAGGAAGGCCCAGTGTGTCCGACCAGACACGGTCATCGCCGCTCCGAGCCTTGCCCCCGGCCGGCACATCGAGTAATGTCCTGCTGGGGGAATTGTGAATCCATCCATCGAGCCCTGTCCGGTCGATGGCCCACCTCGTTGCCGCGCAGTGAATCAGGCGAGCTTATGTCGGCGCCTGGCGTTGGGCCGCAACCTTCCCTCTGAAACGGACCGAGGATGACTACGACCTTACAAGCGGCCAGCGCAGTACCGATGCTCAGCCAGGAGGCCATCAAGGCCATGTATCGGGATTTGTCGGAATTCGAACGACCAGATCGACGGAAAGCCATCTGGCAGGTGTGCAACAGCTTCCTTCCGTACTTCGCCATGTGGGCTCTGATGATTTACACCGCGACTCAGGGGTATTCCTACTGGATTACTTTGAGTATAGGGATTCTCACCACTCCCTTCTGGGTGCGGATGTTCATCATTTTTCACGACTGCTGTCACGGCTCGTTTTTCAACTCTCACAAGGCCAACCGGTTCTTCGGTTACCTGGCCGGCGTGCTGACGTTTACCCCCTATGAGGATTGGCAACGCTCACACGCCGGACACCATGCGACCTCCGGCAACCTCGACCGGCGGGGGCTGGGCGATATCTGGACGGCGACCGTGGCGGAGTATCGCGCCCTGCCCTGGCACAAGCGCGCCTTCTATCGTCTCTACCGCAATCCGTTCGTGATGTTCGGCGTGGGCCCCAGCGTGATCATGCTGGGACTGCAGCGACTCTGGCACCCCGGCGCCAGAAAGCGTGAGCGCGTGAGCGTGATGATCACGAACGCCTCGATTCTGGCCATCATGGTCGCGGCCTATCTGACCTTCGGGATCGGCTCCTACATTGCAATTCAGCTCCCCATCGTACTTCTGGCCGGCGCCGTCGGCGTGTGGCTCTTCTATGTGCAGCATCAATTCGATGGGGCGGACTGGGTGCGACACGACGAATGGGATCAGGTACGGGCGGCCCTTCAGGGCAGCTCGTACTACAAACTGCCGTCGTGGCTTCAGTGGTGTACCGGGAACATCGGCCTGCACCACATTCACCACCTGCGTCCCGGCATTCCAAACTACAACTTACAGCAGTGCTACGATGAAACACCGCTCATGCAGAGCGTAACTCCTCTGACGTTGCGCAGAAGTCTCCGATCTGTGCGCCAGAACCTCTGGGATGAGAAGCAGGGGAGGCTGGTGAGCTTCGGGGAACTGCGGTCTTTGCCGGTCGAAGCGTCGTAAGACGCACGCGGCACGAGACTACGGCCGCTCGAGTCCCAGCGCTTTGATCTTCTTGTGCAGGTGACTGCGCTCCAGTTTCAGCAATTCCGCAGCTTTGGAGACATTCCAGCCACACGCGGAGAGCGCACCGCGCACGATATCGCGCTCCGCCTCCTCCATCGACACGGCGAACGCCTGGACGGGAGAGCCCCCCGCACCCAGTTCCGGGAACAGCTTGAGCAGGTGCGCCTTCGACAGTTCCTCCGACGACGAGAGTATGGCGGCTCGCTCCACCATGTTTCGCAGCTGACGCACATTGCCGGGGAATGAATACGTCCGCAGAGCATCGAGCGCCTCGCGCGAGAACCGCCTGGCCCGAACGCCGCCCAGGGAGTCCTTCAGGAAGTGCAGCGCGAGAGTCTCCACATCGTCGGAGTGATCTCGCAGGGGCGGAACGTCGATGGGTACCACGTTGAGGCGGAACAGGAGATCCTGGCGAAACCCGCCCGTCGTTACCATGTCCTCGAGGTCCCGGTTGGTGGCCGCCACTACGCGCACGTCTACCTGACGCTCGCGCGAAGCCCCCAGGCGACGCACGGAGCTTTCCTCCAGCACGCGCAACAGTTTGGCCTGCGCGGCCTGCGGCAGGTCGCCCACTTCGTCTAAAAACAGCGTTCCACCGTGGGCGTCCTCGAACTTCCCCGGCTGCGAACGCGTGGCGCCAGTGAAGGCGCCCTTCTCAAAACCGAACAGTTCACTTTCGATCAGGTGTTCGGGGAGCGCGGCACAATTCACCGCCACAAACGGGCCGTCGGCCCGCCGCGATTGACGGTGTAGTTGCCTGGCCACCAGCTCCTTGCCCGTTCCGTTTTCACCTCGGATGAGCACGCGCACATCGCCCTGCGCCACCTGTGCAATGGTGGCCAACAGGTCCCCCATCGCCCTGGAACTCCCAAGCAGTGCGTACCGCGCCTCCTCGCTCTGCTGCTGCCGCAACCGCTCCTGCCGCATGCGCTCCAGGCTCAGGCCGTTGTCCAGCGTGATCAGCAGGCGCTCCAGCGACAGCGGCTTTTCCAGAAAGTCGAAGGCTCCACGCCGCGTGGCCGCCACGGCGTCCGACAACTGAGCGTGCCCCGAGATCATGATCACCACGCAGTTGGGTTGCAGCGCCTTCAGCTCCGCCAGCCAGTCGAGCCCTGAGCCGTCGGGCAGCCAGACATCCAAGAGTACGGCGTCGAATTCATTCACCGCCTCGACGCGGGCTTTCGCGAGATGACCTGCCGTGGTGACCGCGTGCCCCTCGCGCTCCAGGGCGCCGCCCACGGACTTCAGAATATTGGGTTCGTCATCTACCAGAAGCAGCCGCGCCATGGACTAGCTCACCCGGGGAAACGACAGGGACACACGCGCCCCCTGTTGGACATTGGTCCAATCCACTTTGCCGCCCATGTCTGTGGTGATTCTCTGTGACACCACCAGCCCCAGGCCCGTTCCGTCGGACTTGGTGGTGAAGTAGGGCCGGGGCCCACCCTCGAAGAACGCAGCCGGAAATCCCGGTCCTGTATCGGTGACGTTGATTCGCCCGCAGTCCAATTCCCTCGCCACTTCCACGGAAACATTGCCTCCGGGGCCCGCGGCTTCCACGGCATTCTTGACGATATTCGTAAGTGCTTCCTTCAGGAGCAGAGAGTCGGCCTTCACCATCACCGCACCGGGTGTGGACAGCTTCACCCGCGTCAGACCGGCCGCATACACCCCCGCCACGTCTCCCGCCACGGCCGACAAATCCGTGGGCGCCAGCTGGGGTTCGGGCAATTTGGCGAACCGGCTGAAGGCATCCACAATGCGGTTGAGAACCATCACCTCTTCCGACACCAGTCGTGCGGCTTCCGGGATCATGCGCGCAGCCTCGGCGGGGTTCGACGCCGCTCGCCGCGCCAGCTCCTCCACCGTCACTCGAATGGGTGTGAGCGGATTCTTGATCTCGTGCGCCACCTTGCGTGCCATCTCCTGCCAGCCGGCCGTTCGCGCCGCTTCAGCTACGCGCTTCTCCGCGGCTACCAGCTCGTGCCTCAGATGCTCGAATGCATCCACGAGTGTCGCCGCTTCGCCCTCGGCAAAGGTCGACAGGGGCTCCATGGCACCGCCGCGTCCCCACTCGGCGACGGCGGCGGCCAGTTCCTCCACGGGTCGCGCCGCCGACACCGACACGCGCCAGGCGGCGAGCACGGCTACCGCAACAGCCAGCACGATGGCCAGCAGAAGAAACAGGTCCAGTCGACCCAGGGCCGATTCGCGATCCGACAGCGACAGACCAAAATAGAAAGGAGGCACCTGCCCCAGGGCGTACTTCCCGCTGTGTGTATCGAGCTCCACCAGGCTGGCGACAGTATCGGGCCAGGACTCGAGCGAAAACGCCCCGGTGAGCAGCGGCCGGCCCTCCGTGTCACTGGCTCCGATGACAAACGAACCGGCTTCACCCGTCTGGCTGAGCAGCCGCGCATCCACTCGGAAATAGGCTGCCACACCCAGTTGCGGACTGGCCGCCAAAGGCAAAGCAGAGCCCAAAAGCACCACTCCCAGTTCGGGCGAGCTCCAGGTGGCTCCCGATATGGAGTCGGCGGGCACCTGCGTGGGGAAACCCGTGTGCGTAGGCAGGTCCGAGCGCGCGCGCAGCATGCGTCCCCCGCCCTGCGATTCGAACAGATCGATGCCATCCACTCCGTATTCGTCTCTTACAGTAGATAGAAGGGCGAGGAGTCGGGCTCTGTCCTCAGGTTTGGCGAGTGCGTCCGTTAGTTCTCCACCGTACGCCAGCCTCGTTGCGGCATCATCGGCCTGGCGCACCAGCCGGTCGCGCCAGCTTTCCACGAGTTTTCGTGTGAGGGATGCGCGCTGAGCGAAGGATTCGTCCACCAGCCTGCGCGTGTACTGCCGAATCCCGAATCCTACGACCAGCAGGGGAATCACCGCGAGGAGCACAAACCCCACGAGCAGGCGGCGCGAGAGCCGCCATGGCCGCATGCGGCTCACGGCTTGGCCTCCGCCAGAAAGAACGGCCCCACGTAGCGCCCCCAGACGTCGCGCGAGGAATCGAGCGATCCGCCGCACGTGGTCACGAGTGCATCGGCCTGAAGCAGGGCAACGTAGGGCGCGCGCTCTTCCAGCCGGGTGCGCAGAGATCGATACAACACCGCACGCCTGAGTTCATCGGCGGTGCCACGCGCGCTTTGCAGAAGCGCCACCAGTGAATCGGAGGCCGACAACTGAACATGATCAAATGCCCGCTCGATCTGTGCGTCGGCGGCAAACGACTCGAAATCCCACAGTTCCACGCGCAGGTCGGCCCCTTCGGGCGACGAGGCGTAGGAGGCCCGCACATCCCAGGCCTTCAGCGCGGTCACCAGATACTGAGCCTCTTCTTCCAGCCCGCGCGCAAAGCCTATGGACACGGCCGGTCGCCCCGGCACGCGTTTGCGGGCAGCCCGGGCACGTTCGTAGTCGAATGCGATTTCCGCTCGCTTTGAATCGCCGGCAGGGCCCACAGGCAGGAGGCCCGGATGACAGGAGCGATCTCCGCCCGACTGAGCGATCATGGCGTTGCGATCGATGGCCCAGTTCAGAAACGACAGCATGCCGTCGGGCAGTTCCCGCAACGGGCGCACCACCAAAAGCCGCGGTGCAGGAACGCGCTCCTTCACGCATGACGTGCTCTCCGCCGCGCCGATCCACACACGATCGGTCACCTGGTGCGACACGACGAGCGTGCCGAGATGCTGCTCGCGGCCACGGAACACGTCGGCGGCCGCTCCCGAATCGGCGGAGGCGTAGTACCCGCAACTGGCCACCACCGGCGCACCGTCGGTGGTCCGGGTCCAGCGAACGATCGCCGTGCCCGGTGAAGCGAGTCGCTCCGGGAGGCTGAAGTTCGGTCGCGTGAGATTGAATTGCAGAGTGTCCCTGCCACGGGGTACCAGCCCCACTACGTGGGCGATCCGGCCACGTCGATAATTCTCCACGCCGCCAATACATGTCTGCCACGAATACGCCGGCACCTCCCTCACGTACCACAGAGTCCGCTCAAGGCTCGTCTTCACCGCATAGGCATCCACGACCGAGCCGTCGCCGAACCGCGCGGAGGTGTCCACCACGACGAACAGGTCGCTTCCCCGCCAGAACCAGCTTCGGGCCAGATCGCCGGCCAGTTTTCCGTCGGGCTGCATCGTGAACAGCGCGCGGTGAAACACCGGCCACAGCGCCCACCCCGCCGCGGTGCGAAGCTGCACCGGATCCCAGGCGTCGTACCCACCCACCACATTCAGACGCGCGGCTCGCTTGGGCAGTGACCTCCTGAGAATCGTCAGCGGTTCGCCCTTCTTCAGAGGCCATTGTGGGCTGGCCTCGAATTCCCAGACGGGTGACGTAGAGCGCACCACCGGTCCCAGCTGTTCGCACCACACGCTGTCGTTCATGCGCGCCGACGAGTCGCACCTCACGTAGGCGTGCTGGCCGGCGTAGAAGAGAAACTCGCCCTGGAGCGTGTCGGTGGGGGGCTTGAATTGTGCGGAAGCGGCTCCTGCTGAAAGCAGGGTAACAAGGAGAGCTGGGACCAGGCGCACGCTTTATTGTACGGGCTAGGAGCCCGGCGCGTTCTTGGACCCGGGCTTGCCGGGTTTGAACATGCCGATGGCGGTAGCCTCCTCCGGCTTGGGCACGATGATCTGAAGCAACGACAGGTCGAGAGCCTCATCCACAGTGGCCACGGGCTGAATCTTGATGGCGCTGCGTACGTAGTCGGGCAGCCGCTCCACCATTTCGGCCGATTCCATCGGCAGCACCGCCATGGCCAGTTCATGCCGGCGTGCCGCCAGCACCTTGCTCGTGCCGCCAGGTACTTCGCGGAGCCCACCTGAGAGCGAAATGCCGCCGGAGAGACCCACGTCGCCGCGCACCGGCTTGCCTGTGAATGCCGAGATCAGCGCCGCAACCATGGGCAGGCCCAGGGACAACAGATCGCCGGGCACCAGCAGATCGTGCACGTGAACGTGCAGGCGGGCCCGGTCGAACGCCTGGTGGTCGAGATCGTACTTCGATGCCCGGGCGCGAAGGATCGTGAGCGCGCTCCACACGAGCTCTCGCAGCCGTTCGCTCTGCGGCCCGGTGAGCGTGAGGTCGGGTTCGCCCGGGATGAGCGACACTTCGATCGCGGTGACTGTGGCCCCCTCAGGTGAAAGCACCAGCGCGCGCGCCACACCCACCTGGGGACGCAGCTCATTCTGCCGCTTCGCCAGTTCGTGGCCGTTGCCGCTTTTGTTGGTCCGGTGGTCTGTGGGCTGGTCGCTCCTGGCTCGACTGCCCTCGGCCACCACGCGGGCTGCCTTGCGGGCGCGCTCGGCAATCGCCTGCTTGAGCTGGCCCACGCCTGCCTCTGCGGCCGTGCGTTGCACCAGCTCCTTCAGTTCGAACTCGTTCATGTCGAATTGCTGAGCCGACAATCCGCAGCGTTCACGTTCGTGCGGCAGGAGCACCGACTGGGCGATTTTGAGTTTTTCCTCCTGCACGTACCCGGGCAGGTACAGCAGGTCGCAGCACTCGGCCACCGATTCGCTCATCGATTCGCGCGCCTTGGCCGTGACAATGAAGAAGACCTTGGACAAATCGAACGGCACATCAAGGAAGTGATCGGTGAAGCGGGTTCGAAGCTTCGAATCCAGCGCCTCGACCAGCGCAGCCGCAAGGTCGCCGTGCCCGCCCGAGCCGAGCTTGTCGGCCTCTTCGATGATGATGACGGGGTTGCAGGTTCCGGCGATGCGGATGGCCCGGAGAATGCGACCGGGAAGCGCGTTGGGCAGGGCGCGTCGCTGTCCCACGATTTCCGCTTCGTCGGCCAGACCGCGCACGTTCACCCGCACGAGCTTGCGCCCCAGCGCGCGTGCCACCGCATACCCCAGGGACGTCTTGCCTGTTCCCACCGAGCCGATGAGTGCCAGAACGGGCGCACTGCCGTCGCCGCGCGTGCTCATCACGGCGAACCGATCGAGAATCTGTTCTTTGACGAATTCGAGCCCGAGGTGGCCGAGATCGAGTTCTCGCCGGGCGGCGGCCAGGTCCAGCCGATCGGCACTCTCGTGACTCCAGGGAAGCGCCAGCAGCCACTCGAACCAGGAACGTGTGAGCCCGTACTCGAGGGACGACACGGGCACCCGTTCCATGCGGGAGAGTTCCATCTCCGCACGAGAGGACACTCCGTCGGGCAATTCTGCCGCCCGCACGCGCTCACGCAGGAAGGCCACCTCGGCGTGCAATCCACCGTTGGCTTCCGTCACGTTCGCTCGGCCTTCTACTTGTGTGCGATCCATGGGCGATTCGGGTCCCTACATCTATATAGTACTCATCGACCGGCAGCCCCGACGGCCTGAGTGCCCGGCCCGGCGCCTACTGATCGGTTTTGGGCAGCTCCACCGGGCGCGGTTTGTCGTGCCTGGCGCCCAGCACGTAGTCGGCCTGCATCAGCTGCTGGATCTCTCGGCTTCCCTCGTAGATGGACGAGCCCTTGGAGTTGCGGTAGAACCGCTCCACGGGGTACTCGTCGGAGAACCCGTAGGCGCCGTGCACCTGCACGGCATCCGAGGCGGCTTTCTCCGCCGCGTCGCAGGCGAACCACTTGGCCAAAGCCGTCTGCTTCGTGTTGCGCGTGCCCTGGTTCTTCAGCCAGCCGGCATGCAGATAGAGAAGCCGCGCCGCCTGGTAATCCTTTTCCATGAGCGCGATCATGCGCTTCACCAGCTGATGCTCGCTGATGGGCACTCCGAACGTCTTCCGGGTCTTCGCATAGGTGACACTGGCGTCGCGGCAGGCTCGCACGAGTCCCGTGGCGCCACCTGCCACCGTGTAGCGCCCCTGCTCCAGCGCGAACATGGCGATGTTGAAGCCTTCGCCTTCCTTGCCCAGCATGTTGCCCTTGGGCACTCGGACGTCCTGCATGGATATGAAGCCTGTGTTGCCGGCCCGCACACCCAGTTTGCCGTGGATGGTGCCGGTAGTGAACCCGGGGTACGTGCGCTCGACCATGAATGCAGAAATCCCGGTGTGGTCGCGCTTGGCCTTCTTCTCGCGGCTGGTCCAGGCGTACACGGTGAAGGTGTCGGCCACATCCGCGAGCGAAATCCACATCTTCTCGCCGTTGAGCACGAAGTGGTCGCCGTCCTTGTCGGCCGTGGTTTGAATGCCCACCACGTCCGATCCGGCGTTGGGTTCGGTGAGCCCGAACGTGCCGATGCGCTTGCCCTTGGCCAGTTCCACAAGATACTTCTGTTTCTGCTCCTCGGTGCCGTACGCCAGAAGCGTGCACTGCATGAGCCCCACGTGCACCGACAAGACCACTCTCGCCGCGGTATCGAAATACTCCATGCCTTCGCAGGCCAGCCCCAGGGAAATGTAGTCCAGTCCTGCGCCGCCGTACTTGGTGGGGATGCAGATGCCGAGCAGGTCGGCTTCTGCCATCCTCGGCAGAAGCTCGGGATCCAGTCGCTGTGCGCGATCGTTCTCGCGAATATTTGGGAGGATGTACTTGGCGCCGAAATCGGCCACCAGTTCTTCCACGTGTCGATGATTCTCTGAAAGTTCGAAGTCGATCATAATTTATTTGTAGGCGGTGGCGTCGATCTCCACCTGCGCTCCTTTGGGAAGTTCAGCCACGGCCACGGTGGCGCGGGCTGGCGGGTTGTTCTGAAAGTATTCGCCGTACACCTCGTTCATGGCGGCAAAGTCGGACATGCGCAGGAGGTACACGTTGCACTTGAGCACCTTGCTGAAGTCCGCGCCCGCTGCCTCCAGCACGGCCTTGAGATTCTCCATCACGCGGCGCGTCTGCACCTTCACGTCGCCGGTCACCAGCTGCTGGGTGGCGGGATCGAGTGCGATCTGCCCCGAGCAGAACACGAGCTCACGGCAGGGTGCCGATACGGCCTGGGCGTAAGGCCCCACGGCGGCGGGTGCCTTAGGGCTGTGGATGGTATTACGGGTCATCTGATCAGCGGCTCCTGTTGAAACCTGGAAACGATAGCCACCCGCGAGGGCGCGAGTCAAGGCAGGGTTGGCACCTGCCGGCCAGTTGATTTCCCCGAACCTCCAACTTATCTTGTGGACCGCTGTATTCTTCCATAGCTGCGATACGCAGCTCATACGCCGGGTCCCAAGCTCTCCGCTCCCGCGTCAGTCTGACCCGTTGCACCGCTATGCCCTGGGCGCCCAGGCGTTCGGGAGGAGTTGTACGCTCGGATCTGAAGAATTTGAACCACAACCCGTTACACCTCACACCCTACCCCAAAAGGAGCAGCACCATGAGTCGTGTCTTTGCCTTCCTCTTTGCCCTCGCCTCTCTCGGCGTCACGGCATTGGCCGTGGCCGATGTGCCCACCGAGATGAGCGTTCAGGGTCGCCTCACCAACGGCGCCGGCGCACCGGTGCCTGCCGGTCTAAAGAACTTCACGTTCAAGATCTGGGATGCGGCCGCCGGTGGCACCGAGATCTGGCCCGCCGGACCCGGTGAGCTCCAAACGCTCACCACCGATGCCAACGGCCTGTGGAACGCCGGAGTGGGTCAGATCATTCCTCTGACGGAAGCCGTGTTTCTGAACCCCGTCCGCTGGCTGGAAGTGACCGTGGATGACGGCGTCAACCCGATCGAAACGCTGCCGCGCATCGAACTGCGCACGAACCCGTACACCTACCGCTCGGCCACGAGCCAGCAGGCCGACAGCATCGGTGGGCTGTCGCTGTTCGACCTGGCCGATCGGTTTGTAGACACTTCGGGCGATGTCATGACCGGCGTTCTCCACAATGATCGTTCCACGCAGGATGCGGGTCCAAGCATCGACGTGGAGAACTTCAATGATGGTTACGTTGGGTATTGGAACAACTTAGCTGGCAACTGGGCCATACATGCGGAAGCCATGGGTGACGACAACCTCTGGAACATCGCGATCGCGACTGCAGCGATCGGAAACAACAGCTCGGCTGAGGCCAATCGTGGTCTGTACTCCGTCGCTGGCGGCACAGGCTCTGTGAATATCGGGGTGCAGGGAGTCACACAGATGGATGGGGTGGAGAACTACTCGGGCTATTTTCAAAGTGGTGACTTCGTGGTCACAGGTCCGGCCAGTTCGGGCACCCTGGGTGTTCAGCTTCCCCCCAACGCGATCAGCGACGACGAGATTCTCGACGAGCCAGGCGTCGCCTTCAGTCGTCGATCCACTCCGATCTCGCCTCTGACAGAATCGAGCACGTCTCAGAATTTTGTGACGGTGACGATCACGACTCCCGATGACGGGTACATCATGTTGGACGGGGTCGGTTACTTTGTCTGTAGCGGTAATGGTTCGCAATTCGCCTGGATTCAGATCAGTGAGACTTCAAATGCAGTCCTGGAGGGCGGTCACTACACCTGGGTCAACGCATACGACTACGCCAACGCCGTTGGATCGTACACGTACGAGTCCGCTCCCGTCAAACGGTTCTACTTCAAGGCAGCGGGCACCTATACTTTCTACCTGCAGGGAAACGCGTATGCTGCCAACGATGGATCGACCGGAGTCGGTCTGCTCGCACCTACGTGGTTACAGGCTACGTACTACCCCAGGGCCTATGGCACGGCGAGCACCGTGGTGGAGTCCCCGGGTGACTTTGAATCCGCTACCCGCGTCTTTATCAGCGACCCCATGACGAAGGCTTCATCGGTGGCCTATGAGGTCGATCTTCGCGAACTCGAGGTGCGAGCGGCGCAGACGGCCCTCGCTGCCGAGCGCGCGCGGCGCGAGCTCGTGGAAGC
>Ga0105347_1001176_pt1 | contig 11511 bp, 5 predicted proteins | sample EasRivMeERMLT890_FD_89677 | JGI IMG/M metagenome (GOLD analysis project Ga0105347, IMG submission 89677) | Soil microbial communities from meander-bound floodplain in the East River, Colorado, USA - East River MetaG ERMLT890 | ecosystem: Environmental > Terrestrial > Soil > Floodplain | place...
GTCGAGTCCGGGGCTGCCCGACGACTCCAGCGGCAGGTGCTTGGTCAGGTCGCCGTAGGACGGACCGGCGAAGCTGCGCTCGTAGAGCCGCGTCGTCTCGTTGAACTCCAGATGCTCCGTGGTCGGTGAGCCGAACCGTCCAGCGATCTGGAGCTTCCGCCGGGTGTCGGTCATCTCGCCTTCGTAGCCGAACTCGATGCTGAGGGCCACCGCCCCGAAGATCGCACTCGATCCACGGATGCCCTCACCGTGGTCGCCACCGCCCTTGCGCGAGTGATGGTTCATCGCCAGCGCCGCCTTGTACGTGTCGGCAATGACGTTGAAGTCGTTGATCGCGCGGTTGGTCTCCATCGCGTCGTTCTCGTCTTCGATCAGCGCCCACACCGCCAGCGTGTCGATCACGACCAACGGGTCCGTCTTGCCCTCACACCACTTCGCCAGCAGCGCCAACACGTGCGCCCGCTTGTTGAGCCCCGCCCTGACGAACGACGACCAGTCCATGACATCGGTCTGGGTCAGGCCGTCGATCTTGTCGGCGAAGCTCGCCCCCGACTCCTCGCTGATGAACAGCGTCGGGCCGGGCGGGAGGGGATCGCCCCACAGGAAGAACGTCCCGTTCTCCCGTGCCCTGACAAGCTGGCTGATGAACGTGGACTTGCCGCTCTTGGCCGGTCCCGAGACGAGTGAGACGTACCCGAACGCCGCGAACGGGCTGATCCAGCGCGGGTTGCGGTCGGTCCCCGCCACGTACACCGCCGACGGGACGATCAGCGGGCTGGTCTGGGTCGCCTGTGCCACCGTCTCGGCTGCTGTGACCGGCAGCGGGTCCTCGCCGAACTTGCTCTCGACATCCCCGATGGCCCGGCGCACCTCGTCGTCGGTCTTGGGCTGCGGGAGGCGCTGGTTGAGCGCACTCACCGCGTTGAACAGCGCATCGCCCGTGAGCCCGCCACCCCTGAGCGTCCGCGCCCGGTCCCGCAGGTAGTCGTGACGCGATCCCTCGGGCACGGACTCGGGCATGCGCAGCCCCGTGCCCACCGTGATCGACGTGGAGGCGCTCTGCTGCTGTGGGATGAAGCTCTTGGGGAGGTCGTGCGTCCGCTGGTAGAGCACCGTGAGGGGATCGTCGCCGTTGACGTGAGCGATGCGGTACGTGAACCCCGTCTGGTGGGTGCTACCGGGTCCCACCACGTAGCCCCGGTCAGCGGTGCGGGCAAGCCAGCCGAACAGGTGGGTCGGGATCGGACCGTTCTCGTCCGGCCAGCCGAAGTACAGGTGGACGCCGTTCGCTGTCTCGACCGCCAGCGTCTTGGGCAGGCCCAGCCCGCGCAGCTTCTCGCGCCAGCCCTCCCCGTCCACGTCGATGATGACAAAGCCGGGGGCCGGGACGACCCCGTAGTTGCCGTTGCTGCCGGGTGCCGACAGCATCTTCGTGATCCTGTCGGGGTCGGTGGTGGCGTCCTTGAAGCCGTGCAGCGTCATGGGGTGCTTGCCCGGCTGCTGGTCGCAGTCCGCGCCCTTGGGGCATCGGCATGCTCCGTCGCGGACGCCCCACACGGGGAACACGCCGAAACCGAACTCGGCGAAGGCCAAGGCCGTTGCAAGGGGACTGCTGGTCATGGGTGCGCTCCAGAGGCTTGACGCAGAGAACGAACTGCTATAGTAGACCTTCCTGAAGGCTCCGGTGTGGGCTTGCCGGGAGAACGACTGCGAAGGCCTCGGACCCCCGCAACGGGACCGGGGCCTTCGTGGTTCTGCTACATTGGTGGCCGTCCTTCAAGCGGACTGGTCGAGGCCCCCGCCTCCTCGTTCGCCTGTAGGGCTGGATGAGCACGGAAGCGTCGTGGAAACACGGCGCTTCTGTGTTCCTGCTATAGTCCGCAGTGGGCCAACGAACAGCGGGCCTGCCGCACTCATCCGGCCCAATCAGCGAGGACTGCCCCAATGGGCGAACTCTCCATCACCATCGGCTCTGGCGAGCCCGAAGATCAGCTTGCGCCCGGCAACTACCCGGCGAGGCTGAAGTCCGTCGTCGAGAAGTCCATCACCGTTCAGGGCGAAGACCGCGATGTCTTCGAGTGGACCTTCCTCGTGGACACCACCAACGACGATGGGACTCCCGGCGAGCCCATCGAGGTCGGCGGGCTTTCGTCCCGCATGACCGGGCCGCTCTCCAAGACCGCCGCCTTCCTCGTCGCGCTGCTTGGCCCGCAGGCCGTGCAGCCGGGGGCGACGTTCACGATGAACGACCTCGTCGGCAAGGCGTGCCTGATCCAGACTTCCGTCAACAAGGGCGGCTACGCCAAGGTCGATGGGGCCACGCCCCTCCCGGTCAAGGCAGCCGTCCGTGCCACCAACCGCGCCGCTGCTGCGGTTGCCGTCCCGGCAGTCTCCGCAGCAGCGGAACCTGCCGACGAAGCGGACGACGACCTCCCCTTCTAGGGTGTGACTCGTCAGCGGGTCCCTAACGGGGACCGACCCGCTGGCGACAGCCGCCACCACGGCCCTCCTGTTCCGTCGCCGGGGCAGGGGGGCCGTGGTATGTTCGGGGCGTGGCCTACCGACCTCCGGCGACTCTGCTCGTCACCACGCATCGGGGTCAGGTGCCCGGACCTCGCAAGCCTCCGCGTGCGGTCGGGGAAAGTGCCCGCCCCGCTCCGCCGCCACCCGAGACAGCCGGTGCCAGTCAGACGCGCCGCACCTACGCCCGCCGCGTGGGCAAGGACCTGCCGGTCGCGAAGCCCGCAGACGCTCCCGACACCCTCCCCGAGGACGCCATCGCGCACGACGATGACCTCGCCGCCGTCGTCGTCAAGCGCACGCTGAAGCGCCTCGCCACCGGCGACCTCGATCCGTCGCTCCGAGACGGTCTGATCGCGCAGCAGCTTCTGGATCGACGTGAGGAGAAGGCTGCCGACCGCCAGTTCATGCTCACACTCGCTCAGGCGCTGGCTGGTGGGGGCTACTCACCCCCGCAGGGGCTTCTGCCAGCCACGTCTGAGGTCCCCGAGGACGTGATCGACGGCTACTTCGAGGAAGTCGGGCTCGCTCCAGACCATCTTCGGCAGGGCTGATCGTGCCTCCCGGCCCGACGAGGACCCAAGAGTCCCGTCACGGGCAGCGGGTGAGGGCAAACGTCTCCCAAGATCGGGCGCTGGACCCCCGAAAGCTGCTCCAGAGCGACTTTGCACGCGATCTTGCGCGTGGAAGATGGGATATTGCGTTCTGGGCCGAGAGATTTCTCGGTGTGAAGGGGCATCCGGGCCAAGTTGCCTTCTGGAACGCCATTTTGATGCGGGATATGACGGGATGGCAGCCCCGATACCTCGATATTGCCCTTGCTGCGGGCAACCGTGCTGGAAAGACGCTCGCTGAGGCCATTGCACACGCTCATTCGACGTTCTACAAGATCGGAATGAAGCCTCCGAGGGTCCTTTCACAGCGATCCCTCGTTCAATGGAGCAATCTTCCCTACGAGTGGTACCACTTCGCGATTGCGCAGGAAACGAGCGAGCTTGCGTACGTCGAACTGGTCAGATTGCTGCAAGGCAGCCACGAAGCGCAGCCCAACGGCTGTCCCCTGACCAACGAGCTTGGCGGGGAGGTCGCCACGTGGGACAAGAAGTACCGGGGCGAGTACCTGTGGGTCCGCTTCCACCCGGTCTTCGGCGGTGGGTCCATCCACTACCGCACCACGGGCGAGAAAGCCATCGGTTCGCTGGGCAAGGACATGAACGGGATCAGCTACGACGAGGCCGGGTTCGACCCCAACTTCGAGTTCGTGGTGAACGAGGTCCTCCACATGCGGCGGCTCTCGACGGGTGGGCAACTCTGGCTGGTGGGAACGGCCACCGAAGGTCTCACCGCCTTCGCCGACCACTGGTACAAGGGCGACCCGAGTGCTCCCGACAAGAAGCGCGACAGCTACTCGCTGCGGATGTCCACGCGCGACAACGTCGGCTTCGGGATCAGTCAGACCATGTTCGACAGATTGGTCGCGTCGATGCCGCAGGAGTTGGTCCCACAGAACATCGACGGGATGTTCTTGGAGGGCAAGCACAACTACTTCTCGCAGGTGGCCGTGGACGAGATGTTCACGAACGACCTGCCCGAGGTCCGGCCTGCCCAGCGCGGCCATCGCTACGTGCAGGGCGCGGACCCGGCGATCCGGTACGACTCGACATGGTCCGTGGTGCTCGACATCTCGTCCGTGCCCGCCGTCGGGGTGTTGGCCTCACGTCACTCGGGCAGGTCCACCACCCCCGTGATCGCTGCGCTGGTGGCAAACGCGCATCAGGCCTACACGGGTGAGCACTACTCGTGCCTGACGGGGATCGACTCCACGGGCATGGGCGGGGCGATGTTCCGCGAGGCGCTCCCCATCCCGGTGCGGTCGGTCGAGTTCGGCGGGACCCGTGGCAAGAAGCTGAAGCTGCTGGGCAACCTGAAGACCGCCATCGAGCAGCGCAAGATGCGCTTCCCGCGTTCGGGCCACTGGCTCCAGCTTCGCCGCCAGCTTCTCGGGTATCGCCTCAGCGACAAGGGGCTGCCCACCGATGCGGTCATGGCCTTGGCCGTGGCGTGGGACATGGTGAGGCTCAACCCCAATCCGGGCGTGGTTGCCCCCACATTCGACTACTTCGGCTCACAGCCCAAGGGTGTACAGTCCCGCACCAGTAGCGGGCCACCCAACGCAGGCTTCGGTCGCAGGGTCGTCACGTACAGATCGCTGGCTGACATGAGGCGGAACAGCTAGTTGTACGACCTCGCCAAGGGGACCGTTCCGGCAGACATCTACGATCTCGACGACCCCGAGGCGCGAGACCTCTGGGACTCGATGCGTCGGCGACGGTGGGCGCTACAGCCCGAGCAGGACCGGTTCGCCGTCCTGTGTGACCGCTGGGACAACCTCTACTACCCACAGAGCTTCACGGCGGGCGGCGCTTCCCACTGGGCCGACCACGAGAGTGCTCGTGCCGGGTCGGGTATGGCCCACATCAGCGTCAACGCCTACCCGCCCTACGTGGACATCCCCGCCGCGCTCCAGTCGTACCCGCCCGTCGAGAACATGATCCCCAACGAGGCGAGCAACGCCGGGCGTCAGACGGCCACCCTCGTCGAGCGCATCTACATGGCGTGGAAGGAGCAGATCGGGCTCGAAGAGCTTTCCCACAAGGCGTGTGTGACCAAGTGCCTGTATGGCCGCACCGCTGCGCGGGTCACGTGGAACACCGAACTCAACTACCCCGTCGTGGACCTCGTCGATCAGCCGCGCAACCTCTATCTGGGCTGGAAGAGCACCCAGTACGAGCAGTTGGAGTGGTCGCTGTACGTCTCACTGGTCTCGACCGACGCTGCGCTCGAAGACTGGGGCCTCCACTGCGCCGAGTCCCGCGACAAGGACGGCAAGCCCTACCTCTACATCGTGAACCCGGCGTGGACGGGCGGCTACGACACCTCCGTCGCCCAGCACGGCGGGATGAGCACCGACCTGCGGATCGAGGTCTGCGACTACTGGTACCGCCGTCCCCGCAAGAACGCCCGCATCGAGGCGGGCAAGCCGGTGAAGTTCGAGACGTGGAACGCGATCTTCGTCGGCAACTACATGGTCAAGAACCAGCGCCACACCGAGTACCGGGGCAAGCTCCCGTACGTCCCACTGTTCAACAGCTACATCCCCGGCCTGCCCGAAGGACGTAGCTCGCTCCACGACGTGGAGCACCTGCTGCGCGAGAAGGACGAGCGCCTGTCCGAGAACGCGCAGATGATCCATCGCGCCATCGCCGGGCAGCTATGGCAGTTGACCGGGCCAGAAGCTCCGGCCACGGCACCCGCCGGACTGGAGCCGCAGCCCAACCGCGTTCTCGCGCCCGGTGCGGGCAACCGTCTGGAAGCGATCCAGCCGTGGATGCCGGAGTTCCAGATCGAGCAGTTCCTGACGAGGCTCGACCGAGAACTGACCGACATCAGTGGGCTCAACGAACTGATGCGCGGGATGGCCCCACCGCAGGTCATGAACTCGGGCAAGGCGATCAGTGCGCTGGTCAGCAACTACGAAACGCGGATCAAGATGCCGCGTGACCTCTACTACAAGTGGCGGCTGGAACTCTGGGAGCTTGCCGCCACCCTGTGGGCGGAGAAGACGCCTGAACTGCGGGACGTGATCGACGAGGCGGCGTCGCTGTTGCTCCAGTCGCCCTCGTTGACCCCACGCGACGACGCCGAGATCAGCCAGATCGCCCTGAACATGAAGGAGGGCAAGCTCTGGTCTGCCGTCCGGGCGATGGACCGGACGGGGGTGGACGACCCCGAGGCCGAGCTTGACCTGATCCGCGAGGAGCAGACCGACGCGACGATCAATCCTGCCGCCGTGCAGGTGATGGTGTCGCTGATGGCGATGCTCCAGCAGATGAAGCAGCAGATGCCGCAGGGCCTTGCCGAGCAGGGCGGTCAGGCAGGTGCCGGGATGGCCGAGCAGATGGCGATGATGCGGGGCACCTCGCCGCAGACCGAGGGCATGCCTTCCCTCAACGAGGAGGGACTCGCTCCCGAGACGCCGCCCGAACAGATGCCCGGCAACACGCCCGAGGGCGCGGCGATGGGCGCGGCAGGACCCGAGGGCACGCTGCCGCCGTCGCAGATGCTGAGCCAGTACCAGATCGTGGAGGGCGAGGCCCGACCGCGCATCGTGGGCCAGCAGGAAATCCAGCGTGAAGGCGGCTAGCGGTGGCCCGAACAGGCCGCTTCGGTCGGCTGCCGCGCGCAGCACCTGACCTTTCGGGTGCCATCGCCGCGCTGCTGCGCGAGGCACAGGCCAAGTACGACCAGAACATGGTCGATGCGTGGAAGAACGGCGGTCAGGTCGATGGCAAGGGCGTAAACGACGCCCGGCTGCTGGCGCACTTCAGGAAGCGCCGGGATGCGCTTGATCCCACGGACCCGCTGTGGACCGAATGGGACAACCGCGTCCAGCAGTACGAGTTCAGCATCGAAGAGTCGAAGATGTCCCTGAAGTGGGACCAGAAGAAGGCCACCGAAGCCGACATGCGGGCCTTCTACACCAAGTGGGCGAAGAAGGCGACGCCCAACTCTGAGTTTCAGCGACACCTCCAGAGTCAGGCCGCGAAGTGGGTGACGACCGCCAAGGGTCGGGCGTCAGGTGGGTCCAAGCGGTCGAGTGCCTCAGCGCACGCCAAGGAGGTTGACGACTACTACAACCGCCACGTCAAGGCGGGCGAGATGGCGAACGGGTACCTCGTCTACCTCGCCAAGCAGTTCGGGGCGATGCCCCTGAACGGCAACGGTCTCGAAGACCTCAACCCCAACAGCGCGGGCTACGCGCGCTTCCTCGACATCTACGAGGACGGCAAGTCCAACGACCCTCAAATCCAGTTCTACATCGACGACGCCGAGAAGCGGATCAGGGCCGAGACCGGCGACGAGACGTGGACCTTCGACAAGACCCACATCGACGCGAGCATCGCGGCGTCGGTGGCCGGTACCAAGCACCTCATCGAGATCAGCACGACCAAGACCGAGCGCAAGAACTGGACCGACCGTCGAGACGACCTGACCTCTGGGCAGAACCGGATCAAGGACGCGCCCGCCATCAAGGCGATCTTCGATGCGCAGGAGACGTTCGGCCAGCGCATGCAGAACTGCGGTGGTGATCCCTACTGTGAGCGCAACGCGATGGTCTCGTTTCGCGATGCTCTCCAGAAGGGCACCAACACGATCCGGGCGGAGGGGATCAGCGGAGCGCCGCAGGACATCACGGTTCCGGTCGAGGCCACGATCCGATACATCAACAAGTCGCTGTTCGGGAGCGAGATCGGGAGCGAGGGCGGAGCGGTCCAGACCGACCGGACGGTCTTCGACTTCTGGGGCGAGGGGCCGACGGGCTTCATTCAGGCGGTCGGCAACGCCACCCGCGACAAGATCGTCGCGATTGCCGAGGGCGGCTGGCTCTCTTCGTCCCCGGTCATGGACGGCAACTCACCTCGCCGCGACAGTGAGGGCAACCTCGTCTTCCAACTGGACGTTCACGGGCCGGGCGAGCTTCCCCCCACGGATGCTGTTCTGGTGGAAGGATCGGGTGCGCTGGAGTCCGTGCCCGGAACGACTGGGCCACCTGCGGTCGTGAGCTACTACGTGGTGCCCGTCCCGGTGCGGGTTCAGCCCATTGACGCCACCGGAGCGCCGATAACGGGCAACGTGGTCCCCATTCAGGGCAGGGACGAGGAGGGAAACCCGGTTGCTGCCCCGGTTGCGCCCAACCAGTCCCTGTACGAGGAACTGCCGGGCGTGATCGGCCCTGACGGGGTCGCCCGAACGGTCTACCGCACGGGTGACGGCTCGAAGGAGAAGCCCTACCTCTACCACTCGCTCGAACCCACCATCGTGTCGAACCCGATGGACGTGCCCGCCTACCCCAAGGGTGCGGCGGGGGAGAGCCCGCGTTCGCTGCCGGGCGATCCCGGCAGCAAGGTGGTCCCGGTTCGGGTCACGTACATCGAGGACCCCCAAGACCCCGGCACGATGGTCCCGGTCTACGACAACACCGCGTTTGCGGCCACGGGTGCCGCCCAGCGCGTGCCGCTGCGGTCGGGCCTGTACCCGTGGGGGACGTACCAGACCGCCACGGGCGCAAGTGCGGCTGCGATCATCGACGACCTGTGGGCGCGTGACGATCCCGGCGCTGAGAAGCAGGCAAACGCGGCCATCAAGCGGTTCGTCGCCGCTGCGGCTGCAACCACCGATCCGCGCCAGAAGGCAGCAATCGAGGCCGACGCCTACACCCTCTCCAAGGCGAACGACGCCTACCGGACCAAGACCGACGGCAGCTTCTACAACGACTTCCACGACCGACCGCAGGGTCCGATCAAGGACGCGGACACCCTGCGCCGCGAGGCGGAGCTTCGCGCGGCAGGGATCACCGCCGCTCGCTACGGGCAGGACGAGGTCAACCGCAGGGTTCACCTGCTCGGACAGCTTGAAGGGTGGGAGGAAAGCCATCCGGTGATCTCGCCCACCACGCAGGCCATTCTCGACGGGTTCGCTGCGGTCCCCGGTGCTCCGCTGCCCGGTACGACGACTGGTACTGGCGAGACCGGGGCAACGGCGGGGGGTCTGCGCAAGAGCATTCTCGATCCCACGGTGGGGGCAAGCCAGATCAAGGTGCCCGGTTCCGATGGCGTGCTGCCGGGTCAGGCCCCGAAGAAGAACCCCATCGAGCAGTTCCTGACCAACATCGCGGCCACGTTCACGACGATGGGCGGAGAGGGCCGTCCGGTTCTCGGCCCCGGCTCCGAGAACGTGCCGGTTGGGGCACCGGGACTCGTGACCTCAACGCTCCTGACCGAGAACCCGTTTGCCGGGTACCGGCCCGCCGACGTGGCGCAGGACGGGAAGGGCGTTCGCGGTGGCCAGTGGAGCGGGGTGCCGACTCCCGCAGGCCGCTCTGGTCCGACGCTGCTGGGGCCGGACTCGCGCGGAGCCGCGCCGGGGCTGGGACCCCGGCCCGGACTGGGGCCGACGGACGTGCCCGCCATCCCGCCGCCGCCTGAGCCGCCTGAGCCGCCCGAGATGCCCGAGTCGATGCAGAACATCCCGCTGCCCGAGGTTCCCAAGATCAAGCCGCCCAAGTACAGCCGGGAGAACATGCTGCCCGGAACCCGCATCTGATCGTGGCTTTCAACTTCCAGCCGAGGGGTGTCTCTGGGACCGGCCAGCCCGACGCTGGCAGCGGTCTCGGCGCTGGGATGTACCGTCCCGGTCGGCCTGCGTACTCCGAGCAGGTGTCGGCGTACAACCGTGGGTTCGGGTCAGCAGCGAACGGTGGTCGTGGGGACACGGCGCAGGAGAAGCGCCCGTTCAAGCTGGTCGGGAAGAACACCGTCAACCTGCTCGATCCGGGGGCGCAGGAGCGCGAGCAGCAGCGCCTGTACGCGGACTACGGGATCGAGCCCGTCAAGCACGAGGGCTTCTTCGGTCCCGTGCAGGACTACTTCGATCCCTCCACGCCGGGCGGGCTGATCTCGGGTCTGTTGGGCGCACTCGGTCAGACGGTCGGTGGGGTCTTCGGCGACGAGGCAGCCCAAGGCGGGGCCGAGGTGGGCGGCTTCATCGGCAAGCTGCCCGAGTCGGTCATGGGTGTCGTGGGCAGTGTCGGGCTGCCCGACGTGTTCGTGCCCTACATCGACCAAGCCAACGGCGAGATCGAGAAGGTCACCCCGTACCTCGCGCGGGACACCATCCGCCTCCCCACCAACTTGGGTGGCGTCGTCATGTCGATGCTCAACGGGATGGGCCTGCTGGGGCGCATGGTTGAGCGCACGTACGCTGGGTTCGACGAGCGCGGCGGGATGCCCGAGAGCATCGCCGCACGGGTCGAGTCGGGGGAGCTGACTCGCGACGAAGGGCTCGACGAGATGGTCATGCAGGGTCTCGGCTTCTCCGACGACCCGTGGCACAACATGGCTCTCTCGATGGTCACCGACCCCTTCAACTGGTTCACGCTGGGCGTGGGCGCGGTGGGGGCAAGCGCGAGGGGTGGGATCAAGCTCGCGGAGATGGTCAACCGCTCGGGGAGACTGCTCAATGCCGTCGAGCACGGGGCGCGGTTGGGCGCACTGGGCGACCGGGTTCGGGCAGGGCAGGTCGTCCGCTACGAGGACATCCAGAACCTGTCGCGCCCCGAACTCCGCCGGGCGCGCATGACGTTCGGGCGCGCAGCCGTAGCCGAGTCCAAGACCAACCCGGTGATGAAGCTGGGCACGCTCATCAAGCTGAAGATGGTTCCGTCCGCGACGGAGGTGTTGGGTCCGATCCCCGACGTGACCAGCAACCTCTTCTACAAGACGGCCCAGACGGTCATCCGCAACACCGACCCGTTCACGTTCCTCGGCGGGCGGCTGTTCGGTACGGGCAACGTGGGCAAGCGGTCGATGGAGTACATGGCCGTTGCCAGCACAGCAGCGGTGTACAGCGCGTTCGACCCGATGAACGTCCGGGCGCTGGCCGATCTCGCCAACGGCGTGACGGGTGGGGAAGACATCCTGATGGAGGCGCTGGGCGTTGGTGGGGGCAACGTCCTTCAGGAGTTCGCGCTGGCTGAGCACGTTGCCGACGGGCTGCGGGCGGGCATGGTGCCTGTGCTCTCTGACTCGGCGGGCAAGTCGCTGAGCAGCACCGAGGCGGCGCGATCCCTGCTCCGAGGTGGAGCCTTCGACACGAACATCGGCAAGCACATGGAGGTACAGACGATCAGGAACCAGCCTGCCCTGTTCGTGCGCAGGGCGGGCGAGACCACCGAGGAGATGACCCACGCTCGGGTGCTGGCGGAGTCACGCCAGAAGCTCGCTTCGATCCTTGGTCCCACGTGGAACCCGATGCGGCTTACGGCGAACCACCTCAACGAGAAGATGGCTTCGCTGATCCACTTCGCCTACTACTACCGCAAGGGTGCGACGTTCCACAACGAGGTCGTCCCGGTGCTGGTGGCGGCTGGCA
>Ga0105347_1001180_pt1 | contig 11484 bp, 21 predicted proteins | sample EasRivMeERMLT890_FD_89677 | JGI IMG/M metagenome (GOLD analysis project Ga0105347, IMG submission 89677) | Soil microbial communities from meander-bound floodplain in the East River, Colorado, USA - East River MetaG ERMLT890 | ecosystem: Environmental > Terrestrial > Soil > Floodplain | place...
ACGCCGACGCGCTCATCGCGCGCGAGACCCCGGAGGGCCTCCAGCTCATCGATGGGCACCTCCGCGCGGAGACCACGCCGGACATGAAGGTCCCGGTCCTCGTCCTCGACGTCACGGAGGAGGAGGCGGAGAAGCTCCTCCTGACACTCGACCCCCTGGCAGCCATGGCCGACGCCGACGAGAAACAGCTCCGAGCGCTCATCAGCTCCGTGGACTTCGAGCGCGAGGAGATCAAGGCAATCGTGGACAGCCTCGACGTCGCGGACGGGGAACCCGAGCTGAAGCCGCTCGACATGCGACCGCCGCCCAAGCTCGCCTGGTTCCTCGTGGGCGTTCCGATCGGTTCCGCCGGCGAGGTCGCGCACCTGGTCGACGCCGCGCGCGGGATCCCCGGGAGCATCGTGGAGAGCACCGTCTCCGATGGCCCTGGGTAAGATCGACAACAGCCACCTCGGGACCAAGCTCCACCTCCGCAGGCACTTCCTCGAGAAGTACCACGCTGGGAAGGCGACGCGGGTCCTCGACTGCTGCTGCGGCTCGCGTGCGCTCTGGGACGTCCTCGCGAAGGAGCACGAGGTCCGCTACCTCGGCATCGACAAGAAGGCGACCGGCCGCGAGCACCTGCGGATGGACTCGATCCGGTTCCTCGAGGCGTCGGGCCCGCTGGCCTTCGACGTGGTCGACGTCGATACCTACGGCGAGCCCTGGGCGCACTGGTTCGCGCTCCTCGCGCGCGAGTGGGACGAGCTCACTGTCTTCCTCACGGTCGGGGCGGTCACCACCGGCGCGGCGCGGAACCTCTCGACTCGAGCCCTCGAGCACATGGGCCTCACCTTCCATGAGAAGCTGCCAGCCGGTCTCCGTGGAAAGCTCGTCGAACGTGCTACAAGTTATTGTTTGACAATGAGTTGTGACATTGTTCATACTCCTCTCGAGGCCCTTGAAGCTACGCCGAGCGGCTCCGCTCGGTACTTCGGGCTCAGGCTCAAGAGGGGGAACCATGGCGCGCTGGAACAAGGGGGCAAAGAACGGGTTCTGGAAGGGCGGACGGGTGCGAGCCTCGCAGGGCTACATCCTCATCCGCGTAGGGCCTGACCATCACCTCGCGGACGTCAGGGGCTACGCCTACGAGCATCGGCTCGTCGCGGAAGAGAAGCTGGGCCGCCGGCTTCTGCCCGGAGAGCAGATTCACCATCGGGACGGCGACAAGGCCAACAACGACCCGGGGAACCTCGAGGTGGTCGGGTCTGTGGCCGAACATTTTGTGCATCACAGATCCACGGGTTCGCGTCGTCGCAAGCCGAACGAACCGAACCCTCAGATTCTATGCAAGTGCGGCTGTGGCGCTCTATTCCTCAAGTACGACGCAGGCGGACGCCCAAGGGCTTACGTGCAATCTGGCCACGTTCCGCAGCGCGCACCGACCCGCACCGGAATCCTCGCGCTCCTCAGTGGCGGGGCCCTTCCGCGTGCCGATCTCATCAGGCACCTCGGCCTAAGCAAGCACGCAGTAGCGGTGGCTCTGAGCAAATTGAAGCGGCGCGGCATGATAGTTCAGGAAGCTCGCGGTAAATGGAGGCTGGCGTAAAATGGGTAAGGACACTGCGATAAGCTGGACCGACCACACTTTCTCACCCTGGTGGGGATGTGTCGAGGCCAGCCAGGCGTGCACTTTTTGCTATGCCCGCACGTGGGCAAAACGGATGGGGCACGCCGTGTGGGGGAAGCAGGCCCCGCGCCGCACGTTCGGCGATGCGCACTGGCGCGAGCCGGTCCGCTGGAGCGCCTCCGCGGAGCGCGAGGGGAAGCGCCGGCGGGTCTTCTGTGCCTCGATGGCGGACGTCTTCGAGGACCGCCGCGACCTCGACCCATGGCGCGCGAAGCTCTGGAGCCTGATCGAGGCGACGCCGGCGCTGGACTGGCTGCTCCTCACGAAGAGGCCGGAGAACATGCCGGGGATGGCGCCGACCCGTTGGCATCGCGGATGGCCGCTCAACGTGTGGGCGGGGACCACGGTGGAGAACCAGGAGTGGGCGGAGCGGAGGATTCCGCATCTCCGCCTCGTGCCGGCGGCGATCCGGTTCCTTTCGGTGGAGCCTCTTCTCGGTCCGCTGGATCTGGAGCTCGAGGGAATCTCGTGGGCGATCGTCGGTGGTGAGTCCGGCTCGCACCTCTGGGACGAGCCGACCCGCGAGAAGCGGGCCCTGGTCGCCCAGGTCGGCGGCCGGTGGGTGCCGCGGGAGGATCGCGCGCCTTGGGTCCGCAGGATCCGGGATCGCTGTCGGGAGAGCTGGGTTGCCTTCTTCCTGAAGCAGTGGGGTGGTCCGGCCCCGAGCTCCGGCGGGAACCTCCTCGACGGGCGGGAGTGGCACGAGTGGCCACCCTCCGCGGCGCCGGCACCCAGGGACCTCCCGCAGGCAGGTATCCTAAACCTCCCCTAAAGCCCCCCGGAAAGGGCTTTAAAACGTGGGCAAAAATCTTTCCGGATTCCCCTTGCGCGTCCGTGGCCTTACATGTAAGATTACAACATGGATACAGGACACGGAACCAAGGCCCAAAGGTAAAGGAGATTCAGATGCACGAGTTCGAGTCAGGTTTCTTTGTCGGCGAGAAGGCGTGGCACGGTCTGGGTAAGCTCCTCGCGAAGGCTCCCAGAACGCCAGCGGAGGCCCTCCGCGAGGCAGGGCTCGACTGGATCGTCGAGGAACGGCCGATCAGCGTCCCGGGCGTCCCGGCGACTCCGGGAACGTGGGTCGGTGACTACAAAGCCCTCGTGCGCTCGACCGATCAGCGGGTCCTGTCCGTCGTGGATCCCTTTTACAAGCCTCTCCAGAACGCGGACGCTCTCAAGTTCTTCGCGCCGCTCGTCGCGGACAAGGACTGCTCCTTCGAGGCGGCCGGGAGCCTCCGCGGTGGCAGGCGGATTTGGGTCCTGGCGAAGATCAACGGGAGCACGGCGGACGTTGGGAAGGGCGACCCGATCGAGCCGTACTTCCTCCTCGCGAACGGGCACGACACGTCGCTCAAGGTGACCTTGATGTTCACGGCCATCCGGGTGGTCTGCATGAACACGTTGAAGATGGCGCTCGGCCGCGGCGCAGCGTCGGCCGTCAAGGTCCTCCACTCCCAGAAGCTCGAGGAGTCGCTGTCCGCGATCCGCGAGGCGCTCGACGTCTCGAAGCAGACCTTCACCCTCTCGGTGAAGGAGTTCCGCGCCATGAAGGCGCGCGGGCTCGACGTTGACGGGCTGAAGCAGTACGTGCGGAAGGTCTTCGCCGGCGAGGGCTCCCTCGACGACCAGGGCGACGAGAAGATGCCCCGCTGCTGGGAAACGGTGGAGAAGAATTTCGAGGCCGGCGTCGGCTCGAAGCTGGCTGGCTCGACGGTGTGGGGCGCCTACAACGCGGTGACTCACTTCTTGGACTACCAGCGCGGCACGTCGAGCGCGACCACGGAGGCGACGCGCCTTGACTCCACGTGGTTCGGCGAGGCGGCTCGGGTCCGGGACCGCGCGCACAAGGAAGCGCTCGTCCTGGTGAAGTAGGCCGAAACGGCGGGACGGCCCGCCGTCCGTGGAGTGAGGCTCCACGCTGATGAGGCCCAGAGGCGCCGACGCAAAAGGAGACAGGACGATGAGTTCCCCCCAGTTCTCTCCCCCGAGGCCGCGAGTCCATACGCCCGGCCCCTGGCATCACTGTTGCGACATGTACGGCCGCGTCCAGCATTCGAGGAAGTACCGGGCGGTTTACGGCCACGACCCTCGGCCGGACAGGGCGAACCCGACGGTCGCCTCCCGCATCGAGAACGCGGCCGATGCCGCCCTCATCTCGGCGGCCCCTGACCTCCTCGAGGCGGCAAAGGCGGTCCTGGCGCATCCGCTGGCGGACTCGGCCCAGGGCACCCTTGGCAAAGCGCTCAGCGCCCTCCGCGCCGCCATCGCGAAGGCGGAAGGGAGGGCCTCATGCTGATTCCCCCGAAGGTGCTCAACGTCGCCCGGTGCGCGTCCAGGGACGCTTCCCGATACCAGCTCATGGGCGTCTACCTCGAGCGCCACGGCGAGCGCCTCTGCTCGGCCACGACGACCGACGGGAAGACCCTGGCCCACGTCCGATGGATCGAGGAGCTCCCCGAGGAGTTCCCCGAGGTCGAGGGCGTCGACCCGACCGGGAAGGCCTGCTCCCACGCGCTCATCCCGCTCGACCAGATCAAGGACATCCAGAAGCTCGCGGCGAAGGATCCGGTCCAGCCCATCCTCACGAACGTGGCGATGTGCGAAACGCCGGTCGGCGCCACGGTCTACTTTGCGGGGACTGACCTCGACCGCCGGCAGCGCCTCGACGTCAAGGAGATCCAGGGAACCTTCCCGGACTACTCGAGGGCGCTGACGGTGAAGAATCCGCTCGCGACTGTGTACGTAAACCCGCAGCTCCTCATCCAGGCGCTCGAAACGATCCGGGACACCGTGCCCGGGAAGCGCGGTGAGCACGTGGTGAAGATGGAGGTCTGGGCGGACAGCTCGAAGGCGATCCGCCTGACGGAGGAGAAAGAAGTGGTGCAGGCTATCGTCCTTTGCATGCCGTTCAACCTGGTGAAGGGCCAGGAGCCCCCGGCAGCCCCGCACGCAACGCTCTCCCAGGAGGCCCCTACCCCCGCGGCTCCGGCCCGGAGGGCCCCACGGGGATCCCAGGCAGGTTCCCCGCCCGTCCCCGGGCAGGCGCTCTCCGCCGGTCAGAAGGCGGCGGCGACCCGCCGGAGGAACCTCGAGCTCGCCGCGGCGGCAAGGGGAGCAGCTTGACCACCTGGTACCTTGCCTGTAAGACTACGCGCCATGAATCCCAAGCTCGCACCCGGCGAATGGTCCCTCCAGTGGAAGCACTGCAAGAAGTGTCAGCGCACGGACCGCCCGCACCGCGCCCGCGGTCTGTGCAGCTCATGCTACGCGTCGCCCTACTCGAAGCGGAAGTGGAAGGAGCTTGTCAAAGAAGAGACGGCCGCGGAGAGGCGAGCGCGTCTCCGGCGGAAGCGAATCTACATGCGGGCGTGGCGTGCGGAAGGACCGGCGGGGTGAGCGTCCACCCGATCGTCTCGTAACCGAATCCCCCGGGACGCAGCCATATCTCCTCCGCCACGATGAAGCACTGCTCGGGCGGCCACGTGTGGAGGCACCAGGACTCGCCCGGGTCGAGGCCCATGGTAGGATCCGGGAGCGAGACCTGCTCGAAGACGAAGGCATTCATCGGCCCGCCGCCGATGGTCTCGAGTTTGAGCCACACGCTCTCCGTGATATCGCAGACGTTGAGGCCGATGAGGACGGCTGACCTCATTCCTCGTCCTTCTTCCACGACATGACGTGCTCGCTCTCCAGGCCGGGACCGAACTCCACCGAGTAGCCGCGGTCCGTCAGGTAGTTGAGCATCGCATCCCTCGCCGCACTCCACGCGCATGCGACGTGCACGTGCGGATTGCTAAGGTGCTTCGTCATGCGCTCGGCGGCTTGGCAGATCCGCCGCGCCTCGTGGTCGGAGAGCGGCAGTTCCTTGATGGTCTTCATCACGGCCTCCAGGAGTAAATGACCCGATCAGGAAGAACGCTGACCCGCCGGTACCGCTCGTGCTCCGGCCGCGTGTCGATCCGCCACGGCGGCGCGCACGTGTGCCGCGCGCAGGGCCAGAGGAACTCGTCCGGTAGATCCTTCCCTATCCTGAGAAGGTCAGGCGTCCATTCTCCAGGGAGTTTCGGGAACCCCGGCGAGCCAGGAACCCAGTCGGTTTTGAGTACGCCGGCCGCCGTGACGCAGATGAGAATCCTATGGAGCGGCCCCCCGACGAACTCGACCCACGGGGCGGCCGCCTCCGGCTTCAGCTTTAGCATTCCGAGGGTCACCGCCGCCGGAAGTCCGCCGAGGTCAGCGGGCCGCTCATGCTGCCCGGCTGCTCCCACTCCCGGATCTGCGCTTCGGTCCAGACGCCGTAGCAATTCTGCGCGGGCGCGTTGGAGAAGTTGACGTGATCCCTGACGAGCTCCTCCCCGCTCCGCAAGAACACGCGGAGGTCCACGCAGCTCTCCGAGTGGACCTGCGTCACGTAGGCGCGGGAGACCCGCGAGTCCTCAGCGTAATGGACCTTCTGCGTGAGGGTGGGCATCAGCCTCCGTGACTCGCCTTCTTCGCTGCCTTGGCGTCTTCCTTCGCCTCCGCCTTCTCTTCCTTCTCGAGGTCGGCCGCCGCCTTGGCATCGGCTTTCGCCTCCGCCTTCGCTTCGGCCTTCTCTTCCCTCGAGGTCTTTGCGGCGTCCGCCAGAGCCTTCGCGGTCTCGCTCGAGGTCGGCCAGGACCAGTGACCGTCCTTCGGCGTCGCGGAGTATCCGACCGAGCTCACGCGATGATCCTTGTCGTCGCCGTGGACCAGGAGGTTGAGGACGGTCGCCGAGTGGATCTTGAGGACCACCGCGGCGCTGACTCCCGACTTCTCGACGTAGTGGACGACCTGCCCGATCGACGGGGCTCCTGCGTACTCGTGCATTTTATGGACTCCTGATTTTCCAGTGGTGGAATCGAATCACGGTCTTTGAGCCGACGGGATCATCCGCGCTCCCTGGGAGGTACTGTCCCAGATGGGGCGCCATTCCGTCCGGCCGGTCGTAGCAGTTTGCGTGGGCCTCCTCGAACTGCTTCGCGCCGTTCACGAGGAGGAGGGTCTTCCCCGTCGTCGCGGTGAATCCCCACTTCGCGCGAAGGCTCACGTCGTAGCGCTTCCCCTTCTCGACGGGCATCTTCCAGATCTTCTCTTCGCTCCCTGTCGGCGAGGAGCGGACGAGGCGAAGGATCAGCGGGTCGGCCGTCACGGCCGGGTCGATGAGCTGGAGCTGGATCGGGGGTCGCACGTCCTGCGACTGCCACCACTGCGCGATCAGCGTGGTCTCGTTGGGCACGGCCGGCTTGTAGTCGAGCGGCAGGGTGAAGCTGAAGAGGTTCTCGAACTCCTTCCCGATCGCCTCTCGCCAGGCGTTGTTGGTCCCTGGGACGCGGATCAGAAGCTCACTCCGGAGGACCTTGTTCGAGGCGGCGCTCGCGTGCGGACCGCCGATCTTCCCGGCGATGAAGACGACGTCGAGGTTCCCTTGCGAGGCAAGGACGAAGTTGGATGCAGGTTCCCAGCAGGCGCGGATGTACCGCGTGTCGTCGGGCGCGCTCTTGAACTCGTCATTCCACAGGTAGCTCACCTCCGGCTCGGGCTCCGGCTCCGGCTCCGGCTCCGGTGGCGGCTTCAGCCGTGCGATCTCTTCCTTGAGCGTGACGATCTCCGCGGAGGCAGCGGAGAGCTCCTGCGCGAACCGGGTGGCGTTCGCTTGCGCGTCGCGCAGCTCGCCGGACAAGGCCTGGTGCTGGTCCTCGACGGCCTGGACGGCGGGACGGAGAATCTCGGTCGGCGTGGGCATCAGGTCTTCCCTCCGTTCAGTCTCTTCGTGGGCACGGGCCCGGGGATCCCCGCGCGCTGCCAGAACTCCTCGTCGGAGATGGCGTCGGCGCTCTTGGCCTTCTCCTTCCCTGGCCCCAAGAGATTCGTGGCGAGGTTCACCAGGGCCTTCTCAAGGAGCTGGTTCGTCTGCTCCTCGGTCATCCTCGCGAGCGCCTCAGCCTTGTCGGCTGGGATCGGGACACGATTTCCGCCGACGTCGATGTACGGGACCACGACGCGCGCGGTGCAGGCGATTCGCGTGACGTCCTCCGCATCGGCCGAAACCACGTATTCCGTCAACTGGCCGCTGAACACGTAGCGACCATTTTCGATGAGGTCCACGGCCGGCTGCTGGTAGATCGACGGGACGACGCACTGGTTTCGCTCCAGCATCACCCTGAACTCCAGGCGCGACTCGGCGCACGCGCCGGAGAAGTCAACCGTCCGCGTGATGTCCTTCATGTCCACCAGGTGGGTCCAGTCCTCGCCGTCGATCAGGAGGTGGAGTCCGATCTCCAGGTTCGTCGCGCTCCCTGGCTTGCCGCCGATCCGCGCGACCCCGGGTGGAGTCCGCTCGGGTGGGCTCCGGGTGAGGTTCCCTCCATAGGTGCGCCCCTTCTCGGAGCCGCCATCTCCGCTCGCGATCGAGTGGTATGCGGACGGGAAGTGCTTCTTGAAGTGTTCCCCCGCCCGCCGGAGATCCTCCGAGGCTGCCTGGTCGAGGTTTCTTCTCGCTTCGTATTTCTCGAGGGCCTTCGCTGTCGCGCGTTCCCAGTATTCGCTCGCCACGTAGCGCCTCTTCTCGGAGAGATCCTCCTTCTTCCGCTCCTCCTCCTTGGCCTCGAGGATTTCCAGGCGGTCGAGCTTCTCGAGGAGAGCGCGGGCGATCTCTGCGTTCGTCACGGCGCGGCACGTCGGTGGCTCATAGCCAGCGCCGATGAAGCTGCTTGGCTTTGCCGGAACGAACACGACGGCCCGGTCCTCAGACCCCATGCGTTCGAGCCAGATGCGGAAGATGCTATCTGGGAGCTTTGGCACCTGGTCAGGTGGTCTGGCCATCGCTCACCTCCGCCGGCGCGCTCGGCAGCCGCAGCATCGGCGCGCCCGGCCCCCGGATCAGTACGAACCCTCGGTCGACACCCACGTTGTCGTGCACCTTGAAGCTGTCACCCTCGGCCATCGGCAGGACGGCTTCCCCGAGCTCCTCGCGATCCCCCGGGTGGACGTGGAGGCTGACGCGCATGTCGTTGCCGTAGAACGCCGGCACGAGGCAGCGGCGGAGGGCTTCCTGGATCTGGAGGACCTGGTCGGGGCGCATGGCCCCATTCTCACCGACGGTGCGGATTCGTGCCGGGGGCGTAGAATGGATCTCATGAAACTGACACAGCGCCAACGAGAAGCTGGGCTTGAGAACTTGAGGAAGCTTCATGCCAACAGCGAAGTGCAGCGCAGGAGGAGGCTTGGACAGCTTGCCCACGAGGAGCAAGAGGCCGCGACGTCGAGCGGCTCGACTGGTGGGACGGGATCCGCATCGCGCCGCCGACGGACTGGAGGCAAGCGCTCATCAAGATCGCGCTGGACCTCCCGTTCGAGGTAGACTGGCCGGCGGTTCGGGCGCTGCGCGCGAACTGGCGACAGGGCGGCCACGTGGACATCGAGCGGTACCGGCGGGTCAGCGTCCACGATCACCGGATCATGTACTCCTGGAGGCCGTGAATGAAGAGCGTCAAGAAGATCGCCGCCGTCAAGGATCTCCCGCTCTCCGACCACGAGGCGCGCCGGATCTGCGAGGCCGCCGAGCGCATGACGAAGCACCTTGGCAATCCGTCCGTGCACGTCGCCTGCGCCTGGAGCGCGGCGCGCGAGGCGCTGCTCGACTACCTCACGGACAGGGGGTACTCGGTGACGATCAGCGACGGCGGGATCTCCTTCTCGAGGGCGGCGCCGGCCGCCGCGGTTGGCCCTGATCCAAACGCCCCGCTCTGCCCGGGGATCCTGAAGCTCGCGGAGGGGCTCAAGGAGTCGCTCACCCCCTGCGCGAGGAGTTCATCAGGCGCATGACGGCACCGCCCCCGCTCGTTCTCGACAAGGAGCCGGAGGCCCTGCGGACGCCGAACCTCCTCGCCGACCTGCTGGAGGTCCTCGAGGAGGAGGAATAAAAAAAACACGGCCACTCGTCGGGGACGCCTCCCCTCGCAGCCGATCGTCCTCAGCGCGTCTCCTTCGAACGCGAGCGAGAGCGCGTGCGTCTCCGGATGCGCGCTCAAGATGCTGAAGACGATGAGGCTCACGCCCATGCCCCAGTCGCGGCCGTACTGATAGGCCCAGACCTCCGCTCCGTCGTCCCGCTATCGGAAGCGGAGCGGACGGAAGCCCTGGTGCTCATGCGGGCAGGCGCTACCCCCGAAGGGGCGCGGATTTAGGGGGCCAGGATTTGCCCTTGACTATATAGACGCATGCGTCTATATTCCTCCTTTAGGAGACCAGAAGCCCGATGCCCCGGATCTTTCCAGTTCGCAACTGTTCCCCACAACGCCGAAGCGCGAGATCGACTATCTTGTTCCTCGACATCTTCATGGCCGGCACCAACCGATCCGCGACGGCCATGGCTTCGTTCGTAAGCGTAAGGCACGGATGCTTCTTTTCCCCGCGTGGGAAGCCTGTCTTCTTGAACCGGCCTGACCTCCAGTCGGCTTCCAGCCGCTTGAGCGCCTGCTCGAGAACGACCCCGACAGAAAGACCGACGAAGGCGGCCCGCAGGTCATCCAGCGCGTCCATGGCCTCGGTGGAAAGCCAGAACGAAGTCCTCATTGACATTTCCATGCCTCCAGTATGATGCGGGCGTCTACAAAACGCAAGGAGCTGGCCCCGGGTGACGACGAGGACCTCATGAGTTTGTTCTGCCCTCCTGGGCTAACCTTTAACTATGGTGGAGGCGGGGGGAATCGAAGCAGGCGCGGCGCTGTAGGGGCTGAGGTCGGGAGTTCGGTGGGGCGTGTTCGGGGAAGGGGGCAGCCGTGAGCGAGATGCGTTGCAGCTCTTGCGGCGAGACCAAGGACAGCGAGGAGTTTCGTCGGAGGTATGCGAGGCGGAACTCCGAGCTGTCGGACACCTGCAGAGATTGCGCCAATGCCACGCTGGAGCGCCTGCTGGATGCGTATCCGGATCTCCGGCCGATGTTTCTTGGCCAGCACAGATCGACGGTAAGGGCCTCGATCAACACGCGACGCCACCGCGAGCGCCACCCTGAGCGCGCGCGCGCACGCACCCAGGTCACCCAAGCGCTCCAGTCCGGCAGGTTGAAGCGTCTTCCCTGCGAGATCTGCGGCGAGCGCAAGGCCCACGGGCACCACGACGATTATTCCAAGCCGCTCGAAGTGCGCTGGCTTTGCGCGAAGCACCACCGCGAGCTTCACGCGAAGCTGCGCGAGGAGATCCTCCGGACCATCGCATCGGAGTCCACATGAATTCCACTTCTTTTCGAGGCCGGCGGGCGGCCGCCGGCCTTTTCATTTCGTCAACGGTCCAGCAGCCGGCCGCGTGGCTCGGGGTGTTCCCGGGCTGCGGCCGGCGATTCTTTCCAAGCCAACCAAGGGCGGTGAACGCATTGAGTGACTTCATCGGAATCGTCGCGTCCGTCGCGATCGTCTTCGGCCTCGGGGCCTTCCTCCTCTGGCTCCTCGAGCCCGCAGGGGTGGCCGGCGCCATCGGCCTCATGCTCTCCGGCTACTGGATCGGCGTCTTGGCCCGCGAGCTGGTGCGGAAGCGGAAGCGGGAGGTCATCGAATGAAGCGAGTGATTATCACGGAGAAGGAGGCTGAGCGTATGCACGCCGAGCCGGAGTGGCGGGACGAGTGGGACGACGACGACGAGCCCCCGCGGTGGTTCATCCGCCTCTGCTCGGGGGTCTGCATCTTCGGGTTGATCTGGTCCGTCGTCCTCGTCGGGGCCGCGCTGATCTACCTGGCCGCGAAGCTCGCGAGGGCGCCATGACGATCATCAACGACTACGACCACCTCGCGCCGAAG
>Ga0105347_1001181_pt1 | contig 11475 bp, 12 predicted proteins | sample EasRivMeERMLT890_FD_89677 | JGI IMG/M metagenome (GOLD analysis project Ga0105347, IMG submission 89677) | Soil microbial communities from meander-bound floodplain in the East River, Colorado, USA - East River MetaG ERMLT890 | ecosystem: Environmental > Terrestrial > Soil > Floodplain | place...
GCGTACAACCTGGATCCCGTGATCGGCGAGATGGTCTGCCCGCTCCTTGTCTTGCACGGCGAGTCTGATCGACAGGTGCCGGTGGCCCAGGCACGCCGCACCCACGAAATGGCCACTCTTTCACCGCGCCGCGACCTACGCATCTTCGCGCAGGGGGAGTGGGGCGAAGAGCATTGCCAGGTGGATGACCCCACGCTCGCCATCGATGCCATCGGCGACTGGCTCCAGGAGGTGCTGCTGTGCGACTAATGGAGACGAGGATCGAAACCCAGGCCACGCCCGAGGAGCTCTGGGAAGTTCTCATGGACTTCCCCGCCTACCCGGACTGGAACCCGATGGTGGTAGGGATATCAGGGCAAACCGGCCTCGGGTCACACCTCGCCGTCACGATCGCGATGAAGAGCGGGCGACGAATGACGTTCCACGCCACGGTCGTCGAGTTTGAACCGGGGCGACGCTTCGCATGGCTCGGGAAGATCTGGATACGCGGCCTCTTCGACGGCCTGCACCGCTTCGAGGTCGAAGCCGGGGCTTCGGGCGCCGTCTTCATCCACAGCGAGGAGTTCCGCGGCCTGCTTCCACCTCTCCTCGGGAAGGTTATGCGCGATACACACGAAGGCCTCATGGCAATGAACGAGGCTCTCGTGGGTGAGACTGAAAGGCGGCGGTCGGAGAAGCTCGCGGTCCGCGCATAGAACGATACCCCAGCAAGGGAGGAACCGATGCTCGAGTTCGAAACACGGAAGGTTGATTGCCCGGTTTGCGGAGAGACCGTGGACATGCCGCTGGATATTCTCGGGACGATGGCGCAAATGCCAGGCCTGGTTGCTAAGTCGTTTCAGGCCTCAGCGCGGAGTGGGGGCGAAGGCTGGATGCCGAACGAGGTGGCAGCGCATCTGGCAGATGTCGAAGTGACCCTGGGCTGGCGGATCAGGCAAGTACTGAGCGAAGACGAGCCGCTCCTTCAGCCGTTCGACCAGGAAGTTTGGGCACGTGCCCTGGAGTACGGCGAGCGCGATCTGGAGACATCGCTCGCCACCTACTCGGCGAACAGGAAATCGAACCTCGAACTGCTGCAGCGCGCTGGCGATGGCGGACTTGACCGCAAGTACAGGCACCCGCAATTCGGCAACCGCCCCTTGCGCGCCTTCATCGAGCATATCGCTGACCACGACGTTCTGCATCTGCGCCAGATCAGGGGCGAATAGACTAACGCTGACCGCATCTGATTTTACTTCGATACACCGGTGGCCACTTGACGTGCGAAATCAGACGGCCATTCGGTGCTCAGCTGCCTTGCTGTAAGATTCGCGGCATGGAACGCGACGTTTTCCTACTGCACCGCACTGACGGCGTCCGGATCGCCGACTGGACATTGCGAGCATGAGTAAACGCAGCCAGGAAGATGCAGACGTCCGTCAGCTCGTGGCTCGCGCGGACGCATTCCAGGCCGACGTCGAGCGGTTCACCTCGCTGCTGACAGAAGACGTCGTGATCGTGAACATCGTGGGCATCCGCGTAGTGGGCAGGGATACCTTCAAGAACATGATGACGGCGGCCATGAAAACCAGGCTCTCGAACGTCAGGACGAGGACAGAAGTTGAGGAGATAACGTTTCTCCGCCCCGATGTTGCCCTCGTCGCCTGCACCAAGGACGTCTTCGATGAAAACGCTGACGCACCTGATATCCCGTCATCCCGCGGCACAATGACATTCGTCGTTGTAAGAGGCGACAACGGATGGCGGATCGCGCTTGCACAGACCACTCCGGCTATGACATGAGCGTGGTGATCTGCCCGTAGGTAGCAGTCAGATGGGTTTTGTCGGATCGCGACGATCTCATTTGGTGGGAGAAGGAATCCGGTCGTTTTCAGATCGAAATCGAGGTATTTCGTATCTGGGCGACGACGTTTAGGATGGCAGGCAGATGCTCCGCAAGGGCCATGGGCTTGAGCGGCTGCCTCTTCGCTACGCTTGAGAAATTACCTCATACACTCGCACGGGCTCATCGATCCCCTTTAGTCGCTGATCACCGCGGTCTTCGTACGTAACGCCGGCCGACGTGCGCGCCAACGAGCGGATCGTGTCAGAGACGAGCACCTCCCCCGCCTCGGACAGCGCGCTGATCCTCGCGGCAATGTTCACCGCGCCGCCGTACACGTTGTCGCCCTCGCGGATAACGTCGCCGGCGTGGAGGCCGAGGTGGAGACGGAGGCCCGCGTCGTCGCCCGAGCGGCCACAGGCGAGCGCCGCTTCAATCGCCTTCGCCGCGCTAGCGAACGTGGCGAGAACGCCGTCGCCTAAGAGCTTGCCTTCGATGGGCGTGCCGGAGTGGTCGCGGATGATCGTGCGGAGGGCACGGTCGAGGTCGCGGGCCTTATCGCGGAAAGCGGCGTCGCCGAGGCGCTGGGTGAGGGCGGTGGAATTGACGATGTCGGCGAAGAGGATGATGGCGGTGCCGGAGTGGGCATCAACAATTGAAACCTTCGCACGGGATCCGTAGGAGTCGTCGAGAAAGTCGAGGATCGGCCGAGCAACAGACTCTGAATCGCCGAACCACGGATAGTGAAGTGCGCCGTCTAGTGAAATGAACCTTGCGTTCCCTAGATGGAGTGCGAGTTCTCGCCCCTTTCGAAAGGGGATCGCGCGGTCGCCCCGGCGGTGCAGGACCAGGGCTGGGACCTTTATTCCCGGCAGTAGATCCCGAACATCAACGTCGTAGCTCAGCTCGAGTAGTCTGGCGACCGTCTCGTTGTCTATAGAATCACCCTCGTCATTGGCGATTCTCTCCAACATTTCGTTGCTGAGGCCGGAGGATGTGATGTCCGCCAGCATTCGCCGAGCTATTCCCCAGTGCGAGCGAACCATCCCCACCAGAGAGGCCTTCACATCCTCCTTCGTCAAGTCGCTGCCATAGCCAAACGTCCCATAGAGGATGAGCTTGGAGACCTTCTCGGGGTGCCGAGCTGTGTAGGTGATCGCTGCAGGTCCCAGGTGGAAGGTGGCCATGAGAGCGAATGAGTCGGCCCGCAAAGCGTGCGCGACCGCTTCCAGATCTCGAACGTCGGCCTCAAGACCAAGTTCACCGCAGTCCCGATCAGACAGACCGCTCCCCCGCCTGTCGTAACGGACGACCCGATGCGTCTGCGAGAACTGAGCGTACAGCGGTCCGCCGACGGAGTCGTTGAGGATGAAGCTAAGGCTTTCCCAACTCGTCGGTGTAGTGATCAGCAGATCGCCTTCACCCATTGCGGCATAGGCTATGCGCACACCGTCTGCAGACTCGGCGTATTGAACGCGTGGCTCCACGCCACGAATTGTACGCGCTCGCGGACTGCGCGCGAAGCGAAACGGCGCCCCCGGTAGGATTCGAACCCGCAACCTACTGCTTAGAAGGAGTCCGTTCGTTTTTCAGGTTGAAATCGGCGCTAGTCGTATCTGTTGGCGACACGCCCACGATGGCAGGCTTCTGCTCAACAAAGCCATAGGTTAGAGCAGCTGCCTTCGCGCAAAATATACGCCTCCCTGCTCCGTGGGAAAACGGGCCGCGAGACGCGGCTCATGAGAGCCGAGCAGACTCGTCGCCGGCCGGCTCAGGGACGACCTCGGGCGCAGCCGCGGAAAGGCAGTCGAGCACTCGCCCGACGAGGCCAATCGTCTCTTCCATCGAATGCCGGTTGCCTCGCTGCCAGGCGGAATAGAACGCCGCGTACCCAAGCTGGGCCTCGAGCTCCCCGGCGAGTGCTTGGAGCCGCTCTTGTTCAGGCGCTATCTGTATACCCACCACGCCATTCTGGCGCTTGAGCCCGTCTGAGGCGCCCAGCAGCTCGGCCAACAGCTCGCTATCGACTAAGCCGCTGCTGACGAGTGCCGTCCGCTCAGCTGTGACGTTCAGCAGCCAGGGGTTATGCGTATGCCGGCTGTTCTCGAGGCTTTCCTCCAGGGCTGCGGCTGCGCCGGCGAGGTCTCCTGTCTGTTCCCGCCCCAGGGCGAGGCCGGTAAGCGCCGCGCCCGCCAGCATGCGATCACCAAAGGCGCGAAGGCCGATAAGGGAATCCTCATACCAGACTATCGATCGCTCCGGCTGACCACGCATCCGCGCCAATTCTCCCAGGATCGTCTGGGCGCGGGCCATCTGCAACTTGTTACCTGTGGCTTCGGCCAGACCCAGGCCTTCCTCAAGGCAACCCTCAGCAGTCTCGTAGTCGGCAGAAAGGAGACGGCACCAGCCCAGGCTGACAAGGCAAGCGACGGTACTGGCCTTGTCGCCGAGCGCCCGCGCCCGGACCAGCGTCTCGCTGAGGAGGCTTCCTGCCCGATCGAGGTCACCCAGAAGACAGAGAGTGTCCCCAAGCGTTATCCAGGGTCTGAGGAAGTCGTCCGTTTCCTCCACTCCCTTCCCGGTCTTAATCGCATCGAGCGCCGCTTCCAGCCGAGCCCGCCGCGCTTCCAGGTTGCCTTCGAGTATCCAGTAAACGCCAGGGGCGCTGGCCAGGCGAAGCTCCAGTAAGGGATCTGGATGTCGCGTTAGCCACTCGCGCACCGCTAGCAGATTCTGGATCTCGAGCTGTTGGAGCTGGGACCAATTGCGCTCGTCACCTTCGAGACGTTCCCTCTCGTCCTCCTCGATCAGCCGGATGAAATACGTCGCATGGGCGCGGGAAGCGGCCTCCAGTTCACCGTCTCTTGCCAGCCGTTCCAGCGCATACTCACGTATTGATTCGAGCATGGCGTATCGGTTTCGACCAGACGGCTCCTCGCGAACTTGCACGAGGCTGCCGTCCACCAGCGAGGACAGCGCGTCCAGCACGTCCCTCTTTGTCCCGCCGAGCGCGGCCATCACCTCTTCCGCTTCCTCAATGGTGAAACCGCCGACGAAGATAGCCACACGCCGGAAGAGAGCCTGCTCTTCTGCATTGAGCAGGTCGAAGCTCCAGGCGATAGCCGCTTCGAGCGTCCGCTGCCTCTCGGGCAGGTCCACCGCGTCCCAGCGCAGTAGCGACAGCCGGTGCTCCAGGCGATCCAGCACCATCTGGGGCGAGAGCACATGCATCCTTGCTGCAGCAAGCTTGATTGCCAGCGGCAGTCCATCAAGGTGCACACAGATTTCAGCCACGGCCGCCGCGTTCGCTTCAGTTAATTCGAATGTTGGCGAAACGGCCTGCGCTCGCGCAACAAAGAGACTGATGGCCGGAATCTCAGCCAGGTCGGCAAGTGACGGCAGGCGGTGCAGGTCGGGTAGCTCTAGCGGCGATACAGGATAGACATGTTCAGACCCGAGTCCCAGCGGCGACCGGCTGGTCACCAGCAGCCGCAGTTCCGGCGCCTCGGCCAGGAGTCCGGGAACGCCTCCTGCGGCCGGCAAGACCTGCTCGAAGTTGTCCAGCAGGATCAGCAGGCGTCGCTCCTGCAGCACTTGCTCCAGCCGCTCCAGAGCCTGGTCCCCGCCAACGCGCACGCCGAGTTGGGCAAGGACTGTCGTCCACACGAGTTTCGGGTCGCGGAGTGTCGCAAGGTCGACCATGAGAACGGGTTCCGGCAGCTCTGGCGCCAGGTGCCCTGCGACCGCTAGTGCGAGGCGGGTCTTACCTACTCCGGCGGGACCAATGAGCGTGACAATGCGCGTATCCTCGGCACGCAGAAGGCCGCAGACTACCGCGACGTCCCAGCCTCGTCCGATTGGGGGAGCGAGCGGCGCGATAAGAGTGGGCGAGTTAGTAACCGTAAGTGCGGCAGCGGCCGGCTGTTGAGACTGTGGTACCCGGTATCGCACGACGGAGGCCGCTAACGTGGCCGCGTCCTCAGGACTCAATTGGAGGCCCTCGCTCAACCGGCGAACCGTATCCGCGTGAGGCGCCCGGCGCTGTCCGCGCTCGAGTGCGCCGATACCGGTCGCGCTCAGGCCCGCTAGCTCGGCGAGCGCCTCTCGGGAAAGTCCAGCGGCAAGCCGGAACCTATGCAGTAGGTCGGCGAAGTCGGCCGTGCCGCTTCCCTGGTCTGAGATCATCGAAAATCTCCCCCTGCAGGATCCGCATCCTTAGCCCACGCATCTTACAATGCCCCGCTCATCGCTGCATCCCGATCATACGGCGAGAGAGATTGTGCCGGATTGTGTACGGCATCTGTGCTGTTGTGCCTCGTCACCTTCTCCGTGCGGTCGCAAGCTGAGGTTGAGATGGAAAGCAGCAGTTCAGAGCCGCAGAGGCCCAGGAAGGAAAAGCCTATAAGAGGAGTCGCGTCGAGCAAGACCCAGAACGAATCAACCCAGTCCTAGCAAGTCCGGAGCAATCTCCGGCAGATGAAAGGAAAACACAATAATGGCACTCTCAGATCAGCTCCACACCCTCTCGGCCCGCGCAAAGCAGGCAGAGGACAACGTCTCCGCGTCGCGCACCAAGGCCAAGGCCCAACTCGAGTCCGACGTCCAGTCCGCTCGCGACTCGGTGGCGAAGCACGCAGACGCCCTGAGCACGAAGGCCGACGAAGCCAAGGAGAACATCTCCACAAGCTGGCACAATGTCCAGCGCTCCTTCCAGGAAAAGATCGCTACCGCGAAGGTGACGGCGGAAGTCCGCAAGGCCGAGCGCGACGTCAAGCGGGCCGAGAAGGACGCTGACCGTGCCGAGCACGACGCCGCTTTCGCTATCCAGTTCGCCTATTCCGCGGTCGAGCAGGCGGAGTACGAGGTGCTCGACGCCATCCTGGCGCGCGCCTACGCCGACGAGCTCGCGGCTACCACCCCTGTCTCTGTAAAAGGCTAGAGCGGGACGAGAGTCACTGAGGAGAACATGACATGAAAGACTTTCTCTCGAACACCTCGACGATGCTGGCACTGCGCGGCGTGACGGCCATAACCTTCGGCATCGTGGCGATCGCCTGGCCGGACATCACTCTGGCAGCGCTGCTCATCGTCTTCGGCGCTTACCTCTTCGTCGACAGCGTTGCGGCGATCGCCATGGGGATCACCGGCGAGGGTAGTATGCCGCGCTGGGTCCTGTTGCTGAACGGACTCGCCGGCGTGATCATCGCGGGTGTTACCCTGTTCGCCCCGGGCGTGACGGCGCTTACCCTGCTCTACATGATCGCCATCTGGGCCTTGTTCACGGGCTCGCTCATGATCGGCGGTGCCGTTTCCGGCGACACCTTCGGCCGGCCCGCATGGCTGATGGCGGCGGAGGGCATCATCTCCGTGGTCTTCGGCGTGGCCCTGATCGCCTGGCCCGGCGACGGAATGCTCGCCCTGGTCTGGGCCCTCGGCCTGTACGCCATCTTCGCGGGAGTGACGATGCTCTTCGGGGCGTTCTTCTTCGCAGATCGCGCCAGCGAGATCCCAGCAGCCGGCGCGACCGGCGCAGCCGCTGCCGGTTGAGCGCAACAAGTGGCCGGTCCCGCTCTCCCCTCCCTGCGGGACCGGCCACAACTGCTTGGAAGCCACCGGGGGATCCATGCGATGTCACAGATGGCTTCGACAGAGACGGACGACCGATATGACTACCCAACTGATACGGACAATGAGGACACGGCGACCATGCGACACACCCAAGACCGAACGCTTGACCCGACCGATCGGAACGCTGTGGGCCGCTGGCTCCTCGGCACGAACTCCCTCGGCCAAGGATTGATTGGAACATGAGCATCCCGGCCCCGGGACCGCCCCAACATCCCGCCCTCGCGAAGTTTCTGCAGGAGCGCGGCAAAAGCTTCGAGAATCGGGTAGCGGACACGATCACCCGATTCGCGGGTTCGATGACCTTCATCTACATCCACCTGGTCTGGTTCACCTCGTGGATCGTGCTCGGCTTCGAAGACTACCCGTTCGGCCTGCTCACCATGATCGTCTCATTGGAGGCCATCTTTCTGAGTACATTCGTCATGATCTCGCAGAACCGGACAGACGCCAAACGCGAGGCGCTCGCGAATCGGGAATGGGAGACGGTTCAGGTTGAGCACGAACAGAACGAGCAATTGCTGGCGCTGTCCCGGCAGAACCTCCAGTTAACTCAGCAAGTGCACGCCATCGCAAGCGACCTGTCACGCCGCCAGGACACGACAGCTCGTTGAACACACGCAGAGCAAGGGCGCCAGCGGTGGCTGGCGAAATCAGCGCTGGGTGGATCCCAACATTCGACAGGCAACGGCTCCGTTCTGTCTGGCATCGAACCGGTCTAGCCGAGTCCGGCGAAGGCAGCTGGTCGACTTTGAAGGCAGCGGGCCAGGCGGTTTCCCGTCCTTTCTCGCGAGCACACCTACATAGGGCGCGGGATGACGCACTCGGCGGGCCGCAACCGTTGAGTTTCAGGCACTGGGACGCCGCTCTTAGTCTCTGATGTACCGAGAGTGGTTCTGGCGCCCCAGGAGCATGTGAACCTTCAACTTACTGCTTAGAAGGAGTCCGGTCGACTTCAGTCCGAAATCGGGCTATTCGTATCTGGGCGACAACGACTTGGTGATACACTCGCCCTTGGTAACCGTTTCACTCTCGTCATAGACAGCCCAGCCCAAGGGCGTCCTTGGCTCAATGGTCTAACCTTTACCGGACCAGGAGAAAGGAGTCCCAGTGGGCTATTCAGATAAGAACCGCAACGTCCGCCCCGCGGAGAGCGCATGCCCTTCCTGCAGTGATGCGGCCGACGCGAAGGCGAAGGCGGAGATCTTGCAGCCTGTAACCAGCGGAGATCTCTCACCCAACCCTGAAGGCGAGACCAAACCTCAATCGCAGCCAGCCCAGCACGAGATGGCGCATCACCCACGCTGCGGCCTTTGCGGCATTCTGATGGGCCCGGGTCATATCGAGGTCGGACCGGCCCCTTTCTGCGCTACCTGCGAACATCGCCATACCACTGACGTGCCGTTGCGTTCCGGAGCAGCACAGGCCCTGGAGGGAAGACGCGGGTGGTTTAGCGATCACGTCGCCAGGCAGAGACAGTAAGTCCCATCGAGGTCCGCTCAGACTACTCCGCGTGTGACGCGGTCCAGGCCACCAGCCCGTCCGCGTCCATGGCGTTGACGATGGACTCGGCTGGGACTTCGCACTCGGCGGCCCGGTCACAGCCGTAGTACTGCCACTCCAATTGCCCGGGTGCGTGAGCGTCCGTGTTGATGCTGACCTTGCAGCCCATCTCGACGGCGAGGCGTAGCAGGCGCTTCGGCGGATCGAGCCGCTCCGGGCGGCTGTTGATCTCGACGGCCTTGTCGAACATCTGGGCGGCCGCAAAGACCAGCTCGGCGTCGAAGTCAGACTCTGCCCGGCCCCGGCCGACGACGATGCGTCCGGTACAGTGGCCGAGGATGTCGAGGTGCGGATTTGCCAGCGCGGCGATCATGCGGCGAGTCATCTGCTCGCTGTCCATCCGTAGCTTCGAATGCACGCTGGCGACAACGACGTCCAGGCGCGCCAGTAGAGCCGGCTCCTGGTCCAGGCTGCCGTCATCGAGGATGTCGACCTCGATGCCGGTGAGGATCCGGAACGGCGCCATCTCTTTGTTGAGCGCGTCGACGACCTTGAGCTGCTCGCGCAATCGCTCCGGGCTGAGCCCGTTTGCGATCGTCAACCGTGGTGAGTGGTCTGTGGGGGCGATGTAGTCGTGACCCAGATCGCGGGCCGCCGCGGCCATTACCTCGATGGGGCTACCGCCGTCCGACCAGTCCGAGTGGGTGTGGCAATCGCCCTTCAGCAAGGCCCGGATCTCCGCACCGGAGCCTTCGTCGGGATTGGGCGTGATCTCCTCCAGGGAGGCGAGATACGACGGTCGCTCGCCGGCGAGCGCCTGCACGATCACGCGCTCGGTCTTCTCGCCGACCCCCGGCAGGGTGCGCAAACGACCGGATGAGGCCAGCTTGCGTAGTTCGTCGTCAGTCAGTCCGCGGATGGCGTCGGCAGCGTTCCGGAACGCCTTGACCCGGTACTGCGGCTCGCGCGTTCGCTCGAGGATGTAGGCGATTCGGTCGAGCGCGGCGACGGGATGTATGGCGTCGTTCTTCATCACTGCATTTTGGCACGGGCTCGTTCGCAAACCAGCCGGACTTTGCCCGGCGTGCGCACTCGAAACCGTAACAAGACCGACACACACGTCTCTTGACCCGCCCCGCTGTGCGGGGCGACGGTAGTTGTACGAGGAGATCAGCCCCATGAACGACATGCAGGAATCCCGTAACTACGTCCTCCAGATGGCCAAGGAGATGGACGTGAAGTTCATCCGGCTCTGGTTCACGGACATCCTGGGCTCGCTGAAGAGCATGGCCATCACGGTTGAGGAACTGCAGGAAGCGCTGGAAGAGGGCGTCGGTTTCGACGGCTCCTCGATCGAGGGATTCGCGCGTATCGACGAGTCGGACATGATCGCAATGCCGGACCCGGAGACGTTCGCGATACTCCCCTGGCGCCCCCAGGAGCGGCGGGTGGCAAGAGTATTCTGCGACATCTTGATGCCGGACGGATCGCCGTTCGAAGGCGATCCGCGATGGGTCCTGCGCCGGAATCTGAAGCGGGCTGCCGACCTGGGCTACACGTTTTACGTGGGGCCAGAGCTGGAGTACTTCTACTTCGCGAACTCGGAGTCGCCAGAGACGCTAGACGCCGGCGGTTACTTCGACCTGACTCCGCTGGACGCGGGCACGGACCTGCGCCGCGAGACCGTGCTGACGCTGGAGGAGCTGAGCATCCCGGTAGAGACGTCACACCACGAGGTGGCGCCGTCACAGCACGAGATCAGTTTGCGCTATACGGACGCCTTGACGATGGCGGACAACACGATGACGTACCGGCTGGCGGTGAAGGAGGTGGCCCTAAAGAACGGCGTGTACGCGACGTTTATGCCGAAGCCTCTGGCGGACGAGAACGGTTCGGGGATGCACGTCCACCAGTCGCTGTTCAACGGCGAGCGCAACGCCTTTTTCGACGGGAACGACGAATACCACCTCTCAGCCATCGCCAAGAGCTACATCGCGGGGCTACTGCGGCACGCCAAGGAGATCACGATGGTGACGAACCAGTGGGTGAACTCCTACAAACGGCTGGTCCCTGGATTCGAGGCGCCGGTGTACCTATCGTGGGCCCGACGCAACCGCTCGGACTTGATCCGGGTGCCGGAGTACAAGCGAGGCAAGGAGAACGCGACGAGGATCGAGTACCGCGCGGCGGATCCGGCCTGCAACCCGTACCTGGTGTTTGCGTGCATGGTATCGGCCGGGCTGGAGGGGATCGGCAACGAGTACCCGGCGCCACAGCCGGTGGAAGAGAACGTTTTCGAGATGACAGAGGCGGAGCGGAAAGAGCGGGGGATTGATCACCTGCCCGGCAGCCTGTCCGAGGCGATCGAGATCGCGGAGGGAAGCGACCTGCTGAGGCGATGCCTGGGCGATCACCTGCACGAGAGTCTGCTAACGAACAAGAAGATCGAGTGGAACACGTTCCGTCGCCAGGTCACGGACTGGGAGACGAAACGGTACCTACCGATTCTCTAGCTCCTGGGGGAA
>Ga0105347_1001182_pt1 | contig 11471 bp, 13 predicted proteins | sample EasRivMeERMLT890_FD_89677 | JGI IMG/M metagenome (GOLD analysis project Ga0105347, IMG submission 89677) | Soil microbial communities from meander-bound floodplain in the East River, Colorado, USA - East River MetaG ERMLT890 | ecosystem: Environmental > Terrestrial > Soil > Floodplain | place...
CTGTACATCGAGGCGCTGGCGGCACCCGACACGATCAACACGATGCCTGAAAAGACGTTGCTTGCCTTTGCCGAGCACGGCCAGTTGCGTGGCGTAATGCCCGAAGACGGCGGCGACGCTGACGCGGTGCTCGCAAGCTTTGCTCAAGCGGGTACCGACATCGACGCGCTTGCCGCACAGTTGCAGCAAGAGGGCGCGCAGGCGTTCGTCAAGTCGTGGAACGCGCTGTTGCGGCGTATCGCCGAAAAAAGTGAAGCTCTGGCCGACGCCGGGGCTCAAGTTAAGTATTGACGTGCCCATCGCCGCTCGCGCCAAACTTGCGCCGTCGTTGACCGAGCGTCCGCAGTGGCGTGCGCTGCTGCTGCATTACCTGCAAATCGAACCGCGACACTTGCGCGAACTGTTTGCAGACGATCGTGACCGTGGCGAGCGCCTCGCCGCCGAAGCGGCCGGCCTGTATCTCGATTATTCGAAGAACCGCATCAACGATGAAACGTTGCGGCTTTTATTCGAGCTCGCCGAAGCGTGCGGCGTGCGCGCGCATACCGAGGCGATGTTCAACGGCGAAAAAATCAATGTGACTGAACAGCGCCCCGTACTACATGTCGCATTGCGGGCGCCGCGGAGCGAGCGCATTCTGGTCGACGGACGCGACGTGGTGCCGGCCGTGCATGCAGTGCTCGACCGTATGGCCACTTTCACGGATCGCGTGCGCAAGGGCGATTGGAAGGGGCACCGCGGCAAACGTATTCGCAACGTAGTCAGCATCGGAATCGGCGGCTCCGACCTCGGCCCGGTCATGGCCTATGAAGCGCTGCGGCATTACAGCCGGCGCGACATGACGTTTCGCTTCGTCTCCAACATCGACGGCACCGATTTCACTGAAGCGGTGCGCGATCTCGAGCCGGATGAGACGCTGTTCATCGTTTGCTCGAAAACTTTCACTACATTGGAGACATTGACCAATGCGCGCGCCGCGCGCCGGTGGTGCCTGAATGCAATCGGTGACGAAGCCGCGATATCGAAGCACTTCGTTGCGGTCTCTACCAACAAAGAAGAAGTCGTCAAATTCGGCATCGATGCCGGCAACATGTTCGAGTTCTGGGATTGGGTCGGCGGGCGTTATTCGATGGGCTCTGCGGTTGGGCTATCGATCATGCTGGCGATCGGCGCCGATCAATTCCGCGCCATGCTCGCCGGGTTCCGCGCGATGGACGAGCACTTTCGCAGCGAGCCGCCCGCGCGCAATTTGCCTTGGCTGCACGGGCTGATCGCGATCTGGAACACCAATTTCCTCGGTGCGTCGGCGCTTGCCGTGCTGCCGTATGAGCGATATCTGAAGCGCTTCCCCGCGTATCTGCAGCAACTGATCATGGAAAGCAACGGCAAGCGCGTCACGGTCGAGGGTGCCGCGGTCGACTGCCAGACCGCGCCGATTATCTGGGGCGAACCCGGGACCAACGGTCAGCACTCGTTTTACCAACTGCTGCATCAGGGCACGCGTTTCGTCGCCAGCGACTTCATCGGCTTTTGCCGCACGGACAATCCGCTCGGCGAACAGCACGATCTGCTGATGGCGAATCTATTCGCGCAAGGCGAAGCGCTGGCATTCGGCAAGGTGTCCGACGAGGTCAGCGCCGAAGGCATACCCTATGAACTGGTGCCGCACCGCTCCTTCGCAGGTAACCAGCCGAGCAATACGATCCTTGCTGAACGCTTGACTCCGTACGCACTCGGTTCGCTGGTGGCGCTCTACGAGCACAGCGTGTTTGTGCAGGGTGTCATCTGGAACATCGATTCGTTCGATCAGTGGGGGGTGGAGCTAGGCAAAGCACTCGCCAAGCGCACCGCCGCTGAGCTCGTCAGTGGCTCGGAGCCCGAGCTCGTGCATGACAGCTCGACCAACGCGTTGATCCGCCACTACCGTGCGCTGCGTCAGCCTTGAAACGAAGAAGACCAAATGCGCACTTTGCTTATTGTTCTCATAGGCTTCGCGCTATGGGCTGCGTGTCTTTGGGTCGCAAATCTTGTCGGCAAGAGCGCTTCGTCTATGACCGCCGCCACGGCGATATTCGTCGCCGTCTGGTTCGTGGCGGCCGCTTTGAATATGTGGATAGGCGTCTCGCATGCCGGCTATTCGTTCCAGGAGGAACTGCCGATCTTCCTGTTGATATTCTTGCTGCCAGCTGTCGTAGCGGTGTTTGTGAACTGGAAAGTTCTTTGAGCGCGAGGCGCCGATGGGCAAAGGTCGATTGGAGGCTTTCAGCGACGGAGTGATCGCGGTCATCATCACGATCATGGTGCTGGAAATGAAAGTGCCGCACGGCGGGAGCGTGCAGGCGTTGGCGCCCTTGATTCCGGTGTTCCTGAGCTATGTGCTGAGCTTTATTTACATCGGCATCTACTGGAACAACCACCACCATATGCTGCACGCGTGTTCACGGGTGACCGGAGCGATGCTGGGCCAATCTTCATCTGTTGTTCTGGCTGTCGCTGATTCCGTTTACGACAGGCTGGATGGGAGAAAATCACTTCGCGCCGGCGCCATCGGCGCTGTATGGCTTCGTTTTGCTGATGGCCGCGATTGCCTATTGGATCCTGCAGCAACTGATCATTGCATCGCACGGGCCGGAGTCGCTGCTGAAGAAAGCGGTCGGCGGTGACTGGAAAGGCAAGGTATCGCCGATTCTGTACGTCGTTGCCATTCCCATTGCATTCGTGTCGCGTTGGGTCTCGTTGGGGATCTATATTGTTGTTGCGCTCAGTTGGCTGGTTCCTGATAAACGCATAGAGAAGACGCTGTCTTTGAGTGAAACATAGGGAGGACGGTATGAATCGACAACTCATCATCACGACGACGCTACTCGGCGTCGTATTTGCAGGGTTCGGTTGCGCAAGCCAGCCGTACGGCAAGACCGACACGAAATGGGTCACGCTGATCGACGGCGGCTCCGGGCTCGATAACTGGATTCAGGTCGGTGACGCTAACTGGCGCGTGGTGGATGGCGCCATCCAAGCCGACAAGAAGACCGACAAGGCGAACAGTTTTCTTGTCTCGAAGAATTCGTACACCGATTTTCGAATCCGCGCCGAGTTCTGGGCCAGCGACGACGCCAATTCCGGTATCTACATGCGTTGCGCCGATATCAAGAATCTGACCGATCGGACATGCTACGAAGCGAACATTTTCGATCAGCGTCCCGACCCGACTTTTGGCACCGGATCCATCGTTCATCTGTCGCCGGTGTCGCCGATGCCGAAGGCGGGCGGCAAGTGGAACACCTACGACGTCACGGTCAAAGGCTCGCGTCTGATAGTTACCCTAAACGGCGTCGTCACGGCCGATATTCAGGACAGCAAACTAACGAGCGGCCCGATCGCGCTGCAATACGCAGCGGGTGTGGTCAAGTTCCGCAAGGTGCAGATCAGTCCGCTTTAGTCGGCGCTTTGTTTCAAGCGACGCCAGCACCGCATCGAACATGGTGCCGGCGGCTTCGACCAATTGACCATTGGCGTCGATCGCATCGCGCCGCCCCCAGCAAGCTCCCGATACCGCTCGCTTCCGGCGGCTGCACGCCGTTGGCACCCGAGGGACCTGAACAATCGCGCCGATGCGCTTCAGCGCCGGCTGCTCAAGGCCAAAACCGGCCAGCATCACCTCAAACGTCACCCGTGCAATCAGTAGTGACAACACAAGTAACAGCCATTGCATGTTGTAGATATTATGACTATATTGTCTGAATATCTACAGTTTTTCACGGAGGACCGATATGAGATACGAACTCGCCCCCATTTTTTGTCGTCCATGGCTCTTGAACGGGTTGTCCAAGCAGCTGATCGAAAGCCACTATGAGAACAACTACGGCGGAGCCTTGCGCAAGCTGAACGCAATCACGGAAAAGCTCGAGTCGCTCGATTACGCCAGTACTGAACCGTACGTCGTCAACAGTCTGAAGCGCGAAGAACTCATCGCCCTTAACTCCACGTTGCTGCACGAGCTGTATTTCGCGAGCTTGGGCGGGGATGGCAAGCCGACCGAAACACTCGCGCAAGTACTGGAGCGGGATTTCGGGTCCGTGGATCGCTGGCGCAACGAGTTCGTTGCGATGGCAAACGGATTGGCAGGCGGTTCGGGTTGGGTGTTGCTCGTTTACGTACCGCGCGACGGCCGGCTAATCAACCAGTACGCAGCCGATCACAGCCAGGCGCTGGCGGGCGGCATTCCGATCTTTGCGCTGGACATGTACGAGCATGCCTTCCATATCGATTTCGGCGCAAACGCAAAGGCGTACATCGAAGCGTTCATGAGGAACGTCGACTGGAAAGCGGTGCAGGGTCGTTATGAAGATGCCTCAAAGGTCGCACCGCCACGCCCGCTCGTACAAGAGGAGTTTGCTGATGTACCCGGCGTTTCCCCGGAAGAGGTCAAGGCGATGCTTGACGCGGGTAAACCTGTCCAGATCATCGACAACCGGCCGCAGTATTACGTTTCCCGCACGCAGGACATCATGGACGGCGCTCAGTGGCGCGATCCTGAACGCGTGCAGGAATGGGTCGGGGAGCTTTCGAAATCAGACCCGGTCGTCACCTTCTGCGTTTATGGATTTCACGTCGGATGCCAAACCGCCACCGCGCTGCGCGCTGCCGGTCTGGACGCGAGGTACATGAAAGGCGGTCACTCGGCCTGGAAGGCGATTGGCGGAGCGACGAAGATGTACAAGTGACGGCTAGAGCCGCTCGACGATCGTCACGTTCGCCAATCCGCCGCCTTCACACATCGACTGCATTCCATAGCGCTTGCCGGTGCGGCGCAGTGCGTGCACCAGCGTCGTCATCAGCTTGGCGCCAGAGGCGCCGAGCGGGTGACCGAGCGCAATCGCACCGCCCGACGCGTTGAGCCGCGCCGGGTCGGCGCCGGTTGCCTTCAGCCACGCGAGCGGCACCGAGGCGAAGGCTTCGTTGATTTCGAAAAGATCGATGTCGTCCATTCGAAGTCCGGCCTTGTGCAGCGCTACCGGCGTGGCCGGGATCGGCGCCTCGAGCATGATCACCGGGTCATGGCCGAGCACCGTCATCTGATGCACACGCGCCAGCGGCTTGGCGGAGGCGCCCAGGAACTTCAGTCCGCGTTCGTTAACGACCAGAACCGCTGCAGCGCCGTCGCAGATCTGACTCGCGGTGGCCGCGCTATGCCGGCCGCCTTCCTGCAGAAGCTTGACCGCGCCGATGCCCTCGCGAGTCGCGTCGAAGCGGATGCCTTCGTCGGTACTATGCACCTCGTCGGTCGCAGCGCCTTCAGTCGTGCGCAGTGACAGCGGTAAGATCTCTGCACCGAAATACGCGCCTCGAGTCGCTTCGCTTGCTCGCTGGTGACTGCGGAGCGCGTAGTCATCGAGTTCGTCCTTGGTGAGTTCGTATTTGATGGCAAGCATCTCGGCGCCGACGAACTGGCTGAACTGGACGTTTGGATAGCGCGCCTGCATCGCCGGGCTCATGTAGCTTCCGAAGCCGTGCTTGAACGGTAGTGTGGCCGGTAGGCCCATCGGCACCCGCGTCATGCTCTCGACGCCGGCGGCGATCACGACGTCCATGCTGCCCGCCATTACCGCCTGCGCCGCAAAATGCAGCGCCTGCTGCGACGATCCACACTGCCGATCGATCGACGTAGCCGGCACGGACTCCGGCAGTCGAGATGCAAGCACAGCGTTGCGCGCGATGTTGTTTGACTGCTCGCCCGCCTGCCCGACGCAACCCATGATCACATCGTCGATCACCGCCGGGTCGATGCCGGTGCGCGCCACGAGCGCATCGAGCACAGAAGCGGCAAGATCGGCCGGATGCCATCCGCTCAAGCGGCCGCCCTTGCGTGCGCCTGCGGTGCGTACGGCATCGATGATGAAGGCTTCAGACATCAGGATTCCTTGCTGTATTGGTGATTGAGTATGCAACGGCGCTGCCACACCGCTTAGTGTTGTTTAATCGAAGGCGAAATGCCTGACAATTTCGCACTGACATGGCGCTAAGAATAAGAAAACTGTTCGCCGCCGCAACCTTTGCGTTGTGGGCGGGATCAGCGTCGCTCGCACTGGCCTCAAACGATGCGCCGATGGCGTTCATCGACGCGCAGATCGCGGCGAATGCCGGTAAGAGCGGGGTCTACGTGCTGGACACGGGAGCGCAGGCGCTGCTGGTGCGGGCATGGCTTGCAGATCACGCCAAGGAGTCGATCGAGGTCCAGTACTTCATCTGGAGCACGGACAACATCGGCATCCTGGCAGCCGAAGCGCTGTTGCGCGCGGCCGAACGCGGCGTGCGCGTGCGAGTGATCGTCGACGACCTGCTGATCGACGCGCCGGACAAATCACTGCTCGCGCTCGCCCTGCATCCGAACATCGACATCCGCATCTATAACCCACAGTCCTCGGTGGGCGTTCCGCTTCACAAGCGTTTGTTGAACGTGCTGACCGATTTCCGCGGTGTTAACCAACGGATGCACGACAAGACGCTCGTCGTCGACGGCAAGATCGGCATTACGGGCGGGCGGAACATGGCGGCCGAGTACTTCGACTACAACCACGAGTACAACTTCCGCGACCGCGACGCGCTGCTGCTGGGCGAAGCGGTCAAGGCCATGCGGGCAAGCTTCGAAAGGTTCTGGAACAGCGAGCTGAGCGTCAAGGTGGAAGATCTCTATGACGGCTGGGGTCTGATGCAGAGCAACGTGCGCGTGAACGACGAAGAGGTCAAGCGCGTCTACCGCGAGCTGCACGAGTACGCGAAATCGCCGGAAAACTTTGCCCCTGAGGTGCGAGCCGCCATAGTCGCAACACCCGCGTCTTTCGCCGGCCTGGCGCAGCAGATGGTCTGGGGCAAAGTGGACTTCATCAGCGACCGGCCCGGCAAGAACGAGAACCAGTTCCGTCTCGACGGCGGAGGACAAACGGCCTCGGCGCTTGGCCAGCTGGTCCAGAACGCGCGCGCGCGCATCGTGATTCAGTCGCCGTATCTCGTGCTGTCGGACAAGGCGATGGACCTGTTTCGCCAGATCACCGCGCGCGGCATCACCGTACGCATCAATACCAACTCGCTCGCCTCGACCGATAATCTTGCGGCCTTCAGCGGGTACCGAAACCAACGCGACCGGCTGCTCAAGATGGGACTGCAGATTTACGAGTACAAACCTGCGCCGGAGGTCCAGCTCAAGCTGATGCAGCGCTCTCCCACGGCGACCCGGAAGGCGCCCATCTTTTCACTGCACGCCAAGACCCTGGTGGTCGATTCGAAGATCGTTTGTATCGGGACGTTCAACTTCGACCCGCGCTCCGAGAATCTAAATACCGAGGTTGGCGCGATCATCTACGACGCTGCGCTGGCGCGCGCGGTGGAGGCCTCGATCGAAACCGACATGGCACCAGCCAACAGCTGGAACGCCGCCAAGGATGATCCCGATCAATACGTTTCGCTGGCGAAGCGAAGTAAGGCGCGCTTGTTTCAGCTGATGCCGATCAAGCCGCTGCTATGACCGAAGCCGTGCCGCTGAAAGTGACGAGCAACCTGCGCGCGCTGCGAGCGAATATCACGACCCTTGCGGTTAACGCAATAGTCAACGCCGCGAACTCGTCACTTCTCGGTGGTGGAGGCGTAGACGGCGCCATCCACCGTGCCGCCGGACCGGAGCTGCGACGCGAGTGCCGCACCCTCGGAGGGTGCGAGACAGGCGATGCCAAGCTCAGTGGCGGCTACCGTCTTCCCGCAAAGTACGTCATCCACACCGTCGGTCCCGTTTGGCGAGGCGGCGAGCACGGGGAGCCCGAGCTTCTGGCTTCGTGCTATCGGCGCTGTCTCGAAGTCGCAGCCACAAACGGCATTTTCACGATTGCGTTTCCGAGCATCAGCACCGGAATCTACGGCTACCCGATCGAACAAGCAGCCGCCGTAGCCGTTTCAGCCGTTCAGTCCACACTGAACGAGTCGACGAGTATCAGTGAGGTGTTGTTTTGTTGCTTCTCATCTTCTGACGTTGAGGTCTACCAACGCGCCCTGCGCGCGCTATCCTGCCGCGAGCAGCGATGACGATTACTTTTGGCTAACCTGCGTATCGAGCGCAGGGAGCATATTTCTCACTTGAAGAGGAGTTCGCCATGGGCAACCGCGACCGACAGCGCAGGGAACCGAAGAAACCCAAGCAACCCAAGAAGCCGGCCCCACCCTCGTTGAATTGAGTTGAAGGGAATTCTGCTTGCGAGAGTTTCTCGCAGGCCAACCAACGGGAGGATCATGAAAGTCTCGGCCCATCGCCCGGCGAGGGGGCTCGCCGCCTGCGCCGTCGCCGTAGTACTCGCCGCAGGTGCCGCGCAGGCTCAACCGCAAGCGTGTCTTACTGCTTCCAAGTTCGGACCGAACGACGAGATCGGCAACCTCAACCATGTGACGCCGGCGAAGACTCTCGCCGCCTCGAAGCTCGTGACGCGAGGCAAGGCGTATCGCCTCGGCATCGAGACGAACAAAGACACGCCGGCCTTCCCGCCGCGCACCTTCTCGCTCACCATCGTTCAGCCAGGGCAGACAGCGGGAGCCAGCCTCGGACCGACCAAGACCACCTACAACGACGACATCATCGCCGGCTGGGTCGGCATCGGCTCGCAGCTCGACGGCCTGGGCCACATCGGCGTCGACAACCTCTACTACAACTGCAACAAGGCCGCCGAGTTCGCGATGACCGACGGCCTGAAGAAGCTCGGCATCGAGAAAGTGCCCGCCATCGCCACGCGCGGCGTGCTGCTCGACATGGCGGGCTACTTCAAGACCGACATGGTCAAGGAGGGCACGGCGTTCAACCGCGCGGAGATCGAAGGCGCGATGAAGCGTCAAGGCGTCAAGTCGATCGAGAAGGGCGACGTCGTGCTCTTCTACACCGGCTGGACCAAGTTGATCGGGAAAGACAACAAGCGCTACGGCTCTGTCGAGCCCGGGCTGGGCGTGGAGGGCGCGAAGTATCTTGCCTCGTTGGAAGTAGCGATGGTCGGCGCCGACACCTGGGGCCTCGAAGTGATTCCGTTCGAAAAGGACAAGGGCGTGTTCGAGGTGCACCAGATCCTTCTGCCGCTCAACGGCATCTACATCCTGGAGAACATGAATACCGAGGAGATGGTGAAGGACCAGGCGTGGGAGTTCTTGTTTACGCTCGGGCCCTCGCGCATCACCGGCGCAGTGCAGGCGATCATCAATCCGATCGCCATCAAGTAGCGCCCGCGTTGCCAGAGGCGTTGACGCTGGATACGAATGAGCACACTCGCTGCGTTGGGAGAGCAATTATGTTCAGAATCGCAATCGGCCTTGTCGGTCTAGCTTTGTTCGTCTCGTGCGCCACTATGTCTGACGTTCCCGCTGCTGCACGCTCTGATCTCGCACCCAACGGCAGGCTGCGCGCCGCAATCAACTTTGGAAACCCAATCCTCGCGACGAAGGATCCGTCCACCGGCGAGGCGCGGGGCGTCTCGGTCGACCTATCCCGAGAGCTCGCGCGACGCCTCGGTGTTCCGGTCCTGTTCGTCACCTACGATGCGGCCGGCAAGGTAGTGGAGGGGCTGAAGGCCGGCGCGTGGGACGTCGCCTATGTCGCAATCGATCCGGCGCGTGCGGTCGACATCAGCTACACCGCGGCGTATGTCCAGATCGAAGGTGCCTACCTCGTGACGCAGAACTCTCCGATTCGCAGCAACGCGGAGGTCGATCGTCAAGGCGTGCGTGTTGTTGTCGGCGCGGGCAGCGCTTACGACCTGTTCCTCACGCGCAACCTGAAGCAAGCGACGATTGTTCGGGCACCCACGTCTCCGGCTGTCACCGACATGTTCGTGGCGCAGAAGCTCGACGTCGCCGCTGGTGTAAAGCAGCAGCTCGAGGCCGATGCGCGGCGCATCCCCGGACTGCGCCTGCTCGAAGGTCGGTTCATGGTGATCAATCAGGCGATGGGAACACCCAAGGGGCGCGAAGCGGGCGCGAAGTACCTGCGCGAGTTCGTCGAGGAGATGAAGGCCTCGGGCTTCGTCGCGCAGGCGCTCGAGCGGCATCGCATCGAGGGCGCGTCAGTCGCGCCCAGAGCAGCGGCTGAATGACCTTCGCTGCCAATGAGCTTTCATGGAGTGGATCCGTTACCACGTAATGGACCGCGCATCGTGTTGCGCCGGCTTCGCCCTGCCGATCGCACGAACTTCCAGGCCTACCGTTCCGATCCAGAAGTTGCCCGGTATCAGAGTTGGTCACCCATGTCCTCGAGCGACGCTGCCGCCTTCCTCGAGGAAATGAGCACCGCCGCGTTTGGCACGACGGGTGAGTGGTTTCAACTCGGTGTCGCCGAACGGTTGACCGATCGTCTGATCGGTGACATGGGCATTTGCATTCGTAACTCTGTGGACAAACATGCTGAACTCGGCGTTACTCTTGCCGCGGATTCGCAAGGTCAGGGTCTTGGTTCAGAAGCGGTGCTTCAAGCGCTGGCCATGCTGTTCGAGAGTTCAGACATTGCGCGCGTAGTCGCGATCACCGACACCAGAAACCACGCGACCGTGCGCCTGCTGCAACGGGTCGGCATGAAGCTGACCGAGACTATCGACTCTGACACATGCAGTGAGACGCGCTCGGAGCATGTGTTCGCAATTGGCCGTCACGACGCTCTATAGAGATGCCCGATTCACGCTCAGCAGAGAAGCTCTCGGTGGCGGGCACCGTTCGCGGCTTGATCATTGCGTATGGCATCGGTGCGTACGCACTTATCTCGCGAAATCTGGGCACTAGTTCTCAGCGTGACACCGTTTCGTTCGGCGAAAGCCCATTGAATCTGATCCTCATTGGCCTGGGCGTTCAGGTCCTGCGGTGGGCCGTGATGCGGGCGGTTGCCCGCTACGAGAAAACGCATGACGTTGAAGGAGTGTTCTCACCGGCCGTGATGTACGGCGTCGATCTTGTCATCGATGGTGTGACGGTTCTGCTATTTGCTGTGGCAACATTTCGGGGAATTAGCGGTGTCGCGGCGAGCATTTAGTCTGTGTCGCATGTGACAGGGCTACCTATGCATTCAAACCTTCCCGACCGGTAAGTTGACGTGCACCTGCCGCAATCGCGCGCCGACACAGACACGCCGCCTTTATCTCGTGCCGCGCCAAGCGGAAATGCGCTCGACGAATACAAGCACCTAGGCGAAGATCTTCGCCACTACGGCATTCTGCGTCTGGCTCGCCTCACGTTGCTCCTCGGCACGACGGGTGCAATGGTGACCGCACTGGCAAGCGAAACCGTACGCGCACATCCGATTCCGTTCGCACTCTTGAAGGTCGGCGGTTTGGTGGTCGCGCTGACATTCGCGATCATGGACTATCGCTCCGGCGCGCAGTGGATGCGCCTGCAGCAGCGCTCGAACGTCCTCGCCGAGGTGCTTGGCTTCGAGACGCGCCCCACGGCGCACGTATGGAATC
>Ga0105347_1001184_pt1 | contig 11462 bp, 12 predicted proteins | sample EasRivMeERMLT890_FD_89677 | JGI IMG/M metagenome (GOLD analysis project Ga0105347, IMG submission 89677) | Soil microbial communities from meander-bound floodplain in the East River, Colorado, USA - East River MetaG ERMLT890 | ecosystem: Environmental > Terrestrial > Soil > Floodplain | place...
CCAGTAGCGAGGAGAACGCCAAGTACTTCGAGAACGTCTTGCCGGAGTTGGCCGCGGAGCGCACGAAGGGGCAGCCCTTCTCCAAGGCCACCGTGGCCGACCTCCGCACCAGGGGGGCGGCTGCCGCCCGAGCCTTCCGGGAATTCCGGAGTTTCCTGGAGACAACGCTCGTGCCCCTGCCGAAGAAGGACCGCTTCGCGCTCGGACAGAAGGAATACGACTGGGCCCTGGGCAACAACCTGCGCCTGCCCTTCACCGCGGCGGAGCTCTTCGACCGGGCCTGGGACGTGATCGAGCACACGCGCGACGAGCTGATCGCGGCGGCGCAGACGGTGGCGGAGAAGCACGAGCTCAAGCTGTCGTGGGACCCGGACGACCGGGTCGCCTCCACCCGCGCCGTCTTCGACTTCCTGGGCCGGGACGCGCCCGCCTCGGACGCCGAGATGGTGCGGCTCTACCACGACGTCAGCCTCAGGCTCGTGGAGTTCGCGCGGCGGAACGACATGTTCGACATACCGCCGGCGTACGAGCTCGAGGTCACGGTCACCCCGCCCGCCCTCGAGGTCTCGATCGACGGCGCCGCCTACTACCCCGCCCCGCCCTTCAAGGCCCGGGGCGTCGGCCGCTTCTACGTCACCCCGACGAAGGGCGATCCGGCCAGGCTGAAGGAGAGCAACAAGGCCGCCATCGCCGACCTCTCCGCCCACGAGGGCTTCCCCGGCCACGACTGGCACTTCAAGGTGATGACGCAGTACCGCGACCGCATCGGGCCCGTGCGGTGGCTGACGCCGGGAGAGGTGGAAGGGTCCGCGTCCATGTGGGAGGACTCCATGGCCGCGGAGGGCTGGGCCCTCTACGCGGAGCACCTGATGTCGGAGCCGCAGCCCAGGGACCCCGGCGGGTTCTACACGCCCGAGGAGCGTCTCTACCAGCTTCAGGGACGGCTCTTCCGGGACCTGCGCGTCCGCATCGATACCGGGATCCACACCGGGCGCATGAGCTTCGACGAGGCGGTGGACGCCTTCTCCGAAGTGGTGGACTTCCTGCCCGGTCCCTGCTCCCCGATCCGGCCGGACGCCTCGCCGGAGAAGAAGTCGTCCTGCGAGTCCGCCTGGCGGGCCATCTTCCGCTACTCCAAGGAGCCCACCCAGGCCATCACCTATCGCCTGGGCAAGGAGCGCATCCTGGCCCTCCGCGCGAAGGCCGAGCAGATCGTCCCCGGCCCTGCCGGCCTGAAGAAGTTCCACCTGCTCTTCATGCAGCAGGGCACGATACCGCCCGGGTACTTCGAGGAGCAGCTCCTGGCGGAGATGAAGGTGAAGGAGTAATCGGGACACGCCTACGCGTCTATAATCACCTCGAAGGATCGACCGATGGCTACTCCGGTCGAGTGGCGAAAGCGCGGCCAGTAGCCTGGGCTGATCGCGCACTGGCGGATCTCGAGGCGGCATACTTCCTTGAGAAGTCCCCCTCCTACGAAACCATGAGCCAAAACGAAGACCGGGACTCGATCCGCCGCGAGATGGAGCAGCGCTCCACGGAGGAGCTGGTCTCCATCCTGCGGAACCGGGACGAGGAGGAATGGCGCCCGGCGGTATTCGAGATCGTGGCCTCGATCCTGGACGCGCGCGGGGTGTCATCGCAGCAGGTGGCCGCCCTGGGTCCGGAAGGCATCGACGTGGTGGAATCGCGGCCGCTGGTGACGCTGGCCCGCTTCTTCAGTCCGGCCGAGGCCCACACCGCTCGCATGGCGCTGGAGAACGCTGGCCTCCACGCCTGGGTCGCCGACGAGACGTTGGGTACGAGTTACGGGCTGGGCGTGGGCGCCCGCCTTCAGGTCTGGGACTCCGAGGCGGACACGGCCCGCGCCGTCCTCGCGCAGGAGCCGGCAACGGCCGACGAGCTTCCCGCGGACCTCGCGGAGCCCGCGTGCCCGGCCTGCGGTTCGAGGCGCGTGGCTCCGGAGGCCTGGATCGTGGGCGAGTCCGGCGAGGAAGCCGCCGATCCGCTGGACTGGGGGCCCTCGCGCCGCAAGTGGCACTACTTCTGCGCGGACTGCCGGGAGGCCTGGCCGGCCTAGGTGGCGTACGCCCTCCTCGCCGATCTCACGGTCTTCGTCCACTTCGCCTTCATCCTGTTCGTGGTGGCCGGCGGGATCCTGGTGCGATGGTGGCCGAAGCTGGCGTGGGCGCATCTCACGGCCGCAGCCTGGGGGACTTACGTGGCCCTGGCCAACAAGATCTGCCCGCTCACCCCTCTCGAGCATTGGCTCTCGAGGCAGGCGGGCGGCGAGGGTTACGCCGGCGGCTTCATGGAGCAGCACCTCTTCTGGATCATCTACCCCCGCGGCCTCACCCCGACCGTCCAGCGGCTCCTCGGCGTGGGCGTGATCGTCCTGAACCTCGCGATCTACGCCTGGGTCCGCTACAGCCGCCGCCGGCGATGACGCGGTTCGCCGCCTGGACCGTGAGTCTTGCCTTCCTCGTGGGCGGACTGGCCTGCGCTCTCGGCGCCGTCAGCCTCACGCATCCGGCCACCAACCCGGTCAGCAACGCGGCCGGCCGCTTTAAGGCCAGCGTGTTCCAGGGGACCGCCTTGGGCGTCCTTCTCCTCTTTCTCGCGGAGGTCGCGGCGCGGCGCTGGTCGGCCCCGGCGGGCGGATGGCGGTGGGCGTGGCTCCTCATCGGCGCTTTCTTCCTGCTCCTGGGGGTGCCGCTCCTCGTCGCGGCGCTGCGGGACGCGACCCCGCTCGGCGTTCGCATCCAAAGCTTCCGCCTGGGCCTCGGCGCCCTATGGCTCGCCCTGGGGATCGCCAGTTGCGCCATCCCCCTCGTGCGGCGGAGGCCAAGAGCGCCTGTTTGACAGCCCGCGGCGGGGCGGGATAGTCTGATTTCCGGCCGCACCGGACACCCTGGCCGTAGCCCCCGAGATCCTCTCAAAAGCCCGCGAACCTGGAATGGTGGAGATGACTAAACCCCTTATTCTCCCGATTGTTATGAGCACTATTGCCCTGAACCCGGCCGTCGCCGACGAGAGCGTGACGCCGCCCGCCGCCAGGAAGGTCCACAAGGTGGAGACCCTCCACGGCCAGCCCTGGGCGGACGACTACTTCTGGCTCCGGGACAAGCCCAATCCGGACGTGGCGGCCTATCTCGACGCGGAGAACGCCTATACCGATGCCGTGATGGGACCGACCCAGGCCCTGCAGGCGGCCCTCTACAAGGAGATGCTGGGCCACATCAAGGAGACCGACCTCTCAGTCCCCTATCGCGAAGGTGGCTACTTCTATTATTCGCGGACGGAGGAAGGCAAGCAGTACCCGATCTACTGCCGGAAGAAGGGCAGCCTCGACGCGGTCGAAGAGGTCACGCTCGACCTGAACGCGCTGGCCGAGGGGCAGAAGTTCATGGCCATCGGCGCCTACACGGTGACCGACGACGGCAGCCTGCTCGCCTACACCACCGACAACACCGGCTTCCGCGAGTACACCCTGCACGTGAAGGACCTGCGGACCGGGGAGCTGCGAAAGGAGACGGCGGAGAAGGTGGGGTCGGTAGCCTGGGCCAACGACGGCCAGACGCTCTTCTACACGACCGACGATCCCGCCAAGCGCCCCTACCGCCTGTACCGGCTGCGGCTGGGCTCGCCCCTGCCCCGCGACCTCGTCCACGAGGAGAAGGACGAGCTGTTCCGCGTCGGGGTGGGCCGCTCGCGCAGCAAGGGCTACGTCTTCCTCGGGATCGGCAGCCACACCACGAGCGAGGTCCGCTACATCCCCGCCGACCAGCCCGCTGCGGAATGGAAGGTCGTCGCCCCGCGCCGCCACGAGCACGAGTACGAGGTCGACCACCACGGCGACCGCTTCTACATCCGCACCAACGACAAGGGCCGTAACTATCGCCTGGTCTCCGCCCCCGTCGCGGACCCGCGCCCCGAGAACTGGACCGAGGTCGTGCCCCACCGCCCGGACGTGATGCTGGAGGGGCTGGAGCTCTTCAAGAACCACTACGTCCTGCTGGAGCGCGAGCGGGGGCTGCCCGAGTTCCGGGTCACCGATCTGCGCACGGGCGCCTCGCACGCCATCGAGTTTCCCGAGCCCGCCTACTCGGCCTTCTCCGGCGCCAACGCCGAGTTCGACACCCCGGTGTTCCGCTACACGTACCAGTCGCTGGTCATGCCCAACTCGGTCTTCGACTACGACATGGACAAGCGGACGGCCGCGCTGCTCAAGGAGCAGCCGGTGCCCGGCTTCGACAGCGGGCGCTACGCCTCGGAGCGGCTCTTCGCCACCGCGAAGGACGGGGTCAAGGTCCCCATCTCGCTCGTCTACCGGAAGGGGACGAAGCGCGACGGGACGGCTCCCCTCCTCCTCACCGGTTACGGGGCCTACGGCTATCCGTACCCCGTGATGTTCTCCTCGAACAGGCTGGCCCTGCTCGACCGCGGCGTGTCCTTCGCGATCGCCCACATCCGCGGCGGGGGCGAGATGGGCAAGGCCTGGCACGACCAGGGCCGGATGATGAACAAGAAGAACACGTTCACCGACTTCATCGCCGCCGCCGAGTCCCTGGTCGCCGAGAAGTACACGGCGAAGGACCGCCTGGCCATCGAGGGCGGCAGCGCGGGGGGCCTGCTCATGGGCGCCGTCACCAACATGCGGCCCGACCTCTTCAAGGTCGTGGTGAGCCGCGTGCCCTTCGTGGACGTGATCAACACCATGGTGGACGGTTCCCTTCCCCTGACCGCCGGGGAATGGGAGGAGTGGGGCGATCCCCGCAAGAAGCCGGACTACGACTACATGCTCGCCTACAGCCCCTACGACCAGGTCGCGGCCAAGGCGTACCCCGCGCTGCTGGTGAAGACGTCCTTCAACGACAGCCAGGTGATGTACTGGGAGCCCGCCAAGTACGTCGCGCGGCTGCGGACGATGAAGACGGACAAGAACCCGCTGCTCCTGAAGACCAACATGGCCGCCGGCCACGGCGGCGCGTCCGGGCGGTACGACTACCTGCGCGAGGTGGCCTTCGACGACGCGTTCATCCTCACCCAGCTCGGGCTGACGGAGTAGCGCAGCGTGCCCCTGCTCACGCTGCGCAGCTACGTGTCGGGGGCGTGGGCCGAGGGTAAGGGGACGCTCCAGACGCTGGTGAACCCGGCCACCGAGGAGCCGCTGGCCCAGGCGGGCACGGGCGGGATCGACATGGCCGCCGCCTTGGACCACGCCCGGACGAAGGGCGGGCCCGCGCTGCGCGCGCTGTCCTTCGCCGAGCGGGGCGCGCTCCTGAAGGCCATGTCCGACGTGATCCAGGGCCACCGCGACGAGATCCTCGACCTCGCGGTGAAAAACGGGGGCAACACCCGCAGCGACGCGAAGTTCGACGTGGACGGGGCGACGTTCACCCTCTCGTCCTATGCGCAGATCGGGCAGTCCCTGGGCGATGCGAAGTTCGTCGTGGACGGCGAGGGGATCCAGCTCGGCCGCACGCCGCGCTTCCACGGCCAGCACATCGCGGTGCCGCGCCGCGGCGTGGCCGTCCACATCAACGCCTTCAACTTTCCCGCCTGGGGCTTCGCCGAGAAGGCGGCCGTGGCCCTGCTGGCCGGCGTTCCTGTCGTCAGCAAGCCCGCCACCAGCTCCGGCATGGTCGCGCACCGCATCACGGAGCTGCTGTTGGAGGGCGCGGTCCTGCCCGAAGGCGCGCTCTCGCTGCTCATGGGCAGCGCGGGAGACGTCCTCGAGCATCTCGGCCCGCAGGACGTGGTGGCCTTCACCGGCTCCGGCGATACCGGGATCAAGATCCGGTCGATGCCCAACGTGATCCGCCACTCGGTGCGGGTCAACGTGGAGGCCGACAGCCTGAACGCGGCCGTGCTCGGACCCGACGCGGCGCCGGGCAGCGAGACGTACGACTTCTTCCTGAAGGACGTGCTGCGCGACATGACGCAGAAGGCGGGACAGAAGTGCACGGCCATCCGCCGCGTCCTCGCCCCCTCGTCCGTGGCGGCCCAGGTGCGTGACGATCTCGTGGAGCGGCTGCGGTCGGTCACGGTGGGCAACCCGGCGCAGGAGGGCGTGCGCATGGGGCCCGTGGCCACGGCCGACCAGCTCCAGGACGTGCGCCTTGGCATCGGCCAGCTCGGCGCCGACGGACGGATCGTCTTCGGCAGCGCCGCCGAGGTGCAGGCCGTGGGCGCGCCGGCCCGGAAGGGCTTCTTCGTCTCGCCGGTCCTGGTGGAAGTCGAGGCCGGCGCGGCCGCTCCCACCGTCCATTCCCGCGAGGTGTTCGGCCCCGTGGCCACCGTGGTGCCCTACTCCGGGTCCGCCGAGGACGCCGCGGGGATCGTGGCCCGGGGCGGCGGCGGCCTCGTCTCGTCGGTCTATTCCGAGGACGTCGCTTTCACGTCCGATCTCGTGCTGGGCCTCGCCCCGCACCACGGCCGCGTCTTCCTGGGCAGCGCGAAGATCGCGGAGGCCTCGCCGGGGCCGGGCACGGTGCTCCCGCTGCTGGTGCACGGCGGCCCCGGGCGCGCGGGCGGAGGCGAGGAGCTGGGCGGCCTGCGCGGCCTGGGCTTCTACCTCCAGCGCGTGGCCCTCGAGGGCTCGCGGCCCGTGATCGACCGCATCACGGGGAACAAGGGAAGCTGAGGCCGAGGCGTCCGGCGCCGTACCTGGTCTTCCTCCTCGTCCTGGCCGCGCTCGTCGCCGTGCTGGCGGTCCAGCCCCCGGGCGTCGTTTCCGTTCTCGCCCGCGCTACTCCCCGCATCCTGTGGCGCGTCGAGACCGGGGCGCCCCTGGCCGCCCTCAGCTTCGACGACGGCCCCGACCCCGTCTACACGCCGCAGATCCTCGACATCCTGGCGCGCCACGAGGCCCGCGCCACGTTCTTCCTGATCGGCGCGAACGCCCGCCGCCATCCTGAGCTGGTCGCGCGCATCCGCGGCCTGGGCCACGAGGTCGGCAACCACACGGACACGGGAGGCGCCACGGCCCTCATGTCCATGCAGCGCTTCAGCGAGTCGCTAATGCGCGCGGAGGCCACGCTCGGCCTCACGGACGCGCGGCCCAGGCTCTTCCGTCCCGGCGGGGGCTGGATCCGTCCCGCGCAGCTCGACCTCGCGATCCAGCGTGGTTACACGTGCGTCCTGGGCTCGGCCTACGCGTACGATCCGAAGCGCCCGCCCGCGGGGTACATCCGCTGGGCCATCACGAAGAACCTGGGCCCCGGGACGATCGTGGTCCTGCACGACGCGGGGGGCGACCGCTCCAACACGGTCGCGGCGCTGCCGGGCATCCTCGCGGCCGGCCGCGCCAGGGGCCTGCGCTTCGTTACGGTTTCCGATCTGATGACGGCGCCGCGTCAATAGGGATGCCATACCGCGCGAGACGTGTTACGGCTTTGTACTAATCTATAGTACAGTCGTGACATGAAGCTCGACGCGGAGGCGGCGAAGAAGATCGCCCGGCAGCAGGGCCTGACCCTGGGCGGGGCGTTGCGCCGCGCCCGCGTCAGCCGGACCGCCTTCTACTCCCTCGCTCGTCGCCCGAGCGTCGTGCCCAGGACGGTGATCGCCCTCGCCCGCGCCTTGGGCGTCGCGCCCTCACGCCTGCTGCGCGAGTCCACCCTCACGGTCCGGGATCGGGCGGAGGACCTCGTGCGGGAGGCTCGCCGGATCCGTTCCCGGAGCCCGCGAGCCGAGTTCGCGAACCTCTGGCATACCCTGAACCTGCTGGAGATGACGCCGGCCGAGCGGCTAGCGAGGAGTCTCGCCCGTGGGCGAGCCCGTCCCGTTCACCGATAAGGAAGCGCGCTTCCTGCAGGCGCTCGTCGAGGAGGGCGTGGAGTTCCTCGTCGTGGGGCTGGCGGCGGCGGCGCTCCAGGGCGCGCCTGCGGTCACGCAGGACATCGATCTGTGGTTCCGCGACCTGAGCGACCCGCGGCTTCGCAAGGCCCTGCGGCGCGCCGGGGCCAGCTACATACCGCCGGCCCCCGACCACCCGCCCCTGCTGGCGGGAGGGGACGCAACGCTGTTCGACGTGGTCACCCATATGCACGGCCTGCGCAGCTTCGCCGCGGAGGCGAGGCGCGCCGTGCTGGTTCCGCTGGGCAACGTCGAGGTCCCGGTGCTGCCGCTCTCCCGGATCATCGCCAGCAAGCGGGCCACGAACCGCCCGAAGGACCGGGCCATCCTGCCTGTCCTGGAGGACGCGCTGCGCGTGATCCAGAGCCGGCGGCGGCCGCGGCGCTGAGCCGGCCGCCGCCTCAGGCCCGGTCGGCCTTCTTCTCGAGGCTGCGCCAGAGGTACCAGCAGGCCACCGTGCGATAGGGACGCCAGGGTTCGGCCAGCTTGCGCATGCGGTCGGGGCTGGGCAGCTTCCGCATGCGATAGGCGCGCTGCATGGCCTTGCGTATCCCGTAGTCGTGGACGGGCAGCACGTCCAGGCGTCCGAGACGGAAGATGAGGAACATCTCCACCGTCCACCGGCCGATGCCCTTCACGTGGATCAGGGCCTCGATCACGGCCTCGTCCGCGAGGCGGCCGATGGCTCGCAGCTTCAACCCGGCCACCACCCGCTCCGAGAGGTCGCGCAGGTACGCCACCTTCTGTCGCGAGAGTCCCGCCTCGCGCAGCGCCTCCACCGTCGCGCCCAGGATGTCCTGCGGCCGCGGGTGGCGCCGTCCGATCAGACGGCGCACGCGGCCGTAGATGGAGGCCGCGGCCTTGCCCGTGATCTGCTGGTAGACGATCGACTCCACGAGCGCGGCGAAGGCCCCGCCGCGGTCGTCGGTCTGCAGCCGGCACGGGCCCACGTCGCGGATGATCCCGGCCAGCACGGGATCGCTGCGGCGGAGCCGGACCGTCGCCTTGCGGAGGGTGCGGGGATCGATCGGCATGGCCGTGTAGGCTACCGCAGAATTGTCGGCTAACCTGTTTTTCTGGGCTGCCAAAATCCCATCCCGCGGAGGTGCACATGAAGATGACCGATCTGTTCAGCGCGCAGCTGGAGCGCGAGGCCAAGATTTCGCGGCGGGTGCTGGAGCGCGTGCCAGAGGGCCGGGCGGACTTCAAGCCGCACGAGAAGTCGATGCCGCTCGGCTACCTCACCACGCTCGTGGCCTCGATGCCCTCCTGGATCGCCCTGGCCATCACCCTGGACGAGCTGGACATCAACCCGCCGGGCGGCTCGAAGTACAAGCCGAAGGACGTGAGCACCAACCGCGAGCTGATCGCGATGGGCGACGAGGCCGTGACGAAGGCGCGGGCGGCCCTCGAGGGCACGACCGACGAGCACCTGCTCACGCGCTGGAAGCTCCTGGTCGCGGGACGGGTGGTGGCGGAGGACCCGAGGCACGTCGTGATCGCCGACACCTTCACGCACCTGGCCCACCACCGCGGGCAGCTCACGGTGTACCTGCGGCTGAACGGCGCGCTCGTGCCTTCGGTCTACGGACCGTCCGCGGACGACCGGGGTTTCCCTTCGGCCTGAGGGGCGCCGGCCCGGTGTGACGGCCTGGGCAACGCCACCCGCCCTGCCATAAGATGCGGCGCGTGGCTGCCCCAGGTTCGCGGCGCACCGCGCGCAGCAGCAAGTCGAAGGGGCCGCGACGCCCCATGCCGCGGAAGCCGGCGACGAAGCGCCGGGCGCGGGGCAAACCGCTTCGCCTCCTCGACGCGCTCACGGCGTCGGTCGAGGACCTCGCCGCGCGGTTCCGGCGGCGCGTGCGGCGCGGCATCCCGATCGGCCGGACGCGAATCGATACGTCGGTCCACGACCTGCGCACGTCGGCGCGGCGGGTCCTGGCCGCGCTCGAGGCCGTGCGCCCCTTCCACGGCGGCAAGCGGTCCCGGAGGTTGAGCCGGCGCGTCGAGGCGGTGCTCGACAGGTCGGGGGACCTTCGCGACCTGGGGGTCCAGCTGCAGATGCTGCCCACGCTCGGGATCGACCCCGCGGATCCCGCGTTCCGCCAACTCCGCGACCGGCTCCGCGACAAGCACGAGGTCCTGGCCCGCAAGCTCCACCGGCGGTTGCGGCGGCGGGGAGCGCGAGACCTCCGGCGCGACGTCCGGCGCCTCCTGAAGCGAGCGCGCCGCGGCACGCGGTCGACGTCCACGGAGGTGCGGCGCGCGGCCCGGGAGACGGCCCGCGACCGCTTCTCCCGCCTCCGCGAGAGCCGGCTCGCCGTCAACCCCGCGGAGCTGGAGACGATCCATCGCATGCGGATCGAGCTGAAGACCTTCCGCTACCTCATGGAGGCGTTGCGGCCGGTGGCCGTCGGGATCACGCCGGCGCAGCTCGAGTCCCTTCATGGGCTGCAGACCACCATGGGCGATCTGCACGATCTGGAGGTGCTGTCGTCAACGATCGCGAGGTACGTGGCCCGGCAGGCCCCCGAGAGCGCCCCTCAGGCCGCCGCCGTCCTCCAGACCCTCGAGGAGCGCCACAGCGCGATGCTGACCTCGTTCCTCGAAGCGGTGGACCCCGTCCTCGACTCCTGGGACCGGATCCTCTCATCCGGACGGAGCTGGGCCGGCACGCCCGCGTGATCGCTGAGGCACGCATGAGAGAGGCCAAGTCGATTCGAGTTCGTCAATTGGTCCGCTGGTCTTTGCGCATGTTCCTCGCTCTGATGGCGACAGCAGTCGGTCTGATCGTTGCCGACAGCATACACATGAGGACCTGTCAGGAGAGTGACCTCCAGGGGCAAGTCATTCAATGGGAGGGAGAGCGACTGACAATCCTGGAGACAGGGGAGCAAACGAACGGCGAAGTACTCTCCATGGACACGGTGCGTGAACCCTTCATGGACCCGAATTTCCAGCTGCGGCGTGAGAATGGGCACGTTCATCCGCTTCAGGAGGAACGATTCGAGATCATCGCTGGTAGTGCGCGCTTTCTGATCGGCGATCGCGAGGTCGTCCTTCAAGCCGGCCAGACTGCCGTGGTCCCTCCGAATACGGTTCACCACTGGATGGCCCTTGATGGCGAGCCTGTTCGTGTCAAGGCTGAATACAGGCCGGCACTGGAGACAGGCGAGCTGTTCCATAGAGTTTACGGTCCCCTCGAGCGCGGCGAGATCAACCTCCTCCAGGCAATGGTCATCCAAACCGAGTACGAGGGTGCCGTGTGGCCTGCCAGTCCGTCCCCACTGATGTGGAGATTCATGGCCAAGATCCTGGCGCCGATCGGTAGGCTTCTCGGATACAAGGCGTGCTGAGAGAAATCCAGGCAGCCAGAACCGGCAAGTTCAGCGGCCCGCCGACAGCACCCCGGCGAGGGCCTGATCCAGGGCGGGGCGGAAGCGCACGGGGTCTTCGAGCATCGGGTAGTGGCCGGAACCGGGGACGATGATCGCCTCGTAACCCGGCATGTGGCGCCGGTTGGCCTCGACGTTGGTGGGGAACTTGTCGGCGTTCACCGCGCGGATCGGCGCGCGGATCTCGCGCAGCGCGGGGCCGGGGTC